>Ga0007854_10002600_pt1 | contig 11122 bp, 12 predicted proteins | sample CryBogCBH12Aug08_FD_60382 | JGI IMG/M metagenome (GOLD analysis project Ga0007854, IMG submission 60382) | Freshwater microbial communities from Crystal Bog, Wisconsin, USA - CBH12Aug08 | ecosystem: Environmental > Aquatic > Freshwater > Lake | place: Crystal Bog, Wisconsin, USA | collected... | reverse complement strand
CACCCGCCACCGCCACGCCGGCCACCACGACGCTCACCATCACGACCGCCCGACGTAACGTGCGACCCCCGCGCAACCCCACCATGCTCCACCTCCGGCCACCACGCTAGAGCGCGGCGTGAGTCACCACGCGCCGAGGAAAGAACTACTCCTCGTCGCCCGAGGCGTCGATTGGGCCATACTGGGCCTCGTAGGCCTTGAGCTCGCCGACCAGACTCTCGATCCGCGCCTCGGTCTCGGCGTTCTCGACTCCGCCGTGCAAGGAATACACCGCTCGACCGAGATCGCGCAACAGGCCGTCGGCCCGTCGCTTGGCCTGCACTTCTTCCAGTTTCGTCTGACCGGCCTTACCGGCCTCTTGCGCCTTCTGCGCCAATTGGGCGGCCTGCGCCTTCATCTTGTCAACCAGTGCCATCTCACTCCTCCTCGTTAGGGCGATCACCACTGTGTCTCGGCTCGTCGAAGTGTGGCACTCGGGGTCCCGCCGCCCGTCGTGACGACGGGCGGCCGTCGCTCGGGCGCGCCACGTCGGGCCCTGAACAGCCGTACGCGTGCCTCTCGCGAGTCGCACACGTCACCTGTGTCGAAGGATAGCCCCTAGCACCGCGTGGCGCTAGGTGGATCAATCGACGCTGGCTTCGGCGATGCGCTTGAGGGCCGCCAGGGTCTCGGGCATGCTCTGGCGTGCCGCCTCCATGCGCGCCGCCAGTTGCGCCGCGGCGTCGTCGCCGAAACGTTCGAGGAAGAAGGCCTCGCCATCTGGCAGGAACTCCCAGGATTCGACGACCTCGGTCCCACCTTCGACCGGGGTGAAGACGTACCCCCAGCGAGTGCGCGAGCCGCCCACCGCGAAGGCGAATTCCCTGCCGCGATCGGCCGCCACGACCTGACTGCGGGTCTCCCAGGTCCGTTCCGGGGTCTCGTTGCGACCGGTGAACCACGCCCCGACCCAGGGGCCGTCGCCCTCGTCCCACCAACAGGCCCGGCAAATCGGGCTCCACTCGCCCATGCGCGTCACGTCGGAAACCATGTCGTAGAGCTCGTCGGGCGAACGAGCGATGACGAGCGATTCGTGGAGCTGTGGGTTCATCGTCGCCACGAGCCTATCGACGAGCGGGCACCCGGGCGACCAGCTCGATCTCGACCAGCGCCTCGCGCGGCAGGGCGCTCACTTCGACGAGGCTGCGGGCCGGACGGTGCTCGCCCAGGAGGCTGAGGTAGTTGGCGTTGATGTCGGCGATCTCGCTGATGCGAGTGGTGAAGATGCCAACCTTGACGATGTCGCTGGATGACCCACCGTTGTCGCCCACGACACGCAGCGCGTTGGTCATGGCCAGAGTGGTCTGGCGACCCACGTCGCACGGACCCATCTCGCCCGTCTCCGGGTCGATGGGCAACTGGCCGGAAACGAACAGGAGCGCCTCGCCCGCCTCAACCCGAATGGCCGACGAATAGGGCGGCCCGGGAGGGGCCGCAGCCTGCGATGTCGCCACCTGATTGTCCATGTTCTCGTCCTTCCTCACAATCCCGTGGCCCGCTAGGCCGACTTCGATTTCTTTGACGGCGGCGCGGTCCGACTCCGCGCCGACTTCGCCTTGGCGTCGCTCACCGAGTCCTTCGGCTTGAGCTCGTTGATGTAGTTGTAGATGGTGAAGCGCGTCACCTTCAACTCCTTGGCCACGTAGTCGACCGCGTCGCGCACCAAGAAGAGGCCGCGCTCTTCGAGCAGGCGCACCACTTCCATCTTGTGACGCTTGTGCATCAGACTCGGCTCGATGCCGACGTTGGCGATCGCCTCCGACACTGTTTCGGCCATCACGTCTTCGACGGTCTTCGGGAAGGTCTCGCGCACGGTGACCACCTCGGGGGTGTCCACGACCGGATTGACGACGCCACTGGCCGACGTGGTCAACGCATCGATGACCGAGCGCATCTTCAACAAGTCGCTGACGTCGAGATTGACACAGAGGCAACCCTGCGCGACGCCCGACTCGTCACGAACGAAGATGGTTGACGAACGCAGTACCCGCCCGTCGTCCAGCTCAACTTGGTAGTTGATCAAATCGCGATCCGCCCCCTCGCGAATCTGTTCGAGGGCGAAAGGATTGATTGTGTCACCCACGGCGCGGTGCGTCAGATCGCCCCCGATGGCCACGATGGAATTGGGCAATTTGGAGAAGTCGTGCAGAACGATCTCGCAGTGGGGACCCACCACTTGGGCCAGGAGCGGGACGATGCTCCGCAAATTGTCCAGGGCGTCGCGCTGGTCTGACGCTCCGCGTCGCAACGTGGCGACGTCGGCAATCTCCCGCGACGCCTTCTTCGCCCGCCGCGGACTGTCTCCCGTGCGGTTCACTTTCTTGGTGGGCTCAGCCATCGGCGACCTCGTCTCGGCCCCCGTCATCGGATGGGAGGGGAAGCATTATGACTATCACGTGGCCACCAGTCCCGCCAAGGCGGCCGACAGCGCCGCGGTGGTGTCCGACGTCGTCGTGGCGTGGGCCGAGGCCCGTACGTAGCTGTCGTGCTTCGTCACGAGGAGGCCCGCCGACTTCAGATGTTCTTGCACCTCGGCGGGTGACCGGCCCGGTATGCGGAACGAGACGATTCCCGACAATTCGCCGTCGCCGAGATCGACGATGACTGAACCTCCGTGACGGCGAACGGCGTCACGCACTTCGTGCACCCTCGCCATGATGTTGGCCTCCACGGTGGCGACACCGACCGATTGCAGTAAGTCGAGGCCGGCGTGGAGTCGCGACGCCGCCACCAAGTCTCCGTTGGTCAGCGAGAACCTCTGTGCGCTCGCGACGGTCTCGTGCAATTCCCCGTCGTATCGATAGGGCTCCTCCACCGTGGTCCACCCCGCCAGGCCTTCTCCTAGTCGCGTCTCGCCCCGTGACGACAATGAGATGAAGCCCGTCCCCCAACTCGAGCGAAGCCACTTCTGGCCACCCGCCATGACGGCATCGGCGTGGGACCATTCCATATCGCACGCGCCGAAGCCCTGAATGGCGTCCACCAGGAGAAGCCGATCGCCCAGAACATCGCGCAAACCAGCGAGGTCGGCGCGATAGCCAGTTCGAAAATCGACCGCACTCACCGCGAGCGCCACGGTGTCCTTCGCCAGAGCCTTCGCCACGACGTCCGGAGTGACCTTGCCCTCAGGGCACTCCAGCCACCTCACCCGCGGGCCACCAAATGCCTCGGCCCGAACCCAGGGGTAGACGTTCGCCGGGAACTCGTGGGGCGACACCAGGACCTCGCCCCCCGGGCCACCGCGGAGGGCCATGGCCACGAGCGTGATGGCGGCACTCGTCGAGGAGGCGAAGGTGACGGAATCGGCGCCCGGACGCCCCGTCATCTTCGCCACGATGCCGAGAGACGCCGACTCATGGATCTTCAACCCGTCGATGTCGGCGAACTCGCGCCTGGCGGTCTCGAGCGACGCCGCGCTCGCCGCCGCGACGACGTCCGACGGCGGGCCGTAACGGGCGAAGTCGAGATATCCCGCCGCCGCGGAGAAATGTTGCCGGTATTCCTCGAGGGAGATAGCCCCCACAGCTAGAGAACCTTGGAGAGGAACTGCTGGGTTCGCTCGTGGCGGGGGTTGGCAAAGACCTCGGCGGGATCACCCTCTTCGACGATGACCCCGTCGAACATGAAGACCGCCTTGTCCGCCACCTCTCGAGCGAAGCCCACCTCGTGGGTCACCACGATCATGGTCATGCCATCCGCCGCCAAGCCCCGCATGACGGTCAGGACCTCACCCACCAACTCGGGGTCGAGGGCGCTGGTGGGCTCGTCGAAGAGCATGAGCTTGGGGTTCATGGCCAAGGACCGAGCAATCGCCACTCGCTGTTGTTGCCCACCGGACAATTGCGCCGGGTAGCGATCAGCCCAGTCCATCATGCCCACCCGTTCGAGGAGTCGCACCGCGGTGTCGCGGGCGACCTTCGGATCCTGCTTGAGGACTTGGATCGGCCCCTCGGTGACGTTCTCCAAAGCGGTGCGATTGGAGAAGAGGTTGAATCGCTGGAAGACCATGCCGATCTGGGCGCGCTGCAGGGCCACGTCTCGCTCGCGGATCTCGTAGAACTTGTCCTGGTGCAGACGGTAGCCCACCGGCACGCCATCGACGAAGATGGTGCCCCGGTCGATCTTCTCCAAGTGATTGAGGCAGCGCAGGAAGGTGCTCTTGCCGCCGCCTGAGGGACCGAGCAGGCAGACGACTTGACCAGTCTTCACCTCCAGGTTGATTCCCTTGAGGACTTCGAGTCGTCCGAAACTCTTGTGGACGTTGATGGCCCGAACGAGGGGTGAGGTGATATCGCTCACTTGGCCACCCCTCCTGAGAAGCCCCCCATGCGCTGCCAGAAGCCGCGCGACAGGAAGGATCGGCTCATCACTTTTCCCATCGACGCGGGATTGGAACGGTCGGAAGCGTACTTCTTCTCGATGAAGTACTGCCCCACGCTCGCGATCGAGACCAGGATCATGTACCACAGGGCTGCTGACATGAGCGCTTCCATGATCCGGAAGTTACCGGAAGAGATATTCGACTCCGAGAGCAGTAGCTCGCGAACACCGATGACGGAGGCGAGTGATGTCCCCTTGATCATGTTGATGAAGTCGTTGCCGGTCGGCGGAATGATGACGCGCATCGCCTGGGGCAGGATGACGCGGCGCATCGACTGCGAGGGTCGCATGCCGATCGATGCCGCCGCCTCGACTTGACCATGATCGACACTGTTGAAGCCCGCACGCACGATCTCCGCGTAGTAGGCGCTTTCGTTGAGACCCAGACCCAAGGTGGCGGCGACGAAGGACGTGATCACCGTGTTAGTGGACACGCTGAACAGGCCGGGAATCCCGATGGTCTTGAAGGCCAGGGCCAAGTTGAACCAGATGTAGAGCTGCAGCAGCGCCGGCAATCCGCGGAAGATGTAGATGTAGAGCCAGGCCAACCAGGAGAGGACCGGGTTAGGCGATCGGCGCATGATGGCGATGATCACACCCAGAATGATTCCGGTGGCCATGCACGAGACCGTCAAGAGCACCGTCTGATAGAGGCCCTGCACCATCGTCCGGTAGGTGAAGAACTTCGGCACGTCGCCCCAGACGATCTGTGCGTGGCGAAGTCCGATGATCAGGGCGATGAAGACTGCGACAACGAGAGCGGCCGAGGCCCATCGTCCCCACTTGCGTAGGGGGACGATGGGCATCTCGCCGCTGTACTGCTCGGAATCCATCAACTCAGACAAGATCTTTTAGCTTTCTCTTCGTGGGTTGACGGACTCGGTGACGTCTGACTAGCAGAACCAGTTGTACTGCTTCTGGTGGGCGCAACCGTTGATGACCGGGGCCGGGATGCCCACAGGAGCAACGTTCCAGGCAGTCAGGATCTTGGTGTAGATGCTGTTCGAGCCACCCGACATCAGGTGCTGCAGGGCGCCGTAGACGGCCTTGAGCAACTTGACGTCGGACTTCGTCACGCCGATGCCGTAGGGACCGCTCTCAATCGCCGGGTAGCCGACCGAGGTCACCGCACCGTGCATGGTCTGAGCGTCGAAGGCGTCGGTGATGTTGTCGTTCAACACCGCGTCCGCCCGTCCCGTCGCCAGGTTCGCCAGCTCCTGACCGGTGCTCGAGGCGAGCACTTCCGTGATGGGCTTGGAGGCGCACAGGCCTCCCGCGGCGTTGAGCGACTGCAGGTAGGACTCTTGAGTCGTGCCGGCCGAGTCCGTGACGTTCTTCCCACAGAGGTCGGCGGGACCGTTGATGTTCTGCGGGTTGCCGCCCTTCACCAAGATGCCGATGCCGTCGACGAGGTAGTCGACGAAGTTGATCAACTGCTCGCGGCTCACGCGGTCGTTCATGGCGGTCATCGACATGTCGACCCGGCCGTCCTGCACCGCGGGAACGATGGAGCTCCACACCGGCAGCTGCAGGTACTTGATGCCGATGCCCAGCTCCTTGCCGATGGCGTGAGCGAGGTTGACTTCGAAACCGACGGGGGTCTGGGCCGTGCCGGAGTAGAAGTCGTCGGGTGCGTTCTGGAACTGCGCGCCGATGAGGATGTAGCCGTGCTTCAAGATCCACGACGGGAGCATGTTGTGCAGCTTGACGTCTTCCTTCACCTTGGCGAAGTACGAGTTCGAGAGCTTGTTGGCGGTTCCCGGGCTGTTCACTGCACCGGTGGAGGCACTCGCCAGCGGCGCCAACCCCAGACCCAAGAGCCCCGCCACCACGATGGGCAGGCCCACCTGGCGCAACTTCGATTTGAACATTTGTTCCCCCTTCACTTCAGTGACTCGCCACTCTGACCGTCACCTCAATCACTGGGATGTGACTCCCACTCTGGGCGACCTTAACACTCATTGTTGAGCCCTTCAACTCTCTGTTGAAATTTTCTGTGCGCTCGATTTCCTAGCAAAATCAACGATTCCGGCGACATATTGGGCCCTCGGGCTGAAATATCTCGCGCGATCTGGGATACCATCGACGACAATGACCGCATCGCGCGACGACATGGTGGCCGGTCTCTGGCGCGACCTCTACGCCGAGAACCCCGGGCTGGCCGCGATGCGCCCCGACATCGACCGCGCGTACGTGACGCTGCGCGACTCGCTCGCGCGAGGCGGTCAGATTCTCGTCTGTGGCAACGGCGGCAGCGCCTCCGACGCCGAGCACATCGCCGGCGAATTGGCGAAGCCCTGCGCCATCGCTCGCCCCCTCAGCGACGACGAGCGCGAGAGGCTCGCCCACGCCGGCGACGACGGCTACTTGGCCGACGGACTCGCGGGAGGATTGCCGGTCTGGCCGCTCGTGAGCCAGGCCGCCCTCGTGACGGCCATCGCCAACGACCAGGGTGGCGACCTCATCTTCGCCCAGCAGGTCATGGCCTACGCGCGACCCGGCGACGCGCTGTGGGTCCTGTCGACCTCGGGCAATTCGCGCAACATCGTGCACGCCGTGCGGACCGCGGCGGCGCGGGGCGTGGCGACGGTGGCCTTCACCGGCCCGCGACCCAGTGCGCTCAGCGACCTCGCGGACGTCACCGTCGCCCTCCCGGGCGCCGACACGCCCCACGTCCAGCACAGCCACCAGATCGTCTACCACTCCCTGTGCCTGGCCATCGAAGCGGCCTTCTACGGATGACCCACTCCTTCGCTTGCGTCGCCATCGGCGGCACCAAGTGCACCGTCGCCCTCGCCTCTAGCGAGGATGACGAGGTCCGCTGGCTCGGTCGACGCGAGGTTCCCACGCACGGCGGTGGTGAGGTCATGGTCGAGGAGCTCTCGACCTTGCTCGCCGAGATGCTGTCGCACACCGACCCGCGGGTGACCCGCATCGGCGTGGTCTGCGGCGGCCCGCTCGACGAGCGCAAGGGACTGGTGTTGTCGCCCCCCAACCTGCCCGGATGGGACGATTTCGACATCGTCACGCCCTTCGAAGAACGCTTCGCCGCGCCCGCGAGGCTCATGAACGACGCCAGCGCGGGCGTACTGGCCGAGTGGGCCTGGGGAGCTGCTCGCGACAGCGAGACGTCGGTGTTCTTGACCATGGGCACCGGCATGGGAGCGGGACTCATCGTGAGCGGCCGCTTCCACGGCGGCGTCAGCGGACTGGCCGGCGAGGTGGGCCATTGGCGACTCGCCCCCGACGGCCCCTGGGGCTTCGGCAAGTTCGGCTCCTTCGAGGGCTTCTGCAGCGGCGGGGGCATCGCCCTGTGGGCGCAGGAGCGAGCGCGCGCGGCGCTGGCCGACGGACGAGGCACCTCCTTGGCCACGACCGAAGCAGATATCGCCGAGATCACGGCGCGCCAGGTGGGCGACGCGGCCCGGTCGGGCGACGCCGTCGCCCTCGAACTCTGGCGGGACGTGGGTGATCGCCTCGGGTCGACGTTGGCACTCTTCGTCGATCTCTTGAATCCCGAGGTGATCGTGATCGGCGGCATCTTCCCGCGCCAGGAGGAGTTGCTGCGCCCCAGCCTCGACGCCGCCCTGCGACGCGAGGCACTGGCCACTTCCCTGGCGGCCTGCCAGGTGCGCCCGGCGCTCTTGGGCGAACTCATCAGCGACTACTCGGCGCTCGCCGTCGCCGTCGTCGGCGAATCCTTCGACGACACGTCGCGGCGCCTCAGCCAGGCGGTACAGCGACCATGACGGGCGACACGACCCCGACCGGCTTCTTGGGCGTCGACATCGGTACCGGCTCGCTGCGCACGGTGCTCGTGAGCGATGACGGCGACGTGCGCGCCAGCGCCGCGGTTCGCTACGAGACACTGCGCGGACCGCGGGGCGAGGCCGAGCAGAACCCATCGGACTGGACGGCGGCCCTGGCCACAGCGATGTCCATGATGCGCCTCGACGCTCCGCCAGCCAGCGTCGGTCTCTGCGGGCAGACCCCGACCATCGTCTTCGTCGACGAAGAGAACCAGCCCGTGCGGCCCGCGATGACCTGGCAGGACACGCGGGCCAGCCGCGAGGCCGCGGAGCTCGCCGACGCCCTCGGGCCACCCGAATCGCTCTTCGGCACCAACCTGGCCTGGTCCGCCTCGAACATCCCGGCGCGACTCGCCTGGGTGGCGCGCCACGAGCCCGAGACCCGCCGCCGCAGCGTCGCGGTGCTGCAGGCCAAGGACTATCTCGGCGCCTACCTCACCGGCGTCGCGGTCTCGGACCCCTGGTCCTCCAAGGGCTTGTGCCACGTCGGCGACCTCGCCCCCGCCTCGGCCGTGCTCGCGGCCAGCGGCTGGAGCGACGAGCATTGTCCCGAGCTACGTCGCGCCTGGGACCTGGCGGGCGTCGTGAGTGCCGCGGCGGCGGCCGAGACCGGACTCGCCCCCGGGACGCCGGTGTCGGTGGGCTGGAGCGACGCCCTCGCCGAGATCCTGGCGTCGGGCTGTTACGCCGACCAGAGCGCCTTCTTCTTCAGCGGAACCTCGAGCATCGTCGGCGCGGCCCTTCGCCACGACGACCTGCGCGCGCCCGGCCTCTTCAACGTTCCGCGCAGCTGTGCGCCCGCCGCCCTCCTCTACGGCCCCACGCAGTCCGGCGGCGCCGCCCTGGTGTGGGTGGCTCGACTGCTGGGTGTGCGGGTGGACGAGCTCTCGGCCCTGGCGGCCAGCGCCAGCGGCTCCGCGCCGGTCTTCGTGCCCTATCTCTCGGGTGAGCGCGCCCCGCTGTGGAACAGTTCGGTCCGGGCCCTCTTCGCGGGGCTCGACGAATCACACGGCCCCGCGGAGATCGCGCTCTCGGTGCTCCTTTCGGTGATCATGTCGGCTCGGCACATCCTCGAACTGGTCGAGACCGCCAGTGCCGAGCCCATCGAGTTCGTCGAGACGGTCGGACGGGGAGTCGGAGATCCGGCGTGGGAGGACATCGCTCGCCGCGGGTGTGGGTTGTCGCTGCGTCTGCACAGCGACCAGGACATGTCCGCCCGAGGCGCGGCCATGCTCGGCGCGGCCTGCACGGGTGGCGACCTGGCGAGCATCAGCCGCCAACTGGCCGACCCCACCCGGGTCGTCGAGGTCCGCGACGGCGACGTCGAGGAGTCCCGGCGGCTTCTGCGACTCTTCAACGACGCGAGTCGGCACGCCCTCGAGTGGCAGGCCGCGAACGCGAAGGGGGAAGGATGAACCCGCGTCCGGTGAACGGCCTCATCGCGGTGGTCCGCCAGTCCAGTGCCGAGGCCGGTCGCTTCGTCGCGCGCTCCTTCCTCGAGGCCGGCCTCGACCTCGTCGAGGTCACCCTCACGACTCCCGGGGCGCTCGATCTCATCAGCGAGTTCGAGGGCAGCGGCGCGAGGCTCGGCGCCGGCACGGTGCTCGACGCCGACCAGGCGCGCGCTTGCCTGGCGGCTGGCGCCTCCTTCTTGGTCTCACCGGTGCTCGACGTCGACGTCGCGGCGATCGCCCGCGACGGGGGCGTCGACTACGTGCCCGGCGCCACCACCCCCGGCGAAGTGCACGCCGCCCTGCGCCAGGGTGCGGAGGTGGTGAAGGTCTTTCCCGTCGACGTGATGGGCGGGGCCGACTACATCCGCACGCTGCGCGCTCCCTTCCCCCAGCTGCGCACGGTGGTCTCGGGCGGCGTGGACGTCGCCGACTTCGCCGAGTACCTCGCCGCCGGCGCCGAAGGGATCTGCGTCGGCGCCGAACTGCTGGACTCGGTGGCCCTGGAGGAACACGACCTGCAGCGACAGGTCGCCCACGTCGCGCGCGTGCGCGAACTCTTCGAATCCGTCCTCGCGACCCACCCCGAGACGAAGGAGTTGCCGTGAACCTCATTCCTCGCCCCGCGCCCTCGCGGCTCCTCAGCCTCTCGAGCGACGAGCTCACGGTCACGCTGTTGCCGGACAAGGGGGCGGACATCTACGAGATGATCGACCGCGCCAGCGGCATCGACCTCTTGCTCAAATCGCCCTGGGGCGTTCACGAGCCCGGACCCTGGCTCCGCGCGGCCAACTCCATGCAGCGCTGGATGGAGGCCTACCCCGGCGGCTGGCAGGTCCTGCTGCCCAACGGCGGCGACGAGTGCGTCGAGAACGGCACCCTGTGGAGCTACCACGGCGAGGCGGCGCTGCTGCCGTGGACGGTCGTCGAGCAGGATTCGTCGCGCGCGGTGTTGGAGGCCAACCTCTTCTCGGTGCCCCTGCAGATCCGCCGCGAGGTCCAGGTCGAAGGGCCGCGCTTCCTCCTGCGCGAGTGGGTCTCGAACGCCTCGAACGAACGCCTCGAGGTCATGTGGTCGCACCACCCGGCCTTCGGCGCCCCCTTCTTGGAGGAGGGCTGCCTGCTGAGCACCGGATTTCGCCACGTGGTGGCCGACGACCGCTCTCCCGGCACCTTGCTCGCGGCCAGTTCGCACCACGACTGGCCCCTGGCGCTGACCCGCGACGGCGACGAGCTCGACCTGCGTCGCGTACCCGGGCCCGACCGTCACCGTGCGCTCCTGGCCTACCTGACCGACATGGACGAAGCCTTCTTCGCCATCACCAACCCGCGACGCGAGCTCGGCGTGACCTTCCGCTGGAGCGGCGAGGTCTTCGACCAGGCGTGGCTGTGGCAGGAGGTGCACTCGGGCACCGGCTGGCCGTGGTTCCAGCGCGCCTACGC
>Ga0007854_10002599_pt1 | contig 11124 bp, 2 predicted proteins | sample CryBogCBH12Aug08_FD_60382 | JGI IMG/M metagenome (GOLD analysis project Ga0007854, IMG submission 60382) | Freshwater microbial communities from Crystal Bog, Wisconsin, USA - CBH12Aug08 | ecosystem: Environmental > Aquatic > Freshwater > Lake | place: Crystal Bog, Wisconsin, USA | collected... | reverse complement strand
GCGTGCTGCCGCTGGGCATGAACACCCAGCGCGATGTCCGCGAGGAGACCGTCATCAACCAGGACGCCACCGTGCTGCTGGACCTCATCCGCAGCGGCGCGCGCAACGCGGATTACCTGACGAACTACGTCTATGCCGTCACGAATTATTGGACTGTTTACAATCCCGACGGCACCGTAAACCAACATGGCACTAACGGCTTTACTTACGCAACTGCTTCGTTCAATGGCACGGTCAACGCTTATTACAGCCTCACCAATGGTGCGAATATCATCGGCCAGATTAGCGTGCCGGAATTCACCGATGGCAATGGCAAGCCGCTGGCCTATATTTTTAATTTCAACAACCAAAACTACGCTAACTATGTCAGCAACCACGTGGTCGCCTATATCCGTGCCATCAGCGGGTTGGCGTCCGACCGGCCGCCGCAGGACAATCCGCTACTGATTGGCGACAGCTTTGCATATCGCTTGTTTTGCGTGAACGCGCCGATGGCGGTGGACACGAATACTTTTGTGTCTGCAAGTGTTCCAGCGAGTTTTATTCCGTCGCCGCGCAGTTCTTTTGCCACTCAGTTGGAGGGCAACCAGCGCGAGCTGCGCCTGACGTTTCTCTGGCCGCAACTGCCCAATGGCAATTACGGCAACGGCCGCCAGACCTTCCGCGCGACGGTGGCCGGCCAGTTGGTGCCGCAAACAAATAATATTCCAGCCTTGTATTTCTATCAGCCGCAGTTGACCAATTCGCCATGACCTTGCCCCATCATAATTTGCCGGTGCCCATTTCCCGGAACTCCGGGAAGCCGGCGGGGCGCGGCGGCTTGATTGGCCCTGGCCAGACCTTTCGGCCAGCGGGCTACGAACCCCGTCCGGAAGGATTCGAACTCCGTCCGGAAGGTTACGAATCCCGTCCGGAAGGTTACGAACCTCGTCCGGAAGGTTACGAACCTCGTCCGGAAGGGAAAAAGCCCCTTTTTTCCAGAAAATCCCAAAAATCAAGCCCAAGTTGCGGCCAATCCCGCTTTCCCCGCTGGAGTCGCGGTGCCCGTGTCCAGAAAATTGGCAATTGGCAATTGGCCATGGAAAATGCCTTCTCCCTCGTGGAGATCATGGTCGTGGTCTCGCTGCTGTCGCTCATCGTGCTGGCGCTGATGGCGGTGTTCAGCAGCACCCAGCGCGCTTTCCGCGCCGCCGTCACCCAGACGGACGTGCTGGAAGGCAGCCGCGCCGCCGCCGAGTTGATGGCCGCCGACCTGCGCGGCCTGACGCCGAGCGATGGCGTGAGCAATATCGTGCCGCCGAACGTCTATGGCCCGGTGAATTTCTTCACGCTGGGCAACTACAATTATTCCACCGCCTACGCGCCGCTGACGCAGAGCCTGCCGGGAGCTTTTGACAGTTTGGGGAATCAGATTTACCGCACGAACCTGCTGAACTATTTCTTCGTGCTGGGTCGCAACAACACCAAGTGGACCAGCACGGCTTACATCGTGGACACGACCTCGGCCAACCCCTTGTTCCCGCTCTACCGCTTTTATGCCGAGACGAACACGGTCAATTCGCCGCTGACGTTGTATAGCCAGTTTGTCACGCAGATTCAGCAGCCCCAGTGGAGCACCAATTCCGCCTGCTTCAGCCACCTCATTGACGGCGTGGTGCACCTGACGGTGCACGCCTACGACACCAACGGCACTTGGATCAACAACGGCGGCTTCATCGCCTACACCAACGCGCAGAACACCTATTTTTACCAACTGGCCTACGGCGAGCCGCAGTTCTTAATGGTCAGCAACACCGTGCCGGCGGCGGTGGAGTTTGAAATGGGCGTTTTGGAAGACCGTGCGCGGGCCCGCGCCCAGTCGCTCTCGCAAAGTTATGCCGCCCAGACCAATTACCTCGCGGGCCAAGCCGGCGCGGTGCATGTGTTTCGCCAGCGCGTGAACATCCCGAACGTTGACCCCTCGGCCTACCAATGAAACTTCCATTTTCAATTTCCAATTTCCCATCTCCAATTTCCCGGCGGAGTCGGAAGGCGGTCGCGCGCCCGGGCCATTTTCAAATTGGCAATCGGCAATCGGAAATTGGCAATGCCCGCCGGGGCATGGCGCTGATCATCACGCTCATCCTGCTCTCGGTCACGCTCATCATGGCGGTGGCGTTTCTGGCCCTCGCGCGGCGCGAGCGCGGCGCGGTGACCACCACCACGGATACCACCGTCGCGCGGCTCGCCACCGAGGCCGCGCTGGCAGCGGCGCAGGCGCAGATGGCTGCGAACATCTTCACCTCCACCAACCAGGGCGCCTACGATTACCATGTTTTCGTTTCGACGAACTACATCAGTCCTGCCGGTTATGATCCCAAGGCCGGACCGGCTGGGAATGGTGTAAGCGCGACGAACGTGAATTACGATTATACGGCGGACAATTCAGTTTACTCGGTTGCCGACATTGAGCAAAACATCGCCAACCTCTGGCTGCTGCCGCGCGCGCCGGTGTATGTGTTCAATCCCGCAAAAAATGCGACGGATTTCCGCTTCTACCTGGACCTCAACCGCAACGGCCAGTTTGAAGCCAATGGCATTGTTTCAAACGTGGAAAACACTTTGACCGGTCCGGTGACCAATGGTGTTATTTCCGAGGTGGGCGATCCGGAATGGATTGGCGTGCTGGAGCGGCCGGACCAGCCACACGGGCCGAACAATCATTTCCTCGCGCGCTACGCCTTCCTCGCCCAGCCCATCGGCAATTCGCTGGATTTGAATTATATTCATAACAACGCCAGATATTCGCCGACGGCGGCGGACGACGGCTTTCTGCGCAACCAAGGTGTTGGCTCATGGGAATTGAATTTGGCGGCGTTTCTGGCCGACTTGAACACAAACGAATGGTTCGCCAACGCCGGTTCTTCCTACTATGACTATGAGCCGTTTTATGCTACTGGCCCGATTTCGCAGTTTCGCGCCTTTGACGATTCTCTGGCTGTGCTGAATTACCGCTACGGCGGCGGCTATGTTAATTTGGCCAAGTTGGTGACGGTGTTTCCAAACAGCGCGGTTTTGCAAAATCAGGCGTTTGATATTTATCCGTTCGGATTGCCGATGACCACCACGGCCACGCCCGTTTACGCAAACAACAACAACAATTACTGGGCGGGTTCTGACAATACCAACCGTTTCTTCTCGCTGCCGTCCGATCTGTTTGGCGTGAACGGTTTCTTGGGCAATTTCCCGGCGCATCTGGCGGCGGCGGGCAACGGCCCGGCCACCTACGACCGCTACACGTTCTACCGGCTGCTCGACCAGTTGGGCACCGATTCCAAGGCGGACGACAGCAAGCTGAACGTGAATTACTCCAACGCCGTGGTGGGCTGCAACGCCTACGGCATGGTGACCAACGTGAGCATCGTCCCCGGCGCGGAGACAAACCTGGTGCCATGGTCGGCTACAAATTTCTTTAATGCCGCTGCCAACTCGATGCTACTTTATTACACGTCCAACTGGCTGGCGTCCGACACCAGCGCAGGGCATTTTTATTACACGAATGCATTCGCTGGCCTGTCGAACGCCTTTGGTCTGACGAACATCCCGGTGTATGTCAACGGCCAGTTTGTTTATTCGCCCGCCGTCAACCGCCTGCTCCAGCTCGCGGCGAATATCTACGATGCCGGCAACACGAACACCTATCCAACCGTATTTAGGCCGCTGTTCTCCCATACCGGCACCAATATTTTTGTCACTGGTTACACTCAGGTTGCCTCAGTCACGGACACGAGTGACCCCCAGCTTTCGCAACCGTTTGATCCAGCCTATTTTTCGACGGTCGTCGGGCAGCCAAATGTTGCGGTCAACCTTTACGGGGTGCCATGGATCATCGGCGTGAAGAAAGGTCTGCCGGGCTTCAATCAACTTTCAATGGTGAACTCGGCTTTTTTCCAAAGACGATTGGAGGTTGCGCGAAATACTTTGTCTGGCCCAATCGTCGCGACAAATCAGCTGGTCACAATAGCTGTTACCAATAGTTTGGGGATTTCTTTTTGGAATTCCTACTCGAATGATTATGTCGCTGGCGGCAATCTGGGTGTGTATGTGAACAGCGCGGTTCAAATGGCCTTTACGAATTCAGATTGGTCCGCCCCTTATATCAATACATTTGCCAGTTCCAATTATTATTCTTTCCAACCCATCAATAATCGCTGGCCTGGTTCCAAATGGGGTGCCAATGACAGTGGTCAGCCGGCGGCCAACTCATTTTTTAACATCTATACGAACAATGTTCTTATTCCCAATGAAGCCTATAATTTTTCAAGCAGCCCCAAAAAGTTTACCTTTGATTTGCAGAGTGCTTGGGATCCGACCTTGTCACCTTTGCCGCAGATTGGATTGTTAACCACCAATTTGTTGCAGGCCTATATTTTGGATGGCAATCATGTGATTGATTATGTCCAGTTGCGCGGCCCCGTTGATGGCACGAACCTGACCGCCGCCTTGCAAGACCCCAACAATGGGAATCCTCCCGTTGGTGGCACACCAACTTATTACATGTGGTTGAACAATCTGTTTGATAAAAACGGGGAAAATTGGGGCATAAAAGATCAATTAACATATTCCAGTCAAGATATAACCCCCAAGACTCCGGGTGGGGTGTGGAATAATCCTCCACAAAGCATTCCTGGCTTAAGTCAAAAGGCAGCGGCTCAAAAATTCTTTAATGCCATTTTGGGTCCGTCCCCGCAATTTAGCTATGGCGCGCCACCCGTTACTTATCATATTACTCAATTAACGAATCAAGCGCCTTTTTCACCTACGCGAACAGTATTTGTGCCGTATCTTTATCAGGTCAATGATCCGCTCGTGCATTATACAACCGGGGATCTTGATTGTCGCAAGTCGGGCATCTGGGCTGGTAACAATGTCGTTTTGGCGAATGGGGCTTGGGCACAAGATAACGGAGTGGTTTCCGAAACTTTTCCGATAGTGCCTTCGGTTTCAAGTCCCGGCATAGCCAACGGCTATAGCCGTTATCAGCCGTGGGGTCAGCCAGCTTCAAGCGCTCTGGCAACCTCTTCGGACTATGACTTTTCCAATCCCTACAACCTGACTTACAAGGACCCCGGTGTCTGGGGACCGGATTTGTGGGATTTTCCGACCAACCGGTTTCCGGCCGTAGGCTGGCTGGGCCGGGTGCATCGCGGCACGCCGTGGCAGACGGTTTATCTCAAGGCCTCGGATATCTTGCAGGATGCCAAGTTGAATACGAGTGGCACATCCGTTGGTCCGTTGACTTGGTCACAGTGGACGGGCAACGGCCTCTACTTTGATTCCTCCAATAGTGCGCCGGTGCAGGACCGGGCGTTGTTTGATTTGTTCACCACGCGTTTCAACGACAACGCGGTGCATGGCTCATTGTCCGTCAACCAAACGCATCTCGCAGCGTGGTCCGCCTTGTTCGGTGGCATGGTGGTGCCCAATAATCTTTCCGGCGGCTATGCGGTCATATCACCCTCTGGTCCGGCGGGCGAATTCACCGATCCCTATCTCGGCGCGCTGGTGACCAACATCAATTTTACCCGGAGCACCTTTACCAATGCCGATGGTCTGGTGGGCGTATTCGAACGTCCCGGTGACATACTGAAGTCACCGCTGTTGACGGAAAAGTCGCCATTCCTGGCCGGCGGGGTCAATGACGAGCTGTATGAATGGCTGCCGCAGCAGACGCTCGGCTTGCTGCATGCGGATACCGCGCCGCGCTATGTGGTATATTGTTACGGCCAGACGCTCAAGCCCGCGCCGAACTCGCTGGTCACGGCCGCCGGCCAATTCTTTGGCCTGTGCACGAATTATCAAATCACGGCGGAGAACGCCGCGCGCGCGGTCATCCGCGTGGACCGGCATATCTCGGTGAACAATGCCGGGGCGCCCATCGGCACGAATTACACGACGGTGCTGGAAAGTTTTAATCCGCTGCCGCCGAACTGACCATGAGAACGACCATGGAAAATGGCAGATGGCAGATGGCAGATCGCCAACGGGTAGCTGCGACGCCTCGTCGCAGCCAGGTATTGGCGATGCCCTCGTCGCCCGTTGCCGTGGCGGGGATGCGGCGGTCAGGGCCGTGCGACGGGGGCGTCGCCGCTACTCGACCGGTGGCGGTTTGGCGGTTTTAGGTTTCGAATTTAGAGTGAAAGAATTTTTTATGCGTAAGACAGTTTTAGTTGTGTTGTGCGGGCTGGCACTTGTCGCCGGCCTGGGTTTGTGGTTGCTGTGGCCGCGTGGCGGCGACGCCTCGTCGCCGGGTAAAAATACCGCAGCCCACGGCGGCGGGAGCGTCGCCGCTGCCCCGACCGTCGCAACTTCGAACGCGCCGAAGAAAATCTCCTCGCTGAATTTCACCAACCCGCTGGCGTTCCGCCTGACCAACACCGCGCTGTCGCTCCGCCAGCTCGCGGCCAAGCCGCACGCGATTTTGTTGCAGAACGCCCTGATTGACACGGACGCGCGGCTGGCGCTGAACCTGCCGGCGCAGCTGAAGGCCAATGGCGATCCCGGCGCGTATCTGGTGCAGGCGCGCGGCCCGGTGGACAACGCCTTCCGCTCGTTGCTCGCGGCGGCGGGCGCGCAGGTGGTTTCCTATATCCCGAACAACGCGTATCTCGTCCACGCCACGGCGGCGGTGGCGGGTCTGCTTTCGTCCAGCCCGCTCGTGCAGGTGGTGTTGCCGTATGAACCGTATTACAAATTGCAGCCGTCGCTGCTTGGTTTGGCCGTGACGCAGTCACCGCTGCCGCCCGGCACCGCGTTGAATCTCGGTCTGTTCGCGACGGATGCCACGGCGGAAAGCCAGGTGCAAGCGGCCGGCGCAACCATCATCGGGCGCGACCGCTCGGCGTTCGGCCCGGTGCTGCGCGTGACCGCGCCGGCCAACTGGACGGCGCTGGCGCAACTGCCCGGCGTGCAGGCGGTGGAACCGGCCTTTCGCCGCCGGCTGGCGAATGACTTGTCGCGCGTGACGCTGGGTATTTCCCCGGACACGACCGGTGGCAGCACCAACGACTGGCTGGGCTTAACGGGGGCCAACGTGCTGGTGGCCGTGAATGACACCGGCATTGACGCCACGCATCCGGATTTTTCCGCCACGGGCACGGCGGCGGGCGGCCCTAGCGGGGCCACGCGAGTGGTTGGTTTTTCCACCAACGATATTGTGGACACGGACGGCCACGGCACGCACGTCGCCGGCATCATCGCGGGCAATGGTTCGCAGAGTCTCAGTCCGGTGAATGTCGGCGCGATGGCGGAAGGCTCGGTCACCAACGCGGATTTTCGCGGCAAGGCCCCGCTGGCGAACCTTTACTCCATGAATTTCGACTGGGCGGATTATGTGTTGCAGACGAACGCCGCCGTGCAGGGCGCGCTGATTTCCAACAACAGTTGGGACAATGGCGATGCCGCCTACGATCTGGCGGCGTCGAGCTATGACGCCGCGACGCGCGACGCGATTCCATTTTCGCCCGGCTCGCAGCCGGTGTTGTTCGTATTCGCGGCCGGCAACAGTGGCAGCGGCGATGACACCGGTTCGGGCGGCACGGCGGACAGCATCATGTCCCCCGGCACGGCGAAGAACGTCATCACGGTCGGCGCCGTTGAGCAACCGCGCAACATCACGAATCTCGTGACGACGTTCAACTCCGACGGCACCAGTAATACATCGGCGGTCTGGAAGCCGGAGACGGATTCCAGTTCGGAGGTGGCGTCTTATTCTTCACGCGGCAACGTGGGCGTGCAAGTCGAGGGCACTTACGGTCGGTTCAAGCCAGATGTGGTGGCACCGGGAACCTTCGTCGTTTCCACCCGCTCCAGCCAGTGGAACACAAACATTTATTTCGATCCGACCAATGTCACTGTTATTCCTTATCCCGACGAAGTGGTGGTGACTAATTATTTGAACTATTACAGTGTGTCGGTGCCAGCCAATGCCGTGGCCGTGGTCATCGCTATCACTCCGAACGCCTATTCTACGGTGTTCCCGTCAAACCTGACGATTTACGCTCAGATATCCGCTTATCCGGATCCGGTCAATGCGCCCGGTAGCATTGATTATAAGACGCAGAATGACGGGATGTCCATTCCACCGGGTAACGGTGCCTTAACCATCCAAGCCATTCAGAACGGTGGGTTCTATTTTGCCGTCGGCGACAGCACGAATGTGCCGGTGAATTACGACATGACGGTGTCTATCTACACCACGAACGCCACTACCAGCAATTATTACCAAGTGTTGCTGGGGATGGACAACCAGCTGGGTCCGTATTACCGCTACGAAACCGGCACGAGCATGTCGGCGGCGGCGGTGTCCGGCGTGCTGGCGCTGATGGAGGATTATTTTACCAACACGCTCCAGCAAATTCCCAGTCCGGCGCTGCTCAAGGCGATGCTCATCAATGGTTCGCGTTCAGAGGTTGGCTATCCGCTGGCTTTGACCAACGGATTGAATTTGCAAGGCTGGGGTTTGGTGAACCTCACCAACTCGCTGCCATTCTCCTCCACCAATCAGACGGTGGGCACAAATGCGACTTTGTTCTTTGTGGACCAGAGCGTCGCCAACGCGCTGGCGACCGGCGACAGCCATACTTACACGGTGAACATCAACACCAACGCGAGCTATCTGCCATTGCGCGCGACGCTGGTGTGGACGGATCCGCCGGGCGACCCGAATGCCGCCATCAAGCTCGTCAACAGCCTCACGCTAGTCATTTCAAACCAAGCAAGCGGAGCGGTTTATTATGGCAACGATATCAATACTCCTTTGGGATACAATCTCCCGGCCAGCACCAACGGCCCGCCGAACATTGACACGATCAACAACGTTCAGAACATCATCATTCCACCGTCACTGGGCGGCACTTATACCGTGACCGTCCTGGGCCGGCAGGTGAACGTCAACGCCATCACTGCGCAGACGAACAATGTGATGCAGGATTATGCCTTGGTGGTTTCCGTGGGCGAGGGCGAGGTGCCGGCCGCCATCAGCTCGGTGACAGATGTGGGCATCGTCAGCAATCCGACCGGCGACCAGAACATCACCTATGTGGCAGCCACGAATACGCCGCTGATGAACCAGTTTGCCGGCGCGAACTCGCCGCTGCTCGGCACCAACACTTTGGCGCTCGGCACCAACACGGTGTGGGGTCCCAACGGCGTGGTCACCATCGGCATGACGAACCAGTGGCATTTCTATGTGGTCACGAACAACGCGCTGGATGCGCAAGGCAATGCCTCCGACGTGACCAACGCCGCGTTCATCACCTTCAGTCCGTATACACTGTCCATTCCACGGATGGGCACGCTGGCCGACAGCGCCACTGACGCCACGCGGCCAGAATCGGACATTGATTTGTATGTCAGCACGGATCCCGGCCTGACCAATTTGAGTCCGGTGGCAATCTCCAACTGCCTCGCCGGCACGGCGTCGGCCTACCCGGTGTCATCACCCAGCTTTGGTGCATCCCTTAGCCAAGGCGGCACGGAATTTGTGGTGTTCAGCAACTCCGCGCCCGGCCAGGTGTATTACGTCGGCGTGAAGTCCGAGGATCACATGGGTTCGGAGTATGATTTCCTGGCGGTGTTCACGTCCACGCCCTTCAGCCAGCTCGATAAAAACGGTAACCAGATTGTCAACGGCATGTTGCTGCCCGTGACTATTCCTAACGGCAGCAATCCGCATCCCGGCGTGACCAACGTGCTGGCGCTGGCCATCTACCCGATGCAAATCGCGAAGGTGATTGTGACGAACTTGGATGAGCACCAGAATTTCGGCGACTTGTATGGCGTTTTATCATTTGATGAAACCTATGATGTTTTGAATAGCCATGACGGGTTACACAATACCTACGGCACCACGCCATTGGTTTATGACGACAGCCTCAATCCTATCGCGGGTTCCCAGACATCCGATGGGCCGGGCAGTTTGGCAAACTTCCGTGGCAAGTCCACGCCCGGTGTTTGGGTTTTGAACGAGTCAGATAATTCACCGACAGGCACCGGTCAGGTGAGCGTGCTCACCATGAAAATTCAACCGCATCGCGACCTGAAGCAGCCGGGTATTGAAGTGGTGGTGCCCGCCGGCGGCTGGTTTGTTGATTATGTGGACGTGCCGCCGGGCTACACCAACCTGACGTTCTACGCCACCAACCTGCCGCCGACGGTGGCGCCCCAGCCCATCCAGATGTATGAATTGCTCGGCAACGAGCCGACGCTGACGGATTACGATCAGGAGGCGGATTTGACCAACTGTATCATTGGCAACTATCCAACCGGCACCGATCCGGGCAACGCCATTTCCGTCGGGCCGCCGTTGAACACGGGGCAGTATTTCATCGGGCTTTACAATCCCGGCAGCGTGGACGCGACGGTGCTGCTCTCCGCCTCGCTCGGCTACGGCTCGGGCGTGAACGACAATTATAGTTTTGTCAGCGGCTCTTCCACCGCCCTGCTGCCGGATGCGGTGACCGGTTCCGACATCATCGTGCCCACCACGGTCACGCAACTGGTGTCGTCGGTGAGCGTGGGCATGGTGGTGCAGACGCCGCGCATTTCGGATTACACCTTCACGCTCGTCAGTCCAACCGGCCAGCGCATTTTGCTGATGGAAAACCGGGGTGGCGGCGACACCAACGGCGCAGGTATGTCGTTTGTCTATACCAACGTTCTGAATTCCACGGCCACCGGCGGCGCGGCGGCCAATACAAATTATCTGGCCGTGCCGATCACCGGTATCACCGTGCCGATCCAATACAATTTCTACACCGTGCAGGATGAAATGACGATTTACGGCGGAACCAATCCGGCAACTTTCTATCTTGGCTCGCCTGATTTCATCTTTGATTCCGGGTTCACCAACAATCCCCCGGCCGGTGGCGGTGGTGGCGCACAGAATACCACGCCGGAATGGTTCTACGTCAATATTCGGCCCGGCTATACCAACATCACCATCATCATGAACCAGTTTGGCAATCCGTATTCCACCGGTGGTGACGCGTGGACTTACACCGCCGGCGCGCCGGTGACGAATTACGAGTATCTGGTGTTCACCGACGACACGAACCTGGCCAACAATGTGCCCATCAAGTTCGC
>Ga0007854_10002594_pt1 | contig 11143 bp, 10 predicted proteins | sample CryBogCBH12Aug08_FD_60382 | JGI IMG/M metagenome (GOLD analysis project Ga0007854, IMG submission 60382) | Freshwater microbial communities from Crystal Bog, Wisconsin, USA - CBH12Aug08 | ecosystem: Environmental > Aquatic > Freshwater > Lake | place: Crystal Bog, Wisconsin, USA | collected... | reverse complement strand
ATTAATAGCGTTAATAGCGGTGATTTGGTGGCTGTTCAAAATTGTCTGACCGATGCCGCGCACTCCGAATTGCGTTGGCACCAACATCAAAGCACGACACATTACGAACCGTCCGTGCTTGCGGATATGAAGGAAGGCTACGCGCCGATGTTGCATGCGGTTCAGGCGTTGTTAAGTCAAATTAAGACGGAAACCGACACCGCAGTGCACGCCCTGCACACCGATATACACCGCGCCTACGCAAGCTTTCGGGTGCTATGTGCCATGCGCGACTCGCCGCGGGGCGTAGACGCACTGAATATCGCTTTCAGCCAGGAGTGGATTCTCAACCTGGCGGCGTCCTTCCAGGGCGCACAAGGTAGCTGGTTTTGCGGCCGCCCGGTGCAGATTACCCGCAACGACTATGGGATAAAGCTATTCAACGGCGATATAGGCATTACCTTGCCAGACGCAAATGGACAGTTGATGGTGTATTTTCAGCAGTCCGACGGTAGTTTCCGGGCTATTGCGCCAGCGCGACTGCCCCCGCATGAAACTGCGTTTGCCATGACGGTTCACAAGGCCCAGGGATCAGAATTTGATTCCGTCGTGGTTGTGCTGCCTGCGCAACCCAACCGCGTACTCACGCGCGAACTGCTCTACACCGCCGTAACCCGAGCCCGAAGCCAGTTGACGCTATACGCCAGCGCTGCGGTATTGAAAGAAGCGCTGCAAACGCAAACCAGACGGCATTCCGGCTTGCTGGCGCGTCTCCATGAAATCAAGAACTCTTGACGGCGCTTTGACGGGCAAACTAGAGCGCGAATAGCCGGGTGAAATTGTCGCTGCTGGCTTGGGCGATAGTTTCAAGCGTTTCGCCACGAACCCGCGCAAGTTCCTGCGCTACGTAGGGCACGTAGGCCGGCGTGTTGGACTTGCCCCGAAACGGCACTGGCGCCAGATAAGGACTGTCGGTTTCTATCAGGATGCGATCCAGCGGCACCATGGCCGCCACGTCCCTGATTTCCTGCGCCGACTTGAAGGTAACGATTCCTGAGAACGAAATATAGAACCCCAAGTCCAACGCAGCCCGTGCCACTTCCATGTTTTCCGTAAAACAGTGAAATACACCGCCCGCCGAAGCCGAATCGCCACATTCCCCCTCCTCGCGCAATACCTGCAACGTGTCGGCGCTGGAGGAGCGGGTGTGGATGATGAGCGGTTTTTTAAGAGCCCTTGCGGCGCGAATATGGATGCGAAAACGTTCTCGCTGCCATTCCATATCCGCTATGGTGCGCCCATTCAACCGGTAATAGTCGAGCCCGGTTTCTCCGATCGCAACCACTTTGGGCAAGGCGCCGAGTTGTATCAGCGTGTCGGTATCGGGTTCCTTCACGCCTTCGTTGTCCGGATGCACGCCCACGCTGGCCCAAAAATTATCAAACCGCAGCACCATGGCATGCACCGCATCAAATTCTTCCAGCGTGGTGCAAACGGACAAGGCGCGGTCAACCTGCGCCTTCGACATGGCTTCACGCACGCTGTTTACGGCGCTGGCCAGTTCGGGAAAATTCAGATGGCAATGAGAATCGGTAAACACGCGGGCTTGGGGGCTCTGGATCTGAGAGTATCGGAATCTGCTTCAAATAGTCTGGGTCGGCATGCCGGAGCCCAGCTGCGCGCCCAGTATTTCTTCAATCTTCAGGCGCAAGGCGCGTGTCTTTTCGTCGCTCGGAAATACTACGCCAACGCCCTGCGTCCGACCTCCGGGCGCACGGGCCGGTGTAATCCATGCCACTTTACCGGCAACCGGATAGCGCTGGCTGTCTTCGGGCAGCGACAGCAACACGTATACATCGTCGCCCAACAGGTATTCGCGCGTCGTGGGAACGAATATTCCGCCTTCTGTAAAGGCCGGAATATAGGCCGCATATAGCGCCGCCTTTTCCTTGATGGACAGCTGTATTACGGTGGGGCGGGCCGTGACGGTGGGGGCTATATTGACGGTATTCATGGTGTATTCGGATGCCTGCCGGGGAGAGGGGAGTGTAGAGCGGATTTGGCCTGATCGACAAGTGCATCCTGCATCAGTCCGGCGGCAAACGGGTGATCTGCAGTTCGGCGGGCCCGGCTCAGGCTGTCACCCCAGTCGCTCAGCGCTGCAAGGCTTGTGGGTGGCAAACCACGCAGGGACGCCGCATCAAAAAACCGGGCAGACCCACCCACTTTCATCCGCAGTGCGTCGTGGCACAACTTGTGCAGGCTATCCAGTAAAACCTGCACCGGCCAGTCCCGTACCAAAGCCACGTTACCAGCCGCCATGGCCGCCGGAAACTGGGCCCAGCTATCCGCCGCAAAGTTGCCCGTCGCAATCTGCAGCGCGTCATGCGGACGCCCCCCGCTCTGTAAAAGCATCAGTCTGGCACGCTCGGGTTCAATGCCCTGCTGAACCATCCAGTCCAACGCGACATCCTGCATCGGCCACGTCATGTTGTGCGCCAGACATCGGCTGCGAATGGTCGGCAGCAACTGGTGTGCAGACTCGGTTGCCAGTACAAAACGCACCCTGCCGGGCGGCTCTTCCAGCGTCTTGAGCAGCGCGTTGGCGGTGATGGCGTTCATGTCTTCTGCAGGGAACACCAGAACCACTTTGCCCCGTCCGCGTCCACTGGTGCGCTGCGAAAATTCGATGGCGTCGCGTACCGCATCGACCCGGATTTCGCGGCTCGGCTTGCGCTTTTTGTCGTCAATTTCGGCCATCGCCCGCTCACCGAGCGGCCACTGCAAGTCGAGCAGGTAGGTTTCCGGCATCAGTACACACAGGTCCGCGTGGGTTCGCACATCCACCGCGTGGCAACTTGGACAGTTGCCGCAGGCCAACGCATCTGCCGTCGGCGACTCACACAGCCAACTGCGCGCCAGTGCCAGCGCCAAGTGATATTGCCCCAGCCCGGACGGCCCCTGCAGCAGCAACGCCTGCCCCGGCGAGGACGCTAGTTGCTGGCACTGATCCCTGATCCAGGGCGCAAGCGGGGTTGATTCGGGCATCGGAAAAATCGGGAAATCAGTAAATCAGAAAATTAAGAAATCAGGTTGCGACGTTGCAATTCCTGTTCAACAGCACTCCAAACCTGCTGCGGAGTCTGGTCGGCCGCAATGCGCGCAAAACGGCGTTCATGTGCCTCACAGCGGCGCGCATAGGCCTGCGTCACCTGCTCAAAAAACTGCAGTGGCTGCGACTCAAATCGATCGGGTAGCCGAACGCCCGACAGACGCTGCGCAGCCACGGCCGGCGGCAGGTCAAACCACAGCGTCAGGTCGGGTTGCAGAGGCGCCTCGCCGGGGCGGCCGCCCGTACGGGCCTGAACCCAGCTTTCAAGTTGTTCCAGCAAACGCCAGTCCAGCCCCCGGCCCCCGCCCTGATAGGCAAAAGTGGCGTCCGAAAACCGGTCACAAACCACTATTTCGCCGCGTTCCAACGCAGGACGTATCACACCGACGATGTGGTCCCGGCGGGCCGCAAAAACAAGCAGCGCCTCGGTCATGGCATCCATCGGCTGGTTTAGAACCAACGTGCGCAATTGCTCTGCCAGTGCGGTGCCGCCGGGCTCGCGCGTACGCAGCACGGTTCTGCCGCCAGCGCCTAGTGCAGCGCACAGTTGATCCAGATGGCTGGACTTGCCTGCCCCGTCTATGCCTTCGAGGCTGATGAATATTCCACGCATGGTGTGTCTCGGGATTTCGTTGTTATTGCAGGCCGGCGTTCACGGGCTGTGTTGACTGACTTGACTGCGCTGACTGCATCATTCTGCGTTGGTATTTGTCGACCGCGCTATTGTGCTCGTCCAGCGTAGCGCTGAAATGACTGCTGCCATCGCCGCGGGCTACAAAATACAGGGCCTGCGTGGGGGCCGGCTGAACCGCAGCCAGCAGCGCCGCCTTGCCGGGCATCGAAATAGGTGTCGGCGGCAAGCCCGCCCGGGTATAGGTATTCCAGGCGGTGTCGGTCAGCAAGTCTATTTTTCGCAGACTGCCCGTGTAGTTATCACCCATTCCATAAATAACGGTCGGATCGGTCTGCAAGCGCATTCCGATACGCAGTCGGTTGGTAAATACGCCCGCGATCATGGGCCGGTCGCTGGCTCGTCCGGTCTCCTTTTCAATAATGCTGGCCAGAATAAGGGCTTCATCGGCGCTGCGCAGCGGGGTTCGGGCATCACGCACCGTCCAGGCCGCCTGCAGGCGCTTGTCCATCGCGCGGGCAGCGCGCTGCAGAAGGGCCAGATCGGTGCTGCCCTTTGCATAGGTATATGTGTCGGGGAAAAAACGTCCCTCGGCAAATTCGCCACTCCGCCCGAGTTGCTGCATCAGTTGGGCGTCGCTCAGGGCCTGCGTTTTGTTGGTCAGATGTTCGGCCGTCTTTAGCGCATCACGAACCTGCCGCAAGTTCCAGCCCTCCACCAGCGTTAAGCTAAGCAGCGACTCTTCCCCGCGCACCAGTTTACGGAGCAGGCCATAGGGTGTTGTGGTGCTATCAATTTCATAGCTACCTGCCCTTATCAGACGGGCCTGTCCGGAACAGCGAAACAGGGCGTACAAAAGCCCGGGCTGAATATCGACACCTGAGCGGACTACCTCCTGCGCAATTTCCCGCGGGCTCTGGCCCGGTTCAACCGACAGGTCTGCCGTTTGCCCGGCTTTGAGCATCGGGGTATTCAACCAGAGCGCAGCGACAGCGGCGAGCAGCGCGCCCAGCAAAAATACAAACAATATCAGTCGACGCACGGCCTCAGGGACTCCAGATTTTCATGGCGGAATCATAATGGACGCATGAACGCAATTGAATATTTAAACACTCCGGTTGGTCAGGCCTATTTGCAAGGGGTATCAGCCCTGCCCTATTTGGGGATCATCCGGGCCGAAGGCGCCGACGCTGCGTCGTTTTTGCACGGCCAGTTGTCCAACGATTTCAGCCTTTTGGACGCCCGTCACGCGCGTCTGGCGGCCTATTGCACGGCCCAGGGTCGGATGCTGGGCAGTTTTATCGGTTTCAAGCGCAGTCCGTCCGAAATTTTGCTGATCTGCCACCGCGAACTGCTGCCAACCACACTCAAGCGCTTGTCGCAATTTGTGATGCGCGCCAAAGTGCGCCTGAGCGATGCCACCGACCAGTTTTTGATCCGGGGCATTGCGGGCGACGCAACTCAAGGGCAATTGCCGCCCCCAAAACCCTGGGACCTTCTGCAAGACGGTGGCGGCGAAGTTGACGGCGGCGCTGTGCGCATCCAGTTATACCCGGCTTTAAGCGTTGCGCGGCAGCTATGGATTGCCCCAGTAGGCAGCCCGGAGCCGGCCGGGCCTGCGCTCGATCCCGACGTCTGGAAATGGAGCGAGGTGCACGGTGGCGTGGCAACGCTGCAAGCGGGCGCGACCGAGCATTACGTGCCGCAGATGCTCAACTATGAGTCGGTGGGCGGCGTCAATTTCAAAAAAGGCTGCTATCCGGGTCAGGAAGTGGTGGCGCGCAGCCAGTTTCGGGGCACTTTAAAGCGCCGTGCTTTCATCCTCCACGCCGATGCAGAGATGGGCATCGGCGATGAAATTTTCAGCAGCGCCGATCCGGAGCAACCGGTTGGCAGCGTGGTCCAGACGGCTCGTGTGCCGGATAACGTCAACGTCGCTTATGGTGCCGGATTTGATGCCATTGCCTGCCTTCAGCTAAATGCTTTGCAGTCAAGTGCTCCCCAACCCCATGCGGATCAAACCAGCGCATCCGGGGCCACTTCCCTGCATCTGGGAAGCGCCGATGGACCGCAGGTTCGTTTTTTTGCGCTCCCATATGATCTATTGCAGGACATTTGACCTCAATCACGCGCTAAACTGGAATGCAGGGCGGTAACACTTCAGGGTGTGCACCGGATAATGTCGTCGACATTGCGGGATTGATCGTCGACAATCAGGGTTAGATAAGGATGGTTAAAAAATGACGGCACCATTGACAAAAGAAGAAGCCTATGCGCGCCTGGGTACCATTACCAGAGAGATGCATGAAGCGCTGACCGTGCTGGGTGGAAATCAGTTAAAGAGCATTGTTCAGGAAATTCCAAATGCCCGTGACCGACTGGCCTACGTCGGAAAAATGACAGAAGACGCCGCCAACAAGGTGTTGTCGCTGGTCGAAATTGCAAAGCCCCAATGTGACGATCTGACCGTGCGTGGCGAGCAGTTGTCCGAGTCGCTGAATCGCATGGCATCGGCCACCGACCTGAGCGTTGACAAGGCGCGCGGCCTGATGGTTACCTGCGGTAAATTTGCACTTACAACAGCCGAATTTTCAGAAAAACAAAGTTCCGTCCTGAGCGACATCATGATGGCCCAGGATTTTCAGGACTTGTCGGGTCAGGTGATCAAAAAGGTGATTGACATCATCACGCGCACCGAATTGCAACTGGTGCAACTGCTGATCGATAGCGCACCCGAAACCGCTCCACACCCTGGGGACGGCGAAGCAGCCATTCCTGCCACGGTAGACAACCATGTTCTGGAAGGCCCGCAAACCGCAGAAAAGGCCCTTAAACAGGACGATGTTGACGATCTGCTGGCGTCTCTGGGTTTCTAAGAAAAAGCACCTCGTAGAGCGCGCGCTGCATCCTCGTGCGCCAGCAGCGCCTGTGGCAACGCGCGCCCCATCTTGATGAATTCGTGCACCACGCCCCGATAAATTTCCAGATCGACGGCAACCCCTGCCATGCGCAACCGGTCGGCGTAAGCCACGCCTTCGTCAACCAGCGGATCGCATTCGGCCAGGCCCATCCAGACCGGCGCCACACCAACCAGATCAGCGATTGAGCCATCTTCACGCAGTCCGTCCAGCGGTGCAAAACGCCAGTCTTTGCGATCTTGCACAGAGCGAAGGTAATGGTTGAAAAAATAGTCGATGTGCGGCGTTTCGAGCAAAAAACCGGTGCCAAAACGGCTGTGCGACGGCGTGTCCTGAAAGCCTGCTGTGCCAGGATAAAACAGCAATTGCAAAGCAAGCGGCAAACCGGCGTCGCGGGCCAGAATGGCACAGACAGCGGCCAGTGTTCCACCGGCGCTGTCGCCCCCCACGGCAATGCAGTCCGGGCGCAACCCAATGGAGGCGCCATGCGTGGCCAGCCAAGCGATAACGTCCCACGCATCCTCCTGCGCGACTGGAAATTTGTACTCGGGGGCCAGCCGGTAATCCACCGCCAGCACCGCGCACCCGGCCAGATGGGCCAGACGGCGGCACAGGGCTTCGTGGGTGGCACTGCTGCCAATGGTAAAGCCTCCGCCGTGCAGATAGACCAGCACCGGCAGCTCATTATCGGCCGCAGCAAACAGCCGCACGGGAATAGAAAAACCGTCGCGCGCGCTGACCACAAAGCTCTCGATGCGGGCCATGGGCGCCAGCGCAATGTCCAGCACGCCCGAAGCGCTGGCATATTGATCGCGGGCCTGCTGCGGCGTCAGAGCGTGCAGCGGTACTTGAGAGGCGCGCTCCATGCGATCGAGCACCTTGTGCATGACCGGGCTCAGCAGCGCGTGGGGATTGCGGTGTTGGTGGCGTGTAGGAGACATCAGGCGTAAGCGCTCCAGTCAAACGGGTCCTGCTGCAGCACCATGTCGATGTCCAGCCCCAATGCCAGCCCGACGCTGCCAGGAAACGTCACGGCCAGCCCTTTTTCGGTCAGCCCGGCTTCCTTCGCCCGGGCCCGCCACGACGCCAGATGCACCACGCCGGCCAGAGGTTCATAAACATCGTCCTCAAACGGGGCGCACTGGTATTCAAGGGCTTCCAGCAAAATTTGTGGAAACCGCCACATACGAGCGAGGCCAGCACCGACGTTGGCGTAGGTAAACCCGAAAGTAGCGCGCTCAGCGGACGCACGGCGCAAATCCAGCGGGCCACAATGGTCACTGAGTTGCGCAATTTCCTGCGGCATGGCCAGATGCATGACGAGTTCGCCAAAGGCATGAATCAGCCCTGCCGTAAAAGCCGCCTGCTGATTCTGGCGCACCACGCCCGCCAGCGAGCGCGACACTTTGGCGGTGTTGAGGCTGTAATCCCAAAAATGTTGCAAATTGATGCCCGGAACCGCCTTGAGCGACGCCGTTGCAGCGGCCTCGCGCGCCATCTGGCGTACCTGCTCCAGACTGAGCAGCGCCAATGCCTCGGAAACGCTGTTAATTTTTCCGCAGAGCTTGAAAAAATCGTCATTCGCCAGTCGCAACAGGCCCGTGGTCAGCGCCGGGTCGGTGCTGGTCAACTGGCTCACCCGCTGAAGGTCAACCTCGGGCTGATCGAGCGCATTCAGCAGCAGCGCCACCACACGGGGGATGCTGGGAAAGTTGAATTGCCGAGCCAGCAAGTCATTCAGGTTCATGAAAGGCGATATTTGCGAGCGAAAAAGGGTTGTTGCATTATCACTTGCTCAGCCAATACTTCGCCAAAAGTTTACGCCTTGCCTGCCCTTCTGCCTCAGCTCTTCAGACGGGCAAAGGCCGTTGCCATTGCGGTATTAGCAATTGCAGGGCTTTGGTTTCTGGACTGGGCGCCCTTTGGCTGGGTACCTCTTGGCTGCGCGCCCTTTGACTGCGTCCCGCTTTGCTGCTCACTTCTGGCCCCGATTTTCATGCTCAGCGCAATCCGCTTGCGCGCCAGGTCTATTTCAACCACCTGTACCTTGACGATGTCGCCGGTTTTAACCACCTCGCGCGCGTCGTGGACAAACTTGTGCGCCAACTGGCTCACGTGTACCAGCCCGTCCTGATGCACCCCCAGATCCACAAAAGCGCCAAAGGCCGCCACGTTACTCACCGTGCCCTCGAGCACCATGCCTTCGCGCAGGTCGCGGATGTCGTTGACCCCCGGGTTGAACCGCGCAACCTTGAAATCGGGCCGTGGGTCGCGGCCCGGCTTTTCCAGTTCCAGCAGGATATCTTTCACCGTCACGATGCCGAATCGGTCGTTGGCAAACTGCTCCGGACGCAACGTTTTCAATAGTTCTGCGCGGCCCATGATTTCTGCCACCGGCTTGGCGGTGCGCAAAATAATTTGCTCCACCACCGGATAGGTTTCGGGGTGAACGCCGGTCATGTCCAGCGGGTTGCTGCCACCACGAATCCGCAAAAATCCGGCACATTGTTCAAACGTCTTGGCGCCCAGCCCGCTCACTTTGAGCAAATCCTGCCGACTGCCAAAAGCGCCGTTGGAGTCGCGCCACTGCACCACCGCCTTGGCCACGTTGCCCGACAGGCCGGATACGCGCGTGAGCAACGGCACGCTGGCCGTATTCAGGTCCACGCCCACCGAATTGACGCAATCTTCCACCACCGCGTCGAGCGACCGCGCCAGCGCATGCTGGTTGACATCGTGCTGATATTGCCCCACCCCAATGCTCTTGGGATCAATCTTGACCAGTTCGGCCAGCGGGTCCTGCAGGCGCCGCGCAATACTTGCCGCGCCGCGTAGACTGACGTCGACATCGGGCATTTCCTGCGACGCAAATTCGCTCGCCGAATACACCGACGCACCCGCCTCAGACACCACCACCTTGTCAACCGGCTGCGCTACCGAGGCCCCCAGCAGCTTGATCAGTTCGGCCGCCAGCAGATCGGTCTCGCGGCTGGCGGTACCGTTGCCAATGGCAATCAGGCTGACGCCGTGGCGCTGGCACATGCCCCGAAGCGTGTGCAACGCGCCGTCCCAGTCCTTGCGTGGCTCGTGTGGAAACACGGTGCCGGTTTCAACCAGTTTTCCGGTGGCATCGACCACCGCCACCTTGACGCCGGTGCGAATGCCCGGATCGAGGCCCATCACCACCCGTGGCCCGGCGGCAGCGGCCAGCAGCAGGTCGCGCAGATTGTCCGCAAACACTTTTATCGCCACCTGCTCGGCGCTTTCCCGAAGGCGAGCAAAGAGGTCGCGCTCAATTGACAGGCTGAGCTTGACCTTCCAGGTCCAGGCAACTGCCTTTCGAATCAGGTCGTCTGAACGGCGGCCCTGATGCGACCAGCCCAACGCATGCCCGAGGCGCGATTCGGCGGTGGTCAGGCCATCTTCGGGCTGTGCCAGCCGGAGGTCGAGAAAGTCTTGCGTGCGGCCGCGCAAAACAGCCAGGGCCCGGTGCGAAGGAACCTTGGCAATCGGCTCGTGGTAATCGTGGTAATCCCGAAATTTACCGGCATCGGGATTGCCCGGATCCTTGCCCGCCATCAGCGTGGAAATCAACACGCCTTCCTGCCACAGCCATTCCCGCAAGTGTTGCACCAGGTGCGGGTCTTCAGCCCAGCGCTCCGACAGAATATCGCGCACCCCGTCGAGCACGGCTCCGAGTGTTGTAAAGTCGTCGCCCGCCGCCGTTTTGTCGGCCATGATGAAGCCTTGGGCCTCTGCGGCGGGGTCTAGCGAGGGGTCGGCAAACAGGCGGTCGGCTAGCGGTTCCAGACCCGCCTCGCGGGCAATCATGCCTTTGGTACGACGCTTGGGTTTGTAAGGCAAATAGAGGTCTTCCAAATCCTGTTTGGTCGACGCTGCCTCTATCGCGGCACGCAATGCGGGCGTCAGCTTACCCTGCGTTTCTATGCTTTTAAGAACGGCAGTGCGGCGCTCCTGCAGTTCGCGCAAATAGGCCAGCCGGGTCTGCAATTCGCGCAGCGCGATATCGTCCAGTCCCTGCGTCTGCTCCTTGCGATAGCGCGCTATAAATGGCACCGTTGCGCCTGAGTCCAGAAGTGCTACGGCGGCTTCGACCTGGGGTGTGCGGACCCCGATTTCCTGCGCAATCTGCGCCAAAATATTTTGCATTCAGTGACCAGTAACCAGTAACCTGTAATCTCTCACGAGGCCGGGAGTTTGCCACAACTATTCTCGGCCCGACCGGACAAACGTCTAAACAATGTTTGATCAATGTTTGACCACGTTCAGAACGTCATGTTCAACTGTTAAACTGGTTATATTCTGAAAATAAGGAGACGCGCAGTGCAAGCAGGAACAAACGCTCGCCCGACTCTGCTGGGCCGGCTTTCCATTAAGTGGAAAATTGCCCTGATGGCCGGTTTCGGCGCCCTTATGCTGGTTCTTTTGTGCAGCTATCTGCTGTGGTCGCAGTACCAGAGCAGCTACGAAAGTCGCAAGGTT
>Ga0007854_10002590_pt1 | contig 11156 bp, 6 predicted proteins | sample CryBogCBH12Aug08_FD_60382 | JGI IMG/M metagenome (GOLD analysis project Ga0007854, IMG submission 60382) | Freshwater microbial communities from Crystal Bog, Wisconsin, USA - CBH12Aug08 | ecosystem: Environmental > Aquatic > Freshwater > Lake | place: Crystal Bog, Wisconsin, USA | collected... | reverse complement strand
CAACAACGTCACGAATTCCCTCATCGATCCCGTGCAAACTTCCCGCGCGCTCTTTGCCGATGCGCAGGCGCAGGCGGCGGCGGAAGTTTCCGCGTGGCCTTACAGTTGGTTCAGCAATCCGGTTTACGCATCGGCATCGCAACGCGGCACTGTGACCGGCAAAATCGTCATCAACGACAGCGGCAATCCCAATGCGTCTGCGTCGAACTTGTGGGTGGGCTTGGTCCGCCAGCCCGTCACCGTGGTCAACAACTACGATTTCCAGCAATGGGCGAAGCCGTTGCATTTCTGGGTCAAGACGGATGCCAGCGGAAATTTCACGATTCCGAATGTCGTCGCCACGAATAATTACACCTTGTATGCCTTTGGTCCCGGCGCGGCGGGAACTTTCATGTCGCAAAATCAAACGGGCGGCAGCCCGCCGATTTTGTTCAATGTGTCGGCGACGCCGTTTGCGGTAACGGTCACGGGCGGGGCGACGAATAATTTAGGAACGGTGACATGGACGCCATCGCGCGTGGGGCCGACGGTTTTTGAAATCGGTTATCCGAACCGCAAGTCCGACAAGTTCCGGCACGGCGACGACTACAATGTTGGCGATGTCGGCCCCAGCCCGACCGCGCCGAGTCCCGTGTGGGATAAGTTCTTCGAGTTTCCGTTCGATTTCCCGAATGGTTTGAATTACGTCGTCGGCCAAAGCCGCTGGGGCACCGATTGGAATTACGTTCAGTCATCAGTGCCGGGCCTCGCTGGAAATTCGGTTTCAACCAGTTCCACCATCACCTTTAACCTGGTGTCGGCTCCGGCGGCCATTTCCACGGCGTCGCTGTATATTGCGCTGGCGGCCAACGATGCTGACGCGGTAATTCTCACAGTCAACGGACAAAATCTGGCGAGCGTTTCCGGCGTATCCGCTTCGCCGAGTTCATTACCCACGACCGGCTACGGCCCGCCGGTTGGCGATGACACGAGCGTTCGCGAAGGGAATCACGGCCCGGCCACCGACGAGCGCATCAATTTCCCCGGCAATATTCTGGTCGCGGGCACCAACACAATCGTCATCACGTTGCGCCAAGCCGGCGGTGCCAGCTTCTTCAATCATTTCATGTATGACTACATCCGGCTGGAACTCACCGGTTATGTGCCGCCGCCGCCAACCGGAGTCGCCGTGTATGCCGGCAACAACGCTGTTCTATTGAGCTGGCCGGCGATGCCCGGCGCGACGAGCTACAACCTTCTTCGTTCGACTAATTCCGTCAGCGGTTATGTTTCCATCACGAACGGCGTGACCGGTTCGGTTTGCGGCAGCGGTCCAGCCAACGCCACATACGTTGACAGCAGCGCGGCGAACGGCACGACTTATTACTATAAAGTTCAGTCGGCGAATTCCGCCGGCAGCAGCACCAATTCACCAGTCAGCAGTGGTGTGACTCCTTCAGCCAGCCTGTCGAGCACGGCACCCACCACACCGACGGGCCTGACCGTCACCAGCACCAACAACGCTGTAACAATTGCGTGGAGCGTTTCGCCGGGAGCAAATTACTACACCGTCCAGCGCGGCACGGTGGTCAATCTGCTTGGCTATGTTCCGTTTTACATCATCTTGAGCAACACGACCACCAACACCACTTACACTGATGCTTCGGGAACCTTGGGTTGCACTTACAGCTATTTCGTGACAGCCACCAGCGCCGGCGGCACCAGCGGCGCGTCGTCGTCGGTTACGGCCAAACCGGTTCCGCCGCCGCCCGCCACGCCGCCGGCAAATGTTTCCATTAAAACCACCGTCACCAGCACGAACCAATCAGTTTCTGTCACTTGGTCACCGGTGAGCGGCGCGGTGGGGTATATTCTTTATCGCGCCAGCAACCGTCCCGGCGGGCCGTTTTCGTTTCCGACCAATTATGTGTTGAGCATGACATCAACGAACTACACCGATGGCGGGTTGAGTTCCAACACGCTTTTTTCCTACACGGTCATTGCGATGAACGCCGGAGGCGTATCCGGCAATTCTGCCATCGTCAGCACGCCACCGGCGGCACCGGCCAGCCTGAACGCTTATCCGGGCAACGCGCAAATTTCACTGCGGTGGAGTCCGGTCATCGGCGCCACGAACTACGTCATTCTGCGCGGCACCAACAGCGGCAATGAAACAATCGTGGTGGCCACCACGACCAACACGACTTACACCGACACGGGTTTATTGAACGGCACGAATTATTTTTACGTCGTCTATGCGGTGGGCACGGGAGGCAACAGTATTTATTCGCCGGAAGCCAGTGCCGCGCCATTTGCCGGGCCGCCGCCGATTTATTGGATCAACGCCATAACGACTTCCGCTCAAGGCTGGAATGTGAATACGAATTGGAGCAACGGCACGGCCTTTCCGAATTCGACGCAGGCGACCGCGATTGTCAATTCGCCCATCGCCGCCGGCCAGACGATCAATTTGAACCAGTCTATCACGATCGGGGATTTGAGCCTCGGCGCCTCCGGCGGCGCGTTCAACCTCACCGGCAACGGCGGTGTGCTGACGTTCGGCGACACGCCCGGCGAGTCGTTGCTGGTGGAATTGTCCGCCAGCAAGGGCGACACGATTTCCGCGCCGATGGTTTTGAACAGCGATTTGAATGTCAGCAACGCCTCCGCCAACACGCTGACGCTTTCGGGAATCATTTCCGGCACCAACGGTATCAACTATCTTGGACCGGGGCCGGTGACTTTGACGACTAACAACACTTACAACGGCGACACGCTCATCAGTTATGCCACGGTCAATCTCGCCAATGACGCCGCCAACGCCAATGCTTTCGGCACCGGCGACATCACGCTCGATCATGCCACTTTGAATATGCACGACGACCGGGGCACTTATAACAGCGCTTCGTGGAATCTGATCGTGCCTGCCGGCAGCGTCGGCACTTTAAATGGCGACGGGCGGGTGAATCTTTACGGTTCGCTCACCGGCGACGGCACCTTGAATTTTTACGCGCCTTACGTTCGCACGGAATTGGACGGCGATTGGTCGGCGTTCACCGGACAAATCAATGTGACCGGCCAGGATTTCCGCGCGAACAATACGCACGGCTATGGCAATGCCGCCATCAACCTCGCCAGTGGCGTCAATGCTTACTCGCTGAACGGCAGCATGGCCGTGGGCGAAATGAGCGGCGCGACCGGCTCCACCATGTCCGGCACGGCCTGGACGATTGGCGCGCTGAACACCGACGCGACCTTTGCCGGAAACATTACCGGCAACTCCATCACCAAGGTCGGCACCGGCGCGTGGACGTTGACCGGCACGAACAACACTTACTCCGGCGGCACAACCATTAATGGCGGCTTGCTGGTTGTAAACAGCACCAATGCCAGCGGCACCGGTTCTGGCGCGGTTACGGTCAATTCCGGCGGCGCGCTCGGTGGCAGCGGATTTATTTTCGGTGCCGTCACGGTGAATTCAGGAGGCGTGCTCGCGCCGGGCAATCCGCTCGGCACGTTGACCGTCAGCAACAATCTGACGCTCGCATCCGGCAGCACGACGCTGATGCAAGTCCAGCATTTGCCGCTCACCAACGACACTTTGAAAGTGACCGGCGTCTGGACTGCGGGCGGCACCTTGAATGTCACCAACGCCGGCGTGGCCGCTCTCGCCGCCGGCGACGTTTTCAAATTGTTCAGGGCCGGAACTTATGCCGGGTCGTTTGCTAATTATGTTTTGCCAGTGCTCGCTACGAACCTCGCTTGGAACACCACGCGGCTCAAAACGGACGGCACGCTCTGGGTCGTTAGCACGCTGCCGCCCGCCATCGCCCGGACGCGATTGGCGGGAACCAACCTGGTCGCCAACGGTGGCGGCGGCACGCCCAGTTGGTATTATTATGTTTTGACGGCGACCAATTTGACGACACCGTTGGCGCAATGGACGCGGCTGGTGACCAACCAGTTTGATGCCTCTGGAAACTTTCAGATTACCAACACGCTTTTCCCCGGCACGCCCGACAAATTTTTCCAGATTCAAATCCCCTGATCGCCTGCGGGAAAAGATTCGGCACCCTTCGGATCGGCGCATTCGTTCTTACTTTGGCGTCCGCCGACGGACGCCCGCCTCGAGGGGAGCGAAGTCTTTTACCACCGCGAGCGACACCACCGCGCCCTCGGTTACAAAACCCTGTGGACTTTGAAAACCAAATGAACTAAACCATGGCTCATGCGTCACCCCAACGCTGTCCACCAAATCAAGGCAAGGCCACCTGGCAACATCTCGTCGAAATTCCCTGAACTCATGGAGCCATGAAACGCATTGACGCCCATCAACATCTCTTGGATTTTGGAAAATTCCCCTATTCTTGGTGCAGCGGCATTTCTGTGTTGAGCCGCAGCTTCCTGCTCGACGAATACCTCGCCGCCGCCTCGGGAATGGGTGTCGAGAAAACTATTTTTGTCGAGTGCGACGTGGATGAACCGCACGCGCTGGCCGAGGCGCAACACATCCAAAACCTTGCGGACCAAAACCCGCTCATCGCCGGCATCGTCGCCGCCGCGCGACCGGAGCGCGCGGATTTTCCGGCGCAACTCGACGCGCTGTTGAAGCTGCTGAAATTGCGCGGAATTCGGCGCGTGTTGCACGTCGTGCCGGACGGGATTTCGCAATCGGCGCTGTTCGCGGAAAATGTGCGCCGGCTCGCGGCGCACAAGCTGACGTTTGATGTGTGCGTGTTGTCGCGGCAGTTGCCGCTGGCCATCGCGCTGGCAAAGCAATGCCCCGAAGTTCAGTTCGTTCTCGACCACTGCGGCGTGCCGGATGTGAAAGGTAAGGTCTTTGACCCGTGGCGCGCTTGCCTCCGGGAAATTTCCGCATTGCCGAATGTCGCGTGCAAGATCAGTGGCATCGTCGTTCAGGCCGGCGAACGGTGGACGGTGGACGATTTGCGCCCGTGGGTGGAGCACGTCGTCGCGAATTTTGGCTGGGAGCGCGTCGTGTGGAGCGGCGACTGGCCGGTCTGCACGCTCACGGCGACGTTGCAGCAATGGGCGGAAGCGGCGGACCAGCTGTTCGCCGCCGCCACGCCAGCACAGCGCGAAAAAGTGTTCTACAAAAACGCGGAAAGAATCTATCGTATCTGAAATTTATGGCTGCCATTGAAGGAATTTTTGTCCCGAACATCGTGCCTTACGACGCGCAGGGGCGCATCAATGAGGACGAACTGCGCCGCATCATCCGCTGGCTCGTCGGCAAGGGCGTGACCGGTTTTTACCCAAACGGCAGCATGGGCGAATTCATCCGCTTGAGCTACGAGGAGCGGAAGCGCGTGCTGAAAATCGTCGTCGAGGAAGCGGCGGGCAAGCCCATTCTTGCTGGCGCGGCCGAGCCGAACGTGGATTTGGTTTTGGAAATGTGCCGCTACTGTGCCGACCTCGGTTGCCGCGCGGTGTCCATCACCGGACCGTATTACTACAAGCTCACGCAGGAAAGCATCGAGCAATACTTCCGCGAAATCGCCGCGAAATCGCCAATAGACATCGTGGTTTATAACATTCCGGTGTTCGCGAATGAAATTTCCATTCCCGTTTTGAAGCGGCTCGCGCTCGACTGTCCGCGCATCGTCGGCACGAAAGACACAAGCAAGGATATGTGCCGCTTCCAGCAAACTTTGCAAGAAATCAAGCCGCAGCGGCCGGATTTCAGCGTGCTCATCGGTTGGGAAGAACTGCTCTGCACGGCGCTGTTCATGGGCGCGGATGGCGGCACGCTGTCGAGCGCGGGCGTGGTGCCGGAAATCGTGATGAAAATTTACAACGACGCGCGCAGCGGTAACTGGGCCGAGGCGAAGCGCGTGCAGTTCAAGCTGCTCGACCTTTTTTCGTTGATGGTCGGCGCGCCGAATTTTCCCGAAGGTTTTCGCGCCGGCTACGAGCTGCGCGGTTTCAAGGCTGGCCACGCGCGGTTTCCGCTGTCGGACAAGGAGGAAAATCTTATTGCCGAAATGCGCGGCAAGCTGGCCTGCGTGCTGGCGGACTGTGGTTTCAGCGAAGCGGCGGGCGAATGTCAACGTGCGGAATGCGCGGCCACCAAAATTCCGCCGAACCGCGTGGACATTGAAAACCTCGTGCGCGAGGTGATGGGCAAAATGTTGTCGCAGCAAAAATAAACGTTTTCATGAACGCGCTGGGTTTCATCGAAGTTCCGTTTTTGAGCATCGCCGCCGTCGTGGCGGATGCGGCGGCGAAGGCGGCGCGCGTTTCGATTCTCGGCTTTGAGGCGACGGGCAATGAAAATATTCTGATCCGGCTCGGCGGCGGCATCGCCGATGTCGAGGCGGCGCTCGCCACGGCGGATGAATTTGCCACGCGGCTGGGCAGTGCCGCCGTGGTGCAAAGCATCGCGCGTCCGGCGGAGGCGTTGGACGCGATGATTCATTTTCCGAACGCACAAAATCCGCTCTACGGCGGACGCGACCAATTTCTGCCAACCGATTTTCCGCAACCTGAAAATAAAATTATGAGCAATAAACAAGAAGCCATCGGCATCCTCGAAACGCAAGGTTTGACGGCCATTCTCGAAGCCACGGACGCCATGCTTAAAGCCGCGAATGTTACGCTCGTCGGCAAGGAAAAGATCGGCGCCGCCTACGTCACCGTCATCGTGCGTGGCGATGTGGCGGCGGTCACGGCGGCGATTGACGCCGGCAGCAAGGCCATCGGCTCGCTCGGCAAGCTGATCGCGGCGCACGTCATCGCCCGGCCGCATGACGAGCTGGTGGCGCTGCTGCCGAAGTGATCTGCATCGCCGCGAGCGTCGGCAAATTCAGAAACGGCTGCTAGGAACGAAATGCGTCGGCTGATTGTATGTCGAAGGGTTTCCAATCGTTCAAAGGCAGCGAGAGCATCGCGTGATTGGTTGGCGGTCAACGCGGAAGCAACCGAACCATTGTGAATTTCCTCCGTCTTCGTTTCCGCAGCTTTTTTGGCCTCGGAATATTTGGCAAAATGTTCCAGCTTGCGCTTGCCGGCCATGCGGTAAACAATTTGGTAAAAGAGATAATTAGGGATAGTTCTTCTTGCCGTAGATTTTAAACTCGGCTTCGTAGTGGGAAATGGTCTTCGGAAACCGCATTTGGGGTTCCACTAATTCCTGCCCCATCGGTGCGGGATTTGTGCGCGAGTCAAGAAAACCATCGGTTTCCTTTGGAAATGTGGTTGTCCGACATGTATTCGAACCGCAGTTTTCTGGTTTCACGTCGTTACTCATGGTTGCACCAACCTATATCAGGTTGCACTAACTCATACGATGATTATATAATAAAATCAAACGGATTTGTGCATTTATGTGCAATGGTGTGCAAAAATTCTGTGCGGAATTGTGCGGTAAAGATGTTGCTGTGCGTGGTTATGCGGTAAAAATGATTGACCGTTTTCTGTGCGGTTTTGTGCGGGCGAAATAATCGGGTCAAGTTGTGCTTTCATAGTTGGAGGTTTCTCTTTCACCCTCACCATCTTGGTCAGGGGCAAAGGCTGAATTCAATAGCTTTACTCTGCACCGCTGGTATTCGATATTCGGTATGCACCGGTAAGCCCCAACTGTTGTCTCCCCCCATGCCCATTTGCAGGGCGTCCAAGTTGACGGTGATGAACCCGCGCCGAAGTAACTGATAATTGTGCGCCGCGGCGGCTAAATCGCCGGCGGAATAAGGCCAGGCGCTCACGCCGAACGGCTGATTCGCAGCCTCGATGCGCAGACGGGTTTTATCCGCGCCGGCGAACTGAATCCAGCGGACGTCCGAACGATTGGCGTTTTCCTGCGGGCGCACATAGGGTGTGATGAACTGTTCAATCGCACTTTGATAAACGCCAATCGCCGCCCCGGATTTTCGATCCCAATAATTCTCCTGCGGGCCGCGGCCGAACCATTCAATTTCCTTCAAGCTGGCGGGAAGACCGAAAGACATCCCCACGCGCGGCAATTCGGGCGCTTTAGGATCTGGCTCGAAAACAAACTTCACGCGCAGCCGGCCATCGGCAAGCAGGGTGTAGCGGATGTCCGCAACCGTGTCGCCGACGGGAATTTTCAATTGCGCAATCAGGCTGGCAGAGGCGTTGTTCGTTTCCCAACGGAGCGAGCGCAGGGTGGCGCGGGCGGCGGCGTCTTTCCATGCACCCATGAGTTTCGGAACTTTCCAGCCGACGTCATTGTCGGTCGGCACGCGCCAGAAGTTCGGGACGAGTGGTGTGGTGAGCAGTTCCTTGCCATCGGATTGAAACGATTTCAGCAAGCCAGTCTTGCCATCCACTACGGCGCGCGTGCCTTGAGCTTCCGCCGCCCAGTCGCCTTGGGCTTGGTGAAAGGAAATGCTGACAAGCTGATCTGCCTTTGCATTTTTCTTGGGAACGAGAATTGGCAGTTGCTCCCAGGCCACAACGTCTCCAGCGTCGGCCCATGTCAACTTTTGGCGCTGATGGAATTTTACCGTAAGAAAATATTCGGCGCCCGCTTTCCACTCAGGTTGCCGCCACGGAATTTGCACCAGGGCTTCTGCGCCCGGCACAAGTGCAGGCAACGGCAACTTTCCAGACTGAAGCACCACGCCATTTTTTTCGAGGATCCAATCCGCATCGAACGCGGAAATCGGCGTGAAGTTGTAATTGTTCCGGACGCGAATTTTGCCCGCGCCGACATCCTCTGGCGTGACTTTGATGTATTGATAAACCTTTTTGACTTCCCAATACGCTGGATGGGGAATGCGATCGGCGGTAATCAGTCCTTTGGAACACATAATGCCATCGTTCGGTTGGTCGCCGAAGTCGCCGCCGTAGGCGAAAAACTTTTTGCCGGCGGCGTTCGTTTTGTAAGGCGTTTGATCCACCCATTCCCAGATGAAACCGCCGATGAGCATCGGATATTTTTCAATCACGTCCCAGTAATCCTGCAAGTTGCCGACACTGTTGCCCATCGCGTGGCAATATTCATTCATCAGAAACGGTTTGCCTGAGGGATAATGACCGTGCTGTTCTTCGTTGGCGCTTTCGCCGTGTTCGCCTTTGCGTTTGGCCTTGCCGGCGACGTGCTGGAGCAGCCATTCGGTCGTCGGGTAAGTCTGGCTGTCCATATCTGCGGCGAGATTCATGTCGGCATAATGAATCGGTCGCAGCTCGGGATCGGCGGCACGCGCGGCTTCACGCATGGAGAAGAAAACATTGCCGTAACCGGCCTCGTTGCCGAGCGACCAGATGACGACACACGGATTGTTCCGGTCGCGAACGACCATCCGCCGCATCCGGTCCACGCAGGCGGGACGCCAGAGATCCGAATCGGCAGGCAGCACGCGCTTGTGATAACTCAAGCCGTGCGTTTCCAGATTGGCCTCGTCGAGCACGAACATACCGAGCCGGTTACAAAGCTCATACCAGCGCGGGTCGTTGGGATAATGCGAGGTGCGAACAAAGTTAACGTTGGCCTGTTTCATCAGGCGCAAATCCTTTGTCATTAAGTCGCGCGTCGTCGTGTAGCCGTTATCGGGATCAAACTCATGACGGTTCACGCCTTTGATTTTCACGGAACGTCCGTTGACGAAAAACTGCTGGTCGCGCATTTCCACTTTGCGGAAACCGATGTCCGTGCGGCGCGTCTCGATCACCTTGCCGTCACGGAGAAGTTCCACGAGCGCGGAATAGACAGTCGGCGTTTCGCAAGTCCAGAGCTGCGGATGCGACACGTTGATGGCGTGCGTGAAACGTCCTTCGGAAAATGCCGTCGTCGCGGAAACCGGCTCGTCCAGCGGCGAGCCTGCCAAATTGCCTTCGGGATCGCGCAGGCTCAAACGGAGGCGCAGGCCGTTTGCGGAATTGCTCAACGTATTCCGCAGCGTGTAGCTCAAGGCCACGCTCGCGTTGGTAAGCGCAGCATCCAGTTCGGAGTAAAGACAAAAATCCCAGAGCGACACATCCGGCGTGGTGTAGAGAAAAACATCACGAAAGATGCCGCTCAAGCGCCACATATCCTGATCTTCCAGATACGAGCTGTCGCTGAAATGATAGACTTCAATCGCGAGCAGATTTTTTTCCTTTTTGATTTGTTCTGTGATGTCGAACTCGGCTGGGTCGCGCGAATCCTTGCTAAAACCCACGCGCTGGCCGTTCACCCAGACATACATCGCGGAACTCACGCCGGCAAAATGCAGCAGCACGCGTTGGCCGGCCCATTCGCTGGGCACTTCGAATTGCCGACGATACGAGCCAACGGGATTGCGCTCAAGGAACGCGGTGAAGTTGGTGGGCGGTGTGTCCATGACGCTGGGCGGATTCGTCTGGAAAGGGTATTTGTAATTGACGTAGAGCGGAGTGCCGTAGCCTTGCAATTCCCAGCACGACGGCACGGGGATTTGTTTCCAGCCCGACGCATCAAAATTCGGCGCGAAGAAATTATTTGGCCGTGAATCGGGGTTCGGCGACCAATGAAAATTCCAATTGCCGTCCAGCGACTTCACCCACGGCGAATGGTCGTAGTCACTTTTCCAGCCCGAAGCGGAGTCCGGGCAAGGCCAGGCCGGATTGCGTGGCGGAAGTTTGTTGATGCCGAGGACGAGCGGGTTTTCCCAATCGGGCGGCGGACTCTGGCGGTTTGCCTGCGCAAAAATATTCAGGCATCCCAAAGCGATGACCACAAAAACGGCACCACATCTCAACATAAAAATCATTGCCGTCGTCAGCGGTTGTCGGGCTGCTTGGTCGAGCCGCCGAGGAATTTCACCACGGCCTCGGTGCGGGAACTGACGTGGAGCTTCGCGTAAATCCGGCTGGCGTGTGCGCGCACCGTGTCCAGGCAGACCTCCATTTTGGAGGCGATTTCCTTGTAGCGGAAGCCGTCCGCCAGCAGTTGCAACACTTCCTGTTCGCGCGGCGAGAGGTGGCTGAATTCATTCTGGCGACTGCCGATTTTTTGAAAATATTGTTTCACCTGCGCCGCCATGTCGCGGGTGAGCGGCAGGCCGCCGGCTTGCGCCTGTTGCAGCGCCTCCACCAATTTGTCTCCCAGCGCCCGCTTGAGCAGATAGCCGCTGGCGCCGGCCTTCAACGAATCGAACAGGTAGTCGTCCTCATCATAAACGGTGAGCATGATAATCGGCGTCGCGGGCAGAATTTCCTTGATGGCGGACACACAT
>Ga0007854_10002587_pt1 | contig 11176 bp, 8 predicted proteins | sample CryBogCBH12Aug08_FD_60382 | JGI IMG/M metagenome (GOLD analysis project Ga0007854, IMG submission 60382) | Freshwater microbial communities from Crystal Bog, Wisconsin, USA - CBH12Aug08 | ecosystem: Environmental > Aquatic > Freshwater > Lake | place: Crystal Bog, Wisconsin, USA | collected... | reverse complement strand
CCGCCGAACGTCAATGGGGATGACGCGGCCGAAGTACTGACGAAAGTCTTGACGAGCGACGTACCGTCGAATGCGCGCGTGACGGTCACCACCTCACCAGCCACCGGCTGGCTCGCTCCGCCGCTCGCGCCGTGGCTCGAGAGCGCACTCGAGGAAGCCAGTGTCGCGACATTTGGCAAGCCGGTCGGGTACTGCGGCGAAGGTGGGACCATTCCGTTTCTCGCGCAGCTGGGCGAGCGCTACCCCGCGGTCCAATTCGTCGCCACCGGAGTCCTCGGACCGGGCTCCAATGCCCACGGCATCGATGAGATGCTCGACCTGCCGACCATGATCAATGTCACTAACGCCGTCTCTCACGTTCTCGCCGCTCACGCTGCGGCAACATCACGCTAGGAAAGGACAATCACATGACTACATCTATCGACCTCTGGGTGGACCCCGCGTGCCCCTGGGCCTGGATCACATCGCGTTGGCTGCGCGAGGTGGAGAAAGTTCGCGATGTGAAGGTCAACTTCCACGTCATGAGCCTCGCCGTACTCAACGAAGGTCGCGACCTGAGTGACGAGTACAAGGAGCTGCTCAAGAAGGCCTACGGTCCTGTGCGCGTACTCATCGCTACCGAAACCGCGCACGGTGGTGAGGCGCTCGCAGCGATGTACGAAGCCATGGGAACCGAGTATCACAACAACGGCAACAAGGATTTGGACGCCGTCCTCACCATCGCCCTCGACAAGACCGGTCTGCCGAGTGAACTGAAGAACGCTGCGACCGACACATCGTTCGACGCCGCACTCTCCGCGAGTCACCACGCGGGTATGGATCCGGTCGGCATGGATGTCGGCACTCCGGTGATTCACGTGGGCGACGTGGCGTTCTTTGGGCCCGTGATCACACCGACTCCTCGCGGTGAAGCGGCGGGCAAACTGTACGACGGGGTTGTGCTCGTCGCGTCAACACCCGGCTTTTACGAACTGAAGCGCACTCGCACGGAAGGACCCAGTTTCCTATGACCACTCTCGAGAACAGTCAGGGCACTCCTCTGTGGGTAGCCGGAGACGCCAGCGCTCCCCGGGCGATCATCGTGTTGCAGGAGGCCTTTGGCGTCAACGACCACATCCGCGATGTCGCCGAGCGTTTCGCGCGTGACGGCTTCTACGCCGTGTCGCCCGTCTTATTCCATCGCACGGGCTCCGCAGAGGTGGCCTACGACGACTTTGGCAACGCGATGACGCACATGGGTGCACTCAACAAGGACGACCTCACCACCGACATTCACGCGACTGTTGCCTTTCTGCACGACAAGGGTTTTGCGACCGCCAATATCGGTGTTGTCGGCTACTGCATGGGAGGTACCGTCGCCCTCTACACCGACACGCTCGGCGTGGTGGGTGCCGCCGTCTCGTTCTACGGCGGTGGTGTCAGTGCGGGTCGCTTTGGCTTTCCCCCGTTGGTCGAGCTCGCCCCGAGCCTCACGGCGCCGTGGCTCGGTCTCTATGGAGATCTCGACAAGGGAATCCCGGTCGAAGATGTCGAAGCACTTCGGACGGCCGCTGCGACCTCAGGTCAGACGACCGACATCATTCGTTACCCCGACGCTGTGCACGGCTTTCACTGTGACGCCCGTCCCGACGCGTTCCATCCGGAAGCTGCGGCGGATGCCGCGCGTCGCGCGACCGAATTCTTCGTCGCTCAGCTGACGGCTCGCTAGCCCTTCGGGATTTCCTTCCACGACACGTCTTTGTCGTTGCGCGGCTCGCCGGGCAGACCGAGGACGCGCTCGCCAATGATGTTGCGCATCACTTCGCTGGTGCCACCCTCGATGGAGTTGGCGCGCATGCGAATGAACAACTTGCGGTGGTCGCCACCGTGCAGCGCAGATTCCTGCGGGCGCACCTGCGGATAATCCGAGCCGTACAGCATGCCTTCGGCCCCCAAGAGATCGACGCACAACTCGCTCGTCCGCTGATTTTCTTCAGCGAAGGCCAACTTCGCGACCGATCCTTCGGGACCCGGCGTGCCGGCCTTGCGGAGGTCACTGGCGCGCTTGTTCGTGAGGCGACCAACTTCATTACGAACCCACGCTTCGAGGAGTTCGTCACGCATCGCCATGGCGTGGCCATCTCGACGACCAGCCCACTTCTTCTCCCAAATCTTGACGGCCTCGCCGATGATGCCCGAGCCTCGAGGGGGAACGGTGCCGCCGATGGAGACGCGCTCGTTCATCAAGGTTGTGATCGACACGCCCCAACCCTCACCCACGTCGCCGAGTCGACGAGTGTCCGGCACGCGCACGTCGGTAAAGAAGCACTCGTTGAATTCGGCCTCGCCGGTCGCCTGATACAGGGGGCGAACGTCGACGCCGGGCGCGTGCATGTCCACGAGGAAAGCGGTGATGCCCTTGTGCTTCGGTACGTCGGGGTTCGAGCGGGCGATGATCAGTCCGTACGCCGCCTGGTGCGCGAGCGTGGTCCAGACCTTTTGGCCGTTGAGGATCCATTCGTCACCATCTCGCTCAGCGCGCGTGCCGAGTGTCGCGACGTCCGATCCCGCACCGGGCTCCGAGAACAGCTGACACCAGATCTCTTCGCCCGTGAACAGCGGACGCAGGAAACGACTCTTCTGCTCTTCGGTGCCGTGAACGAGAATCGTCGGGGCGCACATGCCGTAACCAATGACGTTGCGACCGGCCGCACTGGGCGCGCCCGCGTGAGCGAAGCGTCGCAGCACCTGCAACTGGTGCGCGGGCGTGAGACCTCGCCCACCATTGCCTTCGGGAAAATGGACCCACGCGAGACCCGCGTCGAACTGTGCGCCCAAGAAGGTGACCGGGTCCGTGGTCGACGGCGGGTACTGCTCCAAAAACGCGTCAATGACGGAGTCGAGTTCCTTTTCGTCGAGCGCCTGCTCTTCGGTAATGGCGGCCATGGTTCCCCCTTGATGGACGATCTTCGAATCCTATTGCGCCACGACGAGCCCGTCGAGACTCTCCTGGCTGCGCCAGGCCGTACATTGGAGTCATGACGACGCGACGCATTCTCGCCACTTCCGGAGGCTTCATACCCGGTCCTGTTCAACAGTCGATGCGGGTGGGCACCATGCTGCGCGATGCTCTTGCAGCGACGGGGAAGACGCGGCCCCGGGTCTGTCTCGTTCTGACCGCCAGCGGCGACGCGGCGCAGTACTACTCCATGAGTTACGAGGCACTCAACGCCGCTGGTTGCGACGTCACAGAACTCAAGGTGTTCCCCCAGCCCTCCGCCGACCCCGAAGAGCGGCTCCTCTCGTCCGACCTCGTGTGGGTCGGAGGTGGATCGGTCGCCAATCTCCTCAGCTTGTGGCAGTTGCACGGCATCGATGCCGCTATGCGTCAGGCGTGGGAGGCGGGAGTCATTCTGGGCGGTGTCAGCGCGGGCAGTCTGTGCTGGCACGTCGGTGGCACGACGGACTCCTTCGGTCCGACATTGCAAGCGGTCACCAACGGACTTGCGCTACTTCCCTACGGAAACGGCGTCCACTACGACTCCGAAGCACAGCGACGCCCCTTGTTGCACGAACTCGTGAGCGCCGGCACGATGCCGGAGCGCAGTTTTGCGACCGATGACCGCATCGGAATTTGGTACGAGGGAACCGAACCCGTCCGCGTCGTCAGTGACCTTGATGTCGACCCGAGCACGGGCCCCGCCGCGTACGTCATTGATCGGGTGGATGGCACCGCCGTGGAGCGACGCCTGCCCGTCGGCGATATCGCTCTCTAGACAGGAATACAGCCGGGCCTCTCGTGGCGCCGACAACCTAGCAAGACGCTTCCTGCCTGAACTCCACAGCGGGCTGACGCGTCACGTCAGTTCTTTAAAGGCTTTCCCATGGAGATGACGCGGTCATCGCGGTATCCCAATTTTTCATAGAAGCCCACCACGTCGTCATTGTCCCATCGAATTTGAAGATTCACTTTGGGACAACCTTCAACTGCCAAGAGATCCTCAGCGAACTGAACAAGTTGCGCACCCAACCCGGAGCGACGATGCGATGGTGCAACGGCGAGGAGATTGAGCCACCCCCGACGTCCTTCGTCGCCCACCATGATGGATCCCACAAGATCCTCGTTCTCCACCCCAACAAAAAGGCGCCCGTCGACGGTCATTTTTCGTTCGATCATGGCGATGGCGGACTGAGGATCATCGATGAGCTCGCATTCTTGCCACAATCGCAGGACATCCTCGAGGTCACGACGGTCATACGGGCGAATCTCCATTCGGGAAGCGTAACGACCACACGAATGATGCTTCGACATCCTTTTCGCACATCCGAGCGTGATGAGTGGTGGTTCGTTATGCTCCGATTCGTTGTACGAATGAGGGGGGTCTCATGGCACTACGCCGCGTTCTGTTCACTTCGATGGCTGCTGCACTAGCCGTTCCGATGTTGGTGATGTCGGGGGCCTCCGCGGCTCGCGTGTCGCATGGTGGAACACCCATGCCCGCACCCGGCGTCGCCACGTGCGACTCATTAGTTGCCACGCCCGTCGGTCACGACTGCCTGCTGCCCTGGCCGAACAATGCCTTTACGAAGCCGGCGAGCACCGCGACCGGACTGCTCGTAAATATTGCTAAGTCCGCCACCCCCATGAACAAGAGTGGCGTGCACATCAACCCGACGTTCGAGAATCAAAATGATGGTTTCTCGCCGGGTTCGGTCGTGATGATCCAGATTCCGAACCTGTCGCTGTCGAACTCTTCCATCGCGACGTCCACGGACATCGGACTCTCGGGTTGCACCGTGACCGGTCAGCTCACGAACAGCGCCGCTCCCGTTGTCCTGTGGGATGCGACCAGCAAGAAGTGCGTGCCGTACTTTGCGGAGTTGGACGGACAGAACACCGATCCCACCACTCAACTCCTGTTGATTCACCCCGTCGTGAACTACACGGAAGGCGACCGCATTGACGTGCTGCTGCGCAATCTCTTTGACACGAGCAATGCTCGCATTAGCGAACTCGCGGGTGAGGCTGCGGCGCTCAAGGGCACGTTGTCCCCGAGTTCTCGAGGCGCTCACCTGAAGTGGCTGACCACCAACGACCTGGCGTCATTTAATCTGTCGCACCTTTACGCGGCGTGGGACTTCACCGTTATCTCGGCGGGTGGGACGTCGACGACAAAGTTCTCGAACAGCACGTTGGCTGATCCGGCACTCACGATGCGTGACCAGGCCTTCGCTCTCGTCGGCAAGACGAAGCCGGTGTTTACCGTCTATTCCTCCGCGGTCGTGGGAACCGAACTCCAGATCTCCGGCGCCTTCCAGGTACCTACGTTCCTCACGAAGTGTCCCTCGGCGAGAACGGCCATGTTCAACTCGACGAATACCGCCAATTGCGGTGCGATGAACCTCGACAAGAACGGTTTGCCGCTGCTCGAGAAGTCGGTGCTCTCCAAGGGCGGCACTCCCACCTGGTCGAACCAGATCTGGGCCAACTACATCTGCGTTCTCCCGACATCCATTCAAAGTGGCGTCAAGGCCCTACCCACCCTCTACGGTCACGGCCTTCTCGGCTCGGCGACCGAAGTATCGGGTGGCTCATTCGTCAAAGGTGTCGCCCAGAACATGATGGGTTGCGCCACCGACTGGGCCGGCATGTCCTCCAACGACCTGTTGATGGTGGCGAGCAGCTTGTCGGATATGAGCAACTTCCACGTGAACGTCGACCACATGCTGCAGGGCTTCGTGGACTTCCAATTCCTTGCTCGCCTCGTCAATGACCCCAACGGCTTTGCGTCCAACCCCGCGTTCCAGGATGGTGGTGTGACGCGATTCCAGGTGGGTAAGTGTCAGTACCAGGGGTACTCACAGGGCGGCATCATGGGTGGCGCGGTCTCCGCAATCTCCACCGAATGGAGTCGTGCGGTCCTCGGTGTGCCGGGTGAGAATTACGGCGGACTTCTGCTCAATCGTTCGGTCGACTGGAGTGAGTTCAAGGCGGTGTACGACCCCGCCTACCCGAACGCAACCGACCAGCAGATTGGTCTCCAGCTGGGTCAGATGCTCTGGGACCGTGGAGAGAACGACGGATACGCCGAGAACTTGACGTCGCACCCCTACGCGGGAACGAAGGCCAAGCAAGTGTTCATCATCGAGAACTACGGCGACCACCAGGTGGCGAACGTGTCGGCGGAAGCATTCGGACGCACGATCGGTGCTGTGAACCACCAGCCCACCTTCGATACGAACGCCTTCGGCACCCCTCGCACCAACCTTCCGACCACCATCCAGTGGGGATTCACGGCTGCGAATCAAGCCGTGTCGAACAAGGCCTTCATCGAGCTCTGGGACTACGGCACACCGACGCCGCCCGTCGATAACGAAGCGCCGTCAGGAAGTCAGTACGGCAATGACCCTCACGGGTACGGACGTCGCAGCGTGGGGTTGATCGAACAGATCTACGGCTTCATGTCGACGGGTCTGGAGACCAACGTGTGTGGCACGACGGCCTGCATTGGCGTGCCCGGGGCGTAACGACGCGTATTGTTAGGCCCCTCATCTCCGGATCGTGAGATGAGGGGCCTAACCTTTTCTCCGTGAACCTCGAGACACCGTCGCTCATTCCTCGTCCCGTAGAGGCAACACGGGGCGATGGTTCCTTTCTCCTTCGTCCTCCCCTACTGGTGAACACCCCTCCAGATTGGTGGGATGTCGTCGCCACATTCGCTAACGACCTCGCCGTCAGCCTCGGCGGTGAGGTGCTCGCCGTCGAGGCGGCGAAAGCCAGCTTTGCCTGCATCCATGACGCCGACCTCAACGTCGGAGCATTTGATCTTCGAATCGACAGCAGCGGCGTGACCATTCGTGCCGGGGACCAGTCAGGAGCCGCATACGCCCTGGTCGCTCTACGTCAACTTGCGCCGACCGACGCGTGGCAGACATCCCCCGTTCTCACGGAGATCTCCCTACCGTGCTGGCACATTGTGGACGAGCCTCGTTTTACCTGGCGAGGAGTGCATCTCGATGTCGTCCGCCACTTCTTTTCCGTGGCGGACGTCTGCCGTTTCATTGATCACGCCGCTCAGCACCGACTCAATTACGTCCACCTGCATCTGAACGACGACCAGGGGTGGCGTGTGGAGCTGCCTGATTTTCCTCAACTCACCGAGATCGGCGCATATCGTACGTCATCACCCGTCGGACGAGTGGAGAACGCGACGGACGACGGCGTACCGCACGGGGGCTTCTTTACGAGCGACGACCTCGCCCACCTACGTGATCACGCTCGTCGGCGAGCGATCACTCTCGTTCCCGAAATCGACCTACCCGGACACTCCCTCGCCGTTCTCGCGGCGTACCCCGAACTCGGGAACACTCCCGTCGCTCATTCCGTGGGGACCCGATGGGGCATCAGCAACCACGTATTGAATGTGGCACCCGACACGTTGCGGTTCGCCGAGAATGCGGTGTGCGCCGTGGCGGACTATTTCCCCGGCAGCCCCGTGCACATTGGTGGCGACGAGTGTCCGACGACGGAGTGGGAGTCGAGCTCTGACGCACGTGAGGTCATGAAGTCACACGGCTTCACCCGGGCGCGTCAGTTGCAGGGCCTCTACACCCAAACTCTGACGCGGACCCTCGAAGCACGAGGTCACCGCGTCATCGCGTGGGACGAGGTACTCGACGCTGACGTGCCCACCTCCACCGTCATTGCCGCTTGGCGCCACTCTCTCTTCGGCACCGAAGCGGTGCGCCGCGGTCATGACGTGATCATGGCTCCCATGGAGTTCACGTATTTCGATTGGCCGAACTCCGAGAGTGCCGACGAGCCCATGGCCCTGTTGCCGCCGCCATTCGCGACCACCTGGCAGAAGGTCTACGGGTTTCGCGTCATTCCCGACGACGTCCCGACGGATGACGCGCACCACATTTTGGGAACCCAGGCGCAACTCTGGACGGAGTACATCGCGTCACGCGACCACTTGGACTACATGACCTTTCCCCGACTCTCAGCGTTCGCCGAAGTCGCGTGGGGAACGTCTGGTGACGTCGGCGAATTCACGCACCGTCTTCGCGATCACGTGGCCCGACTGGCAGCCCTCGGCATCAACTTTCGTCAACTCGACGCCGACACGGCGACCGGGGACTAGGAACCGAAGACCGGCACCAATTGGGCGCGAGCGATGCCGTGGAATCGCAAGTTGAATCCCACCACCGCCGGCGCCGCGGTGTCATCGAGTCCCAAGGTTGGAACATCAACCGCGTGCACCGTGATCACGTACCGGTGTGCTGGGTCCCCGGGGGGCGGAGCCGCGCCGACGTAGCCCAGGAATCCCGCGTCATTACGCACCTGAACCGCAGGTTCCGGGAGGTCGCCATGTTCACCCGAGCCTGCGCCGGTCGCCAGCGAAGTGGCCGCTCGTGGAATATCCACCACCGCCCAGTGCCAGAAACCACTTCCCGTCGGCGCGTCGGGATCATGGATCGTCACCGCGAAACTCTGTGTGTCTTCGGGGAAGCCTTCCCAACGCAAGTGCGGTGACAGGTTCTCTCCCTCGTATCCCATGACGTTGGCAACCTGTGCCATCGCGAGTCTCTCGCCGTCGGCGACATCGTTGCTCGCAACAGAGAAGTCAGGCACCGTCGGGAAAAACGCGAATGTAAGTGGCGGTCGTTCAATAAGGCTCATCGTGACTCCTTCCAAAGTTGTTGCGACGAAGATGACGTGTGTTGTGTCGCAGTCGTTTTACGCGGCGGCGACTACCACCGGTGAATAACCCTTCGCGGAAATTTGTTCACCGCTCACGAGACAACCGGTGGCGGGCGTGCACGAAAGCCCCATCGCCAGCGCGCTCGAGGATCCCATCGGGAGAACGCTGGCGCTGCTCCATTGGCCATTCGCCACGCTGGCGTCCAAGACTTCCTCGATTGCCGTGAACTTCGCTACACCATTGACAATGCTCAACGAGAGCTGGATCATCGAGACCACTGAGACGCAGGTGGTCTTCGTGAGACAGCCAATACCCACGGGCTCGAAGATTTGGAAACTGGTGGCACTGGACACCGCTGGTGTCGAAATAACCGTTGCGGGGCCAACCACACCATTGATAACGCGAAGGCCGAAAAGCCGGACGACTTCGGCATTCTTGCCCGTCACGTCCACCGAACCGGTCAATGTGCAGTTACCGACCGACGGGCACACCGACGCCGTTTCCGACATGTCGACGATCGAAGCATTCGTGATGCCCTGGGTGAATGCCGTCGGTGCGACCACGGCGGTTGCGGGAGCCCACACGCCACCGGTTTCGAGCGCGACGTAGTTCGACGCCTTGCGGCCCGTCGCCTCGTAGGTGCCCGCGAGTACGCAGGAGCCGGTCTTGGCGCACGCCAGTGTCGTCACGCCAACCGAGTCCAGTTTGCGGACCGCTGCATTGAGCGCGATGGTGCCCGGTACGGCCGTCGTCGTCCACGTCCCATTGACATCCGTCGCCACGAGGGATTGCTGGTGGAGTTTCGCGTCGGCGTACGAACCGCCAGCGACGCACTTCCCCGCTGCCGTGCACACCAATGACGTCAAAGCGTCCGAGCCGAAATTCAAGGTGTCGAGTGAACCAATGGCGGTCGAGGTGCTCCACACGCCGGACGCATCCGTCAGAACAAAAGACGCCGTCGTGTTGTTACTGAACTGGTACTCACCCACTGCCACACAACTTCCCGCCGAGGGGCACGACAGGGCGTTCACTTGAAGACCAAAACCGGGTCCGTCGGAGCTCGACGGGGTGAACACCGAGATGCCCGTCACTTGGGTCGCGGTTTGCCACACGCCGGCAACCTCACTGTCGTAGAAGGAGTTCGTGTTTCCTGCTTCATCGGAGTAGGTACCCACCAGACCACAGTTTCCGAGCGACGGACAGGCGAGGCTCACGACTTGGATGCCTTGCGCACCTATGGCCTCCATCCCCGGCAGAGCCACGTCGGTGCCCCACGTTCCCGACGTCTGCTGATCGACGAAGACCGACTCATTGCCTTCCGCGGTGAAATACATGCCCGCGGACACACACGCGTTCGCTTTCGGGCACGAAATTTTTGCGGCAATGGCGACCGTACCCATCGACAACGTGGGGCTAGTGCTGAACTCCGCGGCCGTGGACCACGTTCCGGCCGTGCTGGTGGCGAAGACACCAGCGAGGTTGGTGCTGGCCGTCATCAGTTCACCCGAGAAAACACAATTGGCACTGGCGTCACACCACAGCGACTGCCCGTTACCAAATGGAACGTCAGTGGGAACTCCCGTGTCCACCACGAGTGGGGCGGCATCTGCGAAGACTCCCGCCGTCTGGCGGGACGTAAAGAATTGCGCGTTGCCATTCGCGTCGGTGTACGAGCCCGCGACGACGCAATTACCTGACGACGTGCAGCTGAGTTGCGTCGTCGTCGGCGTCGGCTGATTCTGCTGCGAGGCCGAACCAACAAAGTCGCTGAGGTTGATCGAGGTGTAATTGGGCAGCGCAGCGGCCGCCGACCACACGCCCGAGGTCTCCGTCGTCGTGTAGATCTGCGTGAGATCGGAATCGTCGGTGTAGTCACCGACCGCCGTGCAGTTGCCCGGACTCGTGCAACTGATATTGACGATCTGGCCACCTAGGTAAGCATTTGACGTCGCGCCGGTTCCGACGTTGAGCACGCTTTCACCGGGGACCGTCTGCGCTGTGCCCCAGACGCCACCGACTTCACTGACGAGAAAAGAACTCTGGAACTGGTTCGCGTCACTGACCGTCCCTCCGGCTACGCAGTCCAAGGCCGTAGAACAGGACACCGCATTGACGAACCCGTACGTTCCAGGGTTGAGCGCGGTCAGTCCCGGCACCAACGCAGCCGGCTTAAAGACGCCGCCCACTTGCTGGTACAAGAATCCGACGACCACGAAGCCCAGCGCGTCGCTCACGAATCCACCGACGAGACAGTTGCCCGCCGACGAACACGAAATCGCGGTCGGCTCCGCGTCCCCGAACGTGCCCTTGTACTTAATGCCAAGGGCTTTGGAGCCGAGCATCAACTGTGCGGCGCTCCACGTGCCCGACGTTTCAGTGGTGGAAATCGTGTAGGTCACACCTTTTGCCGATTGCCATGTTCCAGTGGCGGTGCAGTTACCGGGTGAGGAGCACGCCACGTGCGTCAGCGTCGACGTGCCGGTACCGAGTGC
>Ga0007854_10002586_pt1 | contig 11179 bp, 7 predicted proteins | sample CryBogCBH12Aug08_FD_60382 | JGI IMG/M metagenome (GOLD analysis project Ga0007854, IMG submission 60382) | Freshwater microbial communities from Crystal Bog, Wisconsin, USA - CBH12Aug08 | ecosystem: Environmental > Aquatic > Freshwater > Lake | place: Crystal Bog, Wisconsin, USA | collected... | reverse complement strand
GGACAAAATTGGTGATCTCGGCGATGTTTTTATCGTTCCCTGCGCCATAGATCATCGTTGGACGCAATATAATCCACTGGATATCATTGTTAGTAGCCCAAGTTTGTAGCAGTTGTTCACCCTCCGATAACCTAAACGCGACATCCTTTTCGAAGGGGTCGGAAGAGTCACCCTTGACGAAAACACTGGTGGAAGAAAGTGCTACGATCCTTTCGATACCGCATGATTCAAGCAAATCAAAATGATTAGCCAATATCCAAATGGGTGCGACGGATATCCATGCATGAATTTCGTGGCCGGATAACTCATCATGCCTTAGCTTGTTCGTATTAATATCAAGTTGCACCCAATCAACTCCCATGATGCTTGGACATTGCTCAAGACTCCTTCGAGTAAATGCAGTAACATCCAAATCATTATCACTCAGTAGTTCAAGTAAATAATTTCCGACTAGACTGGAGGCACCTAGCACACCGATGCGTTGTTTAGCCAAGGGCTGCACCTAACCTATGAAAAAGATGACGAAAACAATAATAGATTGTTACTAAACTAAATCGTAAAAAAACACCTAGCGTGACCAGAAACATTAATGCTCGTGGGTATTTATCCAAGAAGAATTTCCGATAAAAACGAAGCATACCTTTATGCTTATGCCATTCTACGAAAATAGGCCGATTTACGCTACAACTGCCTTTGACATGGGTAATGATGACATTGGGGACAAAAAGAATGCGATAACCCGCTTGTGTAAAGCGCATACACCAATCTAGATCCTCGCAATGGAGGAAATATTGAGGGTCAAGAGGGCCAACATGTTCAAGCGCACTGCGTCTTACCAACATAAAAGCGCCTGAAATTGCCTCCACATCAATGGGTAGCTTAGGTAGAGAGGTTCCAGTCAAATTAAAGTCCTTAAAGAAAGCACTATTTTTGAAAATTCGGCCTAACTTCAACACTCGGGATAAAGAACGCCATGGGGTAGGAATTGTACGTCGGCAACCAGCTTGTTCCGTTCCATCCGTATTTAGGATAAGACAACCAGCCATGCCAACATTGGGTTGATCTGAGATGGCTTCCAACATTTCTTCAATCGTATCGGTTTCGATTAAACAATCTGGATTAAGAAAAAGCAAATAGTCGGTGAAGATAAAAGGGAGTGCTACATTATTACCTTTTGAAAAGCCAAGGTTCGTATTATTTCTTATAATATGAACATTAGTATAATTGCTAGTTTTGTTCTTTAAAAGTTCAAGACTTTCGTCTATGGATCCATTATCTGACACATAGACTTCAACAGAGATAGACGAATTAAGTACTCTAGTTACAGCTTCAACCAACAAATTGCCTGTATTATAATTTACAATGATTACGGATACTTTATTCATAATGAGATGGTAAGATTCTTTTATCAAGAACACGCCAAATATCTGAAATAGTGGCTTTACGAGTGCATTGCACAGATTGTCTTTTTTTCCAAATTAAAGGGATGCCTTTAATGGCATCCCATTTCGCCCGAAAGATAACCTTCATTTTACCTTTAATCGAAAAATAAATAATTGAAATAATATTCAATGAAAGATGGATAGGTAACAATAAAAACAATAAAAACCCAGGCATATTTTTGACAAAAGTCCAAACTAGATTGCGATGACCGTGATAAACAGAGAAATCGCTATGATGTCCACCTGATGATGCGGAACCAACATGGTGAACAATGGCTTCCGGCACATATTGTGATTTATAACCAGCCAATCTGAGGCGAAAGCCAAGATCGACATCTTCTACATAGCAAAAGTAATCTTCATCAAAGCCTCCAACCTCAATCAAGGCATCCCTTGAGTAAAGTACCGCACCTGCACAGGGGGAGAATATTTCGCAAGTGATTAAGTCAGATATTGATTGTGTGCGTCCGTAACCATTGCGCCAAACTAGACCCGAGACATGATAAATGTCACCAATTCCATCTAACTTGTCAGTGGACCCATAAATCATTTGACGAGAGCCAAATGCCGCAACTCCTGGGTAGGCTTCAGCCGCTTTACATAAGTTCTCAAGCCAATCAATTTCAGCAAAAGCATCTGGGTTCAATAATGCAATAAAATCGGTATCACACTCATCGATAGCCCGGTTATTGGCTGCGGCAAAGCCGAAATTTCCTCCTAGTTTCCTAAGCGTAATTCCTTCAATTTCTTCTGCAAATCTGTCAGAACCATCTGTGCTTCCGTTATCCATAACTAGGATGCGGCTTGGAGCTAAAGATTGACTTTTTATACGAAGAAGGCATTGTTTAAGTAAATCTCCACCATTCCAATTAACAATTATGACTGTGACTGATGGCGGATTCATTGACAATATTCTACCGTAATAAAATATATTGCTTCTTGGCTTAGAAGACTTAAAGCTTTAATATATTGCATATTTTGCCTTTAAATAGTTATTCTTGTACAGTTTATAAGATAGAAATATCTCACTTTATAATTACATAATTAACTATATTAAACTCTCTAAACCAGATTAAATTCCCGTTGAAAAAATTCCTGCATGGATTTCATCGAGAAATTATTTTTTACATATAAATAACCAGAATTGGATGCAATTGACCATGCATCATCGTTTTCTATAAAACCGATAATTGCTTCAGCGATTTTTCTAGGATCATCCTGTACAGTGAGAATTTGCAGTAATTCAGGCATACCTTGAATTCCGATTTCCGTAGTAACTAAGGGAACACCCTTACTTAGGGCTTCCAATACTTTATATTTTACACCCGCACCAAAACGAAGCGGAACAACCGCAACCCTCGCTTTTTCGTAATAGGAATTTAGTACTTGGTCAGTAACGTATCCCGTAACCTCTACGCGATCATTTTTCAATGACAAAACTTCTTCTGTGGGCTTTGATCCAACCAAGGTCAAATGGACTAATGGGTTGGAAGACCATACTAATGGCATTATTTCTCGAACTAACCATTTAGCAGCATCAATATTAGGTGGGTGACCAAAACCCGCAACAAAAATAACTTCTGAGGATTTGACTGGTTTGCGATTTGCGTTGTTTATAGATTCGAAATAGTATACTTGCAATAATCTTACATCAACTTCAGGTGCAAGTTGTTTTACTTTATCAACCTCCTCCTGTGAAGGGTAATAAGTTACATCAGTCTGTTGCCAAATCCTTGACTCTAGCTTTCTCATTCTAACAGACTCAGCAAGCAACTTTTTTTCGCCTGTAATTTTACCTTCTAATTCCATTCTGAAAAAATGAAGGTCATGCCCGTAATAAAACAGTTTGGCTTTGCTGTATTTTCGTAGGGGATTAATAAACTTGCAAGAAATGTGAGGGCGATTCAAAAAAACGAAATCAATATAACAACCATTAGTGGAAATCCATTTATCGAATTGGGTTGAATATTCAGGTCCATAAAATACCTCAATACAATTTTGTTGTAACAAATCAACATAGTCAGCATCGATTAAGCAATTTTCGGGCCAGAATTTTATATTCAATCCAAGTTTAATAAAAGTATTTAAAAAACACCAGATAGTCCTTGAACCAGCATCACGATCTGGCTGTGGTATATAATGATCAATCACTAATATGGTTTTTTGTTTAGCGGAACGATCATGGGCATAAAAGAAACTTTGACCATTTTGGAAATGGTTTTCAGTTAATTCAATTTTCCATTTTTCGACAAATTTATTTTGATTTATAATTTGATAGGACTTTATACCCGCGTTAGTATCACGACCATTTGATACTCCCTCAAAATGAATAACAGTAGATTTTGGTTGATAATAAACTTTTTTTCCTGCTGCCCTTACTTTAAAAGCAAGATCAGAGTCTTCAAAATATGCAGGGCAATAATTTTCATCAAAATAACCAATATCTGCCAGAAATTTATTCTCAATTAATAAAGATGCACCAGAACAGTAATCTACTTCATTTAAATAATTAAACATAGACCTACTAGGATTATCATATCTACCAATATTCCATCCCGATCCATCTGACCAAATAATACCGCCAGCTTCTTGCAAAGTGCCATCAGGATAAATTAATTTCGACCCAACTAACCCACAATCATTCTTTATATCATAAACCTTTAACATAGTATCTAACCATCCTTGGGTAACTTGGGTATCGTTATTAAGAAAACATAGATACTTACCGTTAGCAATTGATGCACCGTAATTACATGTTTTGATAAAGCCTAAATTATTTTGATTAATGATAAACTTTATACCTTTTACCATGTGCAGCTTATTTATATCAATATCTCCTGAAGCATCTTCTATAACAATAACTTCAATTGAAATAGACGGCATATTTAAAAAAATTGAATATATACATGCAACAGTGTATTCAAGCTTTCCAAAGGTAGGTATTATTATGGATATCAAGGGAGTTTCATAATGAGGAAAGTTTATCTCCTTGATTGTTGCATCTATATTGCTAGAATTTACTAAAATTATTGAAGGTTTTATAATGAGACCATTACGCCCAGTTTTCCATGTATTATATATAACTGTATATTGGAATATAGGATAAAAATATGTAAATAATACATCGACGATCATGTTTTTAATAAAAACAGGAATCGGAATAAGCCTGTATATCTTTCTTATATACCAAGAAAGTTGTTTATTTATTGAAGACATTTCCTTACCTCTCGGAATACAAGAATTGATAATTGCGTTGGTAAAACTTAACCGTATGCATTAGATTTATTTTTTCTTTGTTGAAAGTTTTTATTATAAATTATGAATAGTTATGCTTTGCATCGGCACAGCAAATACTCCAAAACAAACTGAACTTGCATGAACTTGTAGAATAAGGGCATCGTGAATCCAATGATGCTGCACATGATCGTCTTGCGTTCCCTCTGCAATTGCTGGCGAAATACTGTAACTTCCAGTTGCTAATATTGGCATGATAAATGAAAACCTTGCCATAAATTCTTTTCCTTCATCTATAACAACCTCATCGAACAAATACGTTAGATAAGTATTATCAGCAAACAAAACTTGCCCAAGCCTATCTTTGAAATGAAACCCTAAGATAGGTCTAACAAGCTTTTTCTTTGCCAAACAGCGAATTTCCAGAATAACTTTGCTCCCACCAATAACCCAAGATAATGGGATACCCTCTTCATCAAGTAACTTAACAGACGTTATTAAAGAAGCACCTGTGCCAAAAGAATCACTATCTTGATTAAAGCGAAAAACTTGAATATCATTTCTTAATGTTGAAGAATTTATTAAAAATTCTCTAACATCTTTATATTCATGTGATTCACTATCTTTTATATTTCTTTCAGCTTGAATTTTTTTTTCGACATTCAGATTACTCTCTCCTTGAACTGATTCATAAAGTGCAGCTAGATAGCGTTCTGCGATTTCCTTAGGTTTTCCCTTCATTTCCAGATGACCATTTTTTAACAGTATAGCTGACGAACAGAGATTGACAATAGCACTTATATCATGACTACAGAAAAGAAGAGTGCCATTTTGCATAAAATCCCTTAAATAGCGCATGCATTTCTGTACAAAATATGCATCACCAACTGATAAAGCCTCATCCACGACTAAGATATCAGCATTTACATGCGCAATAACAGCAAACGCTAATCGTACGAACATCCCACTTGAATATGTTTTTAGAGGCTGATCAATAAAGTCACCAATATCAGCGAAATCGGTTATTTTATCAAAACGTTCTGAGATTTCTTCATGGGATAGTCCGTATAATGAGGCAGATAGAAATACGTTCTCCCTACCCGTAAACTCAGGATTAAATCCTGCTCCGAGTTCAAGTAAGGCTGCTACACGCCCATTTACCTGAACACTTCCTGAAGTAGGGTTTAGGGTTCCACAAATAATTTGGAGTAGAGTAGACTTTCCCGACCCATTCCTCCCGATTATCCCTATTGTTTCACCTTTTCGAACTTGAAATGTTACGTTGTTTAGTGCCCAAAACTCGCGAAAAAACTGCTTGCTTCCAAATGTCATCATTTGAAAAAGCCTGTCACGTGGCCTTTCATAGATTTGATAACATTTACTTAAATTGTCAATTTTTATGGCGATTTCAGAGGACATCTGCGAAACCTTTGCGTGTCTTTTGAAACCAAGCAAAGCCTATCCAAGACATAACCATTGATATACATGTTGATAGTGCTAGAATTAATAAATCTGGTCTGTGTCCCCAAATTAGTGATTCACGAGTTTGTTCAATAATCAATGCCAATGGGTTTAGATATAATATGTCTTGATATTGTTTTGGCAAAGATGATATTGGATAAAAAATTGGGGATAAGAACATTAGTGTAGTTGTCATAATTCCAACAATTTGTGACACATCACGCAGATATACCCCCAATGAAGCTAGAATCCAAGTAATGCCAATTGTAAAAAAAATTAATGGTAGTAAGATAAGAGGCATAACCAGCATTGTCAAATGGGGCTGACCAAAAAAGATAATATAAAATATTAGCCATACCATAAAACTAACAACCATATGAAATAAAGATGTACTCAATATTACCCATGGTAATATTTCCAATGGAAATACAACCTTTTTTACATAATTTGTGTTCGATAAGATTAGGGTTGGGGCCCTATTTACGCACTCAGCAAAAAGATTAAAGACTAGTAGCCCAGAAAATAGAACAAGTGCAAATTCTGTTTTTGAGTCACTTCCTGAATTCCATTTTGTTTTAAAGATCACACTGAATACAAATGTATAAACAAGAAGCATTAACACGGGGTTAAAAAATGACCACATTAAACCCATTACAGAGCCACGATAACGACCAACGACTTCGCGTTTGGCAAGGGTTTTGATCAGTTTTCTATTCCGCCAAAAACTAACAATCATTTCATTAGGTGTTATTGAAAAATCTTTCATTGTAGGATTATCTCAACGTTAAATAATCAAATTATTAGACTTATAAGATTTTTTATTCAAAATTAGATTTGGAGTATATTCAGGAAGCCAATATTTTAATTCTTCATATAGCGTTTCATTTTCCGGTTCCATCCGCTGATTCAACCAATCTAACAGTTTGTTCAACCATTCTTCATCCATAGTACGCGCTTTGGCAATCCGTAGTTTCGGGTGTGGTGTGCGTTCTGTTAGTTCATCGTCCGCTAATAATTCTTCATATAATTTTTCCCCAGGCCTAAGTCCGGTAAATTCGATTTTTATTTCATCTTCATTGAAGCCAGACAGACGGATCATGTCTCGCGCCAAATCTACAATTTTAATTGGTTTCCCCATATCTAGAACGAATATTTCCCCACCTTGACCCATGACTCCGGCTTGCAAAACCAATTGGGCAGCCTCTGTGATTGACATGAAATAGCGGATAATGTCTGGGTGTGTGACAGTTATGGGCTTCCCCCGTGCAATCTGTTCTCGAAACTTTGGAATAACACTGCCGTTACTCCCCAGTACGTTACCGAAACGCACCATGGTAAAGCGAGTTTCAGAATTTTGCTGTAGGGTTTGACATACCATTTCAGCAAGTCGTTTGCTTGTACCCATGACATTAGTTGGATTGACAGCCTTGTCTGTTGATATGAAGACAAACTTTGCTACTTTGGCATCCATTGATAATTTGGCTATGGTGTAAGTTCCTAATACATTGTTCCTAACAGCCTCCCATGCGTTGAAATTTTCAAGCATTGGGACATGTTTGTAAGCAGCAGCGTGAAACACAACATTTGGAGAAAAACATCGCATAACATGCCCAACTCTACGAGCATCTTTTACGTCGCCCAATGCACAGATAATCTTGATGGAAGGGAAACGTTCGTTGAATTCCTGTTCCATCTTATATAGCGAAAATTCATTTTCCTCAAACATTATTAACGTGCGTGGTCCAAAAAATGCAATTTGCCAACAGAGTTCGGAGCCAATGGACCCCCCTGCCCCCGTGACCATTACTGCTTTCCCTCCTAACAGACCATGAAGCCCCCCAATGTCTAGGCTGACAGGTTCTCGTCCCAATAGATCGTCTAATTCTACCTTGCGAATCTGTGAGATTGAAACTTTGCCAGATAATAAATCGTCGAAGCTAGGAACAGTAAGAACGGCCAAACCAGCGTCCGAAGCCAACTCCATGGCTCGTCTTCTTGTCCCTGCTGAGGCAGAAGGCATTGCGATGATGACTTGACCCGCATCGAATCGACGTGCGAATTTTCCTACATCACTTAAGGGACCAAGTACGGTGATGCCACAAATTTGGCATCCTTTTTTTTTGACATCGTCGTCGAGCAAACCAACCACCTGCCAGGTTGAATTGCCTGTCATATCCTTAAGCAGCATGGACGCAGCCGATCCAGCCCCCATGACTAGTACCGGCATAAGATCAAGTGAACGATAGGTGAGGATGTGACCATCCTTGAATGAGCGATAGAGGAACCGGCTGCCACCCATCAGAAACACCAAAATCATTGGTGATAATACTAAAACCGCTCTGGGGGTTTGCGAAAGCCTGTGATACATAAACAAAGCAGTTGGCACAGCCAAAGAAATCAAACCAACTGCAAAAAGAATGCGTTTCAAGTCAGGCAAACTGGCAAATCGCCACATCCCGCGGTAAAGTCCATAGAGCCAGAAAGAGGCTATTTCAATTGGCAGGACCAACCACATTGTTTCCAACATTCCCTTAACCCAATATTCGGGAATGTCGAAGTTAAACCGCAACAGGTAGGCAAGACACCAAGCCAGTATAGCAGCAACTGCGTCATGGAGCATAACGAGAAACGAGCGGAGAGTCATGTCGATGCAATCTCCTTCGTATAAGTTCGCCAAGCTTTGTCTATCACATATAAAAGCAAAAAGTATACTACAGTCCACCCCATAATAATGATCATCTGATATTTTATTGATGTATGCCGAATTAGTAGAGCTGAAATACCACACGCTAACATCAAAACGTATTCCATCAAAGCAGTTTTCCGATGACCCCAACCCATTTGTATCAACCGCTGGAAATAATGCTCACGATGAGCCTGCCAGATATTTTTTCCTTGCAGTCTTCGTTTCAGTAGAGTCACAGTTGCATCGACTATGAATGGAGAAAATACGAGAATCGGAAAAGTGACTGGCCATAATTCGCCTTGCCATCCTGCAAGCCCCATTGCTGCAGCAAGAAAACCCAGAGGGACAGAGCCTGCATCGCCCATGAATATGCGCGCAGGATAAAAATTAAACCAAAGGAAGGCAGCAGACGCTGATGCCAAGCATGCGGAAGTTATTGCAAAAGAGACCATCCCAGCATCATAAGCTACGAAGGAATATAGTCCAAAGCCAAAAACTGCCATTCCACCAGCAAGGCCATCCGATCCATCCATAAAATTAAAAAGATTGACCATCCATAGCAATGCGACCAAAGCAACCAAAATTCCCGGTAACCCTCCCGGGATTTGAGGGGTAAAGCAAAGCAATGCCGCCACTGAAGCAACTTGAATACAGAAACGCACGGCAATGGGCAAACCGTTGAAGTCATCTACAAAGCTTATGGCACTCAGGGAGATAGCTAACACTAACATGGGAATTTGTTCGGGCTGAGGCCACGATATAGCCCAACCGCAGGCTGCTCCAAGCATGATGGACAAACCACCCGTCCTTGGCGTAGGAGTGTCGTGCAAAGATCGATGATTTGGGTGATCCATTGGCATGAAGCGCCTCATGCTTAGCAAGGCTGCAATAACCAGTGCCGATACAAGACAAGAGACAATTGGGGAGATAGACATTACTTCTGGAATGGGGTTGGTTGGCAAACTGCGATAGATTATACACGAAGTGATAACTGCAAATATAGCAGTGGGATATGAAATAAAGCCAAAGAAATAAATGACATACAACGGTTGCATCTTCAAAAAGCAACTACTCCCGTTTCACTCGGACAATAGTTGATTTGGTAGGATGGGCAAAGGCGGACAAGCCGTACCCATCTGTTGGTCGGCGCGTTTTGATGGGTACGGGCTGGCGGACTTTGCCAATCCTACACATTGACCAATTATGTAGTGATTAGGGAGTTAAAAATGACTGGAAATCAAACAGTATTCTAATTTTACAAAAAAATTTTCAATTGCACAAGCAATTTTTATTAACTATTTGATGTTGAGAACGCTGTAGATAGTGAATTGAAGTTTTGAAGGAGATAAACGAAACATTGATCAGTTTTGGGATAATTACATAATATTAAAGAAATACTATTGCCGTTTAACTGAACATTAGCGAAATAAAAATAAAAGCTTCTTAAATGATTTAAAAATCGAAATTATGATTTGAGAAATTTTCCAACTTCTAGAATTAAATACATTTGAAAGCTCGTTTTTAAGCAAATGAATTTCATTAGCTAATTTTATATTTTCATTTTTCAATTGTATAGTTTTTGTTTCATAAACAGAACTTATATCGATTAATTCTAATTTAAGAGAAATAGTTTTTATGATAATAGGAATAATTTCATTTCTTATATCTGAAGAAATATTCATTAAAAGAATTGGATAAAATTTAGCCAAATACTGTATGTACTGTTCATATAGCTTATCGAACATTCTTTCCGCTGAAATTGTATCAACAACAACGCCATAGGGATATTTGGATATAAACTCACCTTGGGCACCCAAATTAAATGAAATTATTGGCAATCCAGTTGCCATCATTTCATGCGCGGTATAGGAAAATGTCTCTGGACAAATGCTAGGCATCAAAAAACAATCAATTTTATTGTTATTAAGTAAATTAATAATTTCATAGTGTGAATATTTTCCATAAATACGTAAATAAGATGTATTAAAAAAAATATCATCAACGTATTCTCCTAAAATGTGAATGCGTATACTTATTGTTCTATTTTTGATGGACTCAAGAATATCATGAATAATTTTGCGGCCTTTGTGTTCTTGGATATGACCAATGACATATACATCAAAATAAAGGTTTGGTTCACTTATTTTTTTAACAATATTACTTAAGTAATTTAAATTATGTTGAATTATCCTCAGTTTATTTTTGAACTGAGGATAAATTCTTAACCATAAATTGGCAGCCGATTGTGAGGGTAAGATTATAGTAGTCGCATAATTGAATAGTGGATGCCAAAGCTTTCTCCAATGCTCTATATGGCAGTTATGAACATAATAGGAACTCTCTATTTCTTGTTTAG
>Ga0007854_10002584_pt1 | contig 11179 bp, 18 predicted proteins | sample CryBogCBH12Aug08_FD_60382 | JGI IMG/M metagenome (GOLD analysis project Ga0007854, IMG submission 60382) | Freshwater microbial communities from Crystal Bog, Wisconsin, USA - CBH12Aug08 | ecosystem: Environmental > Aquatic > Freshwater > Lake | place: Crystal Bog, Wisconsin, USA | collected... | reverse complement strand
AAATATATATGGAAAATTCAAACGACTCATTTAAAGTAATTGGTGCAATTTTAGCAGGTGCCATTGCTGGTGCAACAATTGGTGTTTTATTTGCCCCACACAAAGGGAGCAAGACCAGAAGAAGACTGGTAGACGGAGCTAAGGATATAGCAGAAGATATTCAAAGTAAGTTAATGGAAGAAGCCAGTGCGCTGAGAAAAAAAGCAGAAGCCCTTGAAATACTTGCAGAAGAAAAATTTGAGGAAATTACAGGAAACTGTAAGCTGAAGACAGAAACAGTAGTTCACCAGAATTAAAAGATTGGCCTGCCTTACTAACTCCTGGCAGGCCTTTTTTAAATTGCAGTTAAATAAATAATATTATGTCAGATGAACTCAAAACGGAAGCATTGGCTGATAGTTTGAAACAATACCTGAATACCCATTATAAATTAAGTCGGCTGGAAGCAATTGAACGTACTGCTGATATTGGAGCCAGTTTAATCGCTAAGCTTTTTATGAGCCTGATTGTTCTCTTATTTATTTTCTTTTTAAGCTTTGGATTTGCTTTTTATATTTCTGATGTTATAGGTAATACTTATTCGGGGTTTTTACTTATTGCAGGCTTTTATATTATACTGGGATTGTTGTGCCAGTTATTCAGAAAAAAAGCATTTACATCAATAAGGGATAGCATTATCCGAAAAATATTTAGTAAATCAACTATTGATAATAAATTAACTGAGCTGCTCAATGACAAATACAGTTATCTCCAATCATGAAGATCTATTGATGCAAATAGAATATTTGAAGGCTGAGAAACTTAAAAAGGAATCAGGCCTGAAAGTTTCGTTTAATGAATTTTTGGAATCAGTACACCCGGTTAATATTGTCAAAAAAACATTGTCCGATCTGGTAAATGACAATGAAATTAAGAATAAAGTGGTAAGAGCCGGATTGACAATCGGCACAAATTATATTATCAATTATATTATGTTAAAGCAAAAAATGTTAAAGCAGTTTTTTAGCCCTTTAGCAGATATCAATAAACCAGCATCAGTAAGCGGCAATATTGCTATGGGAATTGTTTTCAAAATTGGCAAACTGATGAAGTTAAACGGCGATTTGCCGGAATAATAATGGGTAATTAAATCTGAATAATCTTAGTATTAATACAAACAAAAAACAAAAAAATGAAAATTCTTTTCAAATTAACAGCATCAGCCTGTATTGCAATTGCTGCATTAACAGGCTGTAATAATTCTACAGAAAAAAAAGCTGAAAACGTAGAAGATGCAAAGGCAATTGTAACTGAAGCTACCAGCGATTTAAATGCGGCAAGAATAGATTCCGCCAACGATTTTATCAGATATCAAAAGGCATCTGAATTAAAAATTACAGAAAACAATAACAAAATAGCAGAATTAAAAGCGAAAATGTTAGCTGAAAAAATGGAAGCTAATACCAGATATGCCAATCAACTGGATGAGTTGGATAAAAAAAATATGCAACTTAAATCAAGGATACAGGATTATAAAGGGGGATCTAAAGATAAATGGGATATGTTTAAGCTTAATTTCAATAAAGATATGGATGACCTGGGAAAATCAATTTCAGCATTTGCAGAAAAAAACATGAAGAAGATATAACCACTTTACACTTTATTATTTCTACACTTATGACATCTTATTCATAAAGATTCAATGAGCAGTTTCATTTATGCGGATATGAATGTTTTTAAAATAAACCTTCATCAGTATACTTTTAAATTGTAATAAAACAGACGATGCTTATGAAAAATAAATACTTTAAAAAGCCTGATTCAAATACGGCTGATCTTATAAGTAAGGTTACTATACCAGATGAACACCTAACTGAAGGGTTACCTGAAAATATTCTTTACCCTCCTTCAGAAGATATATTTGAGATGGACATAGAATCCAATATAAATCCTGAGAATATCCTGGAAATAAAACAAAAGAAAGACAGACCGGGACGAAATAATGAAAAAAAGTTTGAAGAGGATCTTTCAGGCGAAGATTTAGATGTTCCCGGTGCTGAATTGGATGATAAAGATGAAATGATTGGAAGTGAAGATGAGGAAAACAATTATTACAGTTTAGGTGGAGATGATCATAACAGCCTGGATGAAGATACAGGAGACTAAGGTTAAAATAAACCTTACTGAAACAGTGTGATAATTACAAATATTATTAGTGTAGTTGTAATGATATAATCTGTAGTCTGTTGCAATTTTACATTATGAATGCCAGCAGTCTTTTGCTGATAAAATCCTTCTTTATATTATGAAAAAAATAAAAATCCTCTTTGTATTATTAATCAGTATGCTTTTTTTTATTAATAAAGGAATGGCACAGGGTTATGAAACAGGAGTGGGTATCAGATTCGGAGGATTAATTAACGGACTAACTGTTAAACATTTTATCAATAGCAGTGATGCTTTGGAAGGAATCTTAAGTATGGGCAACCGGAGCTTTATTGTAACTGGATTATATGAATTTCATGTACCACTGCAACATTCAGGAAATACCAATTTCTTTTATGGTGTTGGTGCTCATGTTGGTTTTTTCCAGGATGGTGGCAGTTATTATTATAATGATTCAAGAATATATTCAACTTCTACTGTGGCTGGTATAGATGGAATAATAGGTATTGACTATAAATTTAATCATGTTCCATTAAATGTTGGTATGGATTTTAAACCATTTGTTGACTTTTTTTCGGGCAGTAATTTTTATTTTGATGGGGGGATCAGTATCCGTTACACTTTTAATTAAAGAAACATATAGTATAAATAAATTTAACATTTCTTAGACACTCATTCAGTATGAGTGTTTTTTTTTACTTGTAGAAATATGTGAATCTTGTAAACACAATTATTGCTGATGTAATATAAACTGTTAAATTCTGTTCATCTTTGTTTTATCAATAACATAAAATTAAAAATATGAAAAAATTAACTGCTATTTTGGCAAGTGTGATTTTATTGTTGCTTGTAGATCCCATGAATCTGAAGGCAATGAAAACAAGCAATATTGTGGTAATTGCAAATATGGATTCAGTTGAATCTGCAAAAGTGAATGCTTCTATCCTGAGATTGGAAGCCATTAAAGCCATGGACAGATCTAAAATGACATTTTCAGAAAAAAGAGCATTACGTAAAGAGGTAAAAGCTATTAAAAAAGATGATGACTACCGGAGGCATAGCGGCAGTGGTATTTATTTATCAGTTGGCGCTGTCATTATCATTATACTGCTTTTGTTGCTTATATTCTAACCGGCTAAATAAATTTCTAAAAATATTTTAGAAATACAAAATCCAAATTAAAATACATAACATGAAAAACATAATATTGATTGCGGTAGATTTAAGTGAGCCATCAGAAGAAATAATTGAGCAGGGACTCTCTTTAGCAAAAAAATTGAACTACAAAGTAGCATTGGTTACCATTGTGAGTATGTATAATGATTATATACAGCCCGAAATGGAAACCGATCCAGTGCTCTGGCAAAAAATGTATGAAGGGCAGCAGGGTTTTGCACATGCAGCTTTAGAAAAGATAAAGAAAGCCCATGAAGGATTTGATATTGAAATATTTGCGAAAGTGGGCAACCCTAAAACTGATATTATTGAACTTTCCGGTACACTTTATGCGGCTTATATTATTATTGGAACACATGGCAGAACCGGATTGTCGCATATAGTAATGGGCAGTACTGCAGAATATATTATCCGGCATAGTACTATTCCTGTTTTAGTTATTCCATTTCAGAGAAGGGATCATTAAATGGGAAAAGTGTAATGGCTCATGGGCTTCAAATGGGAGCTATACTACAACATGATGAGTTAAATAAAATAATTAAGTAAAGAAAAGAAAAGAGCCTGTTCAATATGAACAGGCTCTTTTCTTTGTAATCTGTATTATATAAAGCCATGTTTATAAAGCTAATTTGTTTACATAAACGGGATAATCTGTATAACCCTCGTTTCCAGCCGAATAAAATAAATCCATTTTCAGGTCAGTGGACAGCGGCCAGTTGTTTGCCATTCTTTCTACCAGATCAGGATTATTGATAAAAGGGCGTCCAAAAGCAATCAGGTCGGCTAATCCGCATTCTATATCTTTTTCCGCTGTCTCTTTATTATAACCTCCACAGAGAATAACTTTGTTTTTAAAGTTATTTCTGATTAGTTTTTTAATTGCTACCGGTACTTCCGGTGCCCCCATAGAAGAATGGTCAACTAAATGGATATAAGCGATATCCAGGATATTCAATTGTTCTGACAGGTAATTGTAAGTGGCATCCATTTCCGGGTAATGCGGCATATCACTGGCCACTCCATAAGGAGACAGACGAATGCCTGTTTTATCTTTTCCGATTGCTTCAGCTACTTCTTTAACAATTTCAAGTATAAACCGGCAGCGGTTTTCAATGTTTCCACCATAGATGTCTTCCCGTATATTGCTTACAGGAGAAAGAAACTCTTCCAGTAAATAACCATTAGCACCGTGCAGTTCAACACCATCAAATCTGGCATCAATTGCATTTTTAGCCGCAGTAACAAATTCCCTTTTTGTCATACTGATATCTTCCTCTGTCATTGCTTTCGGTGTAGGATAGTCCTGCAGTTGCTTTTCATCCGTCCACATTTGTCCGGATGCTTTAATGGCCGAAGGTGCCAGTATTTGTGTGCCGCTGGCCATATTCAGCGGATGACTAATTCTGCCGCAATGCATCAGTTGCAAAAATATTTTAGACCCGTTCCCATGCGTTTCATCTGTCACTTTTTTCCAGCCTTCCACCTGTTGCATACTAAATATGCCTGGTATCCTGGCATAACCAAGCCCATTAGGAGAGGGGGCTGTACCTTCTGTAATCATCAATCCGGCAGATGAACGTTGCTTATAAAATTTAACCATCATTTCAGTTGGAATATTCCCAATTGCCCGGCAACGGGTCATAGGGGCCATTACTATCCTGTTTAATACATTTACCTGTCCAAGTTTGACAGTATCGAATAATTTGTTTTGTGTCATTTGATATAGGTTAAATAATTCATTATTTATTTTAGTAGTAAGGGGAGAATAGCTCCACTTATCTTTTATTTAATCTAAAAGTGCATAATCATAATCAACAATTAATTCATTGTCAACATGCCAAACTCCAGGTGCATTGGCTGCAATTCTGTAAGCTTCATTCTTTTCATACCAGGAATCAACAATGCCGGTAAGTGTAGCTTTGTGACCATCAACTTTCACTGTAATGTCATTGTCGCAAATTGACCAGTTTCGTTTCAACGCACTTTCAATTTCAGCTTTTTCAATAGAATCATTTGTTTCAGATTTAATCTTAATATTATTGGATACACCTGATACACCTAATAAATTTTTTACAGCATTATGTGCGGCAGTTTTTTGATAATTCCAATTCATCTCACCGTCAAGTGTAACCCACCCATTTTCAACTCTAACTTTTACATGGTCATTAGGTACCTGCCAATTCCATTTAAAAGCATTTAATACTTCTTTTGCAATATCATTATCATCCACTTTTCCAAAAGTGCTGCCTAATTTTATTTCCAGTTTTTCAACTACAGCCTTAACACCTGCCACATTTCTGGCTGCTTCTTCCGCCTCTGTTTTTTTAACATAACTGTCTACTACTCCGGTTAAAGTAATCACTCCATCTTTTGCTGTAACACCTATTTCTGCAGCTTTCAGTAAAGGTTCCCATTTAATTGCATCCTGAACATCTTTTTGCAGTTCTTCATTGTTTTTCATGTTATATGTTTATTGTAAGATATGTTTTTTACAATAGCATAAAGGTCAATCTACTTCACAGATACTGCCTTACACTTGCACTGTAAATATTTATAATCTTCACACTTTTAATATCAGAATTTTAAGACTGGATGACTTCTGTAAGTTATATCTTACTTACTGTGAATAATATAACGTTTAAATGGAATTATGTATGGATTGAATATTGATATTGATCTAATTTGGCAATTAGAAATTCTTTGAATAGCGATAATACTTTATTTACAAGCAATGAATATGCTGTATGAAGGGTTAAAACAAAATTCCACCATTGTAATAGTACCCAGCTCGGCCATTGATACCATGCAATTGGGTGGCCTGGCAGGATTAACAGCCTTTACAATGGGAATAGGGCAGGAACAGGCAAATAAAGTGAACAAAGAAATTAAAGAAAGTATAACTCCAGTTATTGAATAATAATTTAAAATAGCTATGAAAACCATTAAAGATATTGTAAAAGAGAAGAAAATAGCCACTAATACAATCAATGGAGATGCCATGGTTGTGGATGCATTTCTATTGATGGAAGAAAAAAATGAGGATTATGTGGTTGTAATAGATAATGATCAGTTTATTGGAGTCATCAGCGGCCCTGATTTTATGCATAAAATAATTATTGGCGGTCTGAATGCCAGTAAAACCAGTGTGAAAGACATCATGAAAAGTTGTATTCATACTGTAGATAATACAGAAAGTATTCATCATTGTTTAGGATTAATGGATGCTTTTAAAATAAGGCATTTATTGGTTTTTGAAGGATTTAAGTTTACCGGGGTGGTTACCATGCATGAATTAATGCAAGCTTCGTTAAAAGAGAATACAGCAATTCCAGTGTTTCAATAAACATAAATTGAAATCTTCTTCTATTTTTGCATATAACTAATTGTAAAACACCTTTTACTATGCGATATGCAAATGCCTTATCTGAAAAAGATACTCAGGAACTGGACCAGCTTTATGCCAATATACAGGCAAAAACAGCAACAGTATTAGGATATCCGGTGGCGATGGATTTTGATTACTCTGAATTATACCGTTTTCTGCAATTTCCGGTAAATAATATTGGAGACCCCTTTATTGAATCTACCTACGGAATCAGTACAAGAGCCATGGAAGCAGAAGTACTGGATTTCTTTGCCCGTTTATACAGAGCAGAACAGGGGGGATGGTGGGGTTATATAACAAATGGCGGATCTGAAGGGAATATGTATGGGTTATACCTGGCAAGGGAATTATATCCCAAGGCCATGGTTTACTATTCTGAAAGTACCCATTACAGTGTGCAGAAGAACCTTCATTTACTGGATATGCCCAGTATTGCCATCCGTACCAAAGAGAATGGTGAAATTGATTATGAAGATTTGCATGATACTATCCGGATGAACCGGAATATGCCGGTGATCGTATTTGCCAATATTGGTACTACTATGACAGAAGCCAGGGATGATATCCGAAAAATTAAATCTATTTTCAAAGATCTGGCCATTCATCATTATTATATACATGCAGATGCTGCTTTAACCGGAGGCTATTGTTCTTATACAGATCCCTGTCCGGCTTTTGATTTTGAAGATGGGATTGACAGCCTATCTGTAAGCGGGCATAAATTTATTGGTTCACCCATACCCTGTGGAATAGTCCTGGTAAAGAAATCGCACCGCGACCGTATTGCCAATTCTGTCGCGTATATTGGTACAGTAGATACTACCATCACCGGTTCCAGAAATGGGATCACCCCTTTATTTCTATGGTATGCTATTAAGCGGTATGGGTTGGAAGGCTTTAAACTGAGAACAGAACGCTGCCTTCAGGTAGCGGCATATGCAGTAGAAGCATTCAATAAAATCGGGTTGGCTGCCTGGAGAAATGAACAGGCTATTACTGTTGTTTTTGCTGAAATACCCAAAGCACTTTGTTTAAAGTGGCAGCTGGCCTCGGATAATGGCAGAACGCATATCATTTGTATGCCTGGAATTTCAGAAGAAAGAATAGATTTACTGGTTCAGGATATTCTTCTTACTGCCAGCCATAGTAAAGAGGAAACATTTAACCTGATCATTAAGCAGAAATGAACATACAGCAGGCAGTCTACTTCCACTGTTATGGGTAATGCAATTCCTGTTGGCATTTTAACTTCTATACCCAAATCTTTAAGGTCTTTCATCATCTGAATGGAATAGGGCCAGGTAGGATCATGCAATTTGATGGCGGCTTCCCTCAATAGTTTATTCAATCATTACAATTTTCACTGATTTAATTCTTCTGTATTTGAGATGAATTTTTATTCTGCCTCATGTTGGTTTCGCTTAAACATGAACATGTAAATGTTGCAACTTAACGGTATTGATATATAACAGTTAATCCCTCAAAGAAATTCACCTTTACGCAATAATAATGAACACTGAAATTGTAAAAAAACAGCAATTCCAGTAAAGTTATACTTGAAAAATATTAACCCTTACAGGTTAACAAAAAAACAAATAAAAAAAATGAAAACAACAAAAGTAACCACTATTTTTAAACAAATACTTCAGGGTATTGTAGCTTTAATGATCATATCTTCTTTTAGCTCCTGTGCAAAAAAAACTGGTTTTCAAACATCCGCTGTTGTACCTGCAGCCAGGGGAAATGTAAAAGTATCCAAAGACAGGAATAAAGATTTTGTGATATCTGTATCCCTGTTTGATTTAGCTGAACCTAAAAGGCTTACACCTCCTATGCGGACCTATGTGGTATGGATGTTAACAGAAGACAATATGACAAAGAATATTGGCCAGATCAAAACATCTACCAGTATGTTCTCCAGAACTTTAAAAGGATATTTTAAAACAGTTTCCTCTTTTAAACCTGTTCGCATTATTGTAACAGCTGAAGAAAGTGCAGACATACAGATTCCTGGAACTTTTGAAGTACTATCAACGAATAATTTTTAGTTAGCGATTCATTTATCATTTAATATTTTATGAATATCCTGTTAAACATTGTATTAACAGGATATTCATAATTAAGCAGGCAATGCCTGAAAAAATAGCCTGAAAAAATTAAACAACAAAACCGTTTTTATTACAGGTGGCTTATCCGGTATTGGAAAAGCCTGTGCTATAGCTGCTGCCAGCGAAGGAGCCAATATTGCCATTGCAGACAGGGAAAGAGGCGATAATATCAGGGGCATGGATGATATTAAAAGAGAACAGCCTAATGCTATTTTCATAGAATGTAATGTAGCAGTATATGCTGAAGTGGAAGCTGCTGTTCATAAAGTGGTAAATGTATTTGGCTCACTGGATGTAGCATTGAACAATGCAGGTATCGGGGGTGCTCCGGGTAAAATAAGTGAAATGAAACCAGAAGCCTGGCTATCCGTAATAGGAATCGATTTAACCGGTGTATTCTATTGTATGAAACAGGAACTGATTCAGATGGAGCATCAGAAAAGTGGGGTTATTGTAAATATGTCTTCTGTTTCGGGAAAAGCAGGTTATGCCAGGTCTGCCCATTATGTTGCTGCAAAACACGGACTGATTGGCCTTACCAAAACTGCAGCACTGGAATGCGCTACAGAGGCTGTACACAATTGTAGAAGTGCAATCCTGAGAACTTTAACACATCTCTGAGTAATAGTTACATAATTCACAAATCCTTTTTCAATGGCATTTAAATATAGTAGCATGTAATTTTATAAACTGAGATAGGAGGCGTGAGAATGATGTAATATATTTTAATGTTAGTGTAACAGTTTATTGACAGGAAGTGTAGTCCTTTATGATGGGTTTTAATTTATAAGTTAATAAATAAATTTAAAAAATAGGAAAGGCAATGAAAAAGCTTTATTGGAATAAAGAACCGGTTAAACGATCAACATGAGAAAAAGAAAAATACAGGAAAGAAATACATCATTTGGAGCAGAACTTATACTAAATGCAAATATCCTGAAAGTAACCATGAAGATCAGGGAACATTATCCGGAATTAATCAAGTATTTAGAGGAGGTAACAGATACTATTCCATATAAAAGAGATCCGGATATCACTTTGAAAAATCTGAATGCCTATTATGAAACCCTTCAAACGATGCTGAATGAGTACATTCTGGAACAGGAAGTTATTGCGAATGACAACAAATGCATACATAGTTAACATAACCTGGAATTACATAAAATAAAACATAACAAATGCCAAATTCAGAAGTTAAAGCCCATCATACAAATGAAGGCGTAAAATTAGTTGGAAGCCCGGAAGCAATCATTCACCTGTTAATCCCGGAACATGATCCGGCAAAATGGGTAACAGATGAAATAAATCATGGAGGGCCCAAACATAAACAAGTATTGAGTGCGCTATTGCTGCATAGCCTTCATAAACTGGTTCAAACTGTTCAGAAGAGCAGCGGTCATGATTTTTCTTTGCAGAAAGGGTATACATTGAAATCTGAAAAAGAAGGCTTAACAATCGTTTTGCCGATTGAGATACCCATTAACCTTACTGATGATGCAGATAAGAAAAAAATTGTGGATGCAATTGCGCATGCACCCGAACATGAAGCATTGGTGTATGCTATTGCTTTACAGGTAATAGAGTGGGCTATAAAAGCAACAGGAAAAAAAGTAGAATAAATAAACCGTATGCCCGGATGGGATGGACTGGAAACACAGCCATTGAGATCAGAAAAAATGACGGTAAGGCTGAAATAATATTTGTAACAGCTTTTCGTGATCATACTATTGAAGACATCATTGTAAAAGCAGTCCGGAATGTTAGTTACCATTGTAAGCCCTATGCACCTGAAGAAATTATATTACTGGCCACCAAGGCTGTAACAGATTACAGCAAGCTACGCAATCTGGAACAACTGATTGAAGTTTTTCTTCTATCAGCATGAATGAGCAGCAATTGCATCCACTGATATGGAAAATACTGAACCAGCTTGCTGGATATGTGGATACAGATATGGCCATGATGGGAAAACTAAATGCGGACTATATCTATGAACAAATATTTTCAATGGGTGAAATTTGTAAATAATGCCGGTGCTCTTTTTACGGTAACATTACCTGTTTTGCCAGCCTTGAAAACATAATATAAAGCTTAATAAAAAATTATTTCAATTCTATATTGAAGTTATCACTGCGAACCTGTAAATAGGGTAAATTATTGTTGGTTACTTCTAAAAAAAGTTTACATTTAAATATTCGTCCTTTTAGAATGTAATTCTTAAATTAAACTGACCAGTGCAGTAAACTATGCAACCCAATTATTTGTTAAGGAAAAGACTGGCTTTGTCAGGAAAAATAGTTGTGTATATAGCTATAGTAATCCCATTATTTGTATTACTGGGATGGGGTTTATTTATCAATTTTCT
>Ga0007854_10002583_pt1 | contig 11182 bp, 5 predicted proteins | sample CryBogCBH12Aug08_FD_60382 | JGI IMG/M metagenome (GOLD analysis project Ga0007854, IMG submission 60382) | Freshwater microbial communities from Crystal Bog, Wisconsin, USA - CBH12Aug08 | ecosystem: Environmental > Aquatic > Freshwater > Lake | place: Crystal Bog, Wisconsin, USA | collected... | reverse complement strand
TTTTTTCATGATCGATCAGACTAAAAATGCGGGCGGAAGGGGGCGGGCCAGGAAAAAGCCGGCCGGACCGGACCACGCCGCTGCCACCAAAGTTTTCTTGCGGGTTTTAGTTGGCCGCCTTTTCCCCGAGCAGGTTGATCTCACGATATACATTGAATCCCAGCGGGCCGTTCCCAAACTCAAAGCGCACTTCCGAAACTCCTTCCGCCTTCACCGGCAACCGCAATTCGGACTGCCCGGCAGCACATTCTTTATGACCGGAAGTCAGCTTGAAAAACTTGCCCGGCTCGCCGGAAGTCGCCACAAATACCGTGTATGCCTGGCTCGCCCGCGCATCGTTGTGCCCCGCAAAAGTGCGGATTTCCTTCAGGTTGCACGGTTGTTTGAAGTGGAGCACCAGCCAGTCGCCCCGGCCGTAGCCGCGGAAGGTCTTGCCATCATCCCGGGTTTCCGTGCCGCCAGCGCCGTTGTGCGTGGTGCCGTTCAGAACCGCAGTGGTGTCATTTCCCCCGCCGGTATGAGCGCAATGATCTTCGGCCCCCGCAAGGAACCGGTGGACCAGATCGTCTTTCACCACGTCCGCTTCCGCATCCTCGCCGGCGCGTTCGGGGTCGCTCCCGGCGGCGGATTGAACTTCCGCCCGCAGATAGGCCGACTCGAAATGATGGTGGCCGGCGGAAACATGCCAACTCTTGCCGGGCAAAATGACCTCGGCCTCCGCCCCATCAGGAACGGTCACCTCGAGCGCAATTTTGTTGTCCGCCCACTGCCACGAAACCACCACGTCACCCTGGGGCGTCGGCACCTTGCCTTTGGCCCAGGTCAAATCCCCAACGTGGGGCCGGATGGTTATCGATTTGAAACCCGGCGAGGCCGGTTCGACGCCCAGGATGCGTTGCGACATCTGCACCAGCGGTGTCGAACACCAGCCGTGGCTCAAGTCGCCGCCGGTCCACATCTCGCGGAACGATTGTGTTTCCGGCACGATTTGCCAGCGGCGCAGTTGCGCCGTCCCGTATTGATCAAACCGCCCGGCGTGGTCCAGCGCCTGGAACACCCAGTGCATGAACCAGGGCTGCGTGTTCAAATGTTTTTCGGCGAGCACCTTGTCCACGATCGCGGCCTGCCGTTCTTTCGGCGCGAGATCATAGCGCACCGCCAGCAGGTTGACATGCGGGCTGAAGGTTTCAAGGTCCTTGTCCGCCGGCAACCAGCGGCCCGGTTTGACCGAGGTCTGAAACGGCTTCCCGTCGCGGTACAACCCCCGGTCCGCGACCCACAACTCCCGGTTGAAAGCCCGCACGGTGTCGCCGCGCAAGGTTTGGTATTTTTCCCACCGGGCCGTGTCGCCGGACAGCGCCGCGACGCGCGCCGCCATTTCGAGGCCATGATAATAAAACGCCGTCAGGTAGCCCTGGCCGATCACCGCCGGCGGATGGTGGCAGCCAAAGCCCGCCATGTCCACCCAGTCCATGAACATGTAATTCGGCGCCTCGGAGATGAGGCCGTTCGCGCCGCGCCACGTAGTGTAGGTGTCCAGCAAGGCATGGACATACGGCGCCATTTCCTCCACCAGCTTCCGGTCGCCGGTATAATCATAGTAGTCCATCAGCATTTGCAACCACCCGATGGAATAGCTCGTGTGAAAGTTGTGATTGTTTTCATCCTTCAGCAGCCAGGCGAACTTGCGGATGTCCTGCCGGGCCAGCCAGGGCTGGGCGAAGGCATAGTCGTTGACCATGGACTCGATCAGGTAGTCGCCCGGATCGCTGATGGGCTCCTGATGGTTGGGCGAATCAAGGTGGTGGGTTTGCAGACAGATCTGAACCGCCCAGCGGGAGGCGTTCCAAAGCCGGTTCAACCGGGGGTCGCTGCACGTGAACTGGCCGCGGTATTCCACCGGCTGCGAGGTGAAGATGGCGTCCGCCCCAAGGATTTCCACCGGCTCGGTCACGTGTTTCACGCTCACCGTGAACGCCGGGGCGATCTCGTCCATGAAGGGAAATTCCAGGCTTTCGTTCCCGCCGCGCAACCGGAAAGTATATTTGCGGGTGGATTTGATCGAAACCTCGGCCCCGGCACCGCCCCGGACCTGCAAGGCCGGATAACCGCTCAACACGCGGTCAAAGACCACTTGGAAACTGCCGTCATTGGTGAAGCTGTTGCCTGAAGGCATTCCCTTCACGGCCAGCGCAGGATAATGGGCTTCCATGAGCGGCGGAATTTCACTGGCCACCAGCGGTTCCCAGATATTGGGCACTGCCCCGGGCACCGGCCAGGCCGAGTCGTCGAACCCGGCGAGCCGCCAGCCGGCCGGCTCCCGGTTCAGATCGCGGGTGGTGTCGTTGATAAATTGGGATGCGGCCAGCGTCCGCCAAGTGGCGTCCGAAGCGACCGTCTGTTTTACGCCGCTGCCGTCAGTGATCTCCGCCTCAAACAAGAAACCAGGCTGGCCGCGGGAGACCGTGAAGTTGATCGGCCACTGCCGGAACACTTCCGCGGCAATGACATTGGTCCCCGGGACAAAGTACGGCGTCAAATCGCGGCTGTCGTAGAACCACCGGTGCGTGTCGCCGCCCGCGTAGTCGTGGCCGATGTCCACCGGTCCGCGCGCGACCAGCCGGCCGTTGACGTAAAGCAGGTATTTGGTGTCCGCCGTCAGCCACGCTTTAACCGTTTGCGGCTGGGCGGCGAGGGTCACCTCCTTGCGAAACAGGGCGGCGACCGACGCGGGTTGGGCGGGAAGCCAGATCCAGCGCGCCTGCCAGGGAGCGGGTTTGGCGCAATCGCTGTCAAAGTGATAACCGGGCGCCTGCACGCCGTTCGTATCCACTTGCACCGCCAGGCCCGGGTATTCAATCGGCTCGGCCCGCGCCACGATGGGCGTCAACAGCAAGGCCAAAAGGGAGGCGGACGGGATAAGCTTCATTTCAATATTGTTTGCATTGCGACGGCGTCACGCAAGCCGGATTCGTTCCCTGATCTCCGTTGCACGAGGATTAGCCCCTGCTCCCGTATTCTGCAAACACGCCTTTACAATTTGCCCCCGGCTACCCTTGCCCAACCTGACTCATTGCCCTTCCGGCACCGTCGGGCTGGCCCCCGTGGTGCGGGCCACGAGAAATTGTTTCAATTCCCCCGCTGTCTTGCCGCCGAATCCCGGCACCGCCGCAATCTGTTCCACCGTGGCCAGCTTGAGCCGCTGGACCGAGCCGAATTCCTGGAGCAACGCGGCTTTGCGACGTTCCCCAATCCCCGGAAATTCGTCGAGGATGCTCTCCGAAATGCGGCGGAGCCGGAGCTGGGCGTTGTAACTGTTCGCGACCCGGTGACATTCATCGCGGACGCGCTGGAGGAGTTTCACGGCGGGATGATCGAGCCCCGGACGAAGCGGCCGGGATTCGTGCGGCAGATAGATTTCTTCGAATTCCTTTGCGAGGCCGATCACTGGGAGTGTTTGCAGTTTAAGCTTCTCCAACTCCGCGAGCGCGGCGTTGAGCTGGCCGCGGCCGCCGTCGATGAGGATGAGCTGCGGCAGTTCGGCTTTTTCCCGCTGGAGGCGGGTGTAGCGGCGGCGGACGGCTTCGGCGATGCACGCAAAATCGTCCTGGCCGGTGACCGTCTTGATCTTGAACCGCCGGTAGCCAGCGCGGTCGGGCCGCCCGTACCGGAAGGTGACCAGCGAGGAGACCGCGAACGTGCCGCTGATGTTCGAGATGTCGAATCCCTCGATGCGCTCGGGGGGCGCGGGCAGGCGGAGCAGTTCGGCCAGCGCGAGCAGATCCTGATCCGGATGGATGGCCAGCGGGAGCGTGTACGGGACGCGCTCGAATTTTTCCGTGCGCTGCCAGGTGTGTTGCAAATCGCGGAGCAGGTCGCGGAGTTGCGCGGCTTTTTCGAAGTCCTGGGCCGCCGCCGCCTTGCGCATTTCGGCCTCAAGCTGCGGCTGGAGCTCGCGGCACTGGCCTTCCAAGAAGTCGCATGCGGCGCGGACTTGGTCGAGGTATTGCGCGGGCGTGACGTTGTTGACGCACGGGGCGGTGCAATGTTTCAGGTGCGCGTACAGGCAGTGTTTGTAGTCGGCGGGGCCGGGGGTGAGAACCCGGCAGCCGCGGAGATTGAACTGCCGGCGCGCGAGGGCCAAGGTGTTACGCAATGCCGTCGGATGGACGAACGGACCGAAATAGCGGGCGCCGTCGTCCTTGCGCAGGCGGGTGAAGGTGAAATTCGGAATCGGGTCCTGCAAGTTGACCTTGAGCATCAGGAACCGTTTGTCATCGCGGAAACTGATGTTGTAGCGCGGCTTAAACTCCTTGATGAGTTTGCCCTCCAAGAGGAGCGCCTCGGGCTCGGAGCGGACGACATGGTAGTCGAAATCATGGATGGCTTCCACGAGAGCGTTGAATTTGAGGTCCCAGCCGAGGCGGCGGGAGGGATGGAAATACTGGGTGACCCGTTTGCGCAGGTCGCGGGCCTTGCCCACATAGATGACCGTGCCGAAGCGGTCCTTGTGAAGGTACACGCCCGGCTTGTGAGGCAGGGTGCCCAATTTGGCGCGGATGGTTTCGTTGGCCGGCACGGAGGGAATGTTCCTTGAAACCGGGGCGGACGCAAAAGGAAAAAGCCATGCTGGGATTTTTTGGCGAGTTCGTCCGCCACCGCTTTACCGCCGGCATTGACAATCCTCCCCCAAACCGGAAAATGACCGCGGTTTCATTCCGGACACCGTCAATCAGATTTCATTCCATGACTCGCGCATTACCCCGCCCCTTCCGGCTCGCCCGCTTGCTGCCCGTGTTCCTCGCCCTGACCATTCGCGCGGCGGACACCGGAGGACCAGCCGTCGCGCCGGATGACTTCGTCGCCAGCACCGATGCGGGCAACCCCATCCACGACCGCACTACTGCGGGCCAGTGGCTCCGGCCCGCCGGCCAATCCTGGCACACCCGCGGCCGCGCGCTCGATTTGGCCCGCTCCCCGGATGGTTCCACGCTCTTCGTGAAGACGGAAGACGGTCTCGTACTCCTGGATGCGAAAAGCTGGCGCTCCCGCCAATTCTTGAAATACCCGGGCGAAGCCGGCTCTTGGCATGGCCTTGCCCTGGCGGCGGATGGCCGGCGGATTTACTTGAGCGGCAAGAAAAAATCCCTCTTCATCGCCACGCTCGGTGCGGATGGCACCGCCGCGTGGCAGGAGCCCATCACCTTCGGTCGCGGGCCCGCCGGTTTGGTCCAGCCCGATGGCGTGGCGCTGAATGCGGATGCTTCCCGCGCTTGCGTCTGTTTCGGGTTGCACAACACGCTCGGCGTGGTGGATTTGAAGACCCAGGCGCTCGTGCGCGAAATTCCCGTCGGCATCTGCCCCTATGATGTCGTGCTGTCGCCGGACGGGCGGACGGCTTATGTTTCCAATTTCGGCGGCCGGCGGGCGCAGGCCGGGGACCTGACCGAAGACTCCGTCGGCACCGATGTGCCGGTGGATGCGCACAGCCTTCCGGTGAGCGGCACGGTGAGTGTGGTCGACTTGGAAGCCAGCCGCGCGGTGGCCGAAATCCCCGTCGGTCTGCATCCGGCGGGAATGGTGCTCGCGGACGCCGGACGGCAATTGCTGGTCGCCAATGCGAATGACGATTCCGTCTCCGTCATCGACACCGCCACGCGGCGCGAAATCCGTCGCCTGAACGTACGCCCCGACCCGGCCCTTCCCTTCGGCAGTCTCGCGAATGCGCTCGCGTTGAGCCCGGATGGGCGCACGCTGTTTGTGGCCAACGCGGGAAACAATGCGGTTGCAATCTGTGATTACAATCCGGAGGCCGTCACGGTGCGCGGGTTTGTACCGGTCGGTTGGTATCCCGGCGGAGTTCTCTGCGCTGGCAAGTCACTGTATGTCGCCAATGTGAAAGGCGGGCCCGATGGTTACGAAGGCAGCGTCACCCGCCTGCCCGTGCCGGACGCGGCCGCGCTCGCGGCGGCCACGCGGACGGTGCTGGCGGCGGGGCGCATTCCCGAGGCCCGGCGGGCTTTGGAACCTGCCGATTCCGGTGTCGCTGTGGCACCCGTTCCGGTGCCGGCGCATTTGGGCGAACCGTCTCTCATCAAACACGTGGTTTATATCATCAAGGAAAACCGCACCTACGACTCCGTCTTGTCCGATCTTCCGCGGGGGAATCGCGATCCGAAGCTGTTGACCTTTGGCCGCGCCGTCACCCCCAATCACCACGGGCTCGCCGAAGAGTTCGCGTTGCTGGACAATTATTACTGCAACGGCGTGCTCTCCTGCGACGGACATGGTTGGGCGACCCAAGGCATCGTGACCGATTACCGCGAGAAAGACTGGTATCCCACCGCCCGCACCTACGGCTTCGGCATCGACCCGCTCTGCTACGCCAGCGGCGGCTTCTTGTGGGATTGCGCGCTGCTTCACGGGCTTTCCTTCCGCAACTATGGGGAAACCGTGCGCGAGGAAACCACCCCCCAAAGCACTTGGTTTGACCATTACCGGACTTGGAAACAGACCGGTTCCGTTCCCTCCACCCGGCTGCCCCTGGCCCATACGCTCCAGCCGTACACCAGTCATGATTACCCCGGTTGGAACCTGACCATTCCCGATCAATACCGGGCGGATGTCTTTCTCCGCGAACTGGCCGGCTTTGCGGCGAAGGGCGAGTTGCCCAATCTCATTGTTATGCATCTGCCCAACGACCACGCCGCCGGGCGCAATCGCCATGCGCCGTCCGTGCGCGCGTATCTGGCGGACAACGACCTCGCGCTCGGGCGTATTGTGGAAGGGTTGTCGCACAGCCCCTTCTGGCATGACACCTGCATATTTGTGAACGAGGACGATCCGCAGGACGGCCTCGACCACGTGGACGGTCACCGCTCCTTCTGTCTGGTAGCCAGCCCTTATGCGCGGCGCGGGCACACCGTCACCAATTTTTATAATCAAAGCGGCGTCCTCCACACCATTTGCCGGATGCTCGGTTGTCCGCCGCCGAACCAGACCGTCGCGCTTTCCCCCACCATGGAAGCGTGCTTCACCCCCCAACCGGACTGGACGCCTTACGTCTGCCGCCCCAACCAGATCGCCCTCGACGAAACCAATGCCCCGCCCACCAACGCCCGCACCGCAAAGTTCTTCGCGCAGACCGACCGCATGGATTTTTCGCAACCCGACCTCGCCAGCGAGAAATTGCTGAACCGGATGCAATGGGACGAGGCGCATCCGGGCGTGCCTTATCCGGCCCGGTTTGAAGGCCACCACGGGCTGGGCCTGCCGGCGCTCGGCTTGAAGGCGGCCGACCTCGATGCGGACACGGATTGAGGGATTGTTTGGCCGATTCAGGCCTTGGGCTTTTCTTCCTTTGCCGTCATCGGGCGGTGCACGAAGAAGTAGTACAGCAAACCGGCCGCCAGACAGAACAGCGCGGCGGATAGTTCCACCTTGTGCATCTCGCCTTTGCCGATCTGGTCGCCGACCGTCACGCCCAGCCAGCACAGCACGGAACACCAGATGGCCGCGCCCAGCACGGTGAACACCGAGAACAGCCGGTAATCCATCTGCGCGATGCCCGCCGGGATCCCCACCAACTGCCGCGCCCCGGGGAGCAGGCGTGCCACAAATACACCGGCCGCGCCGTAACGCTTCGACCAGTTTTCGGCTTTCGCCAGCTTCTCCGGCGGGAACAGGAAAAACTTGCCGTACCGCGCCACAAACGGCCGGCCCGCCAGTCGCGCCAGCCAGTAAACAATCGTCGCGCCGAGCCAGGACCCCAGGGTGCCGCACAGGACGATGCCCACATAGTTCAGCGGGATTTCGCCGGTGTGGGCGAGGTGCGCGGCGGGGGGAATGATGACCTCGCTGGGCAGCGGCAACACGGAGCTTTCCATCGTCATCAACAGGATGATGACGGGGTAACCCGCCGTCTTGAGGGCGGCCAGATACCAGGCGATGATCGGCGCGGTCAGTTTTTTCAACATGCGCCGTGTTTATACCCGAAATGCCCGCCCGAAGGACAGACATTTTGCACCGCGTCCCGGGTCACTTCAGTTTTTCCGGATTGAGGGCCTGCAATTCCTTCAGGACGAAGCGGCCGTCTTTGCGAATCAGTTTGCCGTCGAACCAGATTTCGCCGCCGCCCCATTCGGGGCGCTGGATGAGCACCATGTCCCAATGGACGGCGCTCTTGTTGCCGTTGCCGCAGTCGGCGTAAGCCTGGCCGGGGGTGAAGTGCAGGGAGCCGGCGATCTTTTCGTCGAACAAGATGTCGCACATCGGGCTGAGGATGTGGGGATTGAAACCGAGGGCGAATTCGCCGATGTACCGGGCGCCGGGGTCGGTGTCCAGGATTTCGTTGAGGCGCTTGGTGTTGTTGGCGGTGGCGTTGACGACCTGGCCGTCCTTGAGTTCGAGGCGGACGTTTTCGAACTTCGTGCCGGAGTAAAGGGTGGGGGTGTTGAACTGGATGATCCCGTTGGCGGATTTGAGGGTGGGGCAGGAGAAGACTTCGCCGTCGGGGATGTTGCGGAGCCCGTTGCAGCCTTTGGCGCCGATGCCTTTGATGCTGAAGTTGAGGTCGGTACCGGGGCCTTTGAGGTGCACGCGGTCGGTCTTGGCCATGAGTTTTTCGAGCGGGAGCATGGCCTTGGCCATTTTCGGGTAATCCATGGTGCAGACGTCGAAGTAGAGGTTCTCGAACGCCTCGGTGCTCATGCCGGCCGCCTGGGCCATGCTGGGGGTGGGCCAGCGCAGGACGACCCAGCGCGTCTTATTGACCCGGTAATCAAGGACGGGGCGGATAACCTTGGAGTACATTTGCATGAGCTGGCCGGGCACATCCGCGTTCTCCGTGGCGTTGGCGGCGCCGCGGATGGCGATGTAGGCCTGGACCTTCTTCATGCGGAACATTTCGAGCTCCCGGATCAGGGTGGCCTGTTCGGGGGTCATGGCGACCAACTGCTCACGGCCCACGCGCGTGTGCCGGGTTTCCACCAGCGGAATCGCGCCCGTTTCGCGCACGGCGCGGATGAGCTCGATGGTGAATTCGTCCGGGACATCGATCATGTCCAGCAGCACTCGGTCGCCCTTTTTGAGCGTGGTGGAGTATTGGGCGAGGAGACGGGCAAGGCGGAGGTAGCGTGGATCAGTCATAATACAAGTATGTTATCTGGGGATAAATTTAAGGTTCAGCGCGCCGTTTGCAAGGTTTTTGGTGTCCGGCGCGGCGCGGACGGGCCGGAATTGACTTGACATTACCATTGACTCTGAAATACTAGTTATAGACCCTTTAGCGATAATACGTGGCAACGCGTGGGTTGATAGTTTCGGCAAGTTATCCGTTAACCAGTCAATTGACCTATGAAAGCAAAGCTTCACCAGCGGTTTTTCCGGAACATCCTCTGCGGGGCCGTTATCTTGGGGTGGGTTTTCTTGGCGGCCCCAGTGCGGGGGCAAACCATTCCCACCACCATCACGCTGATGGCGCCGACGAATGGTCAGTCGTTTACGGCCGGGGTGAACATCTACGTCCATGCGCAGTTCACGGATACGAACCCCGTGAAGTTGGTCCAATATCGTGAAGCGGCTTCCAGCACGGCGCCAATGGCGGTCATTGGCACCGTCACGAACACCGCGGGGTATGTGCAGACCAACCTGACCCAAGGCAATCCGTTTGCCATGACCTGGAGCAATGTGCCGGCGGGTTCCTATGTGTTGACGGCAGTGGCCTATGACAGCTCGGGCGCGGCGTTGTCGACCTCCCCGGTGGGCATCACCGTGACCAACCCCGTGGTCCGCCCGGCGGTGTACATCTATTCGCCCACCAATAATTCGAAGTTCACCGGGCCGACGAACCTCATGCTGTATGCCCGGTCGGTGGAGGGGAACACCACCGGGGCGGTGGCGACCGTGCAATTTTTTGCGAACAGTTTGAGTCTGGGCATCGTTTCCAACAACTTGCAGGCCGTCTTCACGAATATCAGCACCGAGCCGCTGTTCCCGCTTTTGTGGTCCAACGCTCCGCCCGGCAGCTATGCGCTCACGGCCGTGGCGACCGATTTGCACGGGATCACCGCCACCTCCTCGGTGGTGAACCTCACCCTCACCACGAATGTTCCGCCGACGCCGGTTCCCTATACCGTCGCCCTGGCGACGCCGACCAACGGGCAGACGTTTGCCGCCCCGGCCTCGGTCGTGATTTATGCGAAGGTCACCGATTCCAATGCCGTGCAGACGGTGACTTATTATGCCAATGGCGGGGTCATCGGGTCCGCAACCGGGGCCGGCACTTCCGGGAGCAATCCGCCGGGCGGTTCCCCGACGAATTATTTCGCAATCACCTGGACGAACGTGCCGGCCGGCAGCTACGCGCTTTCGGCGGTGGCGCTCGACAGCGCCGGGCTGACCGCGACCTCCACGCCGGTGAACATCACCGTGACGAACGTGCCGGTGCGAACCTATCCCCCGTCCGTGGCCATCTATTCGCCGACCAACGGGACGACCTTCGGCGGGCCGACCAATGTGAGCCTCTACGCCCGCGCGACCGAGAGTAACGGCACCATCGCCACCGTGACCTTCCTGGAGAACGGCGCGGTGCTCGGCGTGGTGACCAATACATCCCTCGCGGTCTATACCAACATCAGTTCGGTGCCGCTCTTTGCGCTCACTTGGTCCAACGCGCCGTCCGGCAGCTATTCCCTCACCGCCCTCGCCACGGATCTGTATGGGAATCAGGCGACCTCTGCAGTGGTGGCCATCACCATCAAGACCAATCTCCCGCCCCCGCCGGTTCCGTACACGGTCGCCATTCCGGCGCCGACCAACGGCCAGGTGTTCGCGGCCCCGGCCACCGTCGGGATTTATGCGCGAGTGACCGATTCGAACGCGGTGCAGTCGGTCACCTATTACGCCAATGGCGGGGTCATCGGGACGGGCAGCAGTTCGAGCCCGAACGGGGCCCCGACGTCCGTTGGTGGTTCGACCAATTATGTTTATTTCACCTGGACGAATGTGCCCGCCGGCAGCTACGCCCTCACGGCGGTGGCGCTGGACAGCGCGGGACTGACCGCGACGTCCGGGGTGGTTAACGTTTCCGTCACCAATGTCCCGGTGAAACCCGGTCCGCCGCTGGTGGCCATCTATTCGCCGGCGAACGGGGCAACCTATACCGCGCCCACCAATGTGAACA
>Ga0007854_10002579_pt1 | contig 11195 bp, 10 predicted proteins | sample CryBogCBH12Aug08_FD_60382 | JGI IMG/M metagenome (GOLD analysis project Ga0007854, IMG submission 60382) | Freshwater microbial communities from Crystal Bog, Wisconsin, USA - CBH12Aug08 | ecosystem: Environmental > Aquatic > Freshwater > Lake | place: Crystal Bog, Wisconsin, USA | collected... | reverse complement strand
TTATCGTCATAGCGACCGATGGCATCCATAAGCCCTATGGAACCCGCTTGCACAAGATCGTCCACCTCGACACAAGGGGGCAACTTGGCTTTCATTAGATAAGCCAATTTTTTCACCAATCCGATGTGCTGCTCGAACAGCAAGTCTTTTTCTGGCAGGCCAATATCGGTATACATAAATTCAAATCGACACAAGATTTTCGGCGATTCGCCTGAATGCAATAGCCGCTGCCGCAAAGGGAAACGCATTGACGACGGCCATTTCCATCCGTTCGGCATTGCCGAGATGGATGCCTGCGGGAATCCACCCTAAGCAATTGAGCGAAACAGCCAAGTGGCGATTCGCCGCCTCAATTAGATTTCTAGAAACGATATTGGCTTCCTGAACGCTTGCACCAGTGACCAATATACTGAACGACCTACGCCCCAGGCTGGCATTTAATCGTTTAAGCAGGGCATAGGCAGATTTTATTGATGAGTGATTGGAGGTAAGCTGTAAGACGATTTCGCCGGAACCCATGGCAGGAAGGGGAAAAGAACCGTCCTTGGTGGTTTCACCGTCAATCAATATGATTCTGGAATTACGCGCGACAATTTCAAAGCCCTGTGCAAGTGAAACGGGATTGATCGCATTCAAAGTTTCCCATTTTTGTATCAGCGTCATCAGTTGGCAGCCTTGCGGAATCTGAGAAACGACATTATCAAGGGGTAGATTGCCGCGAACGGCTTCTGCAAGGGACAATCGCATCGGGGCGTCAACCCGTGACGCAATACCGCTGGAAGTCGATCTTGCATCTACAAGCAGCACTTCGTTTCCGGTCTTCTGCAAGGCGACACTCAAATTAACAAGCAACATATCCCTGTCCGCATCCGGCAAATTGGACAGCATGGTAATTACGCGGGGCTTGGGTGCGGCAAACAAGCGTCTCAACCCTTCGGCCTGATCGTGGCGCACATCATGCGGATAATGGCTCAAGAGGCATGTCCTTGCATGGAAAAAGGGGCAGATGTTGCATGGGACATCAATAACGTCAATTCGCTTTCCAAAATTTGGAATTGCCGGGCCAGCTTCATTTCGCTAAAAACCCTATCGATTAGCTTGGGTCCGTCTGGGATCAATAAATCTTCCGGCACCCGTTGACCGTTGGCTATATAGTAAAGAGGGAGTTTATTTCGAATGATGACATCCAGAACACCCCCTAGCGTGGCGGCCTCGTCAAGTTTGGTGATAATGGTTCCCGTCAAATCCTCGCCGTAGGCTTGCACCACTTCTTCCAGCGTCCCCATCTGTGCAGTGGCACTGATGCACAGCAATCGCTTTATGCTGGAATTGCGCAACATGGCAATCTGTGACACCACCCGTTTGTCGCGCTGGCTCATGCCAACGGTGTCGATGAGGATCGTGTGCTTGTTCTTCAACTCGTCCAAGGCGATGCGCATTTCAACTTCGTCCGTCACCGTGTGCACCATTACCCCAAGCAACCGGCCATAGGTCCTTAATTGTTCATGGCCTGCGATACGGTAGTTGTCTGTGGTGATTAACGCCAGTTTGCCCGGTCCATGTTGCATGACAAACTTAGCGGCCAACTTAGCCGTAGTCGTCGTCTTTCCGACACCCGTCGGCCCGATCAGCGCGAACGCCCCTCCACCAGCCAGCAGTTTGCTATCATCGCTTTGGCAATTCAGGTTATCGGCGAGAACCGTCTTGGTCCAATTAAGGGCCTCACTGGGTGTGCATTTTCCGGTGGCGGAAAACTGATTTGCAAGGTATCGCGCCAATGCAGGGCTAAAACCAGCGTCTAATGTTTCCCGTAGGATAGCCACTCTACTAGGGTCTTGTTTTTGCGATGCACCCCAGGCAATATCGACAATTTGTGTTTCCAGCATAGTGCGCATTGAGCGGATTTCACTAATGACCCCCGTCATGTCAGTGCCATGTGGATTGCACCCTAATGAAGGTACATAGCTGTCAGGTTTGGCAACGCGGACAGATAGGTTGTCAATCGTTGCGGCACTGGCGAGCAAATCGACATCTTCCTGGGTCAGAACGAGAAACTCGACACCACCGGCTACGGTGCGGTTTGATAAGATCATCGCATCGTGTCCCATTTCCTTGCGAATCTGCTGCATGACCGAACGCGAGTCTTTTCCTACGAACTTTCTGACAGTCATGGTTGACCCCCAATAAGATAGCCAATTTTAATAATTTTAGAATCGGGAAGTTCATCATGGGATAATACCTTAATTTGGGGTATTGCCCTGCGCAGGAATCGGGCTAGCATCATTCTCAGGTCTTGATGCGCCAGCAGTACCGCAGGAAGCCCCAATTGCTCCTGTTTGCGGGCGGCTTCCCCGGTTTGTCGGATAATGCCGTCGGCCAGATCAGGCTCAATGCCTACACCACCGGCCCCGCCGGTACGCAGGCCATTGATCAACAGGCGTTCGAGTTGCGGGTCAAACACCATGACAGTCAATTCATCTCCTGCGGGAAAAAGCTGTTCCACAATGGACCTGCCCAGCGCAATACGCACCCAAGCGGTAAGTTGATTCGCATCCAAGGTGTTCGGCGCGTGTTCCGTAATCGTTTCAATGATGGTCCGCATATCGCGAATATGAACACCCTCGAAAATAAGATTGCGCAAGACCTTTTGAAGGATTGATAGTGGGATTGTTTTAGGAACAAAATCTTCCACCAATTTAGGCATCTCTGACGCAAGATGGTCGAGCAACTGTTGCACCTCTTGCCGACCTAGCAACTCGTCCGCGTACAAAGTGACCAAGTGATTCAGATGGGTAGCGACAGCCGTGCTGGCATCAACCACGGTGTAGCCTGAGGTTTGGGCTTGTTCTCGCAAAGCTGGATCAATCCACACTGCAGACAACCCAAAAGCAGGGTCGCGGGTGGGTGTCCCCGGCAGAGGGCCGGTAACCATTCCAGGGTTAATCGCCAAGTATTGACCGACGAAAGCCTCTCCGCTTCCAATCCCAACGCCTTTCATTGTAATTCGGTAGGCTAATGGTTTCAACTCTAGATTGTCGCGAACGTGAACAGGAGGGGCTAGGAAGCCTATTTCCTGTGCGAATTTCTTGCGGATTCCCTTAATGCGTCGAAGCAACTCGCCATTCTGCCTCTCGTCCACTAAGGGAATCAGACGGTAACCAACTTCCATCCCTAATATATCGACCGGGATTACATCTTTCCAAGTGGCTTCCTTCATTTCGGGCTGGGCAATCTCTTGGGTGAGGGGTAGCTCCAATATGGCGACGGCCAATTTTTCCCTTTTACCCTTCAAGTAGGCAGCACTGCCGGTCAACGTTGCAAGAAAGAGGAAAGGCAGGTTTGGCATGCCGGGTATCAAACCCATGCCGCCAATGATGATAGCTGTAATGCTCATGACCTCGGGGCTGGAAAACAATTGACTCAAGAGTTGCTCGCCTATGTCCTGATCGCTAGCCACGCGTGAAACGACTATACCCGCAGCGATTGAAATCATCAAAGAGGGAATTTGCGCAACAAGCCCGTCGCCTATCGCCAGTAGCGTATAATTTTCGATGGCTTCGGAGAACTCCAAATCATGCTGTAACATACCCACAACCAAGCCGCCTACGATATTGATCAAAACAATGATGATGCCGGCAACGGCATCGCCGCGCACATATTTGCTGGCACCATCCATCGCGCCATAAAATTCTGCCTCTTGACTTACTGCCATTCGGCGTTGTCGGGCGTCTTGCTCGCCTATTAGACCTGCATTGAGGTCGGCATCAATCGCCATTTGCTTGCCTGGCATGGCATCCAAAGTAAAGCGTGCGCCTACCTCGGCGATGCGCCCCGCACCTTTGGTGACTACCACAAAATTGACGATGGTCAGGATGATAAAAACGACAATACCAACAGAGTAATTTCCGCCGATTAGAAAATGCCCAAACGCTTCGATTACCTTGCCGGCTGCGTCGGGTCCAGTGTGCCCCTCGGTCAAGACGATGCGTGCCGAGGCCACGTTCAATGCGAGCCGTAACAAGGTGCTTATCAGCAAAACAATAGGGAAAGCCATAAAATCAAGCGGCTTTACCGTATACAAGCCAGTTAGCAACACAATAATGGACAGGGCTAGGTTGAAGCTGAAAAAAATATCCAACATAAATGCCGGCAGGGGCAAAACCATCAATGCCAACAAGATGATGATGAGTATTGGTGCGGCAATCCCCTTGCTGATGATGGGAGCCAGCCAGTCGGGCAGTTTCAAGCCATGCATAACGATTTGATCACAAGTCTTGGTTGACGCCCGTCTGTTGCGGGGATACGGCAAGATCGGAAGGAATGTTGAAATGTCTTGGGGGAGTCGGTTGCGCACCTCCCTTCTGCCGATAGCTACGCAACTGGTAAACATATGCTATGACCTCCGCTACGGCCATATAAAGTTCAACAGGAATGTCGCCACCCAATTTGACGTGATAATAGAGCGACCTGGCCAGTTCTGGCCCCTCAAAGATAGGTACACCGTTATTTACGGCTATTTCGCGTAATTTCTCTGCCAGATTGTCTTTGCCTTTGGCCACAAGGACAGGTGCGCTATCGGTATTCCTGTCGTATTTTAGTGCCACTGCGAGATGGAGGGGGTTGGTCACCACTACGTCGGCCGTCGGTACTGCGGCCATCATGCGTCGCTTAGCCATTTCCCTTTGCTGGCTGCGAATCCTGCCTTTGACCTGCGGGTCTCCCTCGCTTTCCTTGGATTCTTGGCGCAATTCTTCGCGGGTCATCTTCAATCTTTCGCTATAATGCCGACTTTGATAAACGGCATCAATGAAGGCGATGATACCGAGCCCCCCCACAATGGAAAAATAGGTTGTCCACAACAGGCTGGCAAGGTGCATTCCGCTTTCGGCCAGGGGTTCAAAAGCGAGACCGATGATCGCTTCTTGCTGATGTTGCAAGACTAGCCAGGCCACTGTTCCAACCAAAGCGGACTTGGCGAAGGCTTTGAACACTTCGACCAGTGATTGTGATGAGAACACGTTGCCTAGCCACCGAACCGGGTTCATCCGGTTAAAGTCTGGCATTAAGGCTTTAGTGCTGAAAAGCCAGCCTCCGACCAGAATCGGTGTCCCGATGATTGCGATGATTAATACGAGCACCAGCGGTACGAATGCCAACAGAACATCCCTGATTTGGATGCCGAGGTTTAACAGAATCAGCATGGGGTCCATTAACGTCTCTCGATCCATTGCCAATGTTGCAGTAAAAAAAATGCTAAACTGATGCTGTATTTTTCCGCCAAAAAACCATAGGCCGCCTCCGATTACCATCATTAAGACAAAAGTGTCCAAATCCCGTGATCGTGGTACGGAGCCTTCCTCCCTAGCTTTTTCCAGCTTTCGAGGGGATGCCTCTTCGGTTCGCTCTTGGTCGCTGTTTTCCGCCATAAGATAAAGTTAATACAGAGGGTCGAGGATGATGTGGGAAAGTAAACAGTTGCCGACATGCCTTAAACAATCTTAGGTTTTAAAGCTTTCGACTTCAAGAAAGAGATAAAATTTTATTCGGATAGCCTGTGTGTTAATTTTCATTGGATATTTTATTGTATTGATATCTGTTTTTGGCATGTTCGCCTTGGAAGGCGGCCATCTAGCTGTTCTATTTCAGCCGCTTGAATTCCTGATGATTATGGGATGCGCGATTGGTGCTTTTTTGTGTGGCAATAGTATGAAGGCAATAAATGCAACACTCAAGGCATTGCCGTCACTATTTAAAAAGTCGAAATATACCCAAGACTTATACATGGAACTCATGTCACTTCTATATGAGTTGCTAGTTATAATCCGTCGAGATGGTATTATGGCAATCGAAGATGATATCGACAATCCTCCGACCAGCTTAGTTTTTAGTAAGTATACAAACGTGCTGGAAGACCAGCATATGATTAATTTTATTACTGATTATTTAAGGCTGATGCTATCCGGCAAAATGGAAGTCTTTCAGATTGAAGCTCTGATGGATGAAGAAATTGAAACCCACCGCGAAGAGGGGCTAGTGCCAGTCCAGTGCATTAGCAAAATGGGCGATGGCATGCCCGCATTTGGCATCGTAGCCGCCGTCATGGGCGTAGTCAATACCATGGGGTCGATTGGTAAGCCGCCGGCGGAACTGGGCCATTTGATTGGTGCCGCCTTGGTGGGGACTTTTCTTGGCATCTTGATTTCATATGGGTTTGTTGGTCCGCTTTCGTCTGTTCTTGAACAAAACCAGAGTGAATCAAGCAAGTCACTTAATTGCATCAAAGCCACCCTGTTGGCCAGCTTAAACGGATACCCTCCATCGGTTGCCGTCGAGTTTGGCAGAAAGGTTCTATTCTCAACGGAGCGTCCATCTTGTAGGGAATTGGAAGAATATGTCAAACGTCCGCCGATTAAGATTAATCGATCAAACTAAATTGAGTGATCTATAGGTCAAATAGCAAGAACAGGAGGTGTCGGCATGGCTGAAAACAATATTATTGTAAAACGTTTCAGAGTGAACCGCGCAGCCCGTCACACCGGGGCATGGAAAATTGCCTACGCTGATTTTGTCACCGCACTGATGGCCTTTTTTCTGCTAATGTGGCTTTTGGAAACGATGACCAATTACGAACGCCAAGGCATCGCGGAATACTTCAATACATCAATCGCTGATGCTGTAAAAAAAGGCTTAAGTAGTAAAAAAAGCGAGGCCACTGCATCGCAGGGGGATTCGCTGCAAGTCGAAACTAGCATCCCCATTGACTTGGCTGAGGCCAAAAGCCAACTTGAACATATTGAAAACGAAAAACTAAGGTCCCTGAAAGACCGCATTGGGGAGGACATCGTCTCCAATCCACAATTGAAGCAATTTCAAAAGCAATTTCTGCTCGATATAACCTCTGAAGGATTGCGTATTCAGATTGTCGATGAACAGAACAGGGCTATGTTCGAAATCGCCAGTGCCGAGCTAATGCCCTACACAAAAGTCATTTTGCGGGAAATTGGCAGCACACTCAATGGTGTGCCAAATCGCCTCGCGCTCTCCGGGCATACCGATGCGACCCCTTATGCGGGCGATAGTAGCGGGTATACCAATTGGGAGCTTTCAACCGAACGTGCCAACGCCGCACGCCGGGAATTAATTCTCGGCGGGATGAATAGCGACAAGGTATTGCAGGTCGTTGGGCTGGCCGATGCTGTCCCACTTGATAGGAACGACCCTTTGAACCCGGTCAATCGGCGCATCAGCATTGTTGTCATGAATACTCGGACCGAGGAGTCCATCATTCACGGGAGCGGTGGAAAAACGAACCCTCAAGACGTTCTTAGTTTACAGAAAAAACTCAATACAGGTTCAGGCAATGGCGGGGAAAATGCAGCACCCAACATCCCTCATGAAGAACCCAAGGCTGACGGACAACAGCCGAAACCCATGGGAAATGAGGGCAAAGAAACACAAGCGGGATTGTCAAGGCCTGCCGAGCCGAGTAAGCCCGAAGTAATAAACCCAAGCCAAAAGCAAGGATGGCTTCTCTGGCTTGCAAAAAAAATGGGCATCCATAAACAGGGGCGGTGATTGGCGCTTTAACCGTCGTTCCGCATCCCATCAATCCAATACCAAGTAGAAGTAGTCCTTACGACTACCTAGTCCCATTTTACTCTAAAATTATCTAGATGATGTAGGATGGGCTGAGCTTGCGAAGCCCATCAACCGTGCAGGCCCTAAAAACGCGAATGATGCGCCTCGTGCATCGGCACATCCTACATTTTTATCAATTGTTCGAGTGAAATGGGAGTAGTATGACAGATGACTGACAGCAGCCTAATTTTTTTGTGCATTTGACCGATAATAGTGGTAGTCGATAAAATCTTAAAATATTCGCCGCTAAATAGTGGTGCGCGCAGAAAAGTTGACGGTCAAGCGGTTTTGACGGGCATCCAGCACTAGATTCTTGTGTATGTGGGCAACAATTATTGGGTCATTACAATGGACATAAAAAACATCAGCAATACGGCGACGAGACTGCCGCTGGGGAAAACAGCCAACCGCTCCGGTAAGGCAGCGGTTACGGATACCGACCCCGCCTCGTCATCGACTCAGGTTTCTTTGTCGAGCGCATCACAAGCGATGCTGGCGGCGAGCGTAGGCGATGGCGGGCAGGTATTTGACGCTGGCAAAGTCGAGCAAATCAAGTCCGCGATTGCTAGTGGTCAATTCCAAGTTGATTCCTCGAAGGTCGCCGACAGTTTGCTTCAGTCAGTCAGAAGCCTCTTGGGTCAGGGTACGGCTTAAATGCCTAAATCCTGTGCCGACCCACTGGCACACATTGAGGAAGAAATTGAAGCGGTCCAAACTCTATTGCTGCTGGTGGAAAACGAGCGGCAAACGTTGTTGGGCATCGTGGATGCCGACGAACTTGACCGGATTACTGCAAAAAAAATGGCAACGGTGAGCCAGATGAGCGACTTGGTTCATTTTCGCAATGCCTCATTGGCGCAGCAAGGATATCATCCAGACGAGGCTGGAATGCGTGAATGGCTGACAGACTTCCCCACCCACGCTAGCCGGGAGCGTTGGGAATTCCTGCTTTGCATCGCTCATCAGATCAAGACAGTCAATCAGGCTAACGGTCAACTGATCGCCAGACTCTTAAACCAAAACCAAGCCATTCTCGGCGTGTTTGGAATTGCAACCCAAGGACTTGGCTTATATGGTTCCGATGGGCGACCCCAATCTGCCAGGGTCGGCTATTTGAAATAGACAGACTGGCAACTAACTGTCAATGTTGGTCAATCCAAAAGGTTCTGAAGCCAAGTTGATTGAACGTTTGGTCGGGCTTAAATCCACCCACAAGGATTGGGTCGGCGTGTATTTCTCGTTCGACAAACTAAAGGCAAAGCATAAAAACAACTCCAATATCAATATTGCCGTCAATATTATGGACGGTTTGCTTCAACAATGCGAGGCGGAGGCATATATTTGTAAAGACTTTTCAGTATTTTTGCTATGTAAAAATGTCGGAATTTCGTTGTTGGAGAAATTAATATTTGAGATCAGATATTTGTTTATAGATGACCCTTTATCTTATAATGAAAATGGGGTTGAAAATGATATGTTTTGTAGTTTATATCATTTTAATCGAAAACTTGAAGAATTGACCTCTCTAGCTCTGAGCAAGGTTATAGGTAAGTTCGGCAGTGACGATGGTGGACAGTCGCCTAAGCAAGACGATACCTTTGCCAATGATGTTGAAATGGTTGCCCAAGGTTTGGTTTCGCTTAATGCAGAAACCATGGCACATATAGAGAATTATATAAAAAGTAACAATATAAAATCGACTATTAGAAGGCAATCAGTCTATGTATTTCGTGAAGACCTGCCAATGAGAAAAGTTTTTGACGAACTCTACATAAAAATTAGCAAACTAGGGGAATTACTAAACATTAGTGCCAATTTACATAATAACCGTTGGTTATTTATGTATTTAACAGAAATATTGGATGCCAATATGCTTGATTTGACAATACAAAATAAAGACACCCTGCTAAATTCGTCGATTAGTTTAAATCTTAATATTAATACCTTGCTGTCTGAACACTTCAAATCTTTTGATTCTATATTGAAACAATTTTTTAAATTTTCTTTGATTGTGGAGGTTCAGCTATCCGACGCAATTGACCACTTGCAGTCATTTGTGGTTGCGCGTAACCTGATTCATGATATGGGCCACCGCATTTGCCTAGATGGATTGAATTACCTAAGTTTCTTGCCAGTGGACTATGATAAATTGGGTTTCGATTTAGTCAAACTCCATTGGGATACTGGTATGGCTAGCCATTCATCAAGGCAAGATTTGGCAAACAAAATAAAGGCTTTCGGAAATAATCGGGTCATTCTGACGCGCTGTGACAGCCAAGATGCTGTCAATTATGGACAAATGCTAGGAATAGCACTTTTTCAGGGCCGTTATTTGGACCGGCTTAAAGATCCCAGTTCCATAATCGAGAATTAGCAGAAGAGGGTCGATTTTGCTTAGGTGATTTCTAATAATCAATCCACCAAAATCAAATGAATCGTCCATGAAAATCACGAACAATGCCTCCGCAAATCAGGTTGCCAAACTGGTGCTTGGCGTTCCCAATCAGAGGGCCAAGTGCCAGTTTGGCTAGGGCTTGACGAAGGCATTGCTGCAAGATGGGCAGTTTTTTTTCGCTTATTTGCCAAGATAACCTAAAATTTTCCAATTCTCGTCCGATAACGTCCATAAAGAGCGAATGCCGATTTCCATTGGTTAAAAGGAGTGTTCCATGACTGCCTATGTCCCGCCTACCTCTACCTATACCCCCACACTAAGTTCGGCCGGTATTGGTTCGGGCCTCAATGTGGCCAGCATGGTCAGTGGGTTGATGGCGGTGGAAAACCTTCCGATGACAGCGTTGAACACCAAGATGAGCAATACGCTGTCGGAGATTTCGGCATATGGTTCGTTGCAAGGCAGCTTGTCCAGTCTGCAAACCGCCGCCCAAGCGTTGTTTGGTTCGCAGGTGCAGGCCCAAACCGTCAGCAGCAGCAATACCAGTGTTGTCACCGCCACAGCCGACAGTACAGCTACTCTAGGCAACCACACTATTACCGTCACTAACTTGGCTCAACAGCAAAAGCTCGCCAGTGCCGGCTTTGCATCGACCTCAACCGCCGTGGGTACGGGCAATCTGACGATTGAATTTGGCAGCATCAGCAGCGGCGCATTTACCGCCAATTCTGCGCAGACGGTCTCCATCACCACTGCCAACGACACTCTGGCGGGAATCCGCGATGCAATCAATGCATCGGGGAACGGAGTCACGGCTTCCATCGTGAACGATGGCACCACCAATGGCAACCGACTGGTGTTGAATTCCAACAACTCAGGAACCGCCAATACCCTACATATTTCAGTCACAGGTGCACAGGGTAGTCTGTCACAACTGGCCTACGATGCCTCTACCAGTTCCATCACCCAGACCCAGGCAGCGACAAATGCCACCCCGCAAATTCTGACTAGTTCTAGTTTTTCCTCACCTTCTGCCGTGGTGGGGACAGGTAATCTGACGATTGAATTTGGCAGTGTCAATAATGGCGTGTTTACTGCCAATACCTCGCAAAAGGCGCAGACGATTACCATTAACTCGAAAAATAATACCTTGGCAGGTATC
>Ga0007854_10002578_pt1 | contig 11200 bp, 11 predicted proteins | sample CryBogCBH12Aug08_FD_60382 | JGI IMG/M metagenome (GOLD analysis project Ga0007854, IMG submission 60382) | Freshwater microbial communities from Crystal Bog, Wisconsin, USA - CBH12Aug08 | ecosystem: Environmental > Aquatic > Freshwater > Lake | place: Crystal Bog, Wisconsin, USA | collected... | reverse complement strand
GATGGCGGCTAGAAGTGGGGACGAGGATGCGGCTCTTTACGTAGGTGATGCGTACCTTACTGGTAAGGATTATTTCCCAGAGGAACCCAGCGAGACCGCTCTTTACATCAAGGAGGCTGTGCACTCTAAGAATCCGGCTATTGCTGCGGACGCTTTTGTGCTTCTTATGAATTTATACCAAAGACAGGGAAAGTTCTACGAGCACTTTGCTTTAGCCAAGCTTGAGATCAAGGGAAATACAGTAAATAAGCGAACTGCACTTGCAAGCCTTGGGTATGAGGCAGAGTACTTTAAACGCACCCACAGCTCTATGGGGGTGGATGATATTTTTGATTTGGTAGCGCTGTGTGACTCCCCCGATGTTCCTCAAGACTTTAAGAGCAAAGTTGGACGAACCATTGATGAGGTGATCAAAGACCGGGGACGTCTTATGAAACCCATTGAGAAGGATTCTTTGAACATGTACAAAGAGAAGCTTCTCACCGAGCGAGACAAAGCGGAGATTGAGGCTGAGAGGGCTGAGAGGGTTGCAGTCACTGCAGCCCAGGTTGGTGCACAAAGCGCTACTCAAAGCGCTACTCAAAGCAATATACAAATCAATACACAAGTTGCCCAGGAAGCTAAACGTGCAGAGCCCAAGGCTGAGGATCCTCGAGTCGCCGATGACAGGACAAAGAGATCAGAGAAAACGGTTGATAAAGAGCCTGGATTAATTGAACGAATCTTTTTTAACGGGAGCTCCAGATGAAAGAACAAAATGTACAGGTGGATGACTCCCTTGGAGTTCAGTCACTAATGAAATTATTTCTCTTAAAGGCTACAACACTTGTCATCGTAAGCGCCGTGTTGTCTACCTTGTCAGGATGCACGACTGCACCACCACCTCCAAGCGAGAAACAGCTCATGACGACTCGGATGGGGGATACAAGCGCCGTTGAAGTCATTGATATGAGAAGCGTGATGAGGAACAACATCCTAACCGCACAGGTGACGGTGAAGAACTGGGGCCCCCCACCTAACCCCAAAACAGGAGAAAAACAACCCGACAGCAAACTCTACGGCTACCGCTTTAAGTGGTTGAACGCAGGTGGGATGGTGGTGTTCACGGACGAGGCCTGGAAGCCACTGACGTTAACTCGTGACCAAAGTGCAGACTTGGTCGGCGTCGCTCCCACCCCGGACGCTACTGCGTTCAGGTTCGAAATCAATCAATACAAGTAACAAAGTGAGATGGATATGAAAACCTACCCAAAAATATGCCTGACTACGTTTGCAGTGCTCGTGACGGGCTGTGCATCTTCACCGCCACCCCAGCAGTCTCAGATCTACATTCCCCCGCCTACCATCGTGAAATACGGTGACTCACAAAGCATTGAGACGGTGACGGCTGATTTTGGATCAACAGACTTGCAAACAATCACAGAGACCATGGTTCGATCAATGCTGCAAAGTAAGACCATTCAAAACAGCAAGTCGGCTCCAACTGTGACGCTTGCTGAGGTGAAGAACCAAACGGGTGAATCTATAAATACAAGGATGATCACTGAGAAGGTGAGGACGCAGTTATTAAAGAGTGGACAGGTCAGATTTGCAGTGAGCAGCAATGAGATGCAGTCCCAGGTCGATGAGCTCAAGCGTCAAAACCAAAGCGGCATGTACAGGAACGACGGTATATCCAAGACCGGGATGATGGAGGGAGCTAAGTACCGGATCACGGGGACGATCTCAACCATTGTTAAACAAAACAGGGACATGAAGGATGTGTTCTACAACTTCACGCTGAACTTGGTGAACAACCAAACGGGACTCATTGAGTGGGCCGAGGAAAAAGAAATCCGTAAAACCGTAACTCGTTAAAGAGGCATGAACATGAAAAAATCTCATTTACTTTATGCAGCGCTTATTGGATCTACCTTGATTCTTGGCGGATGCCATACGAGTCCCTCCATTGATCTGAACAAGACAATTGGGGGCAATAGCGGGTATGACGAGCTCAAATATGGAAAGTCTAAGCAGCCCACAAACTATGACAACGACGGAAATCCCTACTCTTGGAAATCCAAAACAATTGCGGTGACAGATATCAGTTATTCGGCTGAGTTTAGGGAGGCGTTTTACTTTGAGGAAAACAAGGTCAAGCGGTCTGAGAACTCAAATGACCTGAAATCCGAATCTACAGTTCCTCAAGTGATTGTGCCCACTGCACCTGAGTTGCAGGAGCCTTCACCACTTGAGAAACCAACATCAAGTAAGCCGCAGGATAGAAGGTTTGATGATAAGCGGGTAGATAGACAAACCGATATGCACTCGGTTGGGTTTTACATGGTTCAGGCAAAGGGGGAGGAATTACAGAACCCTTCTATATCCCCTCCCGCAGTCTCACCGCCTCCGCCGCCTCCACTGCTTTCGCCTCCCCCACAACCTACACCATCCCCTGGCGCACTTGAAAAGTTTCGAGCCCAACAAGACCAAGTGCCCGGGAGTGTGAACAAGACCGAGTCTATTAGGAGCTCAAATTTTGAACAAAGCTACACCAAGAAATACGGAACACAGAGAAAGATCAATTACGGGGAGATTCGCGGCCTGTCAGGTCCTATTAAAGGAATGCTCATCAAGGCGGGTTACCGCGTTGCTCAGGGACGACCTAATGTTGAGCGAATAGATCAAAACGATGATTACTTTGACATCATCAGGCGTATCAAGTCAGGCGATTTTGATGGGGCTGACTATGTGCTTTATGGTGTGTTGACTGGGTTATCCCTATCTGATAACGCGGCTCTCATTACGGGAACCCAAAATACGATGGCTATCAATTCTTTAGATATCGCTGTAGATTTTTCATTGATAGACACTAAAACGTTCCAAGTGGTTGCATCCTTTGTCGCGTCGGGCTTCGGCAGCGACAACCGAATTGACGGACAAAGTGAGGGTTATAAACCCAACTACTCCAAGATGATGAAACAAGTCTCTGGGAGTTTGTCCGAGAACGTGGCTTACCAACTCGGGGCTCAAGAATTCTTTAAATCTGATTCAGGTGAGGCACCTCCCGCGCCTAGGGTGATCCCCGGCACAGAGAAATACAGAAACGAGGAGAGTCATTTGAGGGTGTACAAATAATGGCGACCAACCCTAACGAGACACCTCCCGCAGAGCCGACAGGCTCAAAGGATGATCCTGAGGAAAAAACACCCCCAGAATCCCCTACACTTGAGGAATCCTATGTCTGGGTTCCTCCAAAAATGAGTAGTTTAGAGCGCCTTCACCGAATCAAGTACATGATCCAGTCCCGTGGGTGTGTGCCGTTGCAAGATTTCCTAGATCAACTAGAGATCTCACAGGCCACATTCAAACGTGATTTGGAGTATCTTCGTAACAGACTCAATGCGGACATCAAGTATGACCGCTTTATGGGGGGCTACTGCTTTGATAAACCAAAGCAAGACAAGAAAGTAGAACTCCCAGGTCTTTGGTTCACTGAGAAAGAGGCCACTGCACTGGTACTCATGCAGCATTTACTCAGTCAAATGGACAAGGGCAGTTTGATCGGTCCTCACATTGAACCGCTTACCTCCATCATTGACGGGATATTGGGTCAAGATGAGACGCCTGGCAAAGAGCTCAGAAAACGGATCAAAGTGTTTGGACGAACCTCTAGAAAAACAACTCTTGAGAATTTCGAGGAAATTGGCAGTGCACTCCTGAAACGTCATCGCCTTCAAATTACCCACTACTCTCGAACTAATGACAAAACGACTGAGCGTGAGATTTCTCCTCAGCGTTTGATCTACTACAGAGAGAACTGGTACTTGGATTCTTACTGCCATTTGCGAAAAGACCTTAGAAGCTTCTCTGTGGACGGTATTAGAGAAGCTGCAATCGTGTTTAAGAGATGCGAAGAAGTCAGTGATAAATCTCTCACTCAATACTTTGCAGAGAGTTACGGGATCTTCTCAGGACCTGTAACTCAACGAGTCAAACTTAAATTCACACCCGAGCGGGCTAGGTGGATATCGGATGAAACATGGCACCCAGAGCAAGTAGCAAGTTTTGATAAGGACGGCAATTACATCCTTGAGTTTGGTTATAACCAGGACCCTGAACTCATTATGGATATTTTGAAGTACGGATCAGCGGTAGAGGTTTTATCTCCAGCCTCACTAAGAACAAAAATTAAAAATGAGATTGCTAAAACTCTAAGCAAATACTAAGGTGAAAAATCTGGCGAATACACCGTGAACCCCAAGACTCCTGATCGTCCCGTTGTAGCCGTTGCCAATTGGGGAAATGAAGATAAGTATTGCCCAATGGCAGTAACTACTTGGAACCGCATCATCTCTGGATTTAATGTGATAAGGACCGTTCCTTATTATCACGAGGGGGAGCTATTTAAGTCCTGGTGGGAATTTAATATTAACGGCAATAACACCGTACGGATTACGTATTCAAAAGCAGTTAGTGATCTAGGGGAGGGCTTGGGTTTTGAGGGAGCTATTTCTGATCTCAGGGTGACTTACTTTGAGAGAAAGGTAAACGGGCTCTCAAAACTCATCAAGTTAGGCCGTTTGTACAAAAAGTTTGAAATTTACTTTGAAGAATTGAGAAAAGAGGATTCCTCAATTACCTTCTTTTATGTTTATGTCGGGAAGAAGCAAACTGGCCATCTCCTCAACTTCACATTCGAATCGACACAAGCTAAAGTCATTAGGAAAATCAACTTTAAAGGGTTAAGGACTGCAAAAGAGGTAATAGACAGCATCACTAGCGGATGGAATCAACTATTTGCTGTAGATCCACCCGTACGAGTGCTAAAACAAATTCTTCTAAAAATAGAGCAAAAGGATCCTGAACTTGCCTCCCTCATGATTAGAGAACCTAGTCTTAATCATGCACAAACCCTTTTTGAATGGAATTAAATATATGGCACAAGTTCTTTATTACTTACCCGGGCGCGGGGGCAAACTCGACTCGGCTTTGGGTAAAGAGTTAATGCGAAGGGGTTTTGATGTCGCAGGTCGGTCCACTACGGGCGAATTCAATGAACTCTCGTTTTCAGATCAAGTCCGAACCATAGCAAATGATTTAGAGAGTGGATTCTGGCATGAGGATACAAGAGTAGTAGCTAATTCCTTTGGAGCTTATCTCTTTTTGCACGCCCAAGGATTAATGTCCCCGTTCGTTGGCAAGGTACTCCTTCTCTCCCCCATTGTTGGGGAATTCACGAACGATGAGAAGATGATGAGCTTTGTCCCTCCTAAGTCGGAAGAACTCAAGGCCCTCGTAAATTCAGGGAACTATCCCACGCCTCATCATATTGAGATGCACGTGGGAAGCGAGGACTGGCAAAGCAACCCCGATAGTGTTAAAGCACTCGCCACAAAACTCGCAGTTAATTACGCGGTTGTTCCAAGCGAGGGACACAGTCTTTCCAAGGCCTATGTTGCAACTATCCTAGATCGATGGCTAAGCTAACTTGTGATTAAAAAGTTTTTATAAAATATTATGTTTTCGCGCGTCAAGCAAGGTGCGGGTTTGATACTCAATCAAACCATGCTGATTAATACAATCCCTCTGCTTAAGGCCAAGTAGTCTTAGAAATAAGCCAAGTATAAGAAGAGGTCGGATAGCATTTTGCCTACATGCTACCCTGACCGCTCAAGAATTTGTAAATACCGGTTGACGTTTTTGGGCAAATGCTGCCTCTGCTTCCTTGTGATCGTTGGTAAACCACAGTGCTGCAAACTCATCCCGGGCAACTCGTCTTGCCTCTTCTCTGCTTGAATATAGATTTTCTCTAACCACTTTCTTAACCGATCTAATTGCCATCGGCGCAGCACTTTGAATTCTTCTAGCTAGAGCTAAAGCGGTCTCAAGGACAGACTGACTCTCGGCGATAGCGTCAATCAACCCAATTCTCAAAGCCTCAGAGGCATTGATACGGTCCCCTGTGAGCAGCAGTTTCATAGCGCCTCCTCGGCCAACCGTTGAGAGAATTCTCTCGATCCCGTTCCAACCGGGTATTACGCCTATTCTTGATTGAGGAAAGCCTAGCTCAGCAGACGCGCTCATAACTCGAAGATCGCTTGCCAAAGCCAACTCCAGTCCACCACCAATTGCAAAACCGTTGATTGCTGCAATAACGGGAATATCAATACTCTCAATCAAGTCAAGGACATCACATATTTTGTCAAACACAACATGTAATTCATCCTTTGTTTTGAAAGTCGCGTATTTTTTAACGTCCCCCCCTGTACAGAAAAACTTTTCGCCCTCCCCGGTAATAATAATTGCAGATAACGATTTGTCAGCACGAACGCTGACCAAGGCTTTTTCTAGCTCAAGCGCTAACTCATAAGAAATTGAATTCCCCGCACTCGGGCGGTTTAGTGTAAATACTTCAATCGATTCAATTCTTTGAGTCTTGAGTATGGATTCACTGTTATGCTCGTTCGACGACATGTAATAAAACTCCTCCAAGACCTTTGGGATGAATGAAACCGATTTGCGCTCTTCTCGACCCAGGTCTGCCCACATAGTCGATGAGTGGAATACCTGCTTTATGCAGTTTCTCAAGAGTGGCATTGATGTTAGGCGACTTTAAGGCGATGTGGTGCAGTCCCTGTCCTCTGGAGTTTACAAATTTAGTAATAGCGCCTTGGTCTTGTTTGGTGTTACCAGGACGACCATAATCAATTTCTGCTGATTGATTGGGATTGAAGTTGGCAAGGAATTCAAACTCACAATCACCCACGGTGATGAAACAAACCCTAAGACCTCCAACGGGTTGGGGATCGCGGTTGTGATACACGACACCGTACTTATCCGAAGTAAAGCTCTCGATAGCCATGGTTACTTCCATATCGGTTTGTCTGCTCTCAACTTCAAAACCCATTTTGTTGGCAAAAATCTTCTCAGAGGCGAATACATCGCTGACTGCGATACCCAGGTGATCGATTCTCTCAATCTCACCGCCCGTGTGTGGTTTTAAGTTGAGCTTTGAAGTGAACCAAGTTTGTACCCCAGTCGTCTCCCCTTTGGGAATCTTGTAAAGCGGTAGATCATTTAGCCCAAGTGAACTCGATTTCACGGGTTTAGAGAACCCGTTTTTAGTCAACTGATTTGAAGTCTCTTCGAATTCGTTTGAGACGAGCGCGATATGGTGAACACCGGGCTTTTCCTGCCCCTCTACCAATGGGTCTCCAACCTCAAAAACAGCCAACGCACTTTTACCAACCGTGAAGACTGGAATACTTTTCCCGCTCGTTGTGCAGGGAACGTCATTCTTAGGTAGTCCAAGGATATTTCCCAAAACATTGCACGTACTTTGTACGTCCGAAGATACCAAGGCTACATAAGCCATCTCGTTTGAAATCATTTTTCTTTCCTGTATTTTTAAATTTGATGAACTACTTTGCTGTCAATTAATTGATTGATCTGTGAGTCAGACAATCCAAAATCACTGAGCACAGATCTTGAATCAGCGCCCAAAATCGGTGGAGCAGTCCTGACTGAATTGCCGTTTAAAGATTCCATGCGAATTGGATTGGCCAGTAAACGTAGCCGTCCCAACTCTGGGTGATCAACCTCCTCGACCATTCCACTTTGGTTGACATGCGGGTCTGCAAAGACTTGCTCCAAATTGAAGATGGGGCCAGCTGGCAGTCCCAGTTTGACCAAATCTAGTGTCCACTCCATTTTTTTTCTGACCGCAAATTTAGAGTTGAGAATTTGCTTTAGCTCATCCCGGTTTTTCATACGAGCAGTGTTATTAACAAACCGCTCATCTGTTGATAGCCCTGGCAGCTCGATTAGATTACAGAGTTTTGCAAACATATCGTCCGAGGTTGCAGCCAAATTAAATGGGCCATCGCTTGCCTCGAATACACCGTATGGGCATATGACTGGGTGATCGTTCCCGACAACATCGGGTATCTCACCCAAAGTGAGCTGTCTTTGGCCTTGAACATTGAGCATGCCAATCAAACTGGCCAACAAAGAGGTCTCTACTAGCTGGCCCTGTCCAGTGCTGTGTCTTTGTATCAAGGCGGCTTGTATAGCCATAGCAGACCACATCCCTGCAACGACATCCCCTATCGGAATCCCCACTCTAACGGGTCCCGACTCTTTTTTACCCGTTAGGGACATTAAACCGGACATGCCCTGAGCTATTTGGTCCACTCCAGGCCAGTCCTCATAGGGCCCACCTCTACCGAGTCCAGTGATAGAGCTAAATATAAGCCGGGGATTGGTTTTCTTGAGATCCTCGTATGCCATGTCCATGGACTTCATGACACCTGGCTTAAAGTTCTCAACAACTATATCCACTTTGGATGCTAGATCCCTCAACAAGCTCAAGCCCGCTGGGTCTCTAAAGTTAACAACCAAACTCTTTTTGTTCCTGTGTACGGATAAATAATAGACACTGATGCCGTCTTTAAAAGGTCCCCACTGTCTGATCATCTCGCCTTTGGGGGACGGCTCGACTTTAATGACTTCGGCCCCTAGATCAGCCAAAATCATCGTACAAAAGGGCCCGGCTAAGGCTCTTGATAAATCAAGAACCTTAAGGCCTTCTAGAGGTAGTTTCATAATTTACTCTTACACTTTCTCGTACACATATTTTTACAATTAACCATGAACGTGCTTTTATGTCACACACTGCTCATTAATGCTTACGTTGTTTTTCTAATAAATCCATCACCTCGTTGCCAATTTCTTTTCTGTATTGGCCATACACAGGCTCAGTCAGTTCTTTCCACTTCTTAAGTTCTGCGGGAGTTAGCGCGGTGATTTGGCGACCACCTTTGAGGAGTAGGTCGCGGTCGGTTTTGTCAAGCTCTTTAACGCCTTCAATCTCTGCAGCGGTTATCTCTTTGAGCGTATCGCTCAAGAGTGCGCGCTGTTTATCGTTCAAACCGTTCCAAGCTCTGTCAGATGCCAAAACTGAATACCCAAGCATCGCCAAAGTCCCCGCGTTGGTACCGTATTTAGCGTTTGGAAATATTTTCCAAAAGCTATAAGTAGACTGAAAGCCTTGTACTGTTCCTTGGCTGACTGCTGTTGTTAGGAGTACGGGGGATAGATGAATGGGCTCTACACCTAGATTTTTCAAGGAAGATTCAGCAGGTGCACCACCAATGACCCTAAATGTCATGCCCTTCATATCTGTTGACGTATTGATTGCTTTGTCTGTTGAGACCATAAGAACGTCCCCCGCAGCCCACCAGGCTAATATATTCAAACCCTTCTCTTTGGCTCTTGCGTTGATGTAAGTGCCAAGGGGTTTGGAGAGGTCCAGTAATTCTGGCAAATCATATGGACTGGGTGCTAAATAGGGCAAGTCAACCAAGCGCATGCTCGGTATGACAACAGATAAATAGGAAGCAACGGCAAGTTGCATATCAAGACTTCCGTTATTTAAAGCCTGAATGGCGTCTACGTCTTTATAAAGTTGTCCAGAGGGAAATACTTGGATCACGATTTCACCGTTGCTCCTTTCCTTGACCAACTTTGACCACCGGTCAATGTAGACGTGTCCATAATGCGTGATGGGGAGTTCGTGGGCAAGTCGTATCTTCACCTCTGCAAAAGAATTAAAGGAAATTAGGACCAGTAAGGATGCAAGTAACTTTTGGATTTTTAGCATTTCAACTCCTATGAATTTAAAGGGAATGACTCATTGCTGTGGGCAACCAAGTTGATAAATCAGGGAAATAAGTCATCATCACTAACGCAACAATCAAGAAAAGATAAAAGGGGACGAGCGCTTTAACAATCGCTTCTATTTTTAAACCTGAAATTCCTGAGAGCACAAATAAATTGATACCCACTGGCGGCAACAAGACACCTAGCTCAATATTTACGGTCATTAGCACAGCCAAATGAAGAGGATTAATGCCAAGTGATTGAGAGATGGGGTATATAAGCGGGAGTGTGATAACAAGTTTAGATAGTCCATCTAAAAAGCACCCTAATATCAGGAGCATGAAGTTAAGGAGAATTAAGAACTCGAGTGGAGACAAATTAAAAGTCAACACCATCTCCACTAAGCTTTGGGGAACGCCCTCTGCAGTCATCACAAAAGCAAACAAAGACGCGCCAATCAAAATAAGGTAGAGCATGCAAGACAACTTAATCGTTGACTTACAAACATCCACAACGTCTTTAAACGTAATTACTCTATAAACGGAGATTGCAATAACAAGGCCATAGGCCACTACAACCGAGGCAACCTCTGTGGGTGTGAAGTATCCAGAATATATACCCACCACCACTAAAACAGGCATTGCAATTACCCAAATGGCGCTGAACATAGCAGAGACGAGTCTTTTTAAGTCAAACGGCTCGGGTTGACCAAACCCGCCTCTCCAACTCAGGAATGCAACCATCACCATCATGGCCAATCCCATGAGTAAACCGGGGATCATGCCAGCCATGAACAAGGGACCCACGGGGTTTTGGGTGATGCTTGAAAATAAGATCATCGTGAGACTAGGAGGCACCAAAATCCCAAACGTTGAAGCACAAGCAATGATTGCAGTTGAGAAGGCTTTGGGGTAGCCTGCTTTGTCAAGGACGGGTAAACCAAAAGAGCCCACTGCAGCCGCCTCGGCTGCAGTCGATCCTGTGATTCCTGCAAAGAACATACACGTAAGTACCGTCGCTGCACCGGCCCCTCCAGGGATAGGGGCAAGCAGCGCACGGGTAAGCTCAACCAAGGGCTCAACTAATTTGCCTTTGATTGCAAGCTCTCCCGCCATAATGAAAATAGGGATAGCCAGTAATATGTAGTTGCTTGATGTCGACATAATCGACAAACCCACTGATGGCAGGAGTTCGCTTGAGAAAAATAGTACCGCCACCAATGAACTTCCGATCAGCGCAAGCCCAACAGGAATTCCAAGCAGTATTAAACAAAAAAGCAATATGACCGTGGTTGAAGCCATCATGATGGGTCTACCTCAGGAGGGTTGCTCATAATTCTTAAGATTGCATGAATCGCCATAAGTAAAAAACCGATTGGCAGCGCTAAAGAGACTATCCACAAAGGAAAGCGCAAAGCGGTGTTAGACACAGCGTTGGTTAAGAACTGCTGGAAGGTAAGTACGGAGCCCAGCCACATCAAAATTCCAGAAATCGCAAGCATGACGAATGCAGAAAAATAATAAGTAACTCTTTGCCACCGAGCAGAAAACATCCGCAC
>Ga0007854_10002577_pt1 | contig 11203 bp, 8 predicted proteins | sample CryBogCBH12Aug08_FD_60382 | JGI IMG/M metagenome (GOLD analysis project Ga0007854, IMG submission 60382) | Freshwater microbial communities from Crystal Bog, Wisconsin, USA - CBH12Aug08 | ecosystem: Environmental > Aquatic > Freshwater > Lake | place: Crystal Bog, Wisconsin, USA | collected... | reverse complement strand
AAGAGCGCGCACTTTTGTATTGGCTATCCATTAGATATGCAAACACCAGTGTGTGTAGACTTAGAACGTTTTTGTGAGCGTAGTAGTGGTATTTTTGGTAAAACTGGAACCGGTAAAACTTTTATTACTCGTTTATTATTAGCAGGGGTTATGCGTTATACCAAAACTGTTAGTCTGATTTTTGATATGCACAGTGAGTATGGTTTGCAGGCCCGCCAAGAAGGGCAGAATAAAAGTTTTGTAAAAGGGCTTAAGACTTTGTTTCCCACCAAGACGGCTATCTTTTCGTTAGATCCAGAATCTACCAGACGGCGGGGCGGTATGCCAGATGTCACTGTTTCAATTCCCTACAGCGCCGTTGGGGTTGGCGATATTTTGTCATTACAATCTGAGCTAAATTTACATAGTACTGCATTTGAAGCAGCTTATTTAATTTCGGCTAAATATAAGGAACAATGGCTGGCAAAGCTGTTACAACAAGAAGGCGATCTAAAAGAGTTTGCCAATGGTGTAGGGGCCCATCCAGAATCGGTAGCAGCGTTGTACCGTAAATTAAAGCGCATTGAAAGGTTGCCCTTTTTAGTACCGGACTCAGCAACCAATCGCTTTTCGGTGATCGACCAAATGATGGAGTATATCGACCGAGGGGTCTCAATCATTATCGAGTTTGGTAACCATACTTCTTCGTTTGTATATCTATTAATTGCAAATATTATTACGCGGCGAGTACATGAAAGTTATATTGCTAAGACCGAAAATTTTTTAGGTTCTCACCAAGCTGGGGACGAGCCTCATAAATTATTGATTGTAATCGAAGAGGCGCATAAGTTTTTAAATAGTACGGCCGCCCAACAAACTATTTTTGGTACCATTGCGCGCGAAATGCGTAAATATTACGTCTCGTTACTGGTTGTAGACCAAAGACCATCAGGAATCGACGACGAAGTTTTATCACAAATCGGGACTAAAATTATTGCACAACTAAATGATGAAAAAGATATTGCTTCTGTTTTAAATGGCAGCGCGAATGCCACTGGGTTACGCACAGTACTTGCTTCTTTAGATAGCCGCCAACAGGTGCTAGTAATTGGCCATGCTATTCCAATGCCGGTAGTGATTCAAACTCGTAAATATGACGAGCAATTATATCAAGACCTTGGAACGCAATTAAATCCATCACAAATTAATCGTGCGATTGATAATTTATTTTAAATAAATTGGGTTATTCTACAAATTTATTGACTATTGCCCATCTAAATTAATTAAAATAAAAAAAGATATTACTTTATTAAAAAAGTAGGGTCGAGGGGCAAGGGGTTTATGATTAAAAGCAAATCCTTGATTTTTTCATGGTTGTGTTGGGCAACGTTAGGTTTGACTGGCTGGTACCTGTACCATGTTGCTGGGTTGGTTCACGACCAATTTATTGTTGGCGACATTAATTTGGCGCCGGCGTTAGACCAAGCAATTAAAAATTTATTAAATCAAAATAAATACTATGCATCGCAAGATCTTTTTTTAGACTTAAAAGCACATTACCCTATGGTTAGCCAATTAAATATTAAACGCACGGGCATTGCCAAAAAGTTTGTCAAAGTAACTGCGCAAGATTTAAAATATCGGTTAGGCAATAATTTTGTTCTAACTGATAACCAGGAAGTTTTTTTGACAAACAGTTTTAGTAGTTTGGCACTAAAAGCGATTCCCAATATTCATTTACACACGGTGGTAGAGGTAGCAACTGAGATCGAGCCCGAACAAAAATTTTTTTTAAAAAATTTATCAGAGCTGGTGGTGCAAGACTACGAAATACATTGGTATGGCATTAACCAGATTGTTTTAATTAGTAAAGAAAATTCAAAATTACAAATTATAGTTCGCTATGACCAAGATGTAACTAGTGAGTTGCTTACAACCTGCCATAAATTACTGGCAACATATCAGTCGCATACCAATAAAAAATGTGTGGGAATTATTAAGATTGATTTGCGTTTCGAACAGCAAATTATTGTTTCTTGTTAATATTTTTTTAAGGGGGGTAGGGGATGGGAGCGGTTTTAAGTACTAAACCAATTGTTGCTATCGACATTGGCACTACTAAAATTTGTGTAATTGTGGGTCGTAAGGTTGGCGATACAGTAGAAGTAATTGGCATGGGTAGTGCGCCTTCGCATGGCTTAAAAAAAGGGGTAGTGGTCGATGTTGCTAAGTCGGTCGAGTCGATTCGCGCAGCGGTTAAAGAAGCAGAATTAGTTTCTAATTGTGTAATTGAAGCAGCTACAGTGGGGGTTTCTGGTGGGCATATTAGTTCGCAAAACTCGAGTGGGGCAGTGCCGATTTGTAAGGGTGGCGAGGTTAAAGAGATCGATATTGCCAATGCGATTGCTGCAGCGAAAGCGATACCAATTAATGAAGGGCAACAGATTCTACATGTTTTACCAAAATATTATCGTATCGATGGTCAGGAAAAAATTCACAATCCATTAGGGATGCATGGCGTACGGCTGGAAGTACAAGTGCATATTGTTACAGGGTCGGTAGCATCGGTCCAAAATGTGGTGCATTGTTGTGAGTTGGCCGGAATCAATGTGGTCGATATTGTTTTAGAGCAGTTAGCATCTGCGATGGCAGTTTTAAGCCCGGATGAAAAAGAGTTAGGGGTTGGGGTGCTAGATATTGGTGGTGGTACTTCCGATCTGGCAATTTATCAAAATGGTACCATTCGTCATACCATGGTAGTGCCAATTGCTGGCAACCATTTTACTTACGATGTGGCAATTGGATTGTGCACTAAACTGGACGATGCCGAGCAAATTAAACAAAACTATGGACTTACCAGTCTGGATCTATTAAAACAAAATACTAAGATTGAAGTAAAAGGAATACCGGGTCAAAAGGGAAGCGTGGTGGATCAGTCTTTCTTGGTACATATTTTGGAATCTCGAACTACTGAGCTATTAAATATTATTAAAGGAGAGCTTGACCATTATCAATTGCGGCCATTTATGACAACTGGTATGGTGCTAACTGGCGGCGGGTCATTACTAGGTGGAATTGACACTGCTGCTAGCAAAATTTTAAAAATGCCGGCGCGTATTGGTATGCCGCATGATAATGGAATTAACGCTAAATATTTAAATAGTCCGATTTACGCTACCGGCTATGGATTGTTGCTATATGCTGCGAATAAATATAATAGTGGTATGCAATATTTAGAAGGCCCGATTGTTAAAAAAATATTTTACCGTATGAAATCTTGGGTATCAGAATTCTTTTAATTTTTTAAAGCCGGGGGGCAGTTAAATGATCGATTTTGATTTACTTGCAGATCACAGACGTCTAGGAAAAGCTTCAATCAAGGTGGTTGGTGTGGGCGGTGCTGGTGGCAATACTGTTAATAGCATGATTGAAAAAGGCTTAAATAGTGAAATTGAATTTATTATTGCAAATACCGATTCACAATCACTAATGCTGTCTAAAGCTACGCACAAAGTGCAACTTGGTATTAAGTCTACTAAAGGGCTGGGCACAGGCGCTAATCCCGAGATTGGTCGTCGTGCTGCAGAAGAGGATTTAGACAAGTTGTTAGAAGTCATTGGCGATGCGGATATCGTTTTCTTGGCAGCGGGTATGGGCGGGGGAACTGGTTCTGGTGCCACTCCGGTCATTGCAAGGGCTTTACGCGAACGCAACATTTTAACCATTGCAGTTGTTACTAAACCATTTATGTTTGAAGGTCGTCGCAGGGCACGTGTAGCTTATGATGCAGTTAAAGCTTTGCGCTCGGAAGTGGATACTTTATTAATTGTGCCTAATCAAAGATTGTTAGAAATTTCAGATAATAATGTTTCAATGATTGATGCTTTTGCGTTGGTAAATGATGTTTTAGACCAATCTGTGCGCGGTATTTCTAATATTATTATTAAACCAGGGCATATTAATGTCGACTTTGCGGATTTATGTACTATTATGCGTGACATGGGTCTAGCAGTAATGGGTACAGGCAAAAGTTCTGGTGAGAACCGTGCCAAACAGGCGGCGATGAGCGCCATCTCTTCACCCTTGTTAGAAAACATGAGCATCAAAGGGGCCAAGGGAGTTTTACTAAACATTACCGGTGGCAAAAATTTGGGTTTGCATGAAATTAATGAAGCGGCTTCTGTAATTTATAACCAAGCCGACGAAGATGCAAATATTATTTTAGGTTCGGTGATTGACGAGACTTTAGGTGACGAAATAATTGTGACGATTGTCGCGACTGGTTTTGACGAAAATCAAGTGGAAGTGACAACTGAAATATCGGTTCAAGCTAAAAGCCCAAAAATTAATCTTAACCCAGTTGCAAATGTAGAACCAGTTTCACAGCCAACGGTTTCGCCGCAAGTAACAACAGCACCACAAAATATTAAAACGGAAGAGCCAATAATTAAAAAAACGGTTCAAGTAGCGCCAGGTATCATTGTGTCTTCGCCTTTAAACCAACCTAAGCCAGTTCAAAGCGAAGTTGCCAAATTGGTTCAGCAAGAAGCAGCTATTTTGCAGATGACCGAAGAAAGTAGAACTGAATCGGTAGATGTAGAAGATTTAGATGTGCCAACTTTTTTGCGTGATAAACTAAAAGAAACACAAAACTAAATTTTTTCAAAAAAAAACTCAGCGCTACTTGCTTGGAGGTAAGCAATATAGCGCTGAGTTTAAATAAATTACTTAGATCCTAGATAACTAACAGTACTTGCTGTTGTCGAGCCCCATCCAATTATGGATCTTGTCCAACCTTCTATTTGACTACCAGTAATTGGCAACCAACTAGCATCACAAGATGCAATAGTGGCAATTCCGTCTGCAATTAAATTAAATTTTTTCGGTAACCACCAACAGCGTTGGGCAGCGTTGGCGTCGTAGGTTAAAGCTGTTAGGTTAGAAGCGATTGCTAAGGCTAAAACTATGGCATCATTGCTACTGCAAGTGCCATCTGATAAACAATATAATGCCATGGCAGACCGCATGGCAGCGGTTCTAATACTTTCTATTTTATAAAATTTAGCAAAAATAGTTTCATTAGCATATTTAGCAACATCAACCACCTTTTTAGTGGTAGATTGGTTGGCACTAAAAATTGGCTGTGCCATAGCAATTAGTGTAAAGGCAACTAAACTGTGTCTAAATATTCTTTTCATAAACTCCTCCGGTTACAACTAGCTGCTTATAGCGTTTGGGCAAATTTATTAGCAAGAATGACTAATGCAGGTAGGGCAATCGCACATCGTGCAATTGTTTCTATTTTGTGCGACCATGTTTCTTGTGCTGGGCACTTACACGGAGACCCACATACTGAACAATTAATTTTTCTAAAGGCTGGATTAGATATTCTATTTAATAAAATATCAGTAGCAGCAATGGTTTGGGTACCGTACACTACGGCCGGACCAACTAATTTATGAAGATCGTTGCAGTTACAAATTTTGGCGAATATCAAAGTAGCGGCAGCTAGCGAAGTTGTGGATAAGGCAAAATTCTTAAGGCAAGTGAAACCGCTGGTTTTTTTGAACTCAAAAAATCGCTTAATCCCATTTGCAACGCAGGCGGTGCCAAAAATAGAATCATAATTGGCACTGATGGCAGCACCAATAGATGCAAGCCGTGATTGTGAATTGGCATCGGCTGGAACTTGGCTTGTAGGTGTTTCTTTTGCTGCCAAATTGGCATCACAGGCTAAACTAGCGCTATTTAGGGTAATTAATCCCAAAAGTCCTAAGGTTTTAATTAATTTAAGATTCATTTTTAAGCCTCCATATAACATATATAGTCAATCTTTAGTTATTTATAACATACCATATTAAATTCAGTTTGAAAAAAGCCCCCCGCCTAACATATCAAAAATGCCTCTAGATCGCATTATAACCTTTTATATGGGTAGTTAATTTAATATCTTGTAGTAGGGGATTTGGTTGTGTTATACCTAAAAAAGGTAAAAAAGGGGGGATTTTAGATGTTTAAAAGGGCTTTTTTGGTATTAATTGGGCTATTTGTTGGCCATTTAAGGGCTTTAAGTGCCGACGAGATCGACCAAATTGGTAAAAAAATCTGGCAAAATGAAGCTAGTGGCCGTGAGGATTTATTAGTTTTTTGGAACCCAAATGAGCCGTTTCCGTCACTGGGCATTGGGCATAACATTTGGTCTCCAGTTGGCCATAATAGTGTTTATACCCAAGATTTTACCCATTTATGTAACTATTTTAAGAAACATGGTGTTACATTGCCTAACTGGCTAGAGGTAGCCAAGGAAACTGGCGCCCCTTGGCAGTCGCGCGAAGATTTTTATAAAGATACCATTAGGCTAGAGCAATTAAAAAAGCTCTTAGTGGACACCATTCCCCTGCAAGCTGAGTTTATGATTGATCGTATGATTCGCAAAATGCCAGAAATTGTAGAGGCAGCACCAATTAGACATCGTAAAAAGGTTATTAAGAATATCGAGCTTTTGCGCGCTTCTTCTTTGGGAAATTACGTTTTAGTAGACTATCTTAATTTTAAAGGAGATGGCTTAAATAGCAAAGAGGTGGCGGGCGGCCAGCCGTGGGGATTATTAGCAGTGTTATTAGATATGCCAAATAACTTAAATGCCAAAAATGTTACGAAAGCGTTTGCTGTTTCTGCTGCTAAAAAACTATTAAACCGAATTGAAAAATCGCCAGACTATAAAGATATTACCTTTATGCATGGTTGGATGAAGCGAATTAGTACTTATACCGATTTTAAAAATTAAACTAAAAGGGGCATGCGCATTATGGTATCTAAAATATTATTATTTTTGGGTAGTTGGTTATTGTTTTTCGTAGTGGATATGTTTTGGATTAGAACTATTATGGGTGGTTTTTATAAAACCGAAATGAACCAATTTTTTAGGTTTAATATGCAGCCAATCCACCAGACTGTTGGTATATTTGTTTGGTTTTTACTGGTATTAGGTCTTTTTTATTTTGTATTACCAATGTCTACCTCTTTAAGTTCAGCTTTGCTAGGTGGTTTAATATTTGGGTTAGTAGTGTATGGCGTTTATGACCTGACTAATTTTGTAGTGATTAATCATTGGTCGCTTAAACTTTTATTAGTAGACTTAGTTTGGGGTTGTTTTATTAATAGCGCAATGGCAGGTGTCATATACTTGTTAAATCGATAAATATTTTAAATATCGGCTGTCTAAGGAAATTTAGACAGCCGATATGTTTATTATCAAGGGCAACTGCAAGCGATGGCAGGTTGGCCACTTAGGTTTAAATATGCTGATGGCAATATTGGCCCAAGGGTTTGAATTTTTGAAATTATTTTACCATAAGGGTCAAAACAAGTCATTTCAGGTACACTGGCAGCGGGAGTTTTGTAGAAGTTTGCAACGTCATAGGTATTAATATGTTCTACAAAGGTGATTTTGGTTACTCCAGGAACTGGTTTAGACATATTGGTTGCCATTTGTATGTAATCCATAAAGGTAAGCAAGTTAGCGCTGTTGTTAAGCATCGTTGGCGTTAGCCAAATTGCAAAGAAATACAGATATACTGCACCTTTATAGTATTGAGATACATATGCTAGAGCTGGATCCAAGTTATATGAATTAGTGTTGCCTAATAAGTTCGATAGGTTGTAAGGAGGTTGGATTGGCATACTGCTGGAGGCAAAGCTTTGCATAATCAAATTATTAAGCCATGTCATGCTAGTTAAGTCTATATTTCCAGTAGCGTTTACATTGTTAATAGCACCAGCGCCTCTAACGCAATTCAATCTATCAGTAGGTGTAGACAAACAGCCGTTAATTAGGTTTAACGGGAATCCAGAGCTAGCCGGTACGTTAGTACCAGTGGTGTTATTAGAGGTGTCACTGTTTATAATAAAACCATTAGAGTTGTCTAGGGTAACATTTTGGAAAGAGTTTTTGGTAAAATTAACAATAACAATGGAGCTTTGGCTTAAGTTGGCATTATCGAAAGTTGCGGAATCTATATTTCCGGCCAAGAAAATGGCATTAGCTATATTAGCATTGGTAAAGATAGATTTATTGGCTGTACTAGCAAAGATCGTAGCGCCATATAGATTGGCGTTGGTAAAGTTGGTATGATCAAGATCAAGTCCTGTTAGATTAGCCCCCCTAAAAACCGAACCAGCTAAGATTGCATTAGTAAAATTGGCGCCAACAAAACTTTTAATCACGCCATTTGCAAACATGGCTTGTGTAATGATAGAGTCTTTAGTAGTAGTATTAACCCAATTAGTACTAGTAAGATTAGCACCAGTAAAGTCTACTCCGCCAGAAATAGCGATATTTTGAGTGAAGTCGACCCCTTCTAATGTGGAATTGGTAAAATTAGTACCATTTAGGATAATGGCTTGGGGGATTAGGGTAGTGTTATTAGTAGCAAGAACATTAGGGGTATTTACGTTAGTCAGATCAGCCGTGGCACTCACATCTGCCCCGGTAAAATCTACATTGTTTAAAACGCAATTACTTAAATTAATACCTTCTAGATTGGCACTGTTAAAATTTACATTATTTAAAGTTTGTCCACGCAAATCTAAATATAATACTTTTTCTCCGGTCCTAGGTTTCAATGTAATTGTAACATTTTTACTATTAACAATTGTTTTACTCTGAGTACTAGCTTGATCCATTGCTGTAAGTAAACTTATAATAGTGGCCTTACTAAAATTTGAAGAATTGATGTTGGCTCCGGCTAGGCCAGTACCGGTAAAAATGGCGCTGGTGAAGTTACTTTTAGACATGTCGGCACTATATAAGGATGCGCTAGTAAAGTCTGTACCAATTGCTGTAACCCCACTTAGGTCTGCACCACTAAGGTTGGCACCAATGAATTTTGCACTGTTCAGGATGCAATTGGATAGCGTGGCGCCAGTTAAGTCGGCATTGGTAAAGTCTACATCAGTTAAATCCCAGCCACTAAGATTGGCATATTTTAAATCAGCAGTAGTTAAATCTTTAATTTTTAGCCCTGGGTTTAATTGTGTAATGCCCTGAAGGTTCATTAAATCGCAGCCAACGCAAATGCCAGTAGAATTAAGGGTAACTACATCACTATCACCCCCACCTTTGGTAGTATCCTGGGCAGCGAATGCGGAATTAATTTTAGCAATTGCTACTCCCGGTACGCTATTAGCATAGGTCGGTGTTGCTGCTTCGGCAATCGTAAAGCCAGCCGGGAAGGCCTTGTTGGCAGCGCTTATGGCAGCAGCTAAAACTTTTTGAGCAGCCGTTACATCGCTAGCAGCATCAATGGTGTCACTTGCTAAGGCAGTAACATCAGCCATAGCGACCGCTAGCGCTACAGCATATGGGCTGGTAGGATTTGCAATGTTAGTTTGATAATCATTATCAATTTTAGTTTCGGCAGTATCTGTTGCGGTTGCGGCTGTAGGGCCATTAGAGCTATTAATAGTCGCAATGGCATTAGTTTGGTCATTAACAAATATTTGGGCAGCATTATTGATAGCATTTGTTAATGCCTTTGCGTCTCTGATTGCTTGTTGTGTAAGAGTTTTTGCCTTGACAGCTGCTGCGAATAGGGCAGTAACCGCTGTACCCGGTACACTACTACCATAAGTGCCACCTGGTGCTGAATTGGTAGCATTAAGTGTCGTTATTCCCATCGGAAAGGCGGTATTTGCAGCTGTAATGGCTGCTGTTAAAACAGCATAATTAGGGTCACTTGATTGAGAATTGGCAGCCAAGTTTTTTGCATCATCCAAGGCTTGTTTATAGTCTGGGGCTAGTGTCACCTCTACAGCAATCGTATTAATGCTGGCAATGCCATTATTACATGCAGTATCAATGGCATTATTAGCTGCACTATTGATAGCGGTAATGGCGGCAGCCTGAGCTTGTTTAACTAGACTGGTAGCCTTTTTCACTTCATTGTTTAAATTGGTTATAGTTTTTTGTAAAGGGCTGTTTGTTATAGCAGTTTGGATCGCAGCAGCCGCTGCTTTAATGGCAGCGATTGCTATGCCAGGCACACCAGTAGAGTATGGTGCTGTATTGGCGTTTGCTAAAGTAAAGCCTGTTGGAAAAGCTTTGTTAGCAGCATTTAGGGCGGTAGTTAGGACATCTTGAGCTTTGGTTATATCAGAAGCTGTATCAACGGTATCTTTTGCTAAAGCTACAACATCAGCATTTGCTGCTGCTAGTGCTATAGCATATGGTGCAGTGCTTGTTACGATGTTAGTTTGATAATCACTATTGATTTTATTCTGCCAAGTATTTACGGCCGAAGCTATAGCCGCTGTGCCAGAGGCAGAGGCGTCATTAATAGCTGCGATTGCATTAGTTTGGTCCGTATTAAATATTGCTGCGGCACCAGTTTTAGTATCCCCTATAGCACTAGTTAGCGATGCCGCATCGCTAATTGCGGTTTGGGCGGGGGTAGGGGTATCAGTTACTTTAGCCATTGTTTTTGCACCTGCTTTAGCTCTTGCAGCTTGTAAGTCGGTCGGCAAACCGGTCAAGAAAATACTAAAAATTAGCATTCTTGCAATTTGCTTTAAAAAACTAAATTTCATTTGGATACCCCTGCCTTAATAAAATAATATTTCTCTAATACTGAGACTATTTTATTTCAATTAGAAATATCAACAATTTGTTAGGCTGGGGTGATAAAAAACGGTTTAATTTAATAAATTAGAGGTTTTTTAGCGCTGATTGAATTTTTTGTCTGGCGGTTTCAATATCGTCAGACCTTTTAAACTTTAGGGGGGCGCCAAATTTAACTGTTACCGTGCCTCTACAATGAGGAAAGATCTTATTATAGGGAAAGATTTTTTGAATCCCTTCAATTTTAACTGGGACCACCTGGGTCGCCATGCTGGTAGCAATGATGCCGCTACCTAGTTTAAGCGGCAGTAAATTACCATCCTGACTGATTTTGCCTTCCGGAAAGATTACTACCGAGTAGCCACTGTCTAACATTTTACCAATAAACTCTAACCCTAATTTAATATTTGAGTCGCCTTCGCGTTGGATAGGGAAAGAATTGTAGACCAATTCGGCAAAAGGTACTAAGTATTTAAGATCTTCATATAAAAAATCACGTGCAGCAGCAAAAGATAGTTGGCTACGAATTTTTAATGGAAGGCTTTTAGCAATAATTCCAGGATCAATATAACTTAAATGGTTAGGCATAAAGATCACAGGGTATGC
>Ga0007854_10002575_pt1 | contig 11214 bp, 11 predicted proteins | sample CryBogCBH12Aug08_FD_60382 | JGI IMG/M metagenome (GOLD analysis project Ga0007854, IMG submission 60382) | Freshwater microbial communities from Crystal Bog, Wisconsin, USA - CBH12Aug08 | ecosystem: Environmental > Aquatic > Freshwater > Lake | place: Crystal Bog, Wisconsin, USA | collected... | reverse complement strand
TAAAAATTTGATAGATTTCGGCTCAACGTCCCAATAAGTATCAAGTGAACGAGTGTAGTTAATGGCAAATTTATCTTTGTATATCTCAGGGCAGACTGAACAGGATGATGTAACTGAGTTTTTTCAGAAAGGCCTCATGAATGCAGGTGAAAATCCGATTGCATTTTTTGAAGGGGTTTTTTATGAATCGCATCAGGAGCGTGTAGGTAATATTGCCTTTCAGGATTACCTGGTTTATACCGACAAGGCCGTTTACTTTTGGGCACGAGGTTCAAGTAAAGACTATCTCGACAGATTTGAGCTTGGGGCAGTTTCAGTCAACAGCCGGAATAAAGATCATGATTTTGCGACGTTGAATTTTAAGATTTGTCGTGATGGAAAGGATCCGGTTTATGTGATTTTTGATATGGTTGAAGTGCGGGAAGCTGAATTGATTTCCCGGCTTCAAACTGTCATTGAATCAATTATTGAAGAGCATCTTGGTCTTAATTATCGCAAAGACCTGCCTGACGATGTTGCAGACGCAATTCTTCGTGGATCTCGAGGGGTTTGTATTCCTCGGGTAATTTCTTTTCGATTTGATGCACCAAATATAGCGCAACAGGAAAGTCATATCGGGTATGGTCAGGATCTTCTTGAGCAGTACAAGGCAAATATCGGGTATGCGACTCCTGAACAACCGCAGCACTACAGCGGACAACCCTCAGGTGGAGGACAAAGTGGAGAACGCCAATCGGGTGGCTTTTCCCCTGCAAATGCTTTAAAGGGAATTGAAAATATTCTTCCAAAGGATCCTGCTTCATTGAAAAGAATCGCTGAATCAATAAAAGAGATGGTTGGCGATGCTCCTTTTAAAATTCGAGAGCAGCTTAAGAATGATCTGCAGCATGTTCCAGGCATGCTCACAGCTCTCAATGAACTGGTGATCAGTATTGCAGATAATCCGCAGGCAGAGCGCTTTGTCCTGAATATTGTTAAAACTGCTGTGCGCAATGACGGGATGATCGGCTCCGTTAACAAACTTATGAAACTTTCTTCCAGTTTTGGAGGAGGGGGAAAGAAATCAGCACCGAAAAGTTCCTCAAGAACTGGTGCACCGGATGCAAATGATGATTTGCCGAAGAATCAACGACGACGCGGAGTCGATGACGATAGTGAGACTCCCGCCAGAAGAAAGAGTATTCATATTAAAAGCGATGATGAAGCAACGTTGAATGATGATTGTTTTGGGAATGATATTGTAGAAAGGCAAGAGAATACTGTCTCTGCAGCATCTTCAAAAAGAATGAAGATCGTAGATGACGCTGATGATGCTGCTGCTCCGAAGCGTAAAAAGATTACCATTAAAGCTCCAGAAGAGAGCACGCCATCCATAGTGAAAAGCATGATGAGTCTGGATGACTTTTCTTTGGAATCTCCTGAGCATGAGATCAAGGAGCCAAGAGCAATTGTTGAACATGAGGTGGATAGAATTGTCCCAAATGTACAACGAAAAAAAATCAGGATTATGTCGGATGCGGAACCGGAAAGTTCTCATTCCCCTAAAGAGGTTGTGTCTGCACCTGTATCGGATGAGGTACTTTCAGAGGCAGGTTCCGTTCTTCATGCTGATAATGAAGTATCGGAAAGCAAAGCATTAAATTCCGTTAAAGTAACTGGTGGTGAATATGATAATGAAGGACAACATAATCGGTAACAAGCGTTCATTCAAAAACAAGTCCACTCAATAGTTTTATTATCAACATGAGAATTATTCTTTACTTGGGTAAAGGAGGGGTAGGCAAAACTACCGTGTCAGCTGCAACTGCAACTGCAATTGCCAGAAGAGAGCAGCGTGTTTTGATTATGAGTACCGATGTGGCTCACAGTCTTGCAGATGCGTTGAGTGTTGAACTCTCTTCTACACCTGTCGAAGTTGAAAAGAATCTCTTTGCCATGGAGGTGAATGTTCTTGCGGAAATAAGAGAGAACTGGAGCGAGCTTTATTCATATTTCTCTTCGATTTTAATGCATGATGGTGCAAATGAAGTTGTCGCAGAGGAACTTGCGATTATGCCTGGTATGGAGGAGATGATAAGTCTGCGTTATATCTGGAAGGCTGCCAAGTCAGGTAATTATGATGTTGTTGTTGTTGATGCCGCTCCTACAGGCGAGACCATGCGGTTGCTCGGAATGCCGGAATCTTATGGATGGTATGCAGACAAAATAGGAGGCTGGCACTCAAAAGCTATTGGCTTTGCGGCTCCTCTTTTAAACAAATTTATGCCAAAAAAAAATATCTTCAAGCTTATGCCGGAGGTCAATTCGCACATGAAAGAACTCCATGCCATGCTTCAGGATAAAACTATTACGACATTCAGGGTAGTGCTGAATCCCGAAAATATGGTTATCAAGGAAGCTTTGCGGGTGCAAACCTACCTCAACCTGTTTGGATATAAGCTTGATGCAGCTGTGGTTAACAAGATTCTTCCTCCAAGTTCATCTGATGTCTACCTGCAGAGCCTTATAGACATTCAAAGTAAATATCTCAGGGTAATTGATAACTGTTTCTATCCTGTGCCGATTTTCAAGGCTAAGCAATCTATTGCTGAAATCATCAATACAGACAGACTCTATGAATTGAGTCAGCAAATTTTCGAGGACAAAAATCCAGCTGATGTGCTTTACATTGATGACAAGACCCAGTTGCTGGAGAAAGTCGATGGCAAATATGTATTGAGCCTTTATCTGCCGAATGTTGAGGTGACAAAACTGAATGTGAACATCAAGGGTGATGAGTTGCTTGTGGATATCAATAACTTCCGCAAAAGCATTATCCTTCCAAATGTTCTTATTGGCCGAAAGACTGAAGGTGCCGACTTTGCTGAAGGAAACCTTAACATCACGTTTGCCAACTGATTCAGTTGCAAAACACTCTTGCTGAGGTAATCCCCATCATTATAAAGACAGAGTGTTTTAAGAGGCAGCCTGTTTTTGTTTGATGTCAATGGTTTCTCTTACCCGTATCAGTACTGACCGGTCTGTGCAGCATTCGAGAAGCTGCAGGATGGTTTGCTGCTTTGCAGGGTGCCGCGGGTTAGCAATGTCAAGCAAAGGAATAAGAACAAATTTTCGATGATGCAGTTCGGAATGAGGGATTGAGAGCGTTTCTGTGTGGATGCACTGTTCGTCATAAAGAAGAATGTCAAGGTCAATGACTCTTGGACTCCATCGTGGATATCCGTCAGGTCGTCCAAGTTCCTGTTCAATAATCTTGCAATGCAGACGGAGCTCTTCAGGCGGAAGGGAGGTCTCAAGAAGAATGACACCGTTATAGAAACGATTCTGTTCAGTTTCACCGACCGGTTCGGTCATATAGATTGATGATACGGTGTAAACTGATGTGTTTGCAAGAAGACCGAGTCGGTCAACGGCTTCCTGAAGGTGACTGAGACGGTTTCCGATATTGGAACCGATTCCGAGAAATACCTTGTGCATCGGCATCGTTCAGGCACGAGTGACGTAATAATCGGCCTCTGCGTAATCACAGATGCCATCAACAGGGGGGTTGCGTTTACGAACCCTGATGCTGACTCTATCTAGAATTCGAAAGTCCTGTAAAAGCTCATGTGCTATGTTATAGGCTACAGCCTCAATAAGGAAGTATTTTTTCAGGGTCAGTGTATCACGAATTTTTCTGTAAACCGCGCCGTAATCGACGGTTTTGGTTATTTCATCGTTTTGTGCCGCATCGGTAAAGTCAAATGATAGTTCTGCATCGACCTCATATTTCGCCCCAATAGTATGCTCTTCTTTGAGTACCCCATGGTGCGCATAGAAAACGATATTTGTTAACCGGACGCATGAATGGGTGTGCTGTGCCATAGTCAAGATCTGATCTCCTTGTTATCATATTTATTGCCGATAACTTCACATTCGGGGACACAATACCATAAAAGCATATCGGAGCTTCCATCATGCAGAATTTTAAAACTACCCGCTTCAAAAACAACCGTGATGATATAATCATCCCACTGTAACAGATCCCCTTCGTAAATCTCGTGACCATCTTTATCATAGAGCCCGGTAAATTGTAGCCATTCAGACCGTTGCCTGAAATCCAAAAAATCGATATCCCTGGTATTTACTGTGGAGAATTGCCATCCCTCTTGAAGTGATGCAATGTTCTGAAATAATGCTTTAAATTTAATCTTATTGATATTCATCACAGTCATCAATAAACAACCAGGAAACAGGGCAGGGTTTCGAGGCAATTTCAGAAGCCGGTATCTGCCCATACATCATAAACTGCAATATAATAATTATGTATCTCGTTAATGCAATGGGCTAAAATCATTTTTCAGCGGGTGTTCACAAGGTCTTGCTGTTTACTGCTATTTTTTGCAAAATTTCACTACCTTCAATGCGACAGGCCATTTTATTAATGTATCAAGAGCGGCAATTATGAATAAAAAAGCTCGTAACGATTTTTACGAGGGGTGCCGTGCAAGGGCTATTATGCTTGCTCTCGAGGAGGATCGCTATACAGGTGATATTACTACCCTGGCAACTATTGAACCTTTTCAGGAAGGCAGTGCTGTGATTAAAGCTAAGGAGGACGGTATTGTTGGCGGAGCTGACGTTGCCATGCAGGTTTTCTCTGCCTGCGATCCTGAACTGTCAGTTGTGCTTCACCTCAGGGACGGAGATGCAGTACGCCGGGGAGATATTATTCTTGCGGTAAAGGGAAAACTTGCCCCTCTGCTTATTGGTGAACGTACCGCGCTTAATTTCATGCAGCGCATGTCGGGCATAGCTACCAGAACAAGGGCTTACGTTGAGAAGGTGAAGTATACACATGCAAAAATTCTTGATACCCGGAAAACTGTCCCTGGGTTGCGCTATTTTGATAAAGAGGCGGTAAAAATAGGTGGAGGGGTGAACCATCGTTTTGGCCTGTTCGATATGATTCTTATCAAGGACAATCATATTGATGCTTCTGGAGGCATTGCTCAGGCAATCCGACGTGCACAAAAATATCGGGAAAAAAAACACCTTGATGTGAAGATCGAAACCGAGGTACGCACCATGGACGAGTTGAGCCGGTCTCTGGTCTGTGTGCCGGATGTTATTCTTCTGGATAACTTTACCATAGATCTCATAAAGGAAGCTGTTGTCTACGTCAAGGCTACCTGTCGCAATGTGCTTCTTGAAGCTTCTGGCAATATTGGCATGCACAATGTGCGGGATGTAGCCGAAACCGGTGTTGATTTTATTTCTATCGGGGAATTGACGCATAGCGTCCGGGCTCTTGATCTTTCAATGACGATTGATCTCGTTTGACAGGGGATGGATATGGAGGTAGGAGTGGATATTGTCGATCTTGACCGCATCGAAAGAGTCTATCGCCGGTATGGAATGAGGTTTCTTCAGAGGTTTCTTTCTGACAGGGAAATTGCTGTTTGTCTTCATAAACCTCAAGTTATTGCCAGTGTTGCCGGTCGGTTTGCAGCTAAAGAGGCCGTTGTCAAGGCGCTTGGAACAGGATTTTCCGGTGATGTGCACTGGAAAAGCTTTGAAATACTTAATGATGAGCAAGGCCGTCCTTTCGTCCTATATGCTGATCCAGGTTGTTTCCCTTTTGGATGCTCTATTAAAATTTCTATTGCTCATGACTGCCACTCTGCAATTGCAACAGCACTGATTGATAGAGTATGAAGGGCATATTTTTAAGGTGGAATGTTTGGCTGTTGACAGGTACAAACAAGCAGAAGTGATGTATCACACGCCTGCTTGTTTGTACAATGAAAAGATATCAGGCTTTGTGTACCGGAATTGGTGTCTCTTCTTCAATGATTGTGACAGCAGACTTGATTATCCCGTAGATTTTATCTTTAACAATAGTATCAGTGATGTAATCCCTGAATTCAGAAGACATATAGGCGTTCAGAAGATCTTCTGCATTCGTTGTACCATGTTTATCCGCTTCTTTTTCGGCATAAGCTTTGATGTCATCTTCCGATACTTCTATATTATCAAGTTCAGCTATTTTCTGGCAGATAAGAAGCCATTGGGCATGTCTTATGGCATTAGGTCTCATTGAGAGAGAGAACTGCTCTTCGTCAAAGCCTTTAGGAAAGCCTCCACCCATTTGGCGTTTGGCATTTTCTACAAGCATTTTTGTAAAGGATGCGACCATTGATTTGGGAACAGGTATCGGGTTTTCATCTATCAGTTTTGCTGAAATGGACTCGAGCAAATCCTCCTCGGATTTTAATAAAAAGTGCTGTTCGATTTGTATGTGGACGTCCGGAGTGAAATCCGCTACAGATTCTAATCGCTGTCCAGTGATCTCTTTGACCAGATCGTCGGTCAGTTCCGGCAGCTTAAGTCGTTTAATCTCACTGATGGCAACGCGGTATCGGGAGGGTTCTGAAGCTGACTCTTTCCGATCGTTTTCAATATCAACCATATCTCCTGCTTTTTTCCCTGTAAGCGCTTTACGGAAAGGGTTTTCTTCCGGCAGGTACTCGAGACTGAAGTGACGGTTTTCAGTTTTCTCTGCCTCTATAGGTTCGCCGGCTTCATCAAGTTTGTATACATCTCCGATTACAGTGTCTGTTGATAATGCTGCTTCATCGACGCTGATCAAATTGCCACGACCTTTCAGGATATTATTTATCTCATGCTCGACATCCTTATCAGTGACAGTATAGCGGGCCTTGGTGAAAGAATAATCGCTGAAATCTTTCAGTTCGAATTCAGGATGGATCTCATAAGAAAGCAGAAGGGTAAGCTGTTCGGGTTCAAAGGTGAATTTAATGATCTGTGCACGGCTTGCCGGTTTAATATTTTCGGCTTCAGCAACTTCCCCGAAATATTTTGATGCCATTTTTTCAGCTATTGTCGCCTCAATGGATGGGCCAGCCAGTTTTTTAATCAAGCCTGCAGGTGCGTGTCCTTTTCTGAATCCCTTGATCTGTATGCTTTTCTTGGCTTCTTCAAGTTCCTGGTTATATTCGTTACCGAACTCTTCCGTGGAAAGAATAATTTCGAGTTCCTGTTCGGTTTCACTGACGTTCTTGATATTCTTTTGCAAGGCTCTCTCTGGTTAATTAGTGAGTGTGAAAAATTAAAAGTTAAGAAGATACGAATTAATCCTGTGTTTTAAAACAGACCTGATCGAGCATTCCGTTTACCGCCCTGGTTTATACACCAGTGTTGAATACGGTGTAATATGGAGCAGTTGCAAGGCAGCTTCAGCGACATCGTCAGTCGTGACCGCCTCAATTGCGGCTGTTTTTTCTTCCGGCTCGATATATCTGCCAAAATAGGAAATATCAGATGCCATCTGTGACATTCTGCGTGTCATTTTTTCCATACCCATGATATGTGATCCGAGTAGCTTTGTCTTTGCAGCCCGAACTTCTTCCCTGTCGGGACTTTTCAGTGAGTCACTCTGGAGCAGCTCCTTGATAAGTTCCAGAGTGACTTTTATCTTGTTGCTGTCGGTGCCGGCATAAATGTTCAGTGTGGTCAGATCATCGTAAAATGTAATAGATGAATAGACGTTATAAGCGAGGCCCCTCTTTTCTCGAAGTTCAAGATTGAGAAGAGAACTCATGCCATTACCGAGCATTGAGTTCAGCACCATCAGGCTGTAGAACAGAGTGTCATTCCGCTCTATGGCTGTGCCGAGGACGATCTGCGCCTGACAAACCCTTTTTTTTAGGGTCAGAACAAAGGGAGTATAATGCTCTGGAAGGAACGGCTGGCGAACGTACTGGCTGCCTGTTGGTTTTCTGAGCCTGCCGAGAAAACGTTCACCAAGCCGCATGATCTCATCGTGTTTAACTTTTCCCGTAGCCGTGAGCAACATTTTTTGCGGAACATAGTGTTGCCGCATGAAGTTTTGCAGAGTATCGCCTGTGAAATTTCCGACGCTTTCTTCAGTTCCGAGGATCTGTTTTCCGAGAGGGTGAACTGGAAACGAGCGCAGATCAAACTCTTCAAAAATAAGTTCTTCAGGAGTGTCATTGACGCTGCTGATCTCCTCAATGACAACCTCTTTTTCTTTGTCAATCTCTTCTGGGGGAAAAACCGGGTCGCAAACAAGATCCGAGAGCAGGTCAAAGGATGGCTCGATATGTTCGGCGAGGCAGCGGAGAAAGATGCAGGTTTGCTCCTTTGTGGTGAATGCATCAAGGTAGCCGCCGTTTTTTTCGATATTTCTGGCAATGTCGAGGTATGAACGTCGTCCTGTTCCTTTAAAGAGAGCATGCTCAATAAAATGTGCCAATCCCTGGTTCTGCTCGGGGTCATCCCGTGAGCCTGCATCAATCTGAATACCGAGAGTAATGCTTTGAACATAAGGCACTGCATCGGAGACGATCTTTAATCCATTCGCCAATTTATCTTGATGTACTGATCCTTCTGAAGAAGAAGTCGGAAGATCCAGTTTTTTTTGTTTTGACATTACTGAATATTTTTTGAAAGCTGATGACGGGAATTGAATGCAATGTAGTTTTAATTCTTATTTTTGTAAACAGTGAAACTTTAACGTTTTTTATACGTTACTTTATTACAGAGACGAATACATGACAAGTATGTTATCATGGAAAAGGAATAAAAAGCTCTTCACGGAAGTTTTAATACCGCATAAGCGGAAAAAAGAGGAAATATTCAGCGTTTAATGCTCAAAACATCAATTGTTATAACCGGTGCAACAGGATATATAGGATCCCAGCTTGTTCTTGCCCTGCTTTCAAAATTTTCCGGAGAGGTCAGCTGCAAGGTGATTGTGAGGATGAGTTCGGACTGTTCCTTTCTTGAGGGTTTGCCCGTTGATATTGTTCGTGCTGATCTTCTTGATTCACTTGCGCTCATAGAAGCGTTCAGGGGAGTGGATACGGTGTTTCATTGTGCCGGACTGATTTCCTATACAAGGAATTTTCGTAATGCACTCTATGATACCAATGTTCTTGGAACAAGAAACGTTGTCAATGCCTGCATTTTCAACAATGTCCGAAGGCTTGTTGTAACCAGTTCAATTGCGGCTATAGGTGCTACAGAGGATGGTACACCTGCCAGTGAAACGACATCCTTTCAGGAGTGGCAACGCAGGAATGGTTATATGGAGTCCAAGCATCTTGCTGAACTTGAGGGATTACGCGGCGTGGCAGAGGGGCTTGATGTAGTAATGGTGAATCCTGGTGTCGTGATTGGGGTTGACCCTGCTAATCCTGCTTCGGTCAGTTCATCGAATGATGTGTTGCGCATGATCTATCAGGGAAAGTTGCCGCTCTTTCCTTCAGGAAGTACAGGTTTCGTTGATATCCGCGATGTGGTTGATGCTCATATTGCTGCATGGGAAAAGGGGCGTTCAGGCGAACGTTATGTTGTTGTGGGTTATAACCTGTCGTTCCGTGAGCTTTTCGTTCGGATCGGGACTCTTGCAGGAAGCAGTATCCGGCATTCATTTATGGTGACCTATGGCATGGGTCTTCTTGCCGGTCTTGGCGGTGAACTTTGGTCGATGCTGTCGAACAGTCCCTCTTTTATCAGTCTGGAAAGTATACGTATTTCATCAAGGCTGCTTGCATACAGCAATACCAGGTCAGTGCAGGAATTGAGATTGAGTTACCGTGAGTTTTCTGAAACGCTTAAGACCATTATAGCCTGAAGGCTCTCCTTTTTTCCAATTTTATAAGTTTATGTTCCATGGATACTCAAAAAATTGATCAGAAAGCTGTCGGAGTTGATCCGGCAAAACTCAAACAACTGAACCTTGCCGTTGAAGCTCTCGAAAAGCAGTTCGGCAAGGGAGCTATAATGCGTCTTGGCGACGATTCGGCGGTAATGAAGGTGCACTCCATTTCAACCGGATCAATGGCACTTGATTTTGCGCTTGGAGTGGGCGGCCTGCCTCGTGGCCGTGTAACTGAGATATACGGACCCGAATCATCGGGCAAAACAACCCTTGCCTTGCATGTTATTGCCGAGGCACAGAAAGAGGGAGGTATTGCGGCAATCGTGGATGCCGAACACGCCTTTGATCCTTCTTACGCCCGAAAGCTCGGTGTTGATATCAACGCACTGCTTATCAGTCAGCCGGAATCCGGCGAACAGGCACTCTCTATAGTGGAAACGCTTGTCAGGAGTGGAGCCATTGATGTAGTCGTGGTGGATTCTGTTGCGGCTCTGGTGCCTCAGGCTGAGCTTGAAGGTGAAATGGGTGACAGTGTCATGGGTCTGCAGGCAAGGCTTATGAGCCAGGCCCTGCGCAAGCTTACCGGTGCTATTTCCAAATCAAGCTGTGTCTGTATTTTTATTAACCAGCTTCGCGATAAAATCGGGGTCATGTACGGCAGCCCCGAAACCACAACCGGCGGCAAGGCCCTGAAATTTTATGCCTCAGTGCGTCTCGATATTCGTAAAATTGCCCAGATCAAAGATGGTGAGGAGAGCACCGGGAACCGTACCAGGGTGAAGGTTGTTAAAAACAAGGTTGCACCTCCATTCAAGAGTGCCGAATTTGACATCCTTTACGGAGAAGGGATATCAGCTATAGGAGAATTGATCGATCTTGCTGTCGAGTTTGGTGTTGTAAAAAAAGCCGGGTCATGGTTCAGTTATGGTCAGGACAAACTTGGTCAGGGACGGGAAACTGTCAAGAAGGCTTTGCGTGAAGATCCTGCACTCTATGCAAAGATTCATTCGCAGGTAAAGGAGCTGATGGCACGACCTGCGGAGGTAATTAACGGATAGGTATGAAAATCGGCACTATTGATATTGACCGTCCTGTTATGCTTGCACCTATGGAAGATGTGACTGACAGGGCTTTCAGGCAGCTATGCAAGCGGCATGGAGCGGACATTGTCTATACAGAATTTATCAGTGCAGAGGCATTGCGCAGGGGTATTGAAAAGTCAGTACGCAAGCTGACGGCAGATGCTGTCGAAAGACCACTTGCCATACAGATTTTTGGCAGCAGTGTTGAATCGATGATTGAGGCCGCTGTTATAGCTGAAGAGTATAGTCCTGATTATCTTGATATTAATTTCGGGTGTCCCACAAAAAAAGTTGCAGGGAAGGGTGCTGGCGCGGCATTGCTCAGGGAACCTGAAAAGATGGCACAAATTGCTGAAGCGGTTGTTCGTGCCGTAAGCATTCCGGTGACTGCCAAAACAAGAATAGGCTGGGATCGGGAGTCAATCAATATTGTTGATGTCATGC
>Ga0007854_10002574_pt1 | contig 11219 bp, 10 predicted proteins | sample CryBogCBH12Aug08_FD_60382 | JGI IMG/M metagenome (GOLD analysis project Ga0007854, IMG submission 60382) | Freshwater microbial communities from Crystal Bog, Wisconsin, USA - CBH12Aug08 | ecosystem: Environmental > Aquatic > Freshwater > Lake | place: Crystal Bog, Wisconsin, USA | collected... | reverse complement strand
ACTGAAGCACTCTAGGTCCCCTGTGCGAACGAAAAATCTCCGATTTTTCAATGCTCAAGCGCCGCTCGGGCTTAAGAGTTTTTCAGCTTTTTGATTCAGTCAAAATGCGAAAAACTCTAAAGCGCCCGGACCTTGGTGGCTCCGAGACGATTGGCCGTTCGCGCAAACCGTTGGTCAAAACTCACGAATGCGTCGCACCCCTGGGCCTTCGTCAAATGCAACGCGTCGGCGAAATCCATCCCGGCCTCCATCCAGTCGAGGGCCTGGGCGATTTGGCCGGCATCTTCGATTGTGACATGCTGCAGACCTGCGAAGGCCCGGAGCGCCGCAGCCAACTGCTTTGCAGCAAAGCCGTAGACGCTGCGCAGCTCCCATTCCGTTTCCAGAAAGACCGTAATGCAGACATAGACGTCTTCGCTGTCGATCAACTCTTTCGCAACGGCCGCTTGCTCGGGATGATCCCCAGTCAGATAGCGGACGATGAGGTTAGTATCGATCGCCAGCATGTCGCCTTGCCGCTTCTACAGCGATCCCTGCTTCCATCTCTTCCAATGTCTTCGGCACCCCCTTATAGGGAAGCGAGGCGAACACATCCTTGGGAAGCGTTGGGGCGAAAGCGGGGGCCAGCTTCAAAAGGACGCCCTCGGCCGTATCTTCCACCACGAGGCGTGTACCAGCTTTCCAATGCCGCAGTTCGCGGATGGCTTTGGGTAGAATGACCTGGCCCTTGGTCGATAGGGTGGTGCTCAGTCTTTCGGGTGACGCCATGGCCGCACTCCGGGCAACAGGTAAGACAAAAGTAAGATAAGCTTTCGGAGCCGGTGATACAAGTCCATGTCAATCACCGAACGACACTGCCTTGGACGATCGATTTGAGACAGCGCTCAGTCGACGCCGCGCAGGCGCCGGACAAAATCCGGCAGTCCCACCAGGCGATCGCGTTTCAGACGTTCCGCCGCGATGATGGCTTTGACCGACGCGACACTGCAATCCACGTCGTTATTCACCACGATATAATCATATTCCGGCCAGTGGCTCATCTCATCGCCGGCTTTATTCATGCGATTGCGGACCACCTCTTCGCTGTCCTGGGCCCGTCCGCGCAGCCTTCGTTCCAACTCGGCGACCGAGGGCGGCAGGATGAAGATGCTGACCAGGTCCGCTCTGGCATTTTGCGCCAATTGCTGGGTGCCTTGCCAATCAATGTCGAACAATACATCCAACCCCGCGGCCAGCGCCTGTTCCACCTGGGTTTTCGGCGTTCCATAATAATTATCGAACACCCGGGCATGTTCCAGCAATTGGCTGTCCCTTACCATCGCTTCAAAACGGGTGCGATCGACAAAATGATAGTCTTTGCCGTCAATTTCCCCGGGACGCGGCGGGCGGGTCGTGGCGGACACCGACATCGAAAGCCGGGGGTCGCTGGACAAAAGGGCACGGGCGATCGTGCTTTTTCCGGCGCCCGAAGGCGAGGACAGCACCAACATCAGGCCGCGGCGACGGATACCGTTGCTGTCGTCAGCAGAGAAAGTCTCGGCGGATTTGGTCATTCGATATTTTGAACCTGTTCGCGGAATTGTTCGATGACGGCTTTCAAATCCATGCCGATCCGGGTCAGGCTGACATCGGCGGCTTTGGAACAGAGCGTATTGGCTTCGCGGTTGAATTCCTGGCACAGAAAGTCAAGGCGGCGCCCCACGGCCTCTTTGCTGGCCAGCATATCCCGGGCGGCCTCCAGATGGGCTTTAAGCCGATCCAGTTCTTCCCGGACATCAGCCTTTTGCACCAGGAGGGCCGCTTCTTGCGCCAGACGGTCTTCGGCAATGGCGGGGACCGTCTCGAGCAAAGCCTGGATTTGTTGGCGCAGGCGGTCTTTGATCGCCTGGGGATCCAGCGCGGCTGAGCTTTCGGCGCGCTGAACCAGGGCGTGAATTTCAGCCAATTGAGCTTCCAACACCTGCGTCAAGCGCCGCCCTTCGGCGGCGCGCATCGAGGCAAGCGCCTCGAGCGCTGTTTCCAGACTGGCCAGGATATTTTTGCCCCGCTTTTCCCGGTCATTTGGATCGGTCGCGCTATCGGCCGTTTCCAGAACGCCGCGCAAAGCCAGCAAACCATCAATACGGGCCGGAGCGAGGTCCGGGTCAAGATCCTGGCAGCGCTGCGCCAGGGCGATATAGCGCGTCAAGACCGCTTCATTGATCAGAATTGCCGCGCTCTCCGCGCCTGGGGCCAGCGACAAGCTTGCAGAAAGGCTGCCGCGGCGGAATTTTTTCTGCAATTGTTCACGGACCGGAAGGTCCAGTTGGTCATAGCCGGGAGGCAGACGGGTCCGCAATTCCAGCCCTTTGCCATTGACGCTTTTGACTTCCCAGACCCAACTGCCCTGTCCATCCTGGTCCTGGCTGCGGGCATAGGCGGTCATGCTGTTGATGGTCAAGGCGGCCTCCTGAGTGAGATCATGGTTATAACGCTGTCTCTGCGGCACAACAACTGTCCTGGCCGCAGCGGATGGGTTATGGAACCTGCGAGAGGGAGCCTTTGCTTGATGAAAAATATTCTGATAACCGGGGCCTCCAGTGGTTTGGGCGAGGCCTTGGCCAGAGCTTATGCCGGCCCATCGGTCCGCCTGTTTCTGACGGGGCGGAACCTTCAAAGACTGGACGCCGTCGCGCTTGCCTGTCGTTCGCTGGGGGCCCAGGTGGAAGCGCGTCCGGTGGATGTTGCCGACCGCGCGGCGATGGCGCAATGGCTGGCCTTTGCCGACGAACAGCAGCTGGACCTGGTGATTGCCAATGCCGGCATTTCCGCAGGGACAGCCGCCGGTGACCCTGCGCAACGGACCCGCGAGATTTTTACGGTCAATATCGACGGGGTGCTGAATACGGTTCTGCCGGTGATTGAGCCGATGCGCCGTCGTGGCCGGGGACAGATCGTGCTGATTGCCTCGCTGGCCGGATTTCGGGGGCTGCCCAGTACGCCCGCCTATGGGGCCAGCAAGGCGGCGGTGCGGGTCTGGGGCGAGGGCCTGCGCGGCTGGCTGGCCAGGGATGGCGTCGGGGTCACCGTGGTCTGCCCGGGTTTCGTCAGCAGCCGCATTACCGACCTCAATCGCTTTCCAATGCCCTTTCTGATGTCGGCGGAAAAAGCCGCCCGCCTGATCCGTCAGGGTATCGAGGCCAACCGGGCCCGGGTCGGCTTTCCCTGGCCGATGCTGGCCCTGGTCCGTTTGCTGGCCGCATTGCCCCATAGTTGGAGCGAATGGCTGGTCCGTCGCTTGCCAGCCAAGGAATAAACCCTGCTCAGCAATCCGGCTTTGGCATCGGTTCCAGGCGTTGCAGGCGACCGCGGAGGCTGAAATTGCCAAAAGACTGCAAGACTTCGTCCGCTACACCATTCAGATAATAGCGCAGCGCCACTTCATAGTCCGGCGTGGCGTCATTGCCGCCATGTAGAAAAAATGCCATCTGCATGGGCCAGGAGGGGGCGGACAGCAAAGAGGCATTGACCGCCTTATTGGCTGTGCTGGGGCTGGGATTGCTATTGGCGCCACTGGCTTTGCCGATAATCGCATTGACGTCGAACACGCCATCGGCCCCCGTTCCATCAAAAACAATACGCTCGGCCTCATGTTCGCCCTTTTGCGCGGTCTCAAGCAAATGAATGGTATGTTCAGTCGGGAACAAGGTTCCCTTGGGCAGGCGTAGGACCTTCGATTCAGGCAATGTAAACTTGGCGGTGCCGCCTTTACCGTGACCCTCAAGATTGGCGACACCGTCAATCTCTTCATTGACCACGCCGTCCCGGGTGCTGCGAACGCGAAAGCGGTAATGCAGGCCGTCCTTGGATTCCCAGGTGATAAAGTCCCATGTCGTCGCCACCGGCGCGCCATCATTATAGGCAAAGGTCAGGACGGTCTTGTTTTCCACGGTCCAGCCATTGCAGGTGTCGCCGAACACATAGGTCATGGCGCCTGAGGCCCCGGTAACGCCACCGCTTAATTGGGTGTTGGCCAGGGACATATCATAAATGGCCCGATGCGGTGCCAGTTCGGCGGCAATCGGGCTGGCCAGACTTTCGCCAGCGACGACAAGAAACAAACTGAGTAAAGTAAACGAACCAAAAAATCCCAACTTCATTCCTTGTCTCCAGACGCTCGTCGCCCGCTTATTATACAGTGTTGGACAGACGGCGATAGTGTCGCGCCATCTGTATTAGAAGATGGGGTGCCAAGGGAAATAATTGCCGGCTGTTCCCGGAAAATATTGCCTAGTCGGTGGGCCGAACAGCTTTCCTGCTTGTTCATTCTTGCGGTGAAAAGGATAAGTGCCGCGGAAAACCACGATTGCGGGCCTTGGCATGTCTTTTGCGACACAGCCTTCCTGCCCGACCCAAAGCTTGGGCCATAAGGATGGTTGAAACGCGCACTCTCATGAAACTCGATTATTTGTTCAAGAGACATGATCCAGGAACCTCCTGGCGCAATCGCAAAGAGCCGCAGCTGAGTTCTCCCAGCCGTGCCGTGGTGCCGGCTGCCGAACCGGAAGAGATGGCCCTCGATGCGAGCGAGGAAAGCCTGGCGCCGTTAAAGGTTATGACCAGCATCCAGGTCGAACCCCGACGCATGTCGCCACGCCAATTGGCGGAATGGGCCCATGAGATGTATATCGGCGGCGCGCTCAGCTGGCAGGACTATCGCATTGCCGGTTTTCCGGCCGAACTGCACCCGGACTATAATGATACCGTTGCCGTTTTGACCGGACGGCGGGCTCAACCCGACTGGCCCCGGGACATGGTCCAGGAATGGGAAGATCGCTTGGCCTTCGCGCGACGCCATAACGAGCCAGGCGGCAGCGAAGTCCGTCGCGCCGAGAAGGTTCTGTCCTTGCTGCGCCGGCAGGAGTCACGCGGCCTTAGCTGACCTGTTCGGTGACGGGCTTCTTGGGCTTCGGCAGATCCAATTTGATATGCAGTTCCTTCAGCCGCTCAGCGGTAATATCCGTCGGCGCCTGCATCAGTAAATCCTGCGCTTGCTGGTTCATCGGGAACAGAATGACTTCACGGATATTGGGCTCGTCCGCCAGCAGCATGACGATCCGATCGATGCCCGGCGCTGAGCCGCCATGGGGCGGGGCGCCAAAGCGGAAGGCATTCAGCATGCCGCCGAAACGATGTTCGACCTCGGACTCGGGATAGCCGGCAATCTCGAAAGCTTTGAGCATGATGTCCGGGCGATGATTGCGGATGGCGCCCGAGGACAGTTCGATGCCATTGCAAACGATATCGTACTGATAGGCCTTGATGGTCAGCGGATCCATGCCGGTCAGGGCTTCCATGCCGCCTTGAGGCATGGAAAAGGGATTATGGGAAAATTCGATCTGACCGGTCTCTTCATTCCGCTCATACATCGGGAAATCCACCGTCCAACAGAAACGGAAGACGTCTTTTTCCAATAAATCCAATTCCGCGCATAATTTGCTGCGAACCGTGCCGGCAAATTTTTCCGCCACCGGTTTTTTGTCGCAAACAAAGAACACCGCGTCCCCTTCTTGGGCGCCGGTGGCTGCGCGGATTTGCGCAACGCGGGCCTCTTCAAGGTTTTTGGCGATCGGCCCTTTGGCCCCATCGGCGGCGAAGATAATATAGCCAAGGCCGCCGGCGCCTTGTTCTCGGGCCCAGTCATTCAGTTTGTCAAAGAAACTGCGCGGCTTCGCGCCGGCGCCGGTTGCCGGAATGGCCCGGACCACGGCGCCATTGCCGGCGATGGCTTTGGCAAAAATGCCGAAATTAGAATCGCGGAAGGCTTCGGTCGTATCGGCAATCAGCAGCGGATTGCGAAGATCCGGCTTGTCCGAGCCATATTTCAGCATCGCATCGTCATAGGTGATGCGCGGGAAGGGGGCCTTGGTGACCGTGCGGCCTTGGCCGAACTCTTCGAAGACCCCTTGCAGCACCGGCTCGATGGCAGCAAAAACGTCATCCTGGGTGACGAAGCTCATTTCAAAGTCAAGCTGGTAGAACTCGCCAGGGGAGCGGTCGGCCCGACCATCTTCGTCACGAAAGCAGGGGGCGACCTGAAAATATTTGTCAAATCCGGCCACCATCAACAATTGCTTGAACTGTTGGGGGGCCTGAGGCAAGGCGTAGAATTTGCCGGGATGGATGCGGCTCGGGACCAGATAATCTCTGGCGCCTTCCGGGCTGGAGGCAGTCAGGATCGGTGTCTGATATTCAACGAAACCCTGATCGATCATGCGCCGGCGCAGCGAGGCGATAACGTGACTGCGCAGCAGCATATTTGCATGCACCTCTTCGCGGCGCAGATCCAGATAGCGATAGCGCAGGCGCATTTCTTCGGGAAATTCCTGCTCGCCGGCCACTTGCATCGGCAGGACATCCGCCGTTGATTGCAAAACCGCCTCGCCGATTTGCAGTTCAACGCTGCCGGTCGGCAGTTTGGCATTGATGGTTTCGGCGCTGCGGTCAACCACCTTGCCGGTGACGGTTATCACGCTTTCCGGGCGGGCGCTTTCCAGCACCGAAAAGACCGGATTGGAAACATCAATGACACATTGGGTGATGCCATAGTGATCTCTGAGATCAACGAACAAGAGATTGCCGTGATCGCGCTTGCGATGCACCCAGCCGGAAAGCCGTGCGGAAATGCCAGAATCCTGACTGCGCAACTGTCCGCAGTTGTGCGTTCTATAACAATGCATATCTTTCGTCGCCCCGGGATCACAACGGCGCCAGCCGGGCCCCATGGCAGGGTTTGCGACTGAACGCCAGGAAAGCGGAAAAAGGCACATGACACGCCGTCTTTGTCAAGCTGCACGCGCTTGCGTCTTGGGGAAATATGCGTGTATAGAGCTGTCCCATGAGCCTGATCGCCGATACCGCGTCGCTCGCTGGCTTTTGCCAGCGCTTGCGAACCGCCCCTTTCGTCACTGTTGACACCGAGTTTATGCGGGAGAAGACCTATTGGCCCGTGCTGTGCCTGGTCCAGTTGGCCGGTCCGGACGAGGCTCTGGCGGTCGACCCCCTGGCCCCGGGCATCGATCTGGCGCCCTTGTTCGAATTAATGGCAGACCCCAATGTTCTCAAGGTCTTTCATGCGGCGCGCCAGGATATCGAAATCTTTCATCACCTTTCCGGGGCCATTCCGACGCCGATCTTTGACACCCAGGTGGCTGCCATGGTCTGCGGCTTTGGGGAAGCCGTGTCCTATGAGACGCTGGCAACGCAATTGGCGCGCGCCCGCATCGATAAATCCCTGCGCTTTACGGATTGGGCGCAACGCCCCCTGAGCGAACGGCATCTGCATTATGCGCTGTCCGATGTGACGCATCTGCGCCTGGCCTATGAAAAGCTGCAAAAACGTCTTGACCGCGATGGCCGGGCCGCCTGGTTGACCGAGGAAATGGATCTGCTGAGCGACCCCCGGACCTATCTAATGGATGCCGACGAGGTCTGGCGTCGATTGAAGCCGCGCTCGTCCAGTCCCCGCTTTCTGATGGTGCTTAAAACTTTGGCCGCCTGGCGGGAACGCGAGGCGCGGGCACGCGATTTGCCCAGGCAAAGGGTGATGCGCGACGAAACGCTGATGGAAGTGGCGGCCCAGGCCCCCGTGACTGTTGAGGACCTGGCGAAAACCCGCGGCTTGTCCAAAGGCGCCGCCGAAGGCCGCCATGGCGAGGCGGTTCTTGAGGCGGTTCGGCTGGCCTTGGCCACGCCACAGGCCGAATGGCCGGATGTCCCACCCAAAGCGGCGCTACCGCGTGGCTTGGGTCCTATTGTCGATTTGCTCAAAGTCCTGTTAAAGCTCAAATGTGATCAGCATGAGGTGGCACAGCGTTTGATCGCGTCCGCCTCGGATCTGGAAGCCATTGCCGCCGATGACGATGCCGCCATTGCCGCCTTGCAAGGATGGCGGCGCACCATTTTTGGCGAAGATGCGTTGCGGCTTAAGCATGGGCAGCTCGGTTTGGCCCTGGCGCGGGATGGCAAGGCCTTGCGCCTAATCGAAATCGATCCAAAAAGCCCGTCTAAACCTTCCTAATTTCAAATCCTTCGAAACCGGCGGCGCGGGCCAGACGGTCATAACGGCGATCATTGAGGTCCGGCGCAAAGGCGGGATCCCGCGCCGGCAGCAAGAGCACCAATTTATCGAAATCCGCCTGTAACCGGGTGGTTCGAAGCAAGCCCGGTACCCCACCCGAGACGGCATGACCAAGGCGCAAGGCCAGACCGACCAGCAAGGCATGTCTTTCGGCCTCTTCGGACAACAGACTGCGGGCATCGTCGGCTTGTGCCAAACTGCCTTCGCCCTCGTAGCGGGCATAGACAGCCAGGGCCAGCGATGCCCGGTCCTGATGCCCAAGCCCCATGAAGGGCAGCCGGAAAACCCTTAAAAAGGCTTGTTCCGCCCGATAATCGGGATGCTCGTTCCAGAACACGTCTCCCAGCAGACAGGCGGCGGTGCGCAGGCGGGCCTGAGCGGCGGTTTCGGTGGTGAACAAAGGTCGCATCCATTCGACCATCTCTTCGCCATGCTCGGGAAAGCGTCCGGCCGTTTGGGCCATGGCGCTGCAGGCGGCGATCAAGGGATCCTGCCATTGCAGATCGGGGGGCAATCTTTTGTAGAATTGCCCTTCGCGCATCCCGTAAACCGAAAAAATCAGCTGGGACGGCTCGACATATTCCACCACTTTTTCCAGCAGCAAGGCCGCTATGGGCAAATGCATCAACCGTCGTTTGGACAAGCCGGGAATTTTTTCCAGGGACTTCCGGCTTTGCCGGGCCACCAGATCCATCAGACGCATGGCCTCGCGCGGGGCCAGGGTAAAATTATCCAGGACATGCAAAGGATGGCCGGTCTGAGCAATAAACAAGCGGGCCAAAGCCCGCCAGGCGCCGCCGACGGCATAGAGCGGTCTGGCCCGGCCCCAATGCCACCAGCCGATGGTACGGAAATGAGCGTCGACCCGTTGTTCCGCCATGGTCCGCACGCCTTCGGAGGCTTCGGTCAGCCTTAGAACACCAAGCGGAAAGGTGGCATGGGGGCCAGCAAAGCGTCCCTGGTCGAGGGCCACCAATTCAAGGCTGCCCCCGCCCAGATCGGCGACCATGCCATCGGCTTCGGGAATAGCGCAAATGACCCCCAGGGCGGCCAATCTTGCCTCGTCTTCGCCGGAAAGAACGGTGACGGCGACCCCGGTTCTTGCTTCGATCGCCCGGACGAAGCTTTGGCCATCACTGGCTTCGCGCACGGCGGCGGTGGCCAGGATATCCAGCAGGCTGACATCCATGGCGCGGGCCAGGCGGACAAAGCGTCCGACCACCTCGATCGCCTGCGCCATGCCGACGGGATTGAGCCGACCCGTGCCTTCCAGCCCTTGGCCCAGAGCACAGACGGCCTTTTCATTGAAAATGGCCGAAGGGGTGCGCGCCAAGCCATCGTAAACCACCAGTCGGATCGAATTCGAGCCGATATCGACAATGGCAATATGCTTTTGCGCAACCGCAGGGAACTGGACAGCCAAAGGCATCATTTGTCAGGGAAAACCCCGGAAGGCCAGCTTCGGTAATGGGCGCCCCCGTTCCAGGGCACTGCCCCGGCCGGAAAGACTGGGATTGGTCATGAAGAAGGTGTGTGTGGAAAACGGCTTTTCATCCGGTGGCGGCGCAATGCGGGTATAGGCGCCATCCTGGCCCAAAACCCAGCTTTGCTGGTTGTCCTTGAGATTGGCCACCATAATTTGTTCGATAATCTGCCGATGGACGGTCGGATTGTCGATCGGAACAAGAGATTCGACCCGCCAATCCATATTGCGGTTCATCCAATCGGCCGAAGAAATGAACAATTTGGCATGGCGCGAGGGCAGCCGATGGCCATTGGCAAAACAGATGATGCGACCATGTTCAAGAAAGCGGCCAACAATGCTTTTGACGCGGATATTCTCGGAAAGACCGGGAACGCCGGGACGAAGGCAGCAAATGCCGCGGATCACGAGATCGATCTGAACACCTTGTTGGGACGCCAAATACAGGCTGTCGATCAGTTTGGCGTCCACCAGCGAGTTCATTTTAAGCCAGATTGCGGCGGGACGCCCCATCCGGGCATTGTCCATTTCAATATTGATATGGCTGAGCAGCCGGTCCCGCAGCATCATCGGGGCGATGGCCAGCTTTTCCATTTTTTCCGGTTTGGCATAGCCGGTCATGAAATTGAAGGTGCGGTTGGCGTCCCGGCAAAGTGCTGAGTCGGTGGTGAAAAAAGACAGATCGGTATAAATTTTGGCGGTCACCGGATGGTAATTGCCGGTGCCGAAATGGACATAGGAACGAAGCTCGCCCTCTTCGCGGCGGACGACCAGGGAGATCTTGGCATGGGTTTTCAATTCCATGAATCCATAGACCACCTGGGCACCCGCCCGTTCCAGATCCCGGGCCCAGCCGATATTGGCTTCTTCATCGAAACGGGCTTTCAGTTCAATCATCGCCGTGACCGACTTGCCCATTTCGGCGGCTTCCACCAGCGCTTTGACGATGGGGCTGTCCTTGCTGGTCCGGTAAAGCGTCTGTTTGATGGCCACGACATTGGGGTCGCGGGCGGCCTGTCGGAGGAATTGGACGACGACATCGAAGCTTTCGAAGGGATGATGAACGACGATGTCTTTTTTGCGGATGGCGGCAAAGCAATCGCCGCCAAAATCACGAATGCGTTCCGGGAATCGGGCATTATAGGGCGGAAACTGCAAATCCGGCCGGTCGTCGGCGATCAGACGCTTGATATCGACCATGCCGATCAGGCCGCCCAACGGAAAAATATCGGTCGTATCAACATGCATTTCCGTCATGATTAGGGACCGTAATTCGTCGGGCATGCCGGCATTGACGGTCAAGCGGATACAATGCCCACGCCGTCTGCGTTTTAACGCCGATTCGAACACCCGCACCAGATCTTCGGCCTCTTCGTCGATCTCCATTTCCGAATCGCGAATAACCCGGAACAGTCCGACCCCTTCGACACGAAAACCGGGAAACAGCCGATCAAGAAAAAGCGCCACCATCTCTTCCAAAGGCAGATAGCGGGCCGGTTCGCCGGGCAGACGGACAAAGCGCTCGATTTGGTGGGGCAAAGGCACCAAGGCACGCATCATTTCCCCATCTTCGCTGCGCGTGAGTTGCAGCACCATGGCGAAGCCGAGATTGGGGAT
>Ga0007854_10002573_pt1 | contig 11222 bp, 9 predicted proteins | sample CryBogCBH12Aug08_FD_60382 | JGI IMG/M metagenome (GOLD analysis project Ga0007854, IMG submission 60382) | Freshwater microbial communities from Crystal Bog, Wisconsin, USA - CBH12Aug08 | ecosystem: Environmental > Aquatic > Freshwater > Lake | place: Crystal Bog, Wisconsin, USA | collected... | reverse complement strand
GGGGGTTCAGAAGCTGATAAAGCGCGCTGAGCGGGCTGCCCATTTTGCGACCGGATTTGCGGTGCACCGTCTGGACACCGATGTCGAAGTAATCCGCCAGGCGGCGTTTCTGCACGACTTTACGGAAATTCTGATGTGGTGCCATGCCCCCACCATGCAGTTGGAAATTAACGCGATGCAGAAAAGCAACCCCACATTGCGCACTTCGAACCTGCAACGCTTCGTGTTCCATATTGACCTCAACGATTTGCGTCAGGAACTGATGAAGCACTGGAACTTTCCGGAGCTGCTGATCCGCATCAGCGACGGCAAACACCCCGACCACCCCATTGTGCGCAACGTGGAACTGGCAGTGCGGCTGGCGCGTCACACCGAAAACGGCTGGGACAACGCTGCCTTGCCAGACGATATTGAAGATATTTCGCAACTATTGAATGCATCGGCGCGCGTGACGCGCGGCTTTGTGTACAAGATAGATCAGGCACGAGAATAAACCAACCAGGAACTAGCCATGTCCACATTCAGTACCAGCCCCGAAGACGACGAACTGATGGACGATTCGGACGCGTCCCAAACCGAGGTCGATATCGGCCAGGTGATGCTCAGACCCGACGGTTACCACTGGCAAACGGCCGACGGAAAACAGGAATTTGGGCCCTTTGAAAGCATGGAAGATGCGGTCGCCGACATGGAAATGGCCGCCAGCGAATTGGTCGAGCCAGGCGAAACACTGCAGGAAGCCGAAGACGAGATCGGCATTGCCGACTGGATTGATCAGGACACCGGCGAGCTTGCCGAAGGATTGTCGTCGCCTAGACTGCACGACGATTAGGCGTGCATTACGGCCTGATGCGCACGACGATTAGGGCTGCAATAGTTTGCTGAGGTCGAACGCCGTGTCCGCGGCTTGTTCGGGCGTGGGCAGCACGCCGGCGTCGAGCAGTTTGCGGGCGAGCAGGTGCTCGCGACTGGCGTTGACGCTGTCGACTCCAAGCAACTGATTGCCCCGGTAATTGAACACCGAAAAAGACGCGTCCGTCAGTTGACCCCGCACCACCCACTGGTCGGCGCCGGTGGAAATTCCGGCCATCTGCAGCTTGCGGTCATACTGATCGCTCCAGAACCAGGGCGTGGCAACAAACGGCTTTTCCTGACCCAACAGGGCAGCAGCAGCAGATTTGGCCTGCTCGTTGGCGTTTTGCACCGACTCTAACCGCAGCAGCGATCCGTCGGCGAGGCGTCGCACGGTGCAATCGCCTGCAGCAACAATAAAGGGATCGCTGGTGCGGCCACAGGCGTCCACCAGAATGCCGTTTTCACAGGCAAGACCGGCCTCTTTGGCCAGTTGATCGTTGGCCGAAACGCCCACGCCCAGAACTACCAGACCGGCGGCGTAAACGGTTCCATCCAGCATGGCGACGCCGCTCAGATGGCCCTGGGCATCGGTCTGGAACGATGCAATGCGCGCATTCAGAATTTGCTCGACGCCGTTTCCCTGATGCAACGCTGAAACCCAGTCTGCCAGCAACGGCGACAGCACCCGTCCGAGCAGGCGGGGGGCGGCCTCCAGCACCACCACGGCCAGCCCCTTCTTGCGCGCCGTAGCCGCCACTTCCAGGCCGATAAAACCTCCTCCGACCACCACCACCGGCAAGCCCTCCTGCTCGCAGCGCACCAACGCACTGGCCAGGGCCTGCGCGTTGTCCATCGAACGCAGGGGCAAAACTTCTGGCGCCTGAGTGCCCGGCAACGGCAAGCTGCGCGGGGTGGCTCCGGTGGCTAACAGCAAGCCGCCATAAGGCAGGGAACTGCCGTCTGCCAGATGCACTTTTTTGTCCGTCGGATGGATGGATGCCACCCTACTCTGCGTCTGTAGCGCAATGCCTTTTCGGGCCAGCACCTCGGGGGAGCGAATAGCCAGTTGCGCCGCTTCCATCTCGCCAGCCAGCCAGGCCTTGGAGAGCGGCGGGCGATGATAAGGGCCGTACGGCTCGTCACCCAGCAGCGTAATAGCGCCGGTATAACCCAGCATGCGCAACGACTCGGCGGCCTGCAAACCGGCCTGCCCCGCACCGACGATCAGAATAGTTTCGTGCATAGGTGCCTGTAATATTGCTGCTATTCCTGACTTTCGGGCAGGTGAACCACCAGCCCCTCCAGCGCGGCACTGGCCTTGAGCTGGCACGCCAGACGGCTATTCGGGCGACGCTCGCAGGCCACGTTGTCGAGCATCTGCAACTCGGCTTCGGAGGGGGCCGGGAGGTCGGCTATCCGGTCTGCGTCGACATAACAATGGCAAGTGGCGCAGGCGCACGAGCCGCCGCATTCGCCCAGAATGCCATCCACGCCGTTGGCGGTTGCCCCTTGCATCAGACTCCAGCCCGGTGATAGCTCCACCGTGGTGGAGAGGCCGGACGCATCGACATAAGTGATATTTACAAACATACTGACTCGCTCCAGAAGCTATTTCGCCACCCCTTATATATATAAATAAAAGGCGAGCGGCGTTCGAATAACGTTGAAATTGAAGTTTAAAGTTGACCGGTTAATGACGACCGGCCAGCGCCCGCCATCATGACAGAAAAGCACTGTTACAGAGCGGCAAGCTCCAGCACCAGCGGACTGCGGAAGGTGGAAGACGGCATCCAGGGCAACTGATCGGCCACACGGCGGTAATCGGGCACCGCTTTGTGAAATTCCTCAAACGCAATCTTCACGGCCAAGCGGGCTATAGCCGTCCCCAGGCAGGCGTGCACGCCGCCGCCAAAACCCAGGTGACCGCGTGGTTTACGCGCAATGTCGAATACATCGGGGTTGGGATACTGGCGTTCGTCACGGTTTCCCGATCCATAGGCGAGGCACACAAAATCTCCGGCCAGCATGGTCTGCCCGTGCAGCACGACGTCTCGCATCAGGCGACGGCGGAAGCGCTGCGCCGACGTATTGAAACGCAGGCTCTCCTCAATCGCATCGGGCAGGAGACCGGGGTCGGCAACCACCGCCTGCCGCGCGGCATCGAAACTGGCCAGGTTATAGGCAAACATCATCATGAAGCCACCCAGCGACTCGACGCCCGCCATGATCAGCGTGGTAGTAGTGAGAAGGACCTCACGGTCGTCAAGGCGGTCGCCATCGATTTCAGCCAGCGCAAAGTTGCTGATCAGGTCGTTGCGCGGAGCAGCGCGGCGCATGGCAATAACCTGGCTGGCGTAGTCCTGCATCCAGTTATAGGCGGCAATGTGCTCCGGCCCCTTGGCGCGGGTACGGGCATCGCTTTGAACCATCAGGACGGCGTTGTCGCGCACGGTCTGCTCGTCGACGATGGCTTCGTCACCCATCGGCAAACCCAGCACGGCCATCAGCACCTTGACCGTGAAGCGGGAGGAAGCTTCCTTGAAATCGAACCGGTCAACACCGCGCAAATCGCCAAATACTTCCTGGGCAACGGCGCGCACCGGCTCTTCGAGCGCGAGCAGATTGCGCTTCATGAATGCGTGCTGTATCAGGCCGCGCAGACGGTCGTGCTTGGGTGGATCGGAGCTGCCCAGGGTGGCGCCGGCGCGACCGGGAAGTTCGGTCATCAGATTGCCGCTGGCCGACGAATAGGTTTGCCAGTCTTGCCCGGCCGAGACGATATCGGCGTAGCGTGAGAGCACCCACATCTGGGCTTCCGGGCTCCAGAAGCAGGGATAGTCGTCGCGCAATGTGCGATAGCAGGGAAACGGATCTGCATCGACGGCGGGCGAATAGGGGTCGAATTTGAACATGCGTTGTCTCCGGAATAGTTATGTCGCAACTGTAAATTCGGCGGACAAAAAAAGCACTGCAATAAATATCCGTTCACTTGCACTTTTAGTTCAAAATGCAGTTTTACAAGCACTATTCACCGATTCGATGACACGGGCCTCAACGCAGCGGATTCCGACCTTTGCGCTTTTCGGCGAGGCCGTTTCCGCAAACCCCGACCTGCTGCACATTGAGGAAGTGCAATCGCGCAGCCGGCTCTACCAATGGGAAATTGTTGCGCATGTTCATCATGGGCTGTATCAGGTGCTGTGGGTCTGGGACGGAGTTGCCGAGGTGGCTCTGGACGGGCGCCAGCAGATCCTGACAGGGCCGGCGGCGATTGTTATTCCGCCGGGCGTGGTGCACGGATTCCGGTTTGCGCCGGAGCTTGACGGGCTGGTACTCAGCTTTAGCGCGCACTTTTTAGTGGAGGGCGATTTTCACGGCGTTGGCGAGGCCTTCCGCAAGCTGTTTTTCACCCCGGGAGTGGTCACTTTTGCTGAAAAGGAGGGCGCCGCCAGCCGGCTCGACGCCCTGTTGCGCCATTTGATGCTGGAGTTTTTGCTGCCCGCCAGCGCCAGTGCACCAGTGGCGGGCTGGCTGGCACGCGCGGTAGTCTGGAAGCTCGCGCAGGCACAGGCGCATGCACAGGCACAAGCGCAGAACGGCTCCGTTCAAACCGGAAAGGCACACCGACACCATGCACTTTTCTCGCGCTTTGTGCTGCTGGTTGAAGAGCACTTTCAGGACCACTGGAGCGTGGCCCGCTACGCCTCACAACTCGGGCTTTCAACACCACGGCTGAACCGCCTTTGCCAGCACGAAAGTGGTCGCAGCGCGCTGGAAATAGTGCATGAACGACTGACCCGGGAAGCCTGCCGAAGGCTGACCTACGTGGCAGCTCCGGCCGCGATGCTGGCCGCAGAACTGGGCTTTGCGGACCCGGCCTATTTTTCCCGCTTCTTTAAAAAAAGAACCGGGATGAGTCCGCAAGATTGGCGCGCACTGCCCTATCCGAAACCATAATAGCTTTCATCCGGCGTAGAAAATTGAGGCAAGTCAATGCTGATTGCGGGCGGATATGAGAGCCTTTGGTTAGAGACGTAGCTGTAACTTTGGCTATTGCCGTTAATATCAATATAAATACATTGAGGAGCGTTACCATGAACCATTCAAGTTTGCGCATCATTCGCGAAGAGCATGCTGCGCTGGCAGCCATGCTGCGCTCCATGGTGATGATGCTGCAGCGCGGACCGGGCAGCGCGCCCGAGCAATACTTTGACGTCGTAAAGGCCATGCTTTTTTACATCGACGAATTTCCCGAGCGCCTGCACCATCCCAAAGAAACCGAACTGTTGTTTCCACGCGTGGCACAACGTGCGCCAGAGGTTGCAGCGGCGCTGGAAAAACTGGAGCGGGACCACGCAGGCAGCGAACGTGCGGTGCGCGATTTGCAGCATCTTCTGCTGGCCTGGGAAATGTTGGGCGACTCGCGGCGCGAAGCATTTGAGGTGGCCGCCAACCGTTATGTCACGGCCTATATGGAGCACATGCATCTGGAAGAAAGCGCTATTTTGCCGGCCGCCCAGAAGGTGCTGGACGAGTCCGACTGGACTGAACTGGATGCGGCGTTTGAAACCAATTGCGACCCGCTGACCGGCAAATATCCGCAAGACCCAGCCTACGAAAAATTGTTCTCGCGCATTGTGACCCGCGCACCGGCACCTATCGGACTCGGCGACTGATACCAAAATACTGATTTAGCGTTCTGTTTCAGGACTGTGCGGGTCCGAGCCAGCGCACGAGGCATTGCTGCAGCAAGGCGCTATTGATGGGTTTGCTTAAAAAGTCGTTCATGCCGGCCTCGTTGCAGGCATCGCGGTCTGACTGCATGGCGTTGGCTGTCAGCGCTACGATGGGCGTTTGCCGGTTGACCCCGCCGCCGGAGCGAATCAGACGTGCCGCTTCCAGGCCGTCCATTTCCGGCATCTGCAGGTCCATCAGAATCAGTCGATAGGAACGCGCATTGGCAGCAGCCACCGCCTCAAGACCGTTTTCTGCCAGATCAGCCTTGTAGCCCTGTCGACCCAGCAAAACCATCGCCAGTTGCTGGTTGATCTTGTTGTCTTCTACCAGCAGGATGGATGGTGTCTGGCTGTCCGTCGGGGCTGTTTGCTGACTGGCTTCGTTGCCAGGCACAGCGCCTTGTAGCGGTGGCTGGCCCGGGGCTGAATCTGGTTGTAGCTTTGGTTCTGGATGTAGCTTTGCTTCTGGTCGCGGCATTGTTTGTGGTTGCGGATCCGACTCCACGCCACCCGTTAGGGGCAGTTCAAACCAGAAACAACTACCTTCACCAACGCGACTATTCACGCCAATAGTTCCACCCATGCCCTCTACCAGACGCTTGCTGATGACAAGACCCAGGCCGGTACCACCAAACTTGCGCGAAGTGGAAGCATCGACCTGAGTGAAATGCGAAAACAGTTTGTTCTGATCGCTTTCAGAAATGCCAATGCCCGTATCAGCCACTTCAAAACGCACGCCACCATGGACCGTATATGCCTTGATGGCCACTTCGCCCTTCAGCGTAAATTTGATAGCGTTACCGGTGAGGTTTAAAAGCACCTGGCGCAGGCGCTGCCGATCGCCGGTAAAGGTGCGGTTTGCTGCAGGAGCGAGGTGTACCCGCAAAGCTATATTTTTTTCTTTTGCGCGCACGTCCATGAGAACCGCGACCGAGTCGACCACTTCGGACAGCGCAAACGGATGCGAGTCAAACTCCATCTTGCCCGCCTCGATTTTCGACAGGTCCAATATATCGTTGATGATGGTCAGCAGAGACTCGCCGGAGGCCGCGATATTGCGCGCATAACCAAGCTGATCCGCGGTTAGCGGAGTATCGAGCAACAACTGCGTCATGCCGATAACGCCGTTCATGGGCGTACGAATCTCGTGTGACATATTGGCCAGAAATTGGGACTTGGCCTGATTGGCCTGCTCGGCCAATGTTCGGGCCTGCTGGTTGGAACGAAAAAAGAAAATAGCTATTCCACTGGCAAAAATAAACAGCGCGCCCGCAAATGCGCTGAATGAAAAAAGCCACAGCCTCGAATTTGCAATTTTTGGCAGTTGCTCCATCTGACGGGGCAGATAGACGCGAATATTTTCATCTACTACACGGTTCGACAACAACAACGTGGGGCCGGAGAAGGCAGGTGATTCAAAGACGTCGGCCAATTTTTCGTCGCCCCAGTTGCGCAGTTGCAATGCCGGCAATTCCTGACTGGCATATCTCGCCACGCGCGCCGACTTATTCAGCTTTTCGAAATTGGCGCCCGGCAATACATGCTGGTGCAGTTTGGCTTCGTCGCTGAGAACGATCACGCCATTCGAGTCTGCAATAAACGCACCAGCGGGCCGGATCCAGCGTAAAAATCCGTCTATTTCACGCTTGACAACTACGGCGCCCAAAAACTTATCCTGCGGGCCCATGACCGGATAGGCATAGAAAAGGCCGGGAACCCGGGACACCTTACCCACTGCATATTGCTGGCCAATGTGGCCGCGCCGAGCCTGCAAAAAGTATTCACGCTCTCCGTAGTTGGTGCCTACAAAACTGGTGCCACCACTGGCGTTGCTAGCTGCTATGCAGTCTCCCGCGGCATTGACAACCCAGACGACGTCGACGTCGAGTCCTGTTGCAATAGCCAGCAGAAAAGCGGATAGACCCGTTTCATTGGCAGCTTGGGTCCAGCGCGCCCGGCGTTGCTCATAGGGCAACGCAGACGGGCTATTCACGTCACCGGACTGCTGCAACTGGCGCACGATAACAGGGTCGAGCGCCAACACCTCGGGAATGCTTCTAAGCATATTGAGTGCGCCGTCGAGTTGCTCGGTCAGCGCATCAAGTTGCTTTTGGGCGTCGGTATGTTCGCCCGCATAAGCGGTTGCGGACTGGTAATCCACGTAGTAATCCGTACCAAACCACGCCAGCACGACCCACAGCAAAACGAGCAATCCATTCAGGCGGGAGAACCGGTAGGCACGACGGCGCCACGCCTCTCTCCAACTCGGATTAGATTGTGCTGATGAACCTGCAAAAGGGTTGTGCTTCGATTTATTCATGCTGCCTGGGCATGATAAGCGAAGGAAGTAATATAGGCGCCTGATTGTGATTGTGATTCTGATCTGAGGAGGCCGAATATGCGCGATGCCGACATCCCGGAGATTCTCTGGCTGACACAAACCGAGGAGCACGACTACCCGGCAGCTGGGTCCTATCTGTGCCTTATTTATGCGCCGCAAAAGGTGGCCGCGCTAGTCCAGGCGCTGCGCGATGCGGATTACACAAAATTCAAGGCAAAAGATATTTTCAGGGCTTCGCGCCTTTCTTTGCTCGGAGTCAGCAATTCGCACGTTGAACGCGATTTGCACAAAATCAAAAAAGGCGTTGCGCTGTCGCCGCTATTGCTGGTGCGCGATGAAAATAACGCGCAGGTCGTCATCGCCGACGGCTATCACCGCCTGTGCGCAATTTATGCCTGCCACGAGGACGCTGAAATCACCTGCAAGATTGTGTAACCCTACCGTCACGGGTTACGGTCCCCCAGCCTGTAATATGCGGGTAATCGGTTGAACGCCGCACTTCTGGAGTCTGTTAACCATGCGCCTTGTACCCTCCCTGCTCGCCCTGACGGCGTGCGCTTTCTGCCTTTCTGGCCACGCGGGAAAGCTGTCCAAAATTGAAAACGTGGTGGTTATATACGGCGAGAACCGGAGCTTTGATAATCTCTACGGGCTATTTCCGGGCGCCGACGGGGTTTCCCATCTCAAGCCCTCGCAGTATCTGCAAACTGATACCGATGGCAGCGTGCTGTCCGTGTTACCGGGCGTCTGGAAAGAGCGTGGAGCCGCTGGTGAAATAGACCCCGCGTTTGCGAATAAACCGGCGCTGCCGAATAAACCGTTCCGACTGGATGCGCCCCCCTATAACCTCGACATCAACCAGCCAACACGCGATCTGGTGCACCGCTTTTACGAAAATCAGGAACAAATAAACGGCGGCAAGAACGACCGGTTTGCTGCGGTCTCGGACGCCGGTGGTCTGGTCATGGGCTATTACAACGGTGCCTCGATGGAAATGTGGAAGCTGGCACGGCAATATACGCTGGCTGATCACTTCTTCATGGGCGCGTTTGGAGGCTCGTTCCTGAACCATATTTGGCTGGCCTGTGCCTGCACTCCCACGTTTACAAACGCACCGGATTCGATACGCGCCGCCGTAGACGAGAGCGGCCTGCGACTATTGCGCAAACCGGCGTCGGCGGCCAGCGTGCAAACCGCTGCGCCGAGTTGGGTTTTGAGTGGCGCGGTTACCCCGGATGGCTTTGCCGTCAATACCACGCAACCGCCCTATCAACCCAGCGGCATTCCTCCAGCAGATGGCGGTGATTTGGCGCTGGCAGACGTCGCTAAAAATCCGCTGCCGCCCCAGACCGCACCCACCATCGGCGACAGGCTGAGCGACAAGGGTATTCGGTGGGCATGGTATTCGGGCGGCTGGGATCAGGCGCTTGCAGACGGCCAGCAGCCACCCGGCCAGGCGCGCAACGCTATCTATAAATCACAAAACAACGCTATTAACTTTCAGGCGCACCACCAGCCTTACAACTACTTTGCCAACTACGCGCCCGGCACGGCGGCGCGCCAGCAACATCTGCGCGACTACGCGGCGCTGGAACAGGATATAGACAACGGGAATCTGCCGCAGGTCACGTTCTATAAACCGCAGGGCAACTTGAACCAGCATCCGGGCTATACCGATGTGCAGGCGGGCGATGCACATATTGCGGCTGTGGTGCGGCGTATTCAGGCAGGTCCGCAATGGAAACACACGCTGATTATCGTCACCTACGACGAAAACGGCGGTTTCTGGGATCACGTGGCGCCGCCCAAAGGCGACCGCTGGGGTCCGGGAACGCGCGTGCCGACTATTCTTATTTCGCCTCTGGTGAAAAAGGGCTACGTGGACCATACGCCTTACGACACCACGTCCATATTGAAGCTGATTACCCGTCTGTTTTCCCTTGAACCACTGCCTGGTGTGCGTGCGTCGATGGGAGACCTGACACACGCGCTGCAGTGAAACAGGGTTCTGCCGGACACCACCGTCGCTCCGATCTGGTGCGCATTGCCACGCAGGCAATGCACGAGCGCCAGTTGCTGACCGAATTTGGCGCGCAGGTTGAAGCCGAACTTGAAGGCCTCAGGGCGCCGGATTTAGACGTCGCGCATGATGTTCAGGGCGTTCATGATCTGCGCGATCTTCCCTGGTGTTCCATCGACAATGACGACTCGCGCGATCTGGATCAACTGAGTTGCATTGAAGCGCTGGAAAATGGTGCCACCCGACTGCGCGTGGCGATTGCAGACGTTGATGCGCTGGTGGGCAAAGATTCGGCAATCGACAAACATGCGCAGGCCAACGGTGCCACTGTGTACACGTCTGCGCGCATTTTCCCGATGCTTCCGGAATTATTGTCGTACGACCTGACATCGCTCAACCCCGGAGCGGACCGGTTTTCGCTGGTCACCGAAATGGAGTTTTCGGCCGACGCTGAATTGCTCAGACACACGATCTATCGCGCCAAAGTTCACAACCAGTGCAAGCTGGCGTATGACGCGGTGGCGCTGTGGCTGGACGGTGCTGGCCCCCTGCCCGCGCCTGCGCAGGCGGTGCCTGACATGGACTGGCAACTGCGACAGCAAGACGCGCTGGCGCAGCAGTTGCGCGTGGCCCGGCATGCCAAAGGATCGCTCGAATTTGAGACCTTCCAGCCTCAGGCAGTTTTTCAGGGCGACAAGGTGGTGGCGATCATTCAGCAGGTTCACAACCGCGCACGCCAACTGATTGAAGAAGTAATGGTCGTTACCAACCAGTGCAATGCCCGCTTTCTGGCCCGCAGTGGCAGTGCCTCGCTGCGCCGGGTGGTGCGTTCGCCCGACCGATGGCTGCGCATTGTGGCGGTGGCGCAGCAGTACGGTGAAGCGCTTCCACCAGAGCCGGACGCGCTGGCGCTGGAGGCCTTTCTGGCGCGCCGCAGACAGGCCGACCCGCTGCGTTTTGCAGATTTGTCGCTGATCATCGTCAAGCTAATGGGCTCTGGCGAATATGTATTGGAATCGTCCCATGGCGTGCCGACGGGCCACTTTGCGCTGGCGGTGCGCGACTACACGCACTCCACCGCGCCCAACCGGCGTTACCCGGATCTGATCACGTCGCGACTGCTCAAGGCTGCCATCGCGGGGCAGCCTTCGCCCTATTCAGAGCGCGAGCTGGCGCAACTGGCCATTCATTGCACACATCAGGAAGACGCGGTGCGCAAGGTGGAGCGGCGCATGCGCAAATCGGACGCCGCGATGTATCTGGAGTCGCG
>Ga0007854_10002571_pt1 | contig 11223 bp, 7 predicted proteins | sample CryBogCBH12Aug08_FD_60382 | JGI IMG/M metagenome (GOLD analysis project Ga0007854, IMG submission 60382) | Freshwater microbial communities from Crystal Bog, Wisconsin, USA - CBH12Aug08 | ecosystem: Environmental > Aquatic > Freshwater > Lake | place: Crystal Bog, Wisconsin, USA | collected... | reverse complement strand
TCGTCGGCCGAAAATGGTTGGTTGGTTCTAGATCTCTCACAACCACTTGCCATTTCATATCTACCACTCGGGGCTCAAGATCCTAGAACGGCCATTGATCCAGCGGTTGGGATTGGAAAACTGCCCCAGTTGGCTTGAGTCTCCGAGAAGAGTAAAACGCCTCTCAACTTTTAGGGAGCAAGTTAGAAATGTGCGCCAGGGTCACTCTGAGTACACCCTGGCGCCCCGCCTCATTCTAATTAAGGCAAATCCCTACAAGATTTGAACCACCTTTAATGTCAGTGGGGGATTCTACAATTCAAAGATGGAATTACCCGAGTTAGTCCCGACCAATGAACTGATGCTTTATGTTAATTCACTCTTACCCACCGCTAAAGATTGGTATGACGTTTCTGCAGGGTTAAAAGAATACGAGACTCAGCATGCGGATCGTCAAGCGGGATGGTTGATGACGGCATTCGATTACCACCTGATGAGAGGTAGTGAGGAAAATAGAAAGACTTCCGACACTTTCAACCAATTGATCGCAACTTCGGATCGGAGCTATCCAACTCCCTTAAAGTTTCTTCCGTCTGAAGTTTCAAATTTTTGGAGTGAAGTGCTTGTTCGCATTCAGGCACCGGTGGGATTAGCCCGATTGCATCATCTTCTCTTTGAAATAGGCCATGGAAATGGAGGCGAGCGTGCAAGAGCTGCTTCAACTGCTTATTTGGAACTGGGTGTCAGCGACTGGGACCGGCTGGACCGAGTAAATTGTCTTTATTGGTCAATAGAGTTATCTCGCAGGGTGAAAGATCCCATAGATCGAGTGATCGAACCATTAGTAGCACTAGCCGACTTGAGTTTAAGTCAAACTGAGCCAGAACCGGGTGTGGCTTTACACGCCTTGGAAATTCTGACCAGGGAAGTTCCGCAGCTTCCGGAACTGCCAGCTCTGTTGGAAAAGGCGCGACTTTCGTATCTGGATCCCTGGTTAGTTGCAATGGTCGTTGAAATGCAGGTTGCTGTTGTCAAGCCCGCAAATCCCGCTCGTGTCGCTGAACTCCACCGTGAACTCGTGAGAGAGTCCATTGACTATGCCTTAACGAGGGAAGGAATCGCGAAAATGAAATTTCTTGAGGACGCAGCTAAATTGGCTACTCAATATAATGAGAAAGAATTGTTGAAAGAAGCTACCCAGGCAATGCAGGCAATGACCATGGAAGACCTAGACCTAAAACTCATAAGTGTTTCAATTGATATTCCAACGCATGAAATTGAAGACTTGATCAGCCAATTTGTTGACTTGTCCTCATTAAGTGTGGCGCTTGAAAAGATAGTCGCATCGCTTCCCCCATCGGGAAATATTGATGCAAATAAAGAATCAGAAAGGAAATTCAGGGAGGAATTCGTTTTTCAGAGTCTGGTTTCAACCACCAAGATTCGAGATGACGCACTCGCGGGGTACACGCCTATTAATGAAGAGGATGCCCTCGACCAAAGACTTTCTCAAATCGAAATGACATCCATCGGGATAAGTTCTGAGATACTTTCGCGTATCTTTATGGGCCTCCTAAACAAGTTTAATCCGAGTCAAGGAGAACTTGAAGCTTTGATTGCCGGAATCGATCACGTTGACTCTACTTCCTCTCGTTTGCTCTCGAAAGGACTCCTTGCTTTTCAAGCGGGCGAATTTGATATAGCCGTTGCACTTGTTGTGCCCAGACTGGAGACTATCGCCCGCGCCCGACTAGCAAAGTTAGGCGCCTTGCAGTACCAGGTGCAGCGGGGCTCCAAGCGAGGTGTATATCCACAACTAGGTCCACTAATTAGTGAATTAAAGCCGTCTATTGATCCGTCCTGGCATCGATTTCTATACACATTCTTAGTCAGTAACTTTGGTTCGAACTTCCGAAATGAGTTTTCCCACGGGTATTTAGATGAATCAGATGCTCGTTCGAGTGCGTTGGTACTAGTGTCTGGCCTATATTTGGCACTTACGCCGGTGGAATTTTGATGTTAAGAATTACCCAAATATTAAGGGTGGGCTCGGTGGTACCTGTTGAGGAGGTCTTCGGTTCCTTCTAGGCTTCCATCCAACGCCAGTTGAATGATCCATTGATCTACCTGCTGATTTAGTTCACTTTCATCGGAAAGGTCCAGAGAGTTATCACCAATCAATGTAGAGCCTTGCGACGTTCCCGAACCAGGAATTTCACGAAGTGAATCAATCCTCAATGTTTGAGTCACTCCGTTAGGAAAGAAGATCCCTAGAGTCATTGGTCTTGGGATCTGCTGCGCTTCTACGCCCCCTATCTCAGCAACTATCTCTTTAAATTTTGGATCAATGACAGTCTTTACCAGTGCGACCACATCTTCGTAGATATCCACTATTGAAATCGGGTAGATGGTTCCCAGTGGAAACTGACGTGGATCCCGTGAAATTAACAATGCACTCTGCCGCAAGATAAAGTCGACGGTTACCTGCATCGTGGTGGCGGGTTCGACTCCGTTAGTAGTTGAATTGAGAGTCACCACCGATTCAACTGGAAAACGCTGCACGCCGCCATCTAAATAGATTCCTTGCCAAGACAAGCGAACATATCTTGCCCGATTAAATCCCTCTTTGCGGAATGTGTTTAAATTCTCGATGCCTAGTTGCGAGATATGACTTGTGAGTCTCGCACTGAGAACACTGGCGTTAAGGAACCCGGTCAGTTCCCTAACTTTTGTCTCCGAGAGGGGTCTTCCAGCGGAATTTATATCGACGGGTAAAACCACCCCGGTTCTAATAAATAGATCTATGGGGGGAGTCTCGTTTGGCACATTTGGCACTGACAGCGATAAGTTCAGGGCAACCGATGGGGGTGCGCCCTCCCCAAATAGTTCGCGAAGTCGGTAGGAATCCGCTCCATCATTATTACCGTTTAACCGAACCCAAACCTTCCCTCTAATTGCTACGGGACGAGTGGTTTTTTCAGGATAAACACGTATTAAGAGCAGAAATTTGGGATCGGGTCCTGGAAGCCTTAGGGGGATGATTTCAGGTGTAAAGGGAGGATCTAGAAGATCGCTACACGCGTTAGAAATCTTGGTCAATTCTGTCTCAGCAACCCCAACTACTCTATTTGGGACGATTTCATCTTTCACGCCCACGATAATCAATCCTCCGTGAGTGTTAGCGAAGGCAGCAATGGTCTCAATGACTCCCGTGGAGTACTTCTCTTTGTATTCAAGAGAAAGTCCTTCGGGCAGCTCTTGCGACATGAGGTCCAGAACTAACTCGACGGTGATTTGATCCTTGGGGCAATTTTGTAGGTAGGAGATTGACGTCATAAGTTCAGGGTACGTCAGCGCGACCTGTTTGAAAGGTTAAACTCTAGAAACTTCACGAATTATCTATCTCTGTCGCCCTCTGAGGACCCAAATTCTAAGTCAGCGCTCAATTTTTTGAGGTATTCGGGGGTCAACTTCTCTCGGTTCCTACTTTCAGCGTCCAAGAACTCGATACCTTTATCTACCTGTGACTCTTCGTTGTCCATCTGTTCACTCCTTCTAGCCTCGGGGAATCCCCCTACTGGTTTGAAACAGAATCTTGAACCTGAATATTCCCTGGGAGCGATGGAAGCAATCCGAGGCCTATGCATCTCCTTCGGGAGTGAAGCTGAATGATGGGAAGTGCTGCTCGTGGTCGATATTGATCGACCGTGTCAGTGCCATTTCCTACTGTAAAGACATGGCAGGCAGGCACACTCGAGAGGAATTACTCGCCTTTTTAAAGGGGGAGAACGCTCAGGTTGTTGCGCGCGACTCTAGAAATGGCGAACTTGTAGTGATGCGCCAAGGAGGGGCTGATGCACTTCGGGCCATCACGAAGCAGTATCTATTATGTCCCGTAGAAGATTGCCCCGATCCAGGACTAGAGGCTATTGGAGGCAGTACCGGGAGAAGGCATCATTTCCGGCATCGAACTGGAGGTGGTCATGGATCTGCTGTTGAATCACTCTTTCATTATCAAAGCAAATTGATACTGGGAGCTTGGGCTGAGGCATCTGCTTTGGAACAAGGATTAAGAGTGCGGGTGCAGATTGACTGCGCTTTTGTTGGCGTGGAAGTCCAGAAAACTAGAAAGCCCGATGTCCTTATTGAATTTCTAGAAACCGGCGAACAGTTGGCCTTTGAGGTTGAGTATTTTAATTCGACTGATGTCAGTTCACTTAATAAAAGGAGAAGCAACTATCAAGACTTGGGCATCAAAGATATTTGGCTCTTTGGTCACGCCTCCCGCCATGTAAAACTAAAGCAATCTACTTCTTTGTTTCCATCGAGCAGCGTGAAGCTCGATTCAGTATTGGCGAGGATCGGCGAATTGAGGGATCCGATATTGGTTATCAACCCGGTTGAAGGACTCGTTGGCACTTTAGTGCAAGACACTCCGACTCCACACTGGAGGTGGTGGGAATCGACTAGTTCCTATGGATTGAATTTTGCGACTAAACGAGAAACAGGTGATTGTGCGGACGTTTACCTTGATTCTCTAGATGCTTGTCGACTAGATGCTCAGTTTGGAATTGTTTCCCCCGCAATGGAGAAGGTCTGGCAATCACGAAGCGAGATAGAAATATTGGCCAAGGAGGCGGAGGCCGCCTTTTTAAAAGACCGAAGAGACCAAGATAGAGCTCTAGATCTTGAAATCCAGAGCCGTATTGCGATTCAGAGGAAGATTGAGACTTTCAAAACTGAACAATTGAAAATATGGGAGGAGCACCCGCTACGAAAGAGCTTGATCGCCTTTTACGGTGAGATTCCTGCTGCAATAAGAGAAAAACTCTTTCATGATGATGGTATTTATGCTCACCATGAACATTGGCATGCCCTTCTGTTTCAGCAGTTCATTGCCGGAAAGTTGGTGGGACACCAGTTCACGGTCCCCAATGTCTACGGATATCTCAATAGTCTTGGTATTCGGTTTGGAAAGAACGGCAAGTGGAGAGCGGGGGCGATTATTGATTACCTTCGATATCTACACAATCAGGGGTATGTGAAGCTCGATGATGAAGACAGATTTGGATCAAGAATTGATCAGCCGATTGAGGTCCTTTTGAATAAAATTTATGTCGAACCTGCTAAAAAGCCTCCAATAAAGTTTCAGGGACATATTGGTGCTACCCAGAGTCAATTGCATTGGCAGGCTCAAATGGTTCAAATATTGAGGGCTGAACCGAAGATAACCTTCAGCAACCTAAAACGACGCTTACCTCCAACAATCACCGATTTGGAACTTCAAGATGCGTGGGATTTCATTGATGAGGGCAAAGAATGGAGTACGGAAGGCGATCAGAATTGAAAGAAATCACGTCAACTTGGCAACGTGTGAAATTCATTCCAAAACCGTGTGAAAGCATCTCATCCCACCACTCCGATTGATTCTATTTTGAACGGGGAATTCTTTATTCGCTAGCCCCCCACGGTGCACTATCTCTCGCATGAAATGTGCGGGGGATAGTGCTTTTTTTATGGCTTTTGGCGTAATCTATTGTGGTAATGCTAAAAGGGAGCCACAATGGGAAAACCAGCACAAGGTAAGAAACCAAGGCCCAAGAACTCTGGTGGCATGCGAAAGAAGATTGGTCACTATAAAGAAACCTCGACGGGTCAAGTGCTGGACTACACCTACTACCAAGCCAGTCGCGAAGTTCCCAAAGATAAACTGAAAAAAGGTGTGATGCGGGAGAGAATCACGGGAAACGGCGCCACACCCTCTCAAGCACAAGCTCGGTTAGAAGAGAACTGGCTTCTACGCTTCAATGAAGATAAGGAAAAGATTGCCCGCTCCAAGAAGATAAAGGCTAAAGACCGCACTCTTAACTGGTTATACGAGCAGTGGCAAGAGGCCAATGAAGACGGTGAAGTCAGTGATGTGATGGTCAAAAAGTATGAAGGATATTTCAGGCTTCATATCCTTCCCCATCTAGGGGAGCGAAAGCTGGAATCCCTGACCTCCAGAGACTTTCGCCAACTCTTCACCAAAACCTTGCCGAGCAAGCCGGGGAAGGCTGGAAAACCCCTCTTGAGCTCCACGGCTATTCGGAACGTTTACCTATCCCTTTCCAGTTGCTACAACTTTGGCGTGGCTGAGCGAATCATCGAGTATTCACCGCTCAAGACCGTGAAAGCGCCCCCTAAGAATCAGATTGAACATGACATGGAAACCATCTCGACTAATGCTGAGGAGCTTCTGGAGATCTTGCAGGCCTCTCCAGATGAGGACTATTGCCGTTGGCTTCTTCAGTTCCTAGGCCTAAGGAGAGCAGAGCGTCTTGGCCTGACTTGGGACTGCATCGAAGATCTTGAGAGCAAAACTCCTACCATGAAGGTTCACCAACAACTCGCCCGCTATGCCGAAAAAGGCAAGGGTTGGTATATCAAGCCTTGGACGAAGAATGCGACCCATCGAACCATCGTGATTCCGGAACCCTTTATCTCCGCACTTAGAGAGCATAAAAAGAGGCAGGACAAACTAAGAAAAAGTCCAACCTTCAAGCCGGCCAAACAGTTTTCCAACTGCATCTTCCTACAACCCGATGGTTCTATTTACACTCTCAATCGAGACAATATCGAATGGGGTAAGTTGCTGAGGAGTCACGGACTGCCTCACTGGACGGGGCATAAAAATAGATTTGTGACCGCTATCTGGCTTGCGGCTCAGAAGCCTGTGGTGCCAGTTCAGACCATTCAGTCGGTCTTGGGGCATAAGTCCACTGCCCTTGCCATGTATTACCAAAGAACTTCTATCGAACAACAGGAAGCACCGATGGCAAAGTATGGGCAAAAGTTGGTTAATGCAGGAAAGAATAGATAACGGATCTAAGCCGCCGTCGACAGCCTCTGGTGCAAGATAAAGAGTTGCTCGCAGATGTCTTCTTCGCTGATGTTTTCAGGAAATCTGTAAGCCTTGTAGACGGAAGCATTGAGTCTTTTGTGCGCTTGTCTCAGTTGGTCAGGCTTAAACCTCGGGCTATAGAGCTCCGCAAGGGTATTTGTCATGAAGTTGCCGCGAACTCGTAAGACTCGCTCAAAGTTATGTTCAATCTCTAGTTGCTCATCTGATTCCATCACGGGGACTGGGATGGTTTGGTAGAGAGCGAAGGTCGAGATTTTTGCAGGTAGGTCAAAATGGGCTTGAGCTGTTTTCTTCCATAGATGAAAGATTCGGGAACTTAGGATTCCGGCAACAAAAAACTCGTCCTCTTCAATGATTCCCACGGACTGATTCGCGACGACTTCTTGCGAGAGATGAGTGACTGGCAGATATTCGTATTCCTCGTTGTCATTAAGTGGAACCGCGAGATAGTCCTTATGCGCCTCTTTCCCGAGCGTGACCATCTCGGAGGAGTCTTTCCATTGCTGCGTTTTTTTGGAGTTGCTTTTGGAGCGAAACTCTCTGAGAGCTTGAGTTCTTTGCGAGAGCTCGGGTGAAGATTTGATTGTCGACTCATCAACTCCTTCCAACCATAAGCACCAGCGCTTTTCTCCGCGGAGCAAATCCTTAGTGCTCACTAGCGGTCGCAGGAATCGTGCTGCAACTGGATCCTGTAGACGGATTGACTCTGCATCTTCTTCGCTGATGTTGGAGAGCAGTCCGCTATCGAGAGGGGAGAATCCAGTCCGAAGGCGCGGGAAAAGAGAAGCTAGTGGGTAATAGGGGACTTTGAGTTTGGGCAAGGAATCCATCTATTTGCCAGTCGTTGTTTTGTTTTTCTTGACTTTAGGTGGAGCAGTGAAGAGGTCGGCAGTGGCTTGTGTGTATAAAGTGAATAACTTTTCAAGTATTGTTTCATCAGTTGATTCCGGTTTGAGTCCAAGAGTCTTGAGAACTTCCTTGTCTATAACTCGATGGGCGTCTCTTAGCTCAGCTGGCATCGCGTTTTTGTCATACAGAGCAGCTAAGGATTCTGTCGGTCTCGCGGCTCGGGCATCAAGGACACCTTGTGCTGCTTTTTCTAGTCGGTTCTTCTGCTCATTAGTTATTTCTGGAAATGGAAAGTTGTTATAAGTGATGGTGTTGCTTATGCGCGTATCACTTTTTAATCTTCCGGAAACTGCTTTATTCCACACGTTGAATGGTCGAGAGTTGAGGACCCCGAAAGTTGTGAGTGAGGCATCAGCAATGATGAAGAGCGAATCGTTCGTTATAGTTTCAACTCCGAAACGGGCAATCGGAACGTAGTCTCGGTCGACCGAAGATACACGAGGAATCGCTAAATAATCTGAGGCTGGATGTCTAATCTCTTGGAACTCACTTGGGCGGTCAGCATCTTTTTGTGTTGCTTTTTTAGGGCTTGCTTCTCTTAGCTTTCGCACTTCATCCACTCTGGTTGAAAGTTCTCGAGAGTTTCTTATGTCTGAGGGGTCGGCTCCTTTTAGCCACAAACACCACCGAACGTCATTGTGAATCAACTCTTGAGCACCAATAAGTCTGCGTAGATATTTTGCCGCAACGGGATCCGTTTTACGGATTTTTTCCGCTGTGGCTTCGTCAATATTTGAGAGAAACCCCCCATCAGTTGGTTGGTTTCCCTTGACCATAGGCTGGGTGTGTGATGAAAGTGGTTTGGACCTCGACGTAATCAGAACGTTTGGCGCATCAAGTAGATAGCCATTTATGTTCTTCACCATTGAAAGAGTTGGCCTCGCTTTCACCGTTGCGTAGGACCAGAGTTCTTTTTTAGTTGCGTTATTTCTGTTGGAGAATCCAACAATGACGCAATGAACCGCCGCTTTTCCCACAGCATCGTTTTCCCAAGCGAAGGTTCTATGAGCAAAATCAATCTCCATCCCTAAATCGGAGAGCTGCCCCCAGATTGTGGCTGGTTGTTCGCCTTGGGTGATTGAGTTTGTCGACACAAATGCACCTCGACCGCCACACTTGGCGAGATATCTGGCCGTGACCAAATACCAGTTAGCTACGTAGTCAACGGCACCGCCACTAGGGATGCCACTCCAGATAAGTTCCGTGTCTTTTCTTTGTTCATCATTTTGATAGGAATAGCCACTAAATGGTGGATTTCCAAAAATGAAAGTCTTATCCGTCATTGGCCAGAGCGTTGACCAATCAAGGCGAAGAGCATTTCCATGAGTGATTTGTGCACTCTCACCTAATGGAAGCAGGCTTGGTGAACTCCCCGTTATTTCCTCCAGAGCAAGGTTTGCCTGATGCTCAGTTAGAAACATGGCTACCTGAGCTATCTGGGAGGACCACTCTTCATATTCGATTCCATGAAACTGAGAGAGACGGATATTGACTCCCCAAGTGCCATCCAACCCAACGTAAGCCTGCGTCCCTTCAATCTCTTGTAGCCGCGCAATCAACTTGAGGTCCAACTCGCGCAATCGCTTGTAGGTAAGGATGAGAAAGTTGCCACAACCTGCAGCGGGATCCGCAAAAGTGTAAGTAGATAACTCTTTATGGAACCTGCGAAGCAATATTGGGCTATCCCAAGCCTTCTGCAAGCGTTCATTGAACTCATTGAGGAAAAGTGGCCCAATCACCTTTAGGATATTGGCCTCAGACGTGTAGTGCTCTCCGAGTTCCCTGCGCGCAGTCTTGTCCTTAATGGTCTGGAACATGGCACCAAAAATAGCTGGGCTTATCTGAGACCAATCATATTTACATGCATGAAGCAAAGCCCGTCGCATTTCCGGTGTGAACGAAAATACTGGGAGAGGTTCGCTAAAAAGGCCACCGTTTATAAAGGGAAAGTCAGCAAGTGAGACGTGAAGCGTCGACGGTCGCTTGTCGCGCGGAGTGTTGACGACCTGAAAGAGTTCTTGAAGCAGTCCACCGAGTCCAGAACCATTGGCCGGAGTTGCATCCACGAGTGCCTCAAAAAGACCACGCTTCCAAAGTCGTGCATCATCACCAAATAGAAGGAAAAGTATTCGCACTAAAAATACGGATACCTCATGCCCCTCAAATCCCGCCTTTTCAATCTCAATGAAGAGATTAGCCATCAGAGTTGCAGCTTGACTGTCGGCAGATGCTTCCACTCTTGTAGCAGATGCTATATATCCCTCAAAAAGTGACTCGAATCGGTGGAGATTCTTAGGAAGTTCTTCAAGCGGGAACTCGATAGTTGTGCCAGCAAAAACTTCCACGATCCGAACCCGCTTAAAGTCGCTAACAATGAATACGGGGGGTCTCTTCACAGGCTCGAGCGAGACTAAATAATCTCTAGCCTGCTCTTCGGCCTTATCCAAACTTTTTCCTGCGGACTTATGCTCGATTAGCATTACACCTGGCCACAAGACGTCTATAAAGTTAACGTTGCCGGTAGCAGAGGACTTCACGGGAGCCTGAAACTCAACTCCGGCAGTAAGCAAATCGTCGACCTTAACGACGTTGATGAGAAAATCTCGCCAGAATGATTCGGCAAGCTGTTTTTCGCTTCGAGCAGACTTGTATTTTTCTACGAAAGAGTGAGCGGCGTAGGTCGAAAGGCTGCGCTCAGAATCCATCTTCAGAGGCTAGCAGCGGCCCGTTCTTTCAAGGGTTAAGACTCGAGTTAGGTCCCGAGTTGTTCGAGCTCCATTAGAAACGGCAACAAACCCAAGTATCGACGGGAAGCGCTTAACGGGGACCTTCACGATGCGCTTTCTTAACTGACCAGTCGTCAGGGTCTTATTGCCCTTATAGATGCGCCCATAGACAACCTTTTTTCTCATCGGTTTAGGCTGACCGGGAAGCCCTCTCGCAGCCAACCGTCGCAAAGTTCGAGACACGGTCACAGCTTCTTGAAAGCTCAACGGTATTTTCCAGATTGTTGGCTTAAGGCCGAAGTAGCCCCAAAATCTTCCAATGCTTTTTTCGTCCTTCCAGATTAGAGGCGGCTGATTTTGATACTCCTTACTCCCTCCCTGGGGTGAGGCGTGCTTGGAGAAATAAACGATGATGCTACGGACATCAAAACCCCCGTATTTATCTTCGTAACTGATGTGCGTGCCTGATATTAAGTGCCTTTCTCTCTCCTCTGGATCCGGGTGATTAACAACTTTCACCCAAGTTTTTGCAAGCCACGTTCTAAATGCCGGATTGTTGGGAGGAGCGCAAAGAATGTGAAAATGAACCGCTCCACGCGCCTGATATTCAACTTTCCAAAGTCCGTAAAAAGGGACCTTGAACTTTCTCTCATATCGCTTCCTTAAAGATTGAAGATGCCGCTTTGCATCGTGTCCAGTTGGGAC
>Ga0007854_10002570_pt1 | contig 11225 bp, 12 predicted proteins | sample CryBogCBH12Aug08_FD_60382 | JGI IMG/M metagenome (GOLD analysis project Ga0007854, IMG submission 60382) | Freshwater microbial communities from Crystal Bog, Wisconsin, USA - CBH12Aug08 | ecosystem: Environmental > Aquatic > Freshwater > Lake | place: Crystal Bog, Wisconsin, USA | collected... | reverse complement strand
ACCGAGTGCGCGGCGCGGCGCAGTTCGTGGAAATTCAAGGAATTAGTGTCTCCCGCAATCACCACGCGGCGCGGTTCATCCAGCCAGAAATCCAGTGCGTGCAGCATGAACGCCAAACCGGCGGGCTGATTTTCCAGCCGGTGGGCGAAGAGTTGCAACGTCGCTTCGGCGGGCTGGCGGAAATCTTCCCGGCCCGTGATGGCGGCGAGTTTCAGCAGCGCGAGCGTGGCGACGGAATTGCCGCTCGGCTCCGCGCCGTCATAATCGTCCTTCACGCGCAAAATCAAATCCGTCGTGCTGGCGGGGCTTTGCCAGAAGCCGCCATTCGCCGGGTCGTAAAATTTCGCAATCATCGCTTCAGCCAATTCAATGGCGAAATCGAGATGCTTTGGTTCCAGCGTGGCTTCGTAAAGTTGAATGACGCCGTCGAGCAGAAACGCATAGCCTTCGAGCAATTGCACGCGGTCGCGGTCGCCGTCGCGCCAGCGGTGGAAAAGCGTCTTGGATTTTTCGTCCCAAAGTTTTTCCCGGCTGAACTGCAAATTTTTCTCCGCCGCCGCGCGATATTTTTTCTCGCCTAAAACGACGGAAGCCCGCGCAAACGCGCCGAGCATCAGGCCGTTCCACGAGGCGAGGATTTTGTCATCGAGATGCGGGCGAACTCGTATGGCGCGCACGGCGAGCATTTTATTTTTCGCGGCATTTAGCAGCGGCAAATCGGCGTCGGCCACTTGTGGCTTCACGATGCTCAAGACGTTCAAACCCGGCAAGGGGTTTGGATGGCTGTGATCCACGAAGTTGCCAGCCTTCGTGATGCCGAAATAATTTGCGGCCACGATGAATTCTTCTGGGGACAGCAATTTGGAAAGTTCGTCGTGCGTCCAGCAGTAGAATTTTCCTTCCTGCCCCTCGCTGTCCGCGTCCTCGGCAGAAAAAAATCCGCCGCCCGGATGCGTCATGTCGCGCAAAACGTAATCCAAAATATTGCGGACCACTTCCGCGTGGCGCGTGTCACCGCTGATAAGAAACGCATCGAGGTAAAGCTGCGCAAGCTGCGCGTTGTCGTAGAGCATTTTTTCAAAATGCGGCACCAGCCACTCGCCGTCCACGGCGTAGCGCGCGAAACCGCCGCCGAGCTGATCGTTAATTCCACCAGCATTCATGCGGTCACAGGTGTGCAAGACCATTTTCGCGGCCTCGTTGTCGCCAAATCTTTTTGCCGCGCGCAGCAACAATAGCGGAATGCTCGGCTGCGGAAATTTCGGCGCGCCGCCGAAGCCGCCGTTTACGGCATCGTAAGCTTCCTTGAACATCTCCGCCGCGCGCCGCAGCGTCTCCGGCGTGAGCGGGGAGTTTTCCTTCGCGTCGCGGGTGGTGATAAGTTCCAGCCGCGCGTGCAATTCGTCGGCGGAGGCCACAATTTCAATTTTGCGCTCACGCCACAATTCCGCGATTTGCTGGAGCAGTTGCAAAAAGCTGGGCCGCCCGTGGCGCGTGTCTGGCGGAAAATAGGTGCCGCCGAAAAAGGGTTTTAACTCCGGCGTGAGAAACACATTTAGCGGCCAGCCGCCGCTGCCGGTCGTGGATTGCACGAACGTCATGTAAATTTTATCCACGTCCGGGCGCTCCTCGCGATCCACTTTGATACTGACAAAATGTTCGTTCAGATACGCGCCAATTTTATTGTCCTCAAAACTTTCGCGTTCCATGACGTGACACCAATGACACGTGGAGTAACCGATGCTCAAGAAAACCGGTTTATTCTCCGTGCGCGCCTTGGCAAACGCCTCGTCGTTCCACGCAAACCAAGCCACCGGATTATGTGCGTGTTGGAGCAGATACGGCGATTTTTCCTGCGCGAGACGGTTGGTGTGTAGGGCGGACATCGTGAAGAATCTGCCTCAAATTTTGATTTGCTGCGAATAATTTTGCGTCGTCTCGCCCGCGCGGCTGCGCTAGGCTGAACCCATGCTGTCGCAAAAACCGTGGCGGGCCGAAGCCGTGATCCAGTTGATCGCGGGCGTCTTCGTCTGCCTTTGCGCGGGCGTGCTCGCGGCGGGACTGCTGCGGCAGGCGGGCTTGGCGGCCTTTAAATCACCGGAAAGCTTGGCAAATATCCTCGCGACAACCCTGAGTTTTCAGGGCTCAGCCTGGATTTTGATTTTGTTTTTTTTGAAACAACACGCCGTTGACTGGCGCAACGCTTTGGGCCTCCGCAACGCAAATCTTAAAAGCTCCTTGCTGCTCGCCGGCGGTATTCTTGCGCTGACGCTGCCCGTGGTGCTCGGATTGGAACAACTTTCCGCCGCCGTGCTGCAAAAAATCGGCTGGGCACCCGAAGATCAGCCGGCCGTGGAACTGATTGTCAACGCGAAGTCATTGTGGCTGCGCGGCTATCTCATGTTTTTTGCGATGGTGCTCGCGCCGGTGGCGGAGGAATTTATTTTTCGTGGCGTGTTGTTTCCTTTCATCAAGCAGCTCGGCTGGCCGAAGCTGGCTTGGTTTGGCGTTAGTTTTTTGTTTGCGCTCATCCACGTTAACGCGGTGACGTTTGTGCCGCTGTTCGTGCTGGCGCTGGTGTTTGCCTGGCTTTACGAGAAAACCGACTGTCTGATCGCGCCCATCGCTGCACACAGCCTGTTCAACACCGCCAACCTAGTCATCCTTTTCACGCAAAACCGATGAACGAATTTGAACTCATTGCGCGACTCACTAAAACGCTGCCGTCTAACAAAACCGTCGTAACTGGTGCGGGTGACGATTGCGCCGTGCTGGACTTAGGCGTGCCGGAAAAACTGATTTTATTCAAGACGGATGCGGTCGTTGAAGGAATTCATTTTATCAACGAAACGCCGCCGGAAAAAATCGGGCGCAAGGCGCTCGCTCGGGGCTTGAGCGACATCGCAGCGATGGCCGGCACACCGACGGCGGCGCTGGTGACGATTGCGCTGCCGGATAAATTCGACGCGGAATTCATCGGCAAAATTTACGAAGGTCTGAACGCGTTGGCGGAAAAACAAGGCGTTGCCATCGTCGGTGGCGAGACGACGAAGAATCCCGAAGGCATCCTGATTTCCATCGCGCTACTCGGCACCGTGCCGCGCGGAAAACAGATTTTGCGGAGCGGCGCAAAAGTCGGCGACGCGATTTTTGTGACCGGAGAACTTGGCGGTTCGCTCGCGGGCAAGCATCTGGATTTTGAGCCGCGATTGGCAGAAGCGCGGTGGCTGGCGGAACATTTTCCCATTCACGCGATGCTCGATTTGAGCGACGGACTGGCCGGCGACTTGCGGCACATCGCCAACGCGAGCAAGGTTGGCGCGGAGATTCTAAAATCGGCGCTGCCCATTTCACGCGCGGCAAAATTGCAGGCGCGCGAAAGCTCCACCGCCAAGCCTGCCGCGCTCGCGGCGCTGACCGACGGTGAAGATTTTGAACTGCTGTTCACCGTCGCCAGCAAAAGCGCAGTGAAGCTGCTCGATACGTGGAAGCAGCGGTTTCCGGAAACCAAATTGAGTTGCATCGGGAAAATTGTTACTGATGAAGCCATATGGCTCCGCGACAAAACGGGTTCACACAAACTCAACGCGCATGGCTACGTTCATTTCGCATAGTCCGGCGGACACGGAATCGCTTGGCGAGCAGTTTGGCCGCGCAGCGCAAACCGGCCTCGTCATCGCGTTGAGCGGCGACCTCGGCGCAGGCAAGACGCAGTTCGTGCGCGGTGTGGCGCGCGGGCTGGCTTGCACGGGTCGAGTGCATTCACCGACGTTCACGCTGGTCAACGAATACGGCGGCGGGCGGCTGATTTTATTTCATCTCGATTTATACCGACTGGAAAAGGCCGAGCAGATTTTTTCGGCGGGCATTGAGGAATATCTTTCCCCGGCTGGCGTAAGCGTTGTCGAGTGGGCGGAAAGATTGGCCGAGGCCGGATTGGTGGTTGGGAAAAAGCTTGTGCAGGTTAAGATTCAAATTATTAACGAATCAGAACGTAAAATTATTTATGACAATTCTGGCGCTTGAATTTTCCTCGGCGCGGCGAAGCGTGGCGCTGGCGCGCGCCGGCGTGGTTCTAGCCGAGGCCGCCGTGCAGACGGACGCCCGCGGCACTGACGCGTTTGGCCTGATTGAAAAGGCTTTGGCCGAGGCAAAAATTTCGCGGCGGGAAATTGACGTCATCGCCGTCGGGCTTGGCCCCGGCAGCTACACCGGCATCCGCGCCGCCATCGCGGTGGCGCAGGGCTGGCAACTGGCGGCCGCCGTGAAACTGCTCGGCGTGAGCAGCGCGGATGCCCTCGCAGCGCAAGCGCAGGCGGAACAGATTTTCGGGCGTGTCAATGTGGTGATTGATGCGCAACGCGGGGAGTTTTACCTGGCAGCTTGGGACATTTCAGCGGCGGAACGAAAGGAAATCTCGCCGCTGAAAATTGTTTCCGGCGCGGAAACGATGACACGAAAAAATGCGGGGGAAATTTGCGTGGGGCCGGAAGCAGCAAATTTGATTTTCCCTTCGGCGGCGGTGGTGGCACGGCTGGCGGATGGACGAAGTGATTTTATGGCCGGCGAAAAACTGGAGCCAATTTATTTGAGGGAAACGAGCTTTGTAAAAGCGTCACCAACAGGAATTTTTTGATAGCCGGAACTTGGACTTAGTTCCGCCGACGGCGAATCAGCAGCCAGCACGCCGCCAGACCACCGCCAAAAATGGTCCACGTCTGCGGCTCCGGGACGGTGACGACCGACAACCCCCAACTTACCAAGGTGGATTGTCCGCCGGCGGAAAGGTCGGCGATGAACAGCGTCCAGACACCGTTGGGATTGGACCCGTCATAATTAACCAGCGTGTTGCCGGTGGGTGCCACATCAAAGGCAGAAGGCGACGAAAGCGGGTCAATCGCGCGGCTGTCGGTCGCCCAAGTCCCCGTCAACTGGCCGCTGCCGTTCAGGGTGTAGCTGCCGGACTGGTAGTTGTGAATATTGTTTGCAGAAGAGCTGTCAAAGGTGACGTTGAATCCGGCATCGGCATACCCATAATAATTTCCGGAACCCTCCCCCGTCCGGTTCACCAAAACCACCATGGTGCCGGTGGGCGAAATCAGGTAGGCATAAAGGTCGCCGCTGAAACCGCCGGTGATGTCGAGATTTACCGTGATATTGGTGGTGGAGCCACTCAAGCCGCTGACATTGAGCGAAGAAGTGATACCAACTGGATTGGCGTCGGGAATCACGGTGTTGTTCGTGACACTGACCGTTTCGTTGGTCAGGTCAGCGCGGCTGGTCAGGGCAACCAGCAACAACATCAGGATTCCAAAATATTTTTTCATTACAGCACGCGCAATGGATTCTGATTCCCATAACGCAATCCGATAATTCGCAGCGATACTTTCCGCTAAACGGCTTAATCGGAATTTTGTGTCTAAAGATAAGGCGTTCATGATGGCAACGCAACCTCATTTCTGTGTCAAACAGGTGAAAAGTTATTTACCCCCCAAATCTAATTGCCACTCATCCCAAAACAAACATCAGCCAGCCCGCCATAAAACTCAATCCGCCCAGAGGCGTCACCGCCCCCAACCAGCGCAAGTCAGTAACTGCCAGCAGGTAAAGCGATCCGGAGAACAATAGGATTCCCGCCAGAAAAAAGCGCCAAGCCGCTGCTGGCAACTTGTCCCGTTCAGCTAGGACAAACAGCATTACCGCATGGATTAAATGGTAAAAAACCGCCTTTTCCCAGATGTCCGCTGTGCCATTGCGTGTCAGCAAACCTTTTAGCCCGTGCGCGCCAAACGCGCCGAACCCCACGGCCAGGAATCCCAATGCGGCAGCGATGCGGCGGGCGGTGGCCGGCTTCATTTACTCTCCGCCGCCGCCAGACGTTTTTGCAGTTCGCGCTCGAGATAAGTATCCTCCGGCGCCGTAGCCCATGCCGTGAACCACAAATCACCAAGCAGTTGTCCGCTCTTCACCAATTGCGCTTCCAAAAATGCCCGGCCTTCAGCGCCACTATTTTCCTTGTTGGACAACTTGCCGTCTCGATCAAGAATATAGAGTGGTTCAACCAGCTTGTTTTGTTCCACGATGAATTGGACCGCATTCCCAAAAATGCCGTCCGGCACTGCCGCCGCCGAAAGCTTTTCCGCCGGATGAATCCGTGCCGACAATTTTTTGGTGTCAATGCCGCCGGTAGCCGCAAAAAATCCGCCGTCAATCCAGCTATGGAACTTGAACGACGTCGTGTAATGATGCGGATTGTCGTTCGTCGTCCAGCCGTGGTGATACATCGTCGTGTGCAATGGCTGGCTCGCGTCGCCGACGAAATGGCCCATCACGCCCATCACATAAATAATGTTCTGCTTCGCGTTCGCGATTTCATCCGCGGTGCCGCCCGTCTTTTCCAGCGCGGCCAGCGTGCTGAAACCGGACTGAAGCTTTTCAAAATTTTCCGCTATCGCCCACGGCAAAAAGCCGCTCAACTCACGTGTATGGTCGCTGTCGCGCGCCGGGTCAATCGCCGGAAACCTTTCGGGATGCGCCGCGCGCGCCTTCACGATGGCCGCCACGAAATCATAGCGCAGCGGCGGCAGCGTCGCCGGCGTGAGGTCGTAAAGTTTTATGTCTTCCAAATCCAGGTAATGATCCGGCCCGCTTGCATGGCCCAGCGCCAAGCCGGTGCCGTCGCGGAGGCTGGTGATGTTGCGCCAGCGGTCAGCCTCACCAGCGAGATACGCAATCCGCGTCTGGGCATCCGGCGTCAGGGCAAATGCCGGAAAATCTTTCGGCAGTGATGCCAGCGCCAGTTCGTTCACCGCGTGATGGCCTTCGTAATCCCATGCGAGCGCATTTCCTGCCAGCACGGCGGCGGCACTGATAACAGCTAAAATTTTATTTTGCATGTTCACTCCTGACCCAATCCTAGCGCAACCCGGCATCTTTCAAAGCAGAATCACCGCGCGCAAAAATCCATGTTCATCGGCAGCCATCCGTGGTTAAATTCCCAAGTGAAAATCATCACCGACGAACGCTGCACCGCCTACATCCGCTCCGGCCATCCGGAAAATCCCCGGCGCGTCGCCGCCACGATTGCGCTGCTTAAAAACCAGTCGGAATTGCCCGTCACCTGGGCGTTGCCCGGCGAAAATATTCCTGACGAAATCATCCTCCGCGCCCATGCGCCCGAAGTGCTGCCCCGGCTCACCGTGCCGGAAGATTTTGACGAGGATACGCCGTTCCATGAAAACATCGGCACCTACGCCCGCGCTTCTGTCGCCGCCGCGCTCGACGCAATGCACGCGGCGCGTAACGGCGAAATGGTTTTCAGCCTCATGCGCCCGCCCGGCCACCATGCCCTACGGAAAAAATCCATGGGCTTCTGTTACCTCAATAACGTCGCCATTGCCACGCTCGAAGCCCGCGCAACGGGCGCGAAACGCGTCGCGGTTTTTGATTTTGACGTGCATCACGGCAACGGCACCGAGGACATTTTGTTGAACCAGCCCGGCGTCGAATTTTTTTCCGTTCACGAGCATCCGTCCTATCCGCACACCGGCGCGGAAAACGCCGGTCACAACTGCTTCAACTATCCCGTCGCGCCCGGCACGCCACGCCTGACCTACCGCGCCAAGCTCGCCAATGCGCTCGACGACCTGCGCAGCTACCGGCCGGAAATCATCGCCGTGTCCGCCGGTTTTGACGCCTACCTGCGCGACCCGCTGGCCGACAGCCCGCTGCTCGCGGAGGATTTTTACTGGCTCGGCCAGTCGCTGCACGCGCTCGGCGTGCCATTTTTTAGCCTGCTCGAAGGCGGCTACAGCAAAGATTTGCCGGAGTTAATTTTTGCATATCTCAAGGGCGTCGCCGGAAAATAATATTGCCGGAGGAAACGAATCGGCTCGACAACCGGCGCCAAATTTTTAGCCTCCGCGCATGACGACACCAGTGGTGCCAATCCTGTTCGGCGGGCTGATTGCATGGAGCATTTATCGCCGCGTGCGCCGAAACATTGGCCGGCAAAAGCTGCGCCCCACACGCCACGTCATTTCCATCGTCGTTTTTTCTCTCATCAGTCTCGTGCTCCTCGGCGTATCAGAACTGTTGCCGAAACTCGTCTCCGGCTTCGGCATCGGTCTGCTACTCGGTGCCGCGTTTGGATTTGTTGGCCTGCGCCTCACCAAATTTGAAACGACCGCCGAAGACCGTTTTTACACGCCCGACCCGCGCATCGGCATGGCCATCGTGCTGATATTTGTCGGCCGGATGATTTACCGCTTCTGGTCGCTGCGCCACCTCGTCGGCGAGGCGCAAACGCCACCACCGTTTAAAAGCGCGCTGACCTACCTCACTTTCGGACTGCTCGCCGGCTACTACATTATTTTCTACACCGGGCTGATTCGCCACGCGCGCAAAAAATAACCGTGTGAAAAAACTTTGCATCCGCCGCGCGAAATTTAGATTGGTCGTGTGACCGTCCTCGAAGCGATTCAGAAAAGCACTGATTTCCTGACCAAGAAAGGTGTCGAGTCGCCGCGCCTGCAAACGGAACTGCTCCTCGCACACCAGCTCAAGATGCCGCGAATGAAGCTGTATCTGAACTTCGACCGCGTGCTGACGGCGCCGGAAACCGACGGTCTGCGCGAACTCATCAAACGCCGCGCCGCGCGTGAACCGCTCCAGCACATCACCGGCACGACCTCATTTTGCGGTCACGAAATCACCGTCAACCGCCATGCGCTCATTCCGCGTCCGGAAACCGAATTGCTCGCCGAACTCGGCTGGAAATTTTTATCGGAACGCCAAAATCCAGCCGCTTTGGACTTCGGCACCGGCACCGGTTGTATCGCCATTGCCATCGCCGCGAAATGTCCGACAGCGAAAGTCACCGCGCTGGATATTTCCACTGAAGCGCTGGCGCTGGCCAAACAAAACGCCGAGCAAAACAAGGTCGCCGAGCGGATTGTTTTTTTGCCGAGCGACGACTTTACCGCGCTGACCGGACTAAATCAATTTGACTTAATAATTAGCAATCCGCCTTACATCGCCTCCGCCGAAATCGCGATACTGGAACCGGAGGTTAAAGATTTTGACCCACGCGCCGCGCTGGACGGTGGCGCGGACGGGCTGGATTTCTACCGGCGGCTCGCGGCGGAGGCGAAACCGTTCCTGAAACCGGATGGCAAAATCATGGTTGAGTTCGGCGACGGCCAGGCAGAAGATATCAAAACAATCTTTGGAACCGCGAAGTGGATTATCGAAGCCATTCAGGAAGATTACAGTCAGCGTGCCCGGATTCTAACTGCGCGAATTTAATTTCATGGAAAGTTTTCTCATCAAAGGCGGCGTGCCATTGCGCGGCATCGTGGAAATCAGCGGCAGCAAAAATGCCGCGCTGCCCATCATGGCGGCGGCGCTGCTCACCGACGAGCCGTGCGTCATCCGCCGCGTGCCGGACTTGAGCGACACGCGGTTCATGGTGCAAATTCTTAAATCCCTCGGCGCGGAAGTGAGTTTTGAAAGCGGCACCGTCTCTGTTCATGCCAAAAAAATCCGTGGCTACGCGGACTACGAACTCGTCCGCAAAATGCGCGGCTCCATCTGCATCGCCGGGCCGCTGCTGGCGCGGTTGCGCCAGGCGAGGATTTCTTTGCCCGGCGGTTGCATTATTGGCGCGCGCCCAATCAACCTGCACCTGAAAGGTTTTGAAGCGTTAGGCGCTAAAATCAAAATTGAAGGCGGCTATGTGGATGCGTCGGCGAAAAAACTTTCCGGCAATTCGCTGTTTCTCGGCGGCCGCGCCGGGCCGACGGTTTTGGGCACGGCAAACGTAATGATGGCGGCGGCGCTGGCGGACGGCGTGACGGTCATTGAGAGCGCGGCGTGCGAGCCGGAGGTGGTAGATCTCGCGAATTTCCTGAACGCGATGGGCGCAAAAATTTCCGGTGCAGGCAGTCCAACCATCACCATCACCGGTGTGAAAAAAATTCACGGCGCGGAGCATGAAGTCATTCCCGATCGCATCGAGGCGGCGACGTTTTTAATCGCTGCTGGCGCGACGAATGGCGAAGTGGTGGTGAAAAATGCGCGCGCCGACCATTTGCGCGCGGTGATTGACAAATTGAGCGAAGCCGGCGTTTCCGTGACGCGACGCGGCAAAAATCTGGTGGCACGGCGCGCCGGTAAACTTAAGCCCGTGGACATCACCACGCTGCCGTATGCGGGTTTCCCGACGGACGTGCAGGCGCAGATGATGGCGCTGCTGACGCTGGCACCGGGCATCAGCATCATCACCGAGCGGATTTTTGAATCACGCTTCATGCACGTCAGCGAGTTGGCGCGGCTGGGAGCGGACATTGAAATCGAGGGGCCGAGCGCAATTGTGAAGGGCGGCAAGCCGTTGAGCGGCGCGCCGGTGATGGCGAGCGATTTGCGCGCGAGCGCGGCGTTGGTCATTGCGGGGCTGGCGGCGAAAGGCGCAACGCAGGTGAACCGCATCTACCACCTGGATCGCGGCTACGAGCGGATGGATGAAAAACTGCGGAAACTCGGCGCGAGGATTGAGCGCATTGAAGAAAAAGCGTAGGAGCGCGAGCAGTTTCACATCAGCAAAAAACTCCCTTGCCGACGCGGTTTCTACCCGCGCTCCGGTTAATCCCACAATTGCGCGACGAGTGGCAGGTGACGAGTGACGGGCGCGAACCCGTCGCGCGTCATCTGCCACCCGTCATTCGCTGACCCGCACCGCCGGAACCCGGATGAAAGCTAATTATGGTGTTCATCGCGGTTCAGGCGGCGAGCAGTTCACGGCTGCTGGCGAAAATGTGCGCCTGCCGTTCGGCGTGGCGCAGCGCCTTCGCGGTCTTCTCTTCGAACAGCGCCGGGAAGACGAGCAACGGGTGAAACGTCACCCATGCGAGCGCGGCGGCCTCGTTGGCGGCGCGGCGCACGAGGGCGTTCAGCTCAGGACGCTCGACGGCGTCGAGCTGTTCGGCGAGCAACCGGCCTTTGAGCTGCTCGAAGTCGCTTTCAAGAGCGGCGCGGAACGGTGCGAACGGCGCGGTCCTGACCGCGAACTTGGTTTCGGGGGCGAACTGGAGGTTCACCCGGTTTTTGTCTGTGTTCATATGTTTCCTTTCTTTGGTGGGTTAAAACACAAAACCCGCGACTGCCTGGGCAATCGCGGGTTTTGAAAAAATGTTAAATTAAATAATCAGAATTTCGTTCCCACGATG
>Ga0007854_10002568_pt1 | contig 11227 bp, 10 predicted proteins | sample CryBogCBH12Aug08_FD_60382 | JGI IMG/M metagenome (GOLD analysis project Ga0007854, IMG submission 60382) | Freshwater microbial communities from Crystal Bog, Wisconsin, USA - CBH12Aug08 | ecosystem: Environmental > Aquatic > Freshwater > Lake | place: Crystal Bog, Wisconsin, USA | collected... | reverse complement strand
ATCGTCGCCGTGTCAATCGTCCGCATGGCACGAACCAATTAGCGTTCTTGCACAGTAGTAGAATCAACCACCCTGTGCAGCCTTCGCGGTGCGCAGGGAATGAATTTGGGCCGTCAGGTCATGTAGAATATTGATCGCTTCGTGACGGATCGGATCCGGGACATCGGGCACATCCTGATCATCCTCATCATCGGAATCCGGATCCTTAGCAACCTTGTCCTTGGCTGTTTTCTTTTTTAGTGAGACCAGCGGTAGTTCCGGCTTGTCAACCGTGTCCAGAGAGACCTCGTATGCAACAGGTTCCTTAACTGGGTGGGCTTTGCGCTCGGCGTTGCGGGCCTCCTTGCGCTTTTTTTCCTGATCAAGCTCGCCCTTGCGATCCTTCTCGTTAAGAGAGAGCTGATTTAGAGCAAGCTTGTCCTTGAACCTTTTCATGTCCTCGTTGATGTAGCGAAATTCTGTATCCTTTGCGACGCGATCCTCGGAGCGTCGCTTTAGATCATCGATCATGGTCGGCATGAAATTGAACTTCTGAACCGGTTGTGGATCGACCTCGTCGTAGGCGAGTGGATTAGGCAGGGCGCTCTCACCGATTTCAGGAGTATCCGTTGTTGACGGCAGCACAATATCGGAGAGTACTCCGCGGTGCTGGGTTGACCCACCGGAAACACGATAGAACTTCTGGATGGTTAGCTTGAGTGATCCGGCACTGGAATCCTGAGCATGGAAAAGAGGCATGAATTTGCTAACTTCCAACAGCGTCTGGACAGTTCCCTTACCAAAACTACGCTGGTCGCCAACGATGACAGCACGACCGTAATCCTGTAGTGCAGCAGCGAAGATTTCGCTCGCAGACGCACTCAGGCGGTTCACAAGGACCACCACTGGCCCCGAGTAGAATGGGCCTGGCTCGTCATCCTTAGCAACAGTCACTCGGCCGTTGGAATCCTTGGCCTGCACGACTGGTCCCGGACCCACAAAGAGACCGGAGAGGTTGATTGCCTCCTCAAGGGATCCTCCTCCATCGCGGCGGAGGTCTATGACAAGCCCCTCTATCCCCTCTTTTTTCATTCGGTCGATAATGCGCTGCACGTCCTTGGTGGTGCTCTTCTCCTCCTCGCCCTCCTTGCGATCCATGTTCTGGTAAAACGAAGGGACGGTCAGCCAGCCGTATTTTACATTTTTTCCATCGGCGTCCTTGGATTCTATCACCTCCCCCTTTGCCTCCGATTCCTTGAGCTTCACCTCCTCGCGGGTAATCTCTACGACACTCCTCTTGGAGGGATCCGTTGAATTCGCTGGGATTACCTGAAGGCGTACCAAGCTCCCCTTGGAACCACGTATCTTTTCCACCACCTTGTCGAGTTTCATGTCGACAACATCCTCAAACGGTTCCTTACCCTGTGCGACCGCGGCAATCCTGTCATTGGGCTTTAGCCGGCCATCCTTGTCCGCAGGCCCTCCTGGAACGACTTCCACTATCTTGGCATAACCATCTTCAGGCTTGAGAACGGCCCCGATTCCAACAAGGGAAAGCCGCATCTGGATATTGAAGTTCTCCATGTCCGACGGGCTCATGTAATCGGAATGGGGGTCGTAACTTTGGGCCAAGGCTTCGAGGAACGTCTTTATCACATCCTCGTCCGACTGTTCGTTCACATCTTTCAAAAACTGTGCATAACGCTTGGAAACCACCTTGGCGGGTGGATTGATCTTGTGTTCGTTTAGATTCTCCTGAAGCAGTTCCGCCTCAATCCTGTCCGCCCAGAGGTTATCAGCCTCGGTGAGGTCGGTCGGCCACGGAGCCTTTTTACGGTCGATTTGGACGGTTTTGTGGCTGGAAAAATCATGCGGGGCTGCCGCCAGTTCCTTGTTCTTGGCAACCCGATCGCCGACACGCTGGCGGAACCTGGTAAAGATCTCCCTAGGGGCGGTCAGGTCACCATGGAGAACATCAGAGGCAAGCGTGGGGGAAAATCGCTGCATAAATTCATCCACATCCCCCTTTGTCAGGTAGAGGTGGTTATAATCGAGCAGTTGAAGATAATTCTTCAAAACCCTCTCGGACATGGTCTGGGGAGGGTCGGATTCCAATCTGGGCGGATTTTTTTCCGCCAAGGACAGGGGATGAAGATAATGTCCCTGCTCGAGCATTCGGGCCACCGTCATGGCGACCGGCGCCATATCCGTAGGAACCGCATTGGTATCCGAGGCAAACAGAAGTGCAGAGCGGCATAACAGGACGCAAAAAATCGCTGATATCAGGATGGGAGAACGACGAATCATGAATCTACACAGTTGCAGGAATAGGGTGAAAAAGCAAACTTCATGAGATGAGCAACTATACGACACTCGGCCCCCCCAAAATGTTCACAGGAGGATCGCTGGAGACCAATTGTTATCTTCTATCCTGCCCCGAAGGGAACATCCTTGTGGATGCCCCGGATGGCTCTGCAGCTGCTTTCAAGAATATTCCAATTGCCCTCTTGGTGCTAACCCACGGGCATTTCGATCATGTCTGGGACGCCGCAGAGATTGTCAGCAACCACGGGTGCAGAGCAGCAATGCACCCCATCACTGAGCAAATGCTTGCTGACAGGAACCTGCTGAGACGTTTCGGCCTTGATTTGGAGGTGAATCCGGTAAAGGCCGACATCTTCCTCTCGGAAGAGCGATCGCGAGTTCTGCTTGGTCATGCATTCGGTTTTCTGGAAGTCCCTGGGCACTGCCCCGGCAGCGTCTGCATCTATGATGGAGCAGATCAGCAGGAGGGAAACTCTCCAAACCCGGGAAACCTTTACGGAGGCGACGTTCTCTTTTCTGGGGGAGTTGGTCGATGGGATCTTCCCGGAGGAGACAAGGACCTTCTTTTTTCCGGAATCCGCAACAAGCTTTTTCTCCTGCCTGACGAGACGACAGTTTATCCCGGACACGGTCCGAGCACCAAAATCGGCGTGGAGAAAATAACCAATCCTTTCCTCCTAGCTGACTGATCTTCATGAAACCCGTTTCGGAGGCTCAATACTTTTCTGCGATCAAGGCGCTCGACATAACACCTCTTTAGGAAGTAGAAAATCCTCATGCCCTCCTTCGCGTATGTAGCCCTAGATGCCCAGGGTCAACAGGTCAGTGATTTCGTCGAGGCAAACAGTCAGGGTGAAGCGGTCAATATGCTCCGTGGCCAGGGACTCTTCCCCACAAGCGTCAAAGAGCAGGTGCGCACCACCAAGGCCGCCGGCAAGAAGGCCGCCACTAAGGGTGCGTCTAAGCAGTTCAAGATCTCGATCCCGTTCCTGGAGAAAAAAACCATCAAGAGCAAAACCTTGATGGTCTTCACGCGCCAGTTGGCAACACTCATCGATGCTGGATTGCCTCTACTCAGAGGTCTTACCGTGTTGGGCAAGCAGGAGCCAGATCCGGTACTCAAGAAGACGATCAACCAGCTTGCGGAGTCCGTGCAAAGTGGTGGAACCTTCAGTGACGGCCTCGCCGGCCATCCGAAGATCTTCAATAAGCTCTATGTGAACATGGTGAAGGCAGGTGAGCTCGGCGGCGTGCTCGAAATCGTACTCAATCGCTTGGCAGAATTTCAGGAGAAAGCCCAAAAGGTCAAAGGCAAGGTGCAATCGGCCATGATGTATCCGGCCATTGTTATGGTTATCGCCGTCGTCATCATGGGTTTCCTTCTTGTTTTCATCGTGCCGAAGTTCGAGACGATCTTTCACGACATGTTGGGAGGCAAACCACTGCCCCTCTTGACGCAAATTGTCGTGGGAACCAGCAGGGCCATCAAAGACAACATCATTTGGCTCGTTCTGGGTGTTGTTGGAGTCGTGTTCGGCCTCAAATTCCTAGCGGCCAGCCCAAAGGGATCCGTCATCTTTGATCAATTCATGCTGAAGGCCCCGGTTTTTGGTGATCTGACCCGCAAGAACGGCATTTCACGTTTCACCAGAACTCTCGGCACCCTGGTGACAAGCGGCGTGCCCATCCTTCAGGCACTGAACATCACCAAGGAAACCGCGGGCAACGCCGTCATCTCAACAGCCATCTCGAAGATTCATGACGCCGTGAAGGAAGGTGAATCCATTGTCAGGCCGATGGAAGCCAGCGGGGTCTTCCCACCCATGGTGATCAGCATGGTCGATGTGGGCGAGGAGACCGGACAACTCCCTGAAATGCTTCTCAAGGTGGCCGACCTCTATGATGACGAGGTGGACAATGCCGTCGCCGGACTAACCTCAATGATGGAACCCATCATGATCGTATTTCTTGCCGTGGTGGTCGGCTCCATCGTGATCGCACTCTTCCTGCCACTGATTGGAATTATCAGCGGCATGCAGTCACAGTAACCGGTTAATTTTCCAACGCATGAGGTCACGCGCACTGTCTGGATTCACCCTGATCGAACTCATGGTGGTCGTCGCCGTTATTGTCGTGCTGGCCTCCCTAGTCCTTGCAGCCGCCGGGAGCGTTCAAAAGAAGGGAGCGCGCTCCAGAACAGAGGGGGAAATTGCAGCCATTGGCGCGGCCCTGGAAAGCTTCAAGGCCGACAACGGGGACTACCCAAGCAACAATATCGTAGGTTCCTCAGCCTGTATCGTCACCAATCTCATGCCAACCAACGGCACCAAGGTTTACTATGAATTCAATCCGAGGAATCTGACCAACAACAATTATCTGGACCCTTTCGGCTACAGCTACAACTACATCTATACGAACGGGGCCCCCAACAACGGTTCGAATTGTTACGATCTATGGTCCGTTGCCGGAAGTTCAAATAACCCCACCAATACTTGGATTAAGAATTGGTAGGCGATCTGTACTCAGATCCCCTTTCCGACACCTATCGCCTTTAGGCTGTTCCAGCCATCCACAACGAGCTGCGACCAGGTCTCCAGCTGGTCGTGACGACCAGTCAGTTCCTCCAGAGTAATAAATCCAAGTTCCGCGATTGCCTCCTCGTTGGCTCTGACATTGGGTTCTGCAAGTTCGCACTGGTGAACGATTCCAAGATGCACTGCTCCAACGGGATTGGTGTCATCGTTAAGCAATGCCAACGGCCTCTCGATGAAGGTACTTTCTATGGATATTTCCTCCTGCAATTCTCGCATGAGTGCCCGCTGGTATGCCGCGGCGTCGAAAGCCTCACCCAGACCGTCCCCGTCATTGATGTGTCCCCCGATTCCTACAGAACCTTTCTTAAGAAGACGTGTCTCACCCGAGCCGCTGCCTCGCCGATAGTGAAGAAACTTCTTTCCTGAAGTCACTACCACATAGGGTATCAATTGCTTGAGGGAGGGATCATTTTCAGCCTCGTCACGCGGAACAAAGAAATGGTTGCCTGATTCAAGGAATACGGGCAGATAACGACCAATCTCCGAATTTAGCCCGTGGAACGAACCTAAATGGTCAAAAAGGGAGCGACGGATGACAAGGACTTGCTCGGACGAGTTCATGGATGTGCGGATTGGTTGACGGAATGAAGCCTGTTATCGGATGAAAGTCGATGAAGGAAGCAAGTTGTGGGTGGCGCGAAATCAAGTCCCCTCCTCAAGATAAGAACCAAGTCGTTCCTTGAGTGTATTTCGCGCGCGGAAGAGGAGACTCTTGACTGCCGGAAGACTTACTCCCAGCACCTCGGCAATATCTTCATAGGCCATCCCCTCCTGACGACGAAGGACAACCGCCAATCGTTCCTTCTCAGGCAGTGCTAACATCGCTGTCTCCACGGCTTGATGCAACTCCTTTGAAAGCATCTGACAATCAGGACCAGGGGTTCCGTCCGGATGCTCCGAGAAGGCATCCTCTTCGAGAGACTGTGGCACAAGGCGGGTGCGTACTCGCCGACGGGACTCATTAAAGACCAATCTCTTCGTGATTGTGAGCAACCATGTGGTGAACTTCGCTTCCGGACGCCAGCGCGGAGCTGATTTCCAGACATTGAGAAAGACCTGCTGGGCCACATCCTCGGCATCCGCGGTTCCGATCATCCGGGCCACCGTGCCAATCACCAGATTCTGATGACGCTCAACAAGCATCCGGAACGCCCGCGCATCTGCGGCGGCAATCAAACGCATCAAGTCTGCGTCGGATTCTTCGGATTCTGGGGAGGGATCCATCATGGAAACAAATCTGACGATGGTCTCACCGAATCTCAAGCGGTGATAACAAACAATCTGTTGACTCACCGTCCTTAATCACTGCAATCCTTCCTATGAAATCCCCCTTGGCGAGAAAAATAGCTTCAAATTCCGTGACCGGGCGCTTCACTTCATCGTCCCAAGGCACTTCAATCCACCCACCCTGTGCGGCCAAGTGTTTCTGCATGGCATCAAAGTACCCCGCGTGGTCCGTCATCAATCTCAGCATGCCTGATGGCCTGAGCCGGGATCGAGCAACTTCCAGAAAGTCACGATTCACCAATCGACGGTTCCAATGGCGACGTTTCGGCCAAGGATCCGGAAAAGAGACATGCAGCGTGTCCATGAATCCTTCTGGAATCAATGCCTCAAGAGACTCCCTACCCCACCCCCGCCAGACGGCTGCGTTGACAAGTCGCATGCGGGCAATCTTCCTGTTGGTTCTGGCCACCCGATCCGATAGTCCCTCGATGCCTGCAAAAAAAACCGAGGGGTTGAGAACAGCACTCTCGGTCAAAAATCTACCTTTGGAGGTGCCAAAGTCGCACTCAACTCGGGAAAAACCTCTGACTTTTTCAAGAAGTTCGGAGCGGGCGAGATCTAGACTCTCATTGGGAACCATCCGTCTAGGAATCGATATTCCACCAGATACGGACTTACACACCACCTGGATTATTTCAGGCGGCGTCCTTGTCCTGACGGCGGCGCAACAGCGCAGAACGACGCCCTTCGACAACGGCGCGGTTGAGTGTGACCCCGGAGAGATCATCACGGTCGGGAGCTTCATACATCACATCAAGCATGATCTTCTCAAGGAGGGAACGCAGGGCGCGCGCACCTGTTCCCTTTTTTACGGCAGTCTCGGCCAGCGCGGCTAAGGCGTCCTTGGTCACTGTAAGGGAAATGTCATCCATGGCCAATAGCTTGGTGAACTGCTTGACAAGGGCATTACGCGGCTCGGTGAGGATCCTGATTAGTTCCTCCTCGCTGAGTTGATCAAGGGTGGCGAGGACTGGCAAACGACCTATGAACTCAGGAATCATTCCAAAAGAGAGAAGGTCCTCAGGTTCCACTAAATCAAGATCACAGTGAGGCACTTTAGTTTCAGCACTCTTCTCGCTGAGGGAATGAAAGCCCATTGTCTTTCCCCCCATGCGTCGCTGGACAATCTTGTCCAGACCAACAAAAGCCCCGCCGCAGATGAAGAGGATATTCTGAGTATTAAGCTGGATATATTCCTGATGGGGATGTTTGCGGCCGCCCTGGGGCGGAACATTACACGTGGTTCCTTCAAGTATTTTCAAGAGCGCCTGCTGGACTCCTTCGCCCGAAACATCGCGGGTGATGGAAACATTGTCAGTCTTACGACCGATTTTGTCGATTTCGTCTATGTAGACAATGCCGATCTCAGCCTTCTTCACATCATAGTCCGCATTCTGAAGGAGACGCAGGACAATGTTTTCAACATCTTCTCCCACGTAGCCCGCTTCGGTCAGGGTTGTCGCATCGGCAATGCAGAAAGGCACATCAAGTATCCTCGCAAGGGTGCGCGCAAGCAGGGTTTTTCCGGAACCTGTCGGACCAATAAGGAGAATGTTGCTCTTTTCAACCTCCACTTCGGCCAATCCCTCAGAGAGAAGGCCAGCCGGAAGCCCATCGCGCTCCAAGGCGATACGCTTGTAATGATTATGAACTGCCACCGATAAGGTGCGCTTTGCAAGATCCTGCCCAATCACATGTGCATCCAGTTCCCTGCGGATCTCAGAAGGCTTGGGAACCCGGAGATCATGCCCCATCACTGCATCACCTGGGTCACCCCCCTCCTTGTCGAGGATGCCCTTGCATACGGAGATGCAGCTGTCGCAGATGTATACACCTGGTCCAGCAATCAGTTTACGAACCTCTGCATGACTCTTTCCACAGAAGGAGCACATCGTCAGGTTTGTGGATCGGGCCATGGGATGAAATCTATTTGAGCCTATTCAATGGAATCTTTGCTTTTTTCAGGTGGATTCTTGAGTTCCTTACGACTCTTTACAACCTCATCAATGAGACCGTAATCACGAGCCTCTTCTGCGGTCATATAGTAATCACGGTCAGCATCCTTTTTCACCTGCTCCTCGGACTTGCCAGTATTCTCGGAGATGATACGCGTGAGACGCCTGTTGAGCTTGTACATGAATTCAACACTGCGCTCAACGTCGCTAGCCGTTCCCTGGTGACCACCGGAAACCTGATGGATCATGATGTCGGAGTTGGGAAGGGCATACCGCTTGCCCTTGGTACCGGCACAAAGGAGGAAGGCTCCCATGCTGGCGGCCATCCCCATGCAATAAGTGTTAACATCACAGGTGACGAATTGCATGGTGTCGTAGATGGCAAGCCCCGCAGAAACCGAACCCCCTGGGGAGTTGATATACAGATGGATGTCCTTCTTCGCATCCTCCATCTGAAGGAAAAGCAACTGGGCAATCACCAGATTGGAAACATAGTCGTCAATTCCTGTGCCGATGAAGATGATCCGGTCCTTAAGAAGGCGTGAGTAGATGTCGTAGCTCCGTTCACCTCGACCGGTCTGCTCGACCACCATCGGTACGAGCATAGATGCTTGGGGATGGGTATTCATCTTAGTGTTCATGCCCGCAACCGGGGCCGTGGACATGTTCTTCATCATGGGAATGTGTGGATTGGGTGATCGGTTTTGGATCCTCACCATTTACTCTAGCATGGGAGACCACTACATCAAGGGCCTTGCCCAGAGAGATTTCCTCCTCGATGCCGCCGAGGGCACGATGCTTCTGGAGTTCCTTGAATAGTTTCTGCGGGGTCATCTGATAGCGCTCGGCCATCGATGCAATGCGCCAGGCAAGTTCGTCCCTGGAGACACGGATGCCTTCCTTGGTAGCAATCTCCCCCAGAATGAAGTTTAGCTTCACCTTGTCCCCTGCACTCTGGCGGGCTGCGCCTAGCAGTTCCTCCTGATGGGAGCGAAGTTCATCTTCACTGACTCCTCGTGATTGGTTCTCCCGTATGATTTCCTTGAGGATAGCCGTGCTTTCCTGCTGGACCATCGTGGAAGGGGTATCAATGGCAACCTTGGAAAGGAGTTGCTTCACCACCTCGGCTCGAACGGCTCTTGCAAAGTTCTCCTCGGCATTCGCATCCAAGCGCCCTTTTACCTGTTCACGAAGTTTCTCCAATGTCAGTTCAGGGTTAAGTTTCGCGGCAAAGGCATCGTCCAGCGGCGGAAGTTCCCTCTCCTTGATCTCGTGAAGGGTCACGCTGTAGGTGACCTTGTAACCACGCAATTTCTCCTCATTGAAGTCTGTCTTGAAATTCACCGTACAGTCGCGACTTTCGCCCGTTTTCATCCCTATCATGGCGGATGCAAGTCCAGGAATCGGCCGCTCATCTTCAAGGCGCAGCCAGAAATTTTTGCGACCTGCATAGGTAGGCTGAAGATCTGGAAACGTCTCGCCGAGAGGCTTGCCATCAATTTTCCCCTCGTAGTCGAGAACGGCAAAATCCCCCATTGATAATTCCCTGCCCTCCACAGACTTGAACTCAGCCAGATCTTCGCGGAGACCATCCATGAACTGAGTTATCTGATCCTCCCCGACAAGCGGCTTCTCCACATTGATTTCAAGGCCCTTGTATTCGGGAAGATTGACTGCTGGGCGAGTCACCACCGTGGCGGTGAAACGAAGGGAACGGTCACCCTCCAGTTTGATCTCACGGACATTTGGACTCTGAACGGGTGCAAGTTTCTGTTCGCTAATTGCTTCACGAACGGCCGTCTCCAGCAGCTTGCGGGTTACCTCCTGTTCGATGTCCTGAGAATATTTCTTCTCGACGATTGAAATTGGCGCCTTCCCCTTGCGGAAGCCGGGAAGATTGGCAAGACGTCTGTACTCGGCGCCGACTTCCTTCCATTCCTTTTGGAAACGCTCCGGAGGAAGTTCGATATGGAGATCGACGATGCAGGCCTCTTTCTGTTCTGTGGTGACTTTCATAATGAACTAGGAAGCAAAGCACTTCGCATCCCTCCGGACAACATCCAAAGCCAATTTTTGACGATTCTTTGTGTCATTACCCATCATAATCATTCGCCGTGTTTGCCTGTGGTAAGCTCACCGCTTATAAAAGGCGCCGCATGCGTTCCATCCGACTTTTTCTATATGGTTTTCCGATCGGGCTTCTTCTCCTGCTCGGAGCGGCCTTTTTGAACGCATCATTTCTTTCAGTCGCGAAAAAGAATGAAATGTCGATAGGAACCGTTGGGGAAGCATCGACGCTGAATCCCGTTCAGGCCAACGACTTTCATTCGGGAGAGGCGCTTTCGTTGATGTTCAACGGGCTGATTAAATATAATCAGGATCTTGAGATCGTCGGCGACTTGGCCACCAGTTGGGATCTGTCTCAGGAAACGACACTTCAGTTTGCCTCTGAAGAAGATGCAGCCAATGCCCTGGCCTTCTTCACGAACGGCATCTCTGTACAACCTCCTCCGCCGGCCCGGCCAATCAACGGTGTATTTAAAAAAGGGAAAGAGGTTATCATTACACTCAAGCAACCCGGGCTTAAAGAATCCGAGGATATTTTCAATGCCCTGCTTGCGTCGGGTTGTCATCCCCTCCCCTTCCCTGCCATCGAACCAGGCTCCAAGGAACGCCCGTTCAAGGCAGAACCTATTATCCGTTTTAACCTACGTGAAGGAGTCCGTTGGCACGACGGCGCTCCCTTCACCTCTGCCGACGTAGCATTCACCTATCGGGCGATAATGGATGATAAGGTCGCCTCGCCTCGCCGATCCGACTTCGAACTGGTCTCTTCAGTCGCGACACCCGATCTGCACACTGTTGTGGTCCGCTATAAGAAGCCCTTTTCCCCAGCTCTGCTGAGTTGGATGGGATCCATTCTGCCCGAACACATTCTGGGAAAACTCGATCCTTCCAAATGGCCTGTATCCTATAATCGTTCTCCAGTCGGCACCGGCCCTTTCAAATTTGGATCCTGGAAAACCAATGAATTTATACGATTAGTCAAGAATCCAGACTACTTCCTCGGAGCTCCCTGGCTTGACT
>Ga0007854_10002567_pt1 | contig 11228 bp, 9 predicted proteins | sample CryBogCBH12Aug08_FD_60382 | JGI IMG/M metagenome (GOLD analysis project Ga0007854, IMG submission 60382) | Freshwater microbial communities from Crystal Bog, Wisconsin, USA - CBH12Aug08 | ecosystem: Environmental > Aquatic > Freshwater > Lake | place: Crystal Bog, Wisconsin, USA | collected... | reverse complement strand
TGGCTCTATCGGCCATCAAATTGGCGATGGACGGAGCTTGGTTTGGTGTTGGTGGTGTTTGTTGTTGTTGTTCCATATGTTTTGTGTGTGTTTTTGTTTGGTGTCGCTATTCTGCCTAACAGATAATGGACGGCGCGTTGTGCAGCCTATCCTTTTTCATGAAACGACCCTAGGCACGACGAAAAGTGATGTCCAGCACAAAGATAGGTCGTTTATGCACTCGCAACCGCATTTAGTAAACCCGGCGGGAAAACCTTTTCCCGCCGGGCCGTTAGCCCGCCGGTTTTAGGGATGAGCGGTGGCTTCCACGATGTCGCTTTCCAAACCAATCTCGGCTTTGCCGATGAAGAACATCAGTTTGTAACGGCGGGTCTCCGGTTTGCCGGGCGTCAGCAGCGGGCGGTTGTCCACGTAGGGCGAGTGGACCTCGCTGCCCAGATAGTTGAAGACGCCGGTGCCGGCGCGGTCTTCGTAGATGTGCACGCCTTCGGCTTGGATTTTGTTGAAGCCCACTTCGATGACGCCGTTGGCTTTGGCGGTGGCGGTGACCGTGGGTTTCTCCTGGGTCATGTCGGTGGTGTCCTCGACGCCGTCCAGTTGCAGGGAGGCGATCAGGGCGGGAGTGCAGCCGGTGCTTTTTTTGATGCGTTGGGCCAGGGCGCGGGCGTTGCGTATGCTGTTGGCTTGCGCGGTGGCAAAATCCGTGTGGGCGGTTTTGGCCACAATGTCGGCGTTGTTGGCGGCCGTGTGTTTGGTGTGGAGCGCGCCGTTATCGGTGGTCAGCATGGTCACATCCGCCGCCGTGGCGCCGGGTGTGGTGGCGGTGACGCCGTTTTTGAGGTTGTCATGCCAATCGAGATATTTGGCAATGGGTTTTGGGACTATGTCGTGTTTCTTTTTCATGTGTTTTTTTATGCTTGTTGTTTGAACCGGCGGGGAAGGTGGCACGTAGCCGGGGTCGCCGGGCTCCAGGAGGTAGGAGGGCGAACCCCAGCGGAGGTTGGGATTGTCGAAATACATTTCCGGGTCACCGGAATCCCAGGTAGCGATTCTCATAGGTCAAAAAAGCGGGTGGAGGCACCTGACCAGTGGGCCCCAAGGTGCCGGCGTTCGACGCCCTCGCCCCGCCCGAGCGGGGAGAGGGTTGGGGTGAGGGGTGCTGGCGGACGGCCACCATTGACCTCCTCACCCCGGCCCTCTCCTCCTTTTTGGGAGGAGAGGGAGTCAGACTGGTTAAAGGCATAATCCCGCAAAATAGGGTTTTTCAGCGAAAATTGAGGGTTTTTGCCGGCCAACGCCTTCCCCCGTCGTCCCGCGGGACATTTCCGCGTGGTCGCGGGGGTTTTCCGCGCCATGGGGGAAGTCCCCCGGCTCATGGCGGACGTCCCCCGGCTGCTCGGGGAAGTCCCCCGCGCCGTGGCGGGCTTCCCCCAGCTGATGGCGGGAGTCCGCCGCGTCATGGGGGACTTCCCCCAAGCCGTGGAAAACGGGATCCGTGACGCGGCGGGAATGATCGGGAGCCAGGAAAACTCCCGCCGTCGGGCGGCGGAAGCCGCCGGGCGCGGGGGACAAAGCGCCGGCGCGGGCGGTCCGGACTTTTGGCCGGCGGGCCGCTGGCTGCTTGCTTGCCGCGATGACAGGGTCATGGTTTCTGGGCAGGACTCCGGGTAAGACACGGCCGGTCCCCAGGCCGCAACGGCGATTTATAGCAGAATTTTTGCGCCCGTCCATGGGTCCGCCGCAGTTTAAATTTAAAGTAAACCAGCGGATTAATATTTCTTTTGGTGCCGCCGAACCGGCGTCCGGCAAGATTTCGCTTTTGCGGATGCGCCGGGTCGTGTTCAATCAATGGGTTATGAGTATGACCCATCCGCTGACGACAACGACGTTTGACCTGCCGGGTTTTCACATCACCAAGTCCTATGGCGTGGTGCGCGGCATCATCGTGCGTTCGCGGTCGGTCATCGGCAATGTCGGCGCGAGCATCCAGGCCATTTTCGGCGGCAACATTTCCATCTACACGAACCTCTGCGAGCGCGCCCGCGAGGATGCGTTCAACCTCATGCTCACCCACGCCGGCCAGCTCGGCGCCAACGCCGTCATCGGCGTGCGTTATGACGCCACGGAGATTTCGCCGGGCATCACCGAGGTGCTCTGCTACGGCACGGCGGTGTTTGTGGAAAAGACCGCGTGAAGGCGCTCCGTCCAGACAGTGTCATGGGCCGGCTGCTGGGGCGGCTGGCGGCGGCGGTGTGCCGTTATCCGCACTGGTTCTTCTGGCCGCAGGTGGGGCTCTTCATCCTCTGCGTGCTCTACACCGTCTTCTTTTTGAAGGCGGACATGAACCGCGACAATCTGGTCGGCCCGAACCAGAAATACCACCAGAACTATCTCGCGCTGGAAAAGGAATTTCCCCAGCCGGACGATTTGGTGGTGGTGGTGGAAAGCGATGACCTCGAAAAAAACCGGCAGTTTGTCGAGCGCATCGCCGCGAAAATGCAGGCGCAGACGAATCTCTTCTGCGATGTGTTTTACCAGCAGAGCCTCGGCATGATGGGCAACAAGGCGCTGCATTACGCCTCGGAAACGAACCTCGTGGAAATGCGCGATACGCTGCGCGCGGCGCGGCCGTTCATCACGCAATTCGCGCAGACGACGAATCTCGTCTCGCTCTTTGACCAGATCAACGTCGCCTTCCGCTCGGCGTCGCAGGTGGACAACGCGGAAAACCGGTCGCTGGCGAAATCGTTGCCGGCGCTGACGCGCATCGTGTCGCAGGCCGGCGACGCCTTGCATCGCAGCGGCCTGCCGCCGTCGCCCAACGTGGTCACGCTGCTCGGCGGCAGCGACGACGCGGTGCTGGACAGCTACCTGACGTTTGCGCACGGGAAAATTTTCGTGGTCACCACGCACGCGCCGACCGATGACCTGACCGGCGACGCGGTGGACCGGTTGCGCGAGCTGGTGGCGCAGACCAAGGCCGAGGTGCCGGGCGTGAACGTGGGCATCACCGGCGAGCCGGTGCTGGATTACGATGAGATGATGCAGTCGCAGCGGGACACAACGGTGGCCAGCGTGGTGGCGATGCTGGTGTGCGCGCTGATTTTCATCTACGGCTATCACGAAACCGGCCGGCCGGTGAAGGCGACCATCTGCCTCGTCGTCGGCCTCGGCTACACGCTGGCGTTCACGACGGTGACCATCGGGCACCTGAACATTTTGACCATCACCTTCGTGCCGATGCTCATCGGGCTGGCGATTGATTTCGGCGTGCACCTCATCACGCGCTACGAGGAGGAATTGCACCACGGCAAAACCGAGCAGGAAGCCATCACCAAGGCGATGGTGTTCACCGGCCAGGGCATTTTCATCGGCGCACTGACGACGGCCGGCGCGTTTCTGGCGATGTATTTCACGAATTTTCAGGGCATCAAGGAAATGGGCATCATCTGCGGCGGCGGCCTGCTGGTGTGTTTCATTCCCATGATGACGATGCTGCCGGTGCTGCTGCTGCGCGGCCGGCAAAATGTGCTCGACCACGCCATCCGCGAGGACGACCGGCGGGCGCGGCTGGAAAACTTCTGGCTGCAACGGCCGGTGCTGGTGCTAAGCATCACGCTGGCGCTCTGCGCGGCGGCGGCGTGGGAGGCGCGGAAGGTTTATTTCGATTACAACCTCATCAAGATGCAAAGCCCGAGTTTGTCGTCGGTGGTCTTCGAGCAGAAGCTGCTCAACTCCGCGGAAAAGTCGCTGCTCTACGGCGCGGTCGTCGCCGATTCGCTCACGAACGCGGTGGCGTTGCAGGAAAAAATCGAGCAGCTGCCCACGGTGGCGGAAACCCAGCCGCCGTTCTACCGGGATTTTCTGGAGCCGGCGTCGCCGGCAAAACTCCGGCTCATCGAGGAAGTTAAAGGCGAGGTGGCCGCGCTGAAATTCAGTCCGCCGGACGCGCAGCCGGTGGACGTGGAGCAGTTGAGCGGCACGCTGTTCTACACTTCCTGCTATCTCGGCCTGGCCGAGCGCGCCGTCGGCACCAACGATCCGGTGCTGGTCGCGCAATTGAATGATTTGAGCGAAGCCATCACGAGCCTGCGCAAGGACGCGCTGGCCGGCGACGCGACGGTCCGCGCGGATCACGCGTTGAAGCTGGGGCAGTTCCAGCAGATGCTGCTCGGCGATTTGCGCGACACGTTTGAATTGTTGCAGCGGCAGGACAGCCAGGCGCCGCTGGGCGTGGACGATTTGCCGCCCGCCCTGCGCCACCGGTTTGTCGGCGTGAACGGGAAATTTCTGATTCAGGTTTATCCCAAGGAAGACGTCTGGCAGCGCGCGCCGCAGGAGCGTTTCGTGGCGGATTTGCGGACGGTGGATCCGAACGTCACCGGCACGCCGGTGCAGCTTCTGGAATACGAGACGCTCTTGAAGAACAGCTACATCCAGGCGGCGTGGTATTCGCTGACGGCCATCGCGCTGATGGTGCTGTTCCATTTCCGCAGCCTGGTCGCGGTGATTTTGTCGCTGATTCCGGTCGCCATCGGCACGCTCTGGCTGGCGGGCATCATGGGCTGGGCGGGCATTCCGGTGAACCTGGCGAACATCATGACGCTGCCGCTGGTCATCGGCATCGGCGTGACCAACGGCATCCATATTTTGAACCGCTACGCCGAGGAGCGCACCGCGAGCATTCTGGCGCGCAGCACGGGTAAGGCGGTGCTGGTGTCGGGATTGACGGCCATCGCGGGATTCGGCAGCCTGATGCTTGCGCAGCATCGTGGCATTTACAGCCTTGGCTGCATGATGGCCACGGGCATCGCGACGTGCATGATTGCGGGCCTGACATTTTTGCCGGCGCTGCTGAATTTGGTAGGCCGGCGGTTTCCGCTGATCAAAGAAAAACCCAGTGCCAACAAATCAATGCCAGCACCGGGTCAGGAGGAACCGAGGTAAAACCTCAATTGTTTGGAACAATAAACCAAAGACCAACAAAGTCAATGTCAATGTTAAACTCGGCGTGAAAAACGCCGAAAGCGCAATGATTCGAAAGCCAATAACGATACCGAAAAAAGGTGAACCCGGCCAAAACCGGTGCCTTTTGGTCATGGCTTTTGTCATCGGTCTGGCTTTTGCCGTTTCCGCCGCTGAGGAGAAATGGGATTCCGCCGGTTTTGCCTTCGACCATTTTTCCCTGACGCTCGAAGCTGGCTGGCGCACCGAAGCCGGCGGGCCGTTTTATTATTCGCAGCAAAGCGGTTCGGAAAAAACCTGGGCGTTGCCGCCGTTCTTTTCCTGCGACCAAAATCCAGAGGTGGAATCGCACGAGGATGATTTCCTGTATCCGCTGCTGTCGCGCATCCGCTACGGCGAGGAACGGCGCTGGCAATTGTTCCAGCTCATCAGCACCGCTGGCGGCCAGCAGGCGGACGGCACGGAGGTCAGCCGCGTTACCATCTACCCGCTGTATTTTCAGCAACGAGCCACGGACACCAATTTAAATTACACCGCGCTTATGCCGTTTTATGGCCGGCTCAAAAACCGCCTGTTTCACGACGAAATCTTTTTCGTGATGTTCCCGTTTTACAGCGAGACGCGCAAAAATGATGTCATCACGGAAAACTATCTGTATCCGTTTGGCGCGACCAGCCGTGGTGACCATCTGCGCGGCTGGCAGGTCTGGCCGTTTGCCGGGCACGAACAGCAGGGCGTGACCACGCACACCAACGGCTTCGGTGACGTCGAGACCACCGGCGGCCATGAAAAATCCTTTTACGTCTGGCCGCTGTATCTGCGGCAGACCACCGGCCTGGGCACGACCAACGTGGAGAAATTTCGCGCCTCGATTCCGTTTTTTGCCACCACGCGCTCGCCGCAACTGGAGGTCACCACCGTGCTCTGGCCGTTTTTCACCTGGCTGGACAATCGCGAAAAAAACTATCGCGAATGGCAGATGCCGTGGCCGTTTATCATCATCGCGCGCGGCGAGGGCAAGACCACCACGCGCGTCTTCCCGCTATTCAGCCGCTCACACAATGCCACGCAGGAAGCCGATTCGTATCTGTGGCCACTCTGGCAGTCCCACTGGTTTCACTCTGGAATTTTGGACCAGCGGCGGACGCAGGTGCTGTTTTATTTATATTCCAAACTCGAGGAAAAAAACACCGAGACCGGACTGGGAAAAGTTCGGCTGGAAATGTGGCCGTTCTTTGAATGGCATCTTGGCCAGCACGGCGAACAACGCCTGCAGGTGCTCGCGTTGGCGGAGCCGTTCACCCCGGACAATCGCGGCGTCGAACGCAACTGGTCGCCGCTGTGGTCGCTCTGGCGCGCGGAGGACAATCCGCTGACCGGCGCTTCCAGCCGCTCGCTGCTGTGGAATTTATATCGCCGCGAGACCGCGCCGGCGCACAAAAAAGTCTCGCTCCTGTTCGGCCTTTTCCAGTATCAATTGGATGGGGAAAGCAGCCGGACGCAGTGGTTCTATTTCCACCGGGCCGCCGAAAAGACGGCCGCCCAATAATTTTGCACCATGTTTGAAAATGTCGGACAAGTCATGCTGTTGTTCTGGCGCACGCTGCTGGCGTTGCCGCTCGCGTGGCGTCATCGGCAGAAGGTTAAAGAACAGTTTTTTGAAATCGGCAACGCCAGTTTGCTGATGGTCTGCATGCTGTCATTCTTCATCGGTGGCGTCATCGCGCTGAACTTTGGCCCACCACTGGTGGAGCGCAGCTTCACCAATGCCGTCGGCGGCGTGGTCGGCCTCGGCATCGCCAAGGAACTCGCGCCGGTGATGATGGCGATTCTCATCGCCGGCCGCATCGGCTCGGCGATGGCGGCGGAAATCGGCTCGATGCGCGTGTATCAGGAAATTGATGCGCTGCGGACGATGAACATCAACCCGGTTCATTACCTCGTGCTGCCCCGCGTCCTGGCGATTTCGGTGGCGCTGCCGATGCTGGTGGTTTTTTCCATTCTCACCGGCTGGTTCGGCGGTGCGATGGTGGCGAATTACAATCACCTCATGGACATTCCCTTCAAGGTTTTCTTCGCCGACTTGAAGGACATCGTCGAGCTGTCGGACGTGGCTAACGGCGTGTTCAAGAGCTTTTGCTTCGCGGTCATCGTCGGCGTGGTTTCGTGCCACCAGGGGCTGACGACCATCGGCGGCCCGCGCGGCATCGGGCGCTCGGTTACGAAGGCCGTGGTGAACTCCATCGTGCTCATCGTGATTTTCGACTACATCCTCACCCGCTTTCTGTTGAAATGAACGGCGCGAACGAAAAAATTTCCGGCGGCGTTGGCCTCGCGGTGCGCGGCCTGTGCAAGAGCTTTGACGGGCAGGAAGTGCTCAAGGGTATTGATTTTACCGTCCAGCCCGGCGAAATTTTTGTCATCATGGGGCCGAGCGGCAGCGGCAAGAGTGTCCTGCTCAAGCATCTCATCGGTCTCGAAGAGCCCGATGCGGGCGAAATCCTCATCAACGGCGAGCCCATCACCACGCCGGAAATCGCCGCGAAATACCGCATGGCGCTGGTTTTTCAATCCGGCGCGCTGCTGAATTCACTGACCGTCGGTGAAAACGTCGGTCTGTATCTCGCCGAACACCGGTTGAAATCACCGGCGGAAATCGAAAAGATTGTCAGCGAAAAGCTGACGGACGTCGGCCTGAAAAACGTCATGGACAAGATGCCGTCTGAACTTTCCGGCGGCATGAAAAAGCGCGTTGCCATTGCTCGCGCGCTGGTCATCGAGCCACAGTTGATTCTTTACGATGAACCGACGAGCGAGCTGGATCCGGTTTCATCCGTCGTCATCGGCAACGAGATTCTCGATTTACAGCGCCGCATCGGCGTGACCTCGCTGGTGGTGTCGCACGACCGCGACCTCGCGTTCGGCGTGGCTGACCGCATTGCGGTGATTGCCGAGGGCCGCATCCTGACCATCGGGACGCCGGACGAGGTGAAAAATTTCAACGACCCGCTGGTGCAGAGTTTTCTGCACGCCGATTTTAAACGAGAAAAATAAACCGTTCCGCCTATGAAAAATTCCCTCGAAACCAAACTTGGCCTCTTCGTCGCCATCACGCTCATCGCCGCGTGGGCGCTCGTCGAGACGCTCGGCAGCGTGGATCTGTTTGGCCACGGTTACCGGGTTTCCGCGCAGTTCCAGACCGTGCAGGATTTGAAGCCGGGCGACCGTGTGAAAATGGCCGGCGTCGAAATCGGCCGCGTCGAGAGTATTGAACTGACCACGAACCGCGTCCGCGTGACGCTGAAACTGCGCCAGACGGCGGTCGTGAAAACCAGCAGCATCGCCAGCATCCGGTTCACCGGCCTGATGGGGCAGAATTTTGTGTCACTGGATTTCGGCGCGCCGTCAGACAACACGCTGGCCGTGGACGGCACCGAGTTGGAGAGCGTCGAGCAGACGGATTTGAACGCCATCATGGCCAAGCTGGATAACGCCGCTGGCGGTATCCAGAACATCACGAAAAATTTTGCCGGCGACGAGATCAAGCACATGTTCGGTGCGCTGGATGACGTCATCACCTCCAAAAAGGAAAGCATCAAGAACACGCTCGACAACATCGAAAATATTTCCGGCGAAATCCGCAACGGCAAGGGCACGGTCGGCAAGCTGATCTACGACGACACACTTTATGCGTCGGCGCTGGACACCGTGAGCAACCTTCAGGATACCATTGGCTCCATCAGGCTGACGGTTGAAGACGCGCGTGCCGGCAAGGGCACCATCGGCAAGCTGCTGACGGACGAGGCACTCTATAATTCCGCCACCAGTTCGATGACCAACCTGAATTCAATTCTGCTGAAGGTGAACCAGGGCGACGGCACCATCGGCAAACTGGTGAACGAACAGGATTTTTACAAGAGCGCCAAGCTCTCGCTGCAAAAGCTGGACAAGGCGGCCGACGGCTTGGAGGACACTGGGCCGTTGAGCGTCATCGGCATCATGGCAAACCAGTTCGGGCTGTAAATCAGGCCAGTCCGAGATTTTTCAAAATCTGCACCGTGGAGTGCGCCTTGTTGAGCGTGTAGAAATGGAGGCCGGGCGCGCCGGCGCGGAGCAGCTCTTCGCACTGGTGCGAAGCATATTCGATACCGAACTTCGCCGCCGCTTCATCGTCCGTGCCGATTTCATCCAGCCTTTTACGCAAGGCCGGCGGGATTTTAGCGCCGCACATCTGCGTGAACTTTGTGATTTGCGTCGCGCTTAAAATCGCCACCACGCCCGGCACCAGCGGCACATTCACGCCAAGCTTCTGCGTGACGTGGTCGCGGAACGCAAAATAATCCGCGTTGTCGAAAAACAACTGGGTGACGACAAAGTCGGCCCCGGCATCCACCTTTTCCTTTAAGTGCTGCCAGTCCGCGAGCTTGCCGGCCTTGCAAGCGATGTGGCCTTCGGGAAACCCGGCCACGCCGATGGAGAAATCACCAGCCTCGCGGATGAATTTCACGAGCTGCGCTGAAAATTCAAAGCCGCCAGACGTAGTCTGGAAATCGCCGCCGCCGGGCGGATCGCCGCGCAGCGCAAGAATGTTTTGGCAGCCTAGCGCGCGAAACTTTTCGAGCAACACACTGATTTCCGCACGGGTGTGATTCACGCAAGTGAGGTGCGCGAGCGCGGGCAGGCGGTGTTCGCGCTGGATGCGGTCCACAATCATAAGGGTCTTGTCACGCGTGCTGCCGCCGGCACCGTAGGTCACGGAGCAAAAATCCGGTCGCCCGGCGAGCAGCGCGGGGATATGTTTTTCCAGCAGCGCACGTTCGCCTTCGTCGGTCTTGGGCGGGAAAAATTCAAAGGAGACGACGGGTTGGCCGGCGGCCTTTTTCGCTGCCAGTATGTCGCGGATGAATTTCATAAGCGTTAATTCAGTTTGGTGTGGAAAAACTACTGGGGAGCGTAGGGTTTTGCAAATATAAAATCAACATATCTTGATTTGATGATATGTTGTATGTAAGCAAACGGATTTTTCCAACAAAAAGCCCCTGCCGGCGAACCGGCAGGGGCGAAGGATTCTAATTCAGATTAGAATTTGTAAACCACGTTGGCGTAGAGGCCAACGGAGGTGCGGGTCACACTCGCGCCCGAGGGAGCGAAGTAACCACCCGCCCCAGCCCAAGTGCCACCGAGGACGTGGTCATAACGCGCTTCGAGGCGGGTGGTGACGTTGTTCCACAGGTTATAGGCAACGGTTTCAGTGAGCGCCACGCCGTTGTCGCTGCCGGTGAGGGCAGAAACGGTTGAACCGGCGCCGTCGATTTCCCAGTATTCAGCACGGGAGTTGAAGCTCAACTTGTCCGTGACTTGAACGGTGTTGTAGAGACCGCCAATGATTTCGTCGGCATGAATGCTCAACGGATTGTTGAAAGCAGCGCCGCCGCCGAAGTTCTGAACGTAGTCCAAGGCTGCACCAAAGCTAACGCTCTTCCACGGGGTGTTAAGCGTCGCGCCGGCATAGTAGTTGGCCTGATTGCCGCCTTGTTTGCCGCCGTTGCCAAACGTGCTAAAGCCGCTGTTGGCAAAACCATAAACCACGCCCGCAGTGAGTGAGGAGCCAGAGGCCCAACCCCAGTTGCTGGGAGCGGTCAGGGTAACAGAACCCAAGAAGGTTTTATTCCAAGCGCCTTTGTTCACGTCGGCACTGGTTGATTTATAGAGATTGCGGGAATTGATGCCAGCGCTGAGCGTGTTAGCCACACCAGCCGAGAACGACAATTCGTTGTTGACCTGATAGGTGCCGAGGATACCGGTGTGCTCGGTCGGCTCAACCGCCCAACCCCAAGAACGGGTGTAGTTCGGATTGCTGACGGCGTCGAAGCCTTCGTAGCCAATCGGGGTGTTGAACACGCCGATTTTCCAGTCAATGCCATTGCCCACCGGCGTGCGGAGGGAGACGTAGGCCTGCTGGATGGAAACTTCGGAATTGGCCGCGCCCGGAGACGGGTTCCAACCGACAGCGTCAGGTCCGAAGAGCAAGTCGGCTTCATAGCCGGCCGCCCAAGGGGTTTCATCTTCCGCCTTGGCGATCGAGAGCTTCACGACGTCAAGGTTGAAGCCGTTGGCTTTGCCGGCTTGCAACGGAATGTTGCCACCGATCGAGCCGCCGACTGCGCTGGGGCTGGCTTCGTAGTTCGCAGAAGCGCTGACGTAGCCGCTGATGACGGTGCTGGAAAGCGCCGTTTCAACCGGGCTCAATTTCGGTGCGTCGT
>Ga0007854_10002566_pt1 | contig 11229 bp, 6 predicted proteins | sample CryBogCBH12Aug08_FD_60382 | JGI IMG/M metagenome (GOLD analysis project Ga0007854, IMG submission 60382) | Freshwater microbial communities from Crystal Bog, Wisconsin, USA - CBH12Aug08 | ecosystem: Environmental > Aquatic > Freshwater > Lake | place: Crystal Bog, Wisconsin, USA | collected... | reverse complement strand
CCGCGTCGGCAATTGGTGAATAGCGGTCGCTGGTTGGCAGGATATGGTCGGTGAATTCCATCAGATGGTCGTGGTTCAGCGCCAGCGTCACCCAACCGATCGTTTGGCCTGTGCGAACCACCGGTGTGGCCCAGCGCACAATACCTTGGAATCGCTTGCCTAATGGGTTCTCAGTCCCGGCGAAGGCGGCATTTTCAGGAGCAAACGCGATTCCCTTGGCTGCGGCCGTCTTCGGCGTGAAGGGGCCGATGATGGGGGTTGAAACATAGGCGCCAATTACGTCTGACACATAGATTTCCCCCGGCTTTAACGCCTTGAGCGCCGGGAAATAGGTTTCAGCCTTGATAAAGGTGTTTTCCCGCACAGACACGTCGCGCAGTTGGGGCGACATCAGAGGGGACGCGGTGACCTTGACCTTTTCCCGCCCGTCCAGACCGACGAAGGTCATTTCCAGGAACAAAGGCGCTTGCGAGACGATCCCGTCCTCTGCCGGCGGCCGATAATTAAAATTGCGACGATTATCCGGGATGGTGGGTAAGACGGTCGGTCTGTCGTAACGTGGCGTCGCTTCCGGTCCCGGAATCCATTTGGCGCCATCGGGGGTCAGCACCCAGGGCTGGTGCCGCTGGACCGCGCGGGTGCGCTCGGCAAGAAAACGGCGGAAAGCCTCCTCGCTCGGCTCGATGAGGGCGGCGGATTGGATGTCACGATCCCGGTCATAGAGGAAGGCGGCCACAGCGCGGGCGGTGTCGGTGGTAAGTCGTTCTAGGGACTCGCGTGCCGCGTCATCCAGCGCCTTGGTGGCAGCGCCCGTCGTGCTGTTGGCGACGATTTCGGCGGTTTCGCGCATGTTGCGCGTCATGCCGATAACGTTCTCGGAAACCTGAGCGGCCAGCCAGAGCTGCGCCTTCCAGGCGAAACCGGCCAGCAGCAGCAGCGGGATCACCTTGATCAGCACAAAAATCAGGATCAGCTTGGCGCGAATGCCAACGCGGTGGTGGAGAGTCATCTCAATCTCCTGGCATGCCGCCGTAAGGCCAAGGGTCTGTTGCGACGGCGCCCATGGAAGCCCGGCGCCAATAATGAATCGCGTGGATCATTTCGTCCAGGCAGATAATAGACCAATAATATTGGCGTCATCGTTGTCGATATGGCCGCTTAGGGTCAGTCGGCCATTACTTCTTTAGCGGGGAAATTTTCCTCGGTTGGGTAACGAAGTTGCGCAAAATTTATGAATTCGTCGAAGGGAAGGGGTTTGCTGAACAGAAAGCCCTGAGCAAAGGTGCAGCCATGCTCCTGCAGAAAGGCTAGCTGTTCTGGCGTTTCGACACCCTCGGCTACGGTTTTCATGCCAAAAGCGTCGGCCATCTGCAAGATCGCCTTTACGGTGGCGGCATCGGTCGCGTCATGCGTGATGTCCTGCACGAATGACTTATCGATCTTGATAATGTCGATGGGCATTCGTTTTAAATAACTGAGAGAGGAATAACCGGTGCCAAAATCGTCAATGGCAATCTGGCAGCCATGGTCCTTAAGTCTCTGAAGAATTTCAATATATTCGGTGTTATCCGAAAGTTTCATGCTTTCGGTAATTTCAATCAGGATCTGGTGTTCAGGCGAAAGGTCCCGTTTGCTCAATAACAGCAGCAATTGCTCCATGTGATCGCGCGATACGAATTCGGCCGCTGATAAATTGAAGGAAAGTGACAGCGCCGTTCCCGGGGCCGTCGCGCAATTTTCCCAGGTCGTCAGGCCCTTGGCAAAGACCCAACGGCTCAGCTTAGAAATCATACCGTTCTGTTCGGCCACCGGAATAAACACATCGGGCGGAATAAAGCCGCGGGCTGGATGCTGCCAGCGCAGAAGGGCCTCGGCACCGGACATAGCCAGAGTATCGAGCCGGATGATGGGCTGGTAATACAAATGCAGGCGATCATCCATCACCGCCGAACCAAGCTCACTATCGATCCAATGGCGTTTATTCGCTTCATCCTGCATACGGTGCGTAAAGAAACAGAAGGTGTTGCGGCCATGTTTTTTGGCTTCATACATGGCACTGTCGGCATTTTTCAGCATCGCCTCGGCGGTGTCGCCATCCAAGGGATAAACCGTGATGCCGATGCTGATTGCGGTCTTCAAAGTGTGACCGGCAACCAGAAGCGGCTGGCGCACCTCAGAGAGAATCTTGTTGGCGATTGGAATGATATCGTCGGCGCTGTTCAATTCTCCTAATAAAACAATAAACTCATCGCCCCCCATGCGGCCGACCGAGTCCGAATCGCGCAACACATTTTTGATACGCAGCGCCGTTTTAACCAACAGCTCGTCGCCGGCAGCATGACCAAGGGCATCATTGACCGATTTAAAGTGGTCAAGGTCCATGAACATCACGGCGAACATGCGTCCATTGCGGCGGCAAAATGACAGCATCTGCCGCAAGCGGTCCATGGTCAGGCTGCGGTTGGGTAACCCGGTCAGCGTATCAAAAGTGGCTTGGCGTTCGATGGTCTCTTGCGCTTTTTTTGCATCGCTGATGTCGCTGAAGACGCCGATATGCCGGATGACATCACCTTGGTCGTTTCTTAATACATTAATAGAAAGCCATTCTGTATAGATGTCGCCGTTTTTTCGAATGTTCTGGATCTCTCCCTGCCAAAGGCCTTTCGACTTCAGGGTTTCCCACATATTTTTAAAGAATTCTTTTGGTTGTCTGCCAGAATTCAGAACTTTCGGGTCCAGACCAATGACATCTTCCGGGCTGTAGCCGGTAATCTGGGTAAAGGCCGGATTGACCGAGATGATCCGATTTTTGTTGTCCGTGATGACCGTCGCCTCAGAGGCATGTTCAAAGACCGATGCCGAAAGACGCAATTTATCCTCGGAAATTTTGGCTTCGGTGATGTCAATGATACTGATGACGACGCCGCTGACTCCTTTGCGGCTGTTGGCGACATAAGGGGTCAGACGCACTTTGAAGGTTTTAGAGTCCTCGCGGTTGAACTCCAGTTCGTGGATTTTGCCGGTCTTGAGTACTTTGCTGACATGATCCAGGATTTCTGGAATCTGAAACTGGCTGCGGACTGAGGCCAGGTTTGGCTTGGAATCGGCTGGAATATCAAAAAATTCAAGCGCAACGCGGTTATGGCGCGTGATGTACAGATTTCGATCAACCACCAAAACGGCCTTAAACAAGCTTTCCAGGATATTGTTAAGGTCACTATTCGCTTCGCTTAGTTCAAGTGTCCTGGAGCCGAGTTCGTCATTAACTGTAATAAGCTCCTCATTTGAAGCTTGCAGTTCCTCATTCGCTGTTTCCAGTTCCTCGTTCGATGCTTGCAGTTCTTCGTTAGCTGCCTGAGCCTCTTCATTAAGCGACTGCAATTCTTCATTGGCAGTCTCAAGTTCTTCAATCACGGTCTGCAAGTTTTCTCGATTTAAGACGATCTCTTGCTCAAGTTCTATGACCCGCTCATTGGACCCGGGAATGCTGGCGGTTCCATCTGGTGCTGGTGTCTGTCTGTCCTCGGCTGCCTCAAAACAAACCAGCAACAGATTGGGCTCGTCCATATCCTGCTGACCAACATAGTGAACGGCCATGCGATAATGTTTGGTGCTGCCGTCCACCGACATCTCGACCGAACTGCAGACGGCACTTAATTTGGTGCGGCCGACCCGATGGGCGAAGGCCCGCAGCTCCGCGCGAAACGCCGGCTTAATAAGCGTAAAGGCGTTAAAGTCGGCTTTGCCTTTTTTTATTGTTAGAAAATTTCCGCAATCCCCAAAGATTTCCAGGATGTCACCATTGCTGGTCATCAAAAGGCTGGCGGGCGCATAGAGTTCGAACAAACGCTCATGCCCGAGCACGGAGGAGGGCGTCGCGGTCAACTTTTCAACCGGAGGTTCAAAGCCGTTGCTTCCCGGCAAGCCACGCAGGCGGCTGAAATTGCCGATCATCGGCGATGCAACCTGGCGCTTCAGAAAGATTTTGTTTTTTCTGTCCTTTTCAAGGAACAAATTGCCAAGTCTTCCGACCGACTCGGATTTTCCAAGGAATAAAATTCCGTGGTTCCGCAAGGCGTAATGGAAGACCTTCATGACCCGTTCCTGCAATTCGGCCTTGAAGTAAATCAAGAGATTGCGGCAACTGACCATATCCAGACGAACAAAAGGAGGATCCTGGACAAGATCCTGGCGCGCGAACAAAGTCATGTCGCGCAGGCTTTGGTCAATCCGGTACATTCCTTCCTGGGCAGTGAAATATCGGGCGATCAAGGCGCTGTCGAGACCGCTAAGCGCCGCTTCCGGATAGATGCCGGCCCGCGCCGAGCCGACCGCATCGGCATTGATATCGGTGGCAAAAAGCTGGACACGATATTTGTCCCGATGCTCGCCCAATTCTTCGGCCAGGATAATGGCAACGGTATAGACTTCTTCGCCTGTGGCACAGCCCGGTATCCAGACCCGGATATCGTCGCCGGGCTGTTTTGTCTTCAACATCTCGCGGAGCGCGCGGCGAACAGCATCAAAAGATTCAGGGTCACGAAAGAAGGATGTAACGCAAATCAGAAAATTTCCGGCAAGCTCGCTCAACTCCTCGTGATGCCTGGCGATATGTTCGCCATAGTCCTCGAGGCTGGGAATCTGCATCGCCGCCATACGCCTTAGGATCTGCCGGGAAATCGTGGCGTCCTTGTAATTGGAGAAATCCATGCCGGTTTGGGTCGCGATCTGACGGATGATGCCGCGAATGGTCGAAGGCGGTGCCTCTTCATGATCGTCATCGATTGGGGTGCGCGGCCTTTGGACGATGGCCCGCAATTGGTTGGAAATTTCGTGGGGTGGTAAAACCAGATCGGCGCCACCGGCCCGGATCGCGGCCATGGGCATGCTGTCATATTTGGCGGATTTTGGTTCCTGGGCTATCGAGATTCCGCCGGCGGCTTTGATGGCTTTGATGCCGCGGGCGCCATCCGAGCCAGTGCCGGACAAAATGATCCCAATGGCCCGATCTTCCTGATCGTCAGCCAAGCTGATAAAGAAACGATCCACCGATGGCTTAGGCCCAATCGTGTTGGTGGGTTTGCTGATGCGCAATTTTCCGTTGACGACGGTAACGTCCGAATTGGGCGGCGCGACATAGAGGGTGTCTGCCTTAGGCGGGATGTTATTGGTTGCCTCTTCAACCTTCAAAGTGGTTTCCCTGGCCAGCAATTCCACCATCAGGCTGCGATGGTCCGGGGACATATGCTGGGCAAGAATGTAGGTCATATTGGCGTGCGCCGGCAGATTGGCCACAAAGGGGCGCAGAGCCTCGAGCCCACCGGCTGACGCGCCGATGCCGACGTAAAAAAGAGGTCCGTCAGAGACAGCACCGCTATCGGGTTCGGACTTGGCCGATTCCCGTGCTGCCGCAGATTTTTTGGAAAGCGGCATTTTGGCCAAGGCTTCGGCAGCCGCGGTCTTTTTGCGAACGGGCTTTGTGAGGGAAGGGCTGGTTGTTCCCTTGGCTTTTGACATAAGACCTCATTCTACCAGAAGTATTCAAAAACTACTTTTTCCACCTGGGTTTTGCTGTCCCAGGATAGAAGTTATGCGGATGTTAAAGAAAATAAATTCGGTAGGCTAGTGCTGAGGTTAGGAATAGTTTCTGAACCGATTTCAGTTTTCATGGAAAACCTTAAAAATCAGCGCATGAGTGGCTATCGCTTCAGACAAAACGTGATAAAATGGACCTCGACACTTGGGGTGCCTGCGGCTTGATCCCGTCACTGTCCGTCAATCTATTCGGTTCATTGAAACAACACATGACCAATCCCGAAGAGCTATCCGCCCACGAGATCTTAAGTCAGGTTCGCGCCTTGCTTGCCGCCGTGGTCCGCGAGGCCGATCACCGTGGCGCCGCTGAAATTGTCGAGCTGGCTCAGAAAGCTGATTCCCTGGTGGCGCAGCTCCGCGAAGGCTGACGCTATGCGCGTTGTTTCCAGATTGTCACTTCCGACAGGCTGTGCTGGTATTTTCGTTTGGTTTCACGAATGACGAAGGGGATTTGGCGCGGTCCATCGACCAAATCGAAGCTTGGGCTTAGCAGCTCTTTCAGGCCATCCAAGGTTGTAAAAGATTCGCCATTTCTTTTGAACCCGCCAATCCATTCCGAGCGCTTGGTAAAATCTTCCAGCCAAGTATAGGGCGAGGCCAGGACCAGTAATCCGCCGGCGTTAAGACGCTTCCCTATCTCCAGCAAGAATTTGCGTGGGGAATAAAGTCGATCGATCAGATTGGCGGCCAGGATCAAATCAAAGCCAGTAAAAACATCTTTCAGATTGCAGGCGTCGCCTTGCCAGAACGCCACTTTTTTTGCGGCTTCCGCCAGTCCTAGATCGCTCAGCCGTCGCTGGTGGGTTGTCACCAACTCACCTTCATCAGCCATGCTGTAACAAAGACTGCCGCTTTCGGCTAATTTGACGCCGCATTGAATGAACCGAGCCGAAAAGTCGATCCCGGTTATCCGATCAAAGGCCCGGGCCAATTCAAAGCTGGCCCGACCGGTGGCGCAGCCCAGGTCAAGAGCCGATTCGAACCGGCCATTGCCAAAGTGCTTATGGGCGGCAATGGCGATATCGGCCAGGGCTTTAGGGAAATTGGGAACCCCAAACATTTCGTCGCCATAGTGAAATTCCGCATATTGTGCCAATAAGGCGTCGGTTTCATAGACCGAGCCGGTGACGGGGGCGACGGCGTCCCCGACTAAATAGCGAAAGCCGGCATGCTGAAAGAAATGGCGACGAAAGGCGTAGCGTGCGGCGCGACGCGATTCATTGCCCAGCGATATCCAACTGCCGCCTTTTATAATGTTATGGCGGTCATCAAAGGTGGGGGTTGTAAAGTCATCATACAGGGGATGGACGGCAAATCCGTCGAATGGGTAGGTCGGTGTGTCGCACCATTGCCAGACATTGCCGACCACATCATAAAGTTCGCTATGGGCGAAACGGGTTACCGGACAACTGGAAGCCCAATGATCGAGATGCAGATTAGCAGAAGCCCTCTGATCCGGGCTTGGATCGGCAAGCTCGGCATAGTCATAAAGGCGGTTCCATTCATCTTCACTGGGCAGACGGACCGGCAAGCCGGTTTCGCGGGCTTTCCATCGGCAAAAGGCACGGGCTTCCAGGCAATTGGTCTCGACTGGCCAGTCCCAAGGCATAGGGACTTCTTCTGCGAGCAGGCGAAGTTTCCAACCCTCTTCGCCAGGCACCCAAAAGCTTGGATGGCTGGGGCTGGCAAAGCGAACCCAGCCCAGTCCTTCTTCGTCCCACAGACTGTTATCCTTATAGCCGCCGGCCTCAACGAAACCGCGAAACTCATGATTGCTGACCAGATATTGACTGACCTGAAAGGCGGGAAGGTCTACCTGATGCTGCCCATATTCATTGTCCCAGCCGTAAATCGGTTCGTCAAACGGGCGGCCAAGGGAAACCTGCCCGGCGGGAATCGTCAGCAGACGGTTCTCAGGCGGCGTCCCGCTTTCGCGGCAGGGGGGCCAGTCGGGGTCGGGGCGAACAAGAGCGAGCGCTTGCTGACGGATCAGCACCGACGAAGTTTCCAGATGGATACGCTCATGCTCGATGCCCATCAACAGCACCCAAAGGGGGTCTTGCCAGACAATCGGTAAAACCAAAGGCGTCTGGCGAATCACCTGATCGACCACCGCACGGACTTTGTTTCGGTAGGCGGCGACTTCGGCCGGGGCGGGCCAGTCATAGCGGGTCTCATCCAGGTCGTCCCAGCTCATTTCATCAACGCCCACCGCGAACATCGCTTCGAGCCTGGGATCGACCCGTTCCTTGACCAGTCCGGCCAGGATCATTTTGTTGATGAAGAATGTGGCGGTATGCCCAAAATAAAAAATCAGGGGATGCCGCAAGCTGATCGGCTTGCGAAAATAGGCCTCGTCGCAGGCAAGCAATTTGAATAAAGACTCATAGAGATCGAAGCTGGAATGGAAATAGGCCAGCAGCTCACGCCGTTTACCCTCGATATCTGTGCCGTCCAGGTGGGGGGTGCGCGGAAATATTCTGGTCATAGCGGACCTGCTGACTCAGGGCTGCCGCATTTTTTGCAGCACCGCATTTTGCGAGTCCGCGGCCGGACGTTCGCGCAGAATTGTTTGCGCGCTGACCAGCCGCTCGGACGCGACTTGACGCATTTTTTTTTCATCCGTTCCGTCCAGGACGCCAAGACTGTCACCACGCTCAGCCAAAAGCAGAACATTTTCCCAGATCTGTTTTACCTGATCCAGCATGGCGGTGGTAAGGCTGGGATAGCCCCCCAGCAGGCCGATCAGCGCTTCATATTCGGACATTTTACTGTAAGTTTTGTAGGCGCCACCCAAGGATGAGGATGTCTCGTCATTCACCATTTTCTGCGACTGGTGCAGAGTCCGCTCAAGGCCGCCGGCCAATAGATTTGCCGAAATATTGCTCATCGAATTCATGATTTCTTTGTACTTTTCCTTAAAGAAATCAGAATCTTCGTCATTGTTTTTGCCATAGGCCTGAACCAGCGCCATCAGGTTCAGCAATCGGTTGAAAGGTTCGCTGATCCGGGACTTGCTGGACTCAGGCGAGCCGTTGGGATCAAGCAGGATTTCGTTGATATGCGTTACCAGCCGAAAGGCTTCCCGGACAACCTGGGCGCGCCGTCGAAAATTGGCCGAATGTTTTATGGGGCCATTCGCCTCAACAGCCTCCTCGTCTTCGTCATCTTGCCAGTCGGAGAGCAGTTGATCTTCCAAGATGTTTATCAGCGTCTCTTGTGATCCCGGCGGTCGGTCCGTTGGGCCTTGTGGCGCTTTGATCGCAATGGCGGGTTCTGAAGCGGCCGGCAGGGCGGTCGGTGTCGTCTGAAGTTGTGAGGTAGGACCATCCTCGGCGCGGCGGCGCGGCCCAAAATACTCCTGGAGGGTTTTGCGTCGTCTGGTCGGTCCGACATAGCTGGGTGTGAGGACGAATTCTCGGGGGTCGTCCAGCGCGGCGTTCACTTTGCGCAACGTATCGCGCAAAGTTAGCGGCATGGTCAGAAAGCCAGTGATTCCGGCATCCCTGCCTTCAATCAGGAAATTCATATCGCTGCGGCTAGTAACACAAAGAAACGGGGTTTTCCTGATGTTTTCGCGGGCCTCGTAGCGGATATGGCGCAGCAGATCAAGATAGTCTTGGTCGGAACCTGCCCAGATAATCAGGTCAAAATTATTGGTTCTAACCAGTTGTTTCGCCAGATCCAGATCGCGGGCTTCCTGGACATTGCCGATCCCAACTTGTTGGATGACCCGGGCCAGCAAATTACGCATCTCGCGGGTCGAGCAGATAAAAAGACAGCTTATCTCTTTCAACGGGCGAGAGTGGGACATCAAATTCGGTCCCTAAAGGCCAATGCAGGAATTAAAGGGGCCATGCGCGGGTTCGGTTCTCTGTGTTGGCTGATGGCAAGGACACCGACCGGTTATGAACTAAAATTCCAGATCATCTTCCGGATCGTCCAGCAAACAGACCAAGGGTCGCTTATCAACATTTTCGTTGGTCAGAAGTCCCAGATACTGTCGATCCATCGTTTTGATGTGATTGGTGATCCAGTCGCTGATCAAAGGGCCTAAACTTTCAACAACGGCCAAATTGCCCTGGCGATAGTCCTTGATGATCGCCCGAACTTTTTCGGCAAATTTGTCATGGGCTTTTATATGGACCGCCAAACCGGGAAAATCGATAGCCGCCAAGGCCTGTTGTTCCCTTAGAAAATGGCCCTCGACATATTCTTCCAGAATATTCAGGACCGATTCGATCAGCATGGACCGGGCCGAGTCCGAACTGGCCAGGATTTCTTCGAGCATTGGTTCGACGCGGAAAAAGGCCTGATGATCTTCGTCGATGCTGTCGACACCAACAGAAAGATCCTCGGTCCATTCAAGCATAGGTTCTGGCGAGGCCATATTATTTCATCCAAGAGCTGGCGGCAGGAATAGTGCGCATCTGCCCAATCCGTTTCGCCGGTGCCGTCGCGACCCACAATGTCTTAGCATTTGTCATAACCTCATAGCAAACCGAAGTTAATCCGCTTGAGGGATTGCACTGGCTGTGGGCCGTCAAAAACGGAAATTGTTTCACGCCAAAGCGACCATGGCCGCCAGCCAGATCCCGCCCAGCAGATGAGAGATGAGGGTGGTCTTTATGGCTATCGATTGTGCGGGACGGCCCGAGATTAACTTGGGCGACGCGTGGGCGGCCGCCAGGATCAACAGGATAGGAACAGCTAAACTCCATAGGGACCAGCCCGCTAGCCACTGAATATAACCCAAGGCGACGGCCGCCAGGGTTTGGACAGAAAAATAAAGCCAGGGAGCGCGGCGCCCCAATCGAACCACCAAAGTTCTCTTGTTGGCGCCCGCATCAGCCCGCATATCCGGGAATTCATTGGCAATCAGAATGGCCGAGGTCCAGAGCCCGACGATACAGCCCAAAAGAATTAAGGCTACAGACAGCGGACTTCCCTGGAGCCATGCGCAGGCTACCACCGGCATGCAGACAGAACATTCCCAGCAGGGCCAACAACAGAGTCACGGAATCAAGTTTGTGCGTGCTATGCCATTCCCAGCAGCTTCCCACCAAGACCGGGATCAGTGAGGCGGGAAAAAACATCGGTCTGGTGGCAAGAAACAGGCGGCGGGGCAAAGACGGCATGGTGCTTTCCGATTTACTTGAGATCCGGATCGTGACCGGCTCGGTCAATTATTAAGGATTGCCGCAGCTGGTGGAGCCGCAGACCTGGATCAGGAAGGAAGGCGATCGCCAGCGCAAAATATCGTCAAAATAATTTGCCGAATTCATGATCAGGATAGACGGTCCCTGGACAAAGCCAAGATTGCCGGCGGTGCCGGCGCTGGCATTGGAATTGAACTGCTTCAAGACCCGGGTAGGTGCCGGTGCGGGGTTCTGATTGCCATTTCTGTTCCAACCATACCAGCCGCTGCGTCCATGGCTGATCAAAACATAGGCGGCACGGGCCCCGTCGAAATTGACATTATTGGCCGTTACAGCGACCGAAGCCGTAACCCCGGCGCAATTGTCGGCGCCACCGTTGAAAGCCGCTGCGGCATTATTGGTATTGGGTGAGGTCAGTTCCGTGCTGCAGGCGCCGGCAGAAACCGAATAGACAGCGAGATAATTGCCATAGGGG
>Ga0007854_10002564_pt1 | contig 11234 bp, 11 predicted proteins | sample CryBogCBH12Aug08_FD_60382 | JGI IMG/M metagenome (GOLD analysis project Ga0007854, IMG submission 60382) | Freshwater microbial communities from Crystal Bog, Wisconsin, USA - CBH12Aug08 | ecosystem: Environmental > Aquatic > Freshwater > Lake | place: Crystal Bog, Wisconsin, USA | collected... | reverse complement strand
CAGCTTCGTGCCGTTTTGCAACGCCTCCACGGCTTCAAAATCCTGCTTCACATACCGGTTGCCGGCGGCAAAGGCCGACACGCGCTCCAGCGATTTGTGCGCGCGCTCCAAATCGGAATTGTCCGCCGCGTTGGCCATGAAAAAAAGTCCGTCGAGATAAACCGTGAACGGATTTACATAATTCGCATACACCTTAAGGTCGTTGACGCCGGCCAAAGAATTTTGCACCTGCGATTGAAACTGCGGACTGGCCTCGGCCTGCTGCATGGCCGCCTTGTCCTTGGCCTGCGCCGCCTCTTCCTGGACTTTTTCGATGCGCTTTTTGTTTTCGTCCACGGCGTCCTGCTGGCGCTGGTAGGCGCGGATGAGTTCCGGCCGCGCGTTGTCGGGCTGGCCGAGCGCGAGATAATTCAGCGCCTTGTAGGTGTTCAGCATGATGCCGTCGTAGGCACGGCCTTCGTAATCCAAGTTGGCCTGGTTGGAGAGCAACGCGCCGCTTTCCTGACCGAGACGCACTTTGGCTTTTTTGGCGTAGTCATCAATCTTTTCCTGCGCCTGATCAAAGGCCTTGTTGCTGTCCTCGTAGCGCCCCGCCGCGCGCAACACGGCGGCTTCTTCCAGCCGCCAGACGACGGCGTCCTTATTGTTGGCGTTGCTGTCCGCCTGTTTGATGGCCGCGACATAGGCATTGGTCAGGTCGCCCTGATGCCAGAACACAATGATCTTGTTCTGATCCTTGTAAGTCTGGCAACCCGTGCTCAACAGCCCGGCACCCACCAACGGCAGAACCGCGCAAAAAACTTTTTTGATGATGCGATTAATACCGTGGTTCACATTCCCTCCTGATTGGTTGAATTACTTACTGCGCCTTGCGCAGCACGCCGCCCTTGTCAACGCCGGTGTCTTCCACGATGGTCGCCAGCGACGTCTTGGGATTCACCTGCGAAATCTTGACCTTGCCGACCTTGACCTCTTCGCGGCCGAGCACTTCGCCGGTGTCCGGGTCTTTCAACTCCTCGCCTTGGGCAAACACGTTGAACACGTCGCCCTCGGCCACGCCGCCGCCTTCGCCGCGGTTGATGGTCACGACGTTGTCGCGGCGGATTAAAATTTTCGCCGGATAAACCACGTCCACGATATGATTCGCGATTTTCTGCGCCATGCTGCGCGAGATGCCCACCATCATTTCATCACTCAACGCGCCGTTCTTCACGGAGTAATTGCGGTCCATCTGGATCTGCTTGAACTCGTCGTTGCCGGTCTGGAAATTCGCCGATTCCATGAGCTTGCCGGTCGTCGAATCATAAAGTTTGCCGACCACGGAGAAACGGAACACACGCTTCGTTGCCGTGTTGCCCGTGCCTTCAAATACCGCCTTCTCGATGTAATCCTGAAAATCATCCACCGTCGCGACCAGCAGGTATTTCGCGCCGGCCAACTTGCCGGCCTTGGCGGCGGTCTTGGCGTCCACGTTGCCGGACGCGCCCAAATCCTGCTCCTTCATGACATCCGCCAGATCGCTCCGGCTCAACACGTCGAACTTCCGCGTGGCATTCACGCGGTCAATCAACTGGCCGTCCAATGATTCAACGATGCGGTTCAATTCCTGTTTGGTGTCAAATTGCAGCGCCTCGCTTTTCGAGTCGGTGGTGGTCTGCGTCACGGTCTTGCTGTTGACCGAGGCCAGCAGCGACGCCGTGGGCTTGATGGAGGAGATGGCCAGCGTGGATTTTTCCTGGGCGGAAGCCAGCACGGGCAGCAGCGCGAGGCCGGCGATGAGGGAAAGATATTTTTTCATAGTGGTTGTCGTTGGTTCGGTTTCATTAAAAAATCAAAACAAACTCTTGTAGGTGTTGTGGACATTTTCCTTCGTGTCCACGCGGTAATGGCTGTTCTTGAAAAATTCGGCAATGCCGTTGATTCTATTCACCTCGGCGTCGGTCAGCTTGCGGTTCGCGTCGAGGCCGGCGAGAAACGCCGTTGTCTCCGTCCAGCGCGCATAACCGGCGGGGCTCATTTGCAACGCCACGCGCAGCTTCTCGCCGTCATAAATGTTGATGGTGCGCTCCCAAGCGTCGAAGCCTTCGCGCGACAGGCGAATCTTGTGCAGGCCCGGACGGCCTTGCAAAGTCGCCGGTGCGGAGCCGATGGCCACGCCGTCCAATTCCACCGTCACGTCCAGTGCTTGCAACGCAATCGGCTGGCTGTTCAAAACCACCTTGTTGTCCGCCGTCAAACCGAGCGCGGAAATTAAGATGGGCTGCTGGCGCGGGTCGGTCATGGTGCAGACCACGTCAAATTTCACCATCGCCGCCTTGGCCACTTCGGCGGGCAGCGACTTGCCGCCCGCCACAATGGCATCGGCCAGTTGCGATGCCGCGTCGTCGAGCAGGTCGTTGACTACGTCGGTGCTTTCCGTCGCCAAGCCTTCGGTCTGGCGGAAGGTTTTTTCCGCCGTGACTTCGCCGCCGCGCACCGCGCCGCCTTCGCCGGCTTCCACAATCTTGTAGGTCACCCGCAGCCGGTGCGTGATGTTGACGGTGTTGATGCCGTTGCCGGCGTAGGTTTTCTTTTCCGTGCCGAGGCTGACGATGGACGGCACCAGGATGTAATCCGCGCCGAGGTTTTGTGCGAGGCGCAGCGCGGAAGAATTATCTTCAAGCGAACGATCCAACGGGGTCAGTTCGCCGTTCGGATCTTTGCCGGTGGAATAATCCTTCAGCGAACGCGTGACATCATCGCGGGAGATGACGGAAAAACCTTTGCCCGCCACATGGCTGGTCACGAGGTCTTCCAGCGCCGGCACTTTTTCATTGAGGCTGGCGGAGCCGCGGTTCTGCACGATGATGGCAATCTTGCGCTGGGTGTCCTTCGCGGGAGCATCGGTCGCGGGAGTTTGCGCGTTCACGCCAGCGACGCTCAACAGCGCGGCGGCTACAATCAGGGGGAGACGGATGGTTGACATGGTTTTCAATAGGTTGAATTGATTGTTTGTCCGTGGTTCACGGAACATTGGTCACGGTCACGCTGTTGACGGGCGGAGCGGGAGCGGGTTCAACATTGGCCGGCGGCGGCGGGGGCGGTGCGACATTGCCGGTGGGCTTGGAATTGCCGGTGGGCGCAGGCATGACGGCGGGTCGGCCGTATTGATCCACCAAAATATCATGCGGCACTTGAATGGTGCGACCATCGGGCGTGGTTTCCGTCTGCCAGACGCGCACCATGTGATAGCTGGGATTCATGGCATCGCCGACGCCGCGGGCGGTGCCTTCCACCACGCCCACGCCGAAACCGGTGACGTTGCCGGCCACCGCGCCGATGCCGGTGCCGACGGATTGGCCCGCTACCGGTCCCACTTGATATGGGCTGCCGGCGGCGTAATCATGCCGACAGCCGGTGGTGGCCAATAATAGAAGGGAAAGACTCGTGAAGATACCCGTGATGATTTTTTTATTCATAAGACACCTTTCGTTTCAAGATAAGTCCATTCTTGCGACGATACCAATTTGATTACAAGCAAAATCTGGCGTTCAAAGAATATTTGGCGCGACTGGCCATCCGGCCACCTGGCCGGGGGCGGAATTCGTGGCGGAAAGATTTGCCCCCGGACGCATCTCCGCTTTTAATGTTGTCGTGATTGCAAAACGTGTCATTCCCTGCCTCGACGTTCATGACGGCCAGGTCACGCGCGGCGTCCAGTTCGGCGTCGCCGAGAAGGGCGGCTTGAAAAATGTCGGCGACCCCGTGGAACTCGCCCTGCGCTACAACGAGCAGGGCGCGGACGAAATGGTGTTCTTCGACATCACCGCCACCGCGCACGGGCGTGGCACGATGGTTGACGTGATTGAACGCGCCGCCGACCAATGCTTCATGCCGCTCACCGTTGGCGGCGGCATTAAATCCGTGGACGATATGTTCACCATGCTGCGCGCCGGCGCGGACAAAATCAGCATCAATTCTTCCGCCATCGCCAATCCAGATTTAATCCGTGCGGGCGCGGAGAAATTTGGCAGCCAGTGCATCGTCGTCTCGATTGACGCCAAGAAAATCACGCCAGACAAATGGGGCGTATTCTCGCACGGTGGACGCAAGGACACCGGCCTCGACGCCGTCGAATGGGCCAGGCGCGCCGTGGCGCTCGGCGCGGGCGAAATCGTGCTGAACTCGATTGACGCCGACGGCACGAAGGCCGGATTTGATTTGGTTATCACCCGGCGCGTGAGTGAAGCCGTGGGCGTGCCGGTGGTGGCCAGCGGCGGCGCGGGCACGTTGGAACACATGGCCGACGTGTTGCTCGCCGGCAAAGCCGATGCGGTGCTCGCCGCGAGTATTTTCCATTTCGGCACCTACACCGTCGGCGACGTGAAACAGTTTTTGAAGGAGAAGAAAATTCCGGTGCGGTTGTAATTGAGCGCCGGTCTGGGCAGCGGAAACGCGTGCCCGGCCAATCATGGCTTGGCCGGCGTATTGGTGGTTACCTCGGTGTAAGTAGAATTAGGAGTGGAATAGGTCGTGGCCGGACTTGCCGCCGGTGGACTTTGCGGAGCCGTGTTGGCCGGGGGCGGAACTGTAATTGGCGTGGCTGCCGGCGTTGTCGGTGCGGCGATTGAAGTTGTCGTGGCCGTGACGGAGCCAGCGCTGACGCGGTTGGGATTCGCCGGGGTGACGGTAGTGGTCGTGGGCAGGACTTGACCGGTCAAGGTCGGGTCAATGAGCGGGGTTCCTTCCACGACGAAACCAACCTGACCAAAGATAAACCACCAACCTCTGTTTTTAACCACTCCATCCACCAAAGCAACGGCACCTGGCGTTCCTTCCAAAGCCTTGTCCACGGCATCCTTTACCTGCGGAAAACCCGTTGGGATGAAAAGAATGAATAAGGCCGAATCCTCGCCCCTTACCCGGGTGGACACTCGTTTAAGCGACGAGGCGTTTGCCAAGTCAATATTCTTTGTGGAAAGCAAGGTGAAGTCGGTAATGCGAGTTTCGCAACCGGACAAAAGCCCCGCTACGATGACCGCCACGACCAAGGTTCCTAATTTTGAGATTGTTTTCATATCGATGGGCGCAGTTGATTTGGGATTAGCTGGTTCGCGGAGCTGCGGTTTCGGTTTTATGTTTTATCGTCTGGAATTCCTCCGGGCTGACTTGGCGACAGGAAACGGCTTTTCCGGAGTGATCCAGGGTGGCGACATAGTAGGCGGGTTCGCCAGTGGCTGCTTTGGCGTGCCCCGAAAGCGAGGGATCGATCAGCACGGTGCCTTCCACCGTGAAATTTGCCTCGCCATAAATGTATGGAATATAGAAAAAACCTTGAGACACCACGCCATCGAGCAGGGCCACGCCGCCGGGCACGGACTCAATCGCCCGGTCAATGGCCTCCTTAAGATTAGGTTGACCGGTGGGAATGAAAATGATGATGTATATCTTGTCCACGCCTTCCGTTCGCGCCCCTCTTTTAAATGTTCCCATCTTGGAGAGGTCAACATTCTTGGTGGAAATAATTGTGAAATCAACAAAGCGGGTTTTGCAGCCGGTGACCGCCAGCAAACTGCAAGCGAACAGCGTGAAGCAGGTTTTTCTTAAAAAATTATTTCCAATAAATCTCTGAGCATTCATAAAGTCCATTCTTCATTGAGGCCGACCGCTTGACGAGGACATATATATGAGTCAGTGAATTATGTTGGTCAACATCTTTTACCCGATATCGTGATGTGTCTTCTTTCCCTTGCAAGGGGAGCCGTTGCCCCCTGTCGGCGGGATTGCCATTTAGCTTTCAACAAGGGTGGAACAGCTCATCTTCCCATTTGACTCCGCAGACGGGCGAATACATTTTCTGCAACATGAATGATCTGACCTCCTCCCGCTGGTTGCCGATTGTGTTGTTGACCGTCTCTAACATCTTCATGACCTTCGCGTGGTATGGGCATCTGAAATTCAAGAGCAAGCCGCTGCTGCTCGTCATCCTCGTGAGCTGGGGCATCGCCTTCTTTGAATACATCTTCATGGTGCCCGCGAACCGCTGGGGCAACTCCGCCTATTCCGCCACGCAATTAAAAATCATCCAGGAAGTCATCACGCTCACGGTGTTCGTGGTCTTCGCGGCGTTTTATCTCGGCGAAAAAATTCGGTGGAACCACGTCGCGGCCTTCGCGTGCATCCTCGCGGCGGTGGCGTTCACGTTTTTGCCGAAGGAGTGAATTCAACGCCAAGGCGCCCAGACGCAGCGGAAGAGTTTCAATGAAATGGTTTGGTTTCGTTGCGCCTTTGCCGCTTCGCGTCTTGGCGTTGAAGCCTTGCCGGATTCAAATCCGCTTGTCCGTGCCGCCGCATTCTGTTTAATTGGCCGCGCTTGATGAAACTTTTTCCCGCCAGCGCGCTGGTTGTCCTCGCCGCTTTCCTTGCCCTCGCCACGCGCGCGCAGGAAGCGCCGTCGTGGGAAGTGCAGGCGTTGAGCCAGATTATCCCCGGCACCATGGAGGGCCAGATGGATTACAATCCCGATGCCGGCACGGCGCGCGGCACCAACGGCGTCTTCATCAAATACGGCACCACCACCCTCACCGCCGACAGCGCGTCGCTCGACACGCCGTCTGGTCAGGCGGTGGCCGACGGCCATGTGCGCATCGAATCCGGCGATATGCTTTGGATCGGCGAACACATCCGCTACAACTTCAAGACGCACCAGATGCAGAGCGAATCGTTCCGCACGGGCAAATGGCCAGTGTTCGCGGACGGCCACGACCTCACCGGCAATTCCAGCAACGGCGTCTATGTCGCGCACCACACCTATATCACCAGCGACGACTCGGACAAACCCGCGTTCCAAATCCGCACGAGCAAGCTGCTCATCGTCCCCGGCAAATATGTCCGGATGTGGAATGCCCTCTTCTACGTCGCGGGCGTGCCGGTGTTTTATTTCCCCTACTACCAGCGCAACCTCGGCCCGCGCGCGGATAATTTTACCGCGTCGCCCGGCTATCGGGGAAGTTACGGCGCCTTTTTGCTTAACACTTACACTTGGTATCTCGGCGATAATACCGACGGCAAGCTGCACCTCGACTACCGTTCCAAGCGCGGCATTGCCGCCGGCCCGGACGCGAATGCGCAGCTCGGCGCGTGGGGCATTTTCGGTTTCAAATATTATTACGCGGACGACCTGAAGCCCAACACCAGCACCAACGGCCTCCCGCAGTTCGGCAACATTCCCCATGACCGCCAGCGCGTGCAGTTCACCTGGCAGGACAATCCCGCCACGAACCTTTACTTCAAGGCGATGATCAATTACCAGACCGACCCGCTCCTCGCGCGCGATTTTGCCGAGGGCGACTACGCCTACAATCCCCAGCCGAACTCCTTCGTCGAAGCCAACCAACATTGGGACAACTGGAGCCTCGATGCGCTGACCACGCCGCGCTTCAACAATTTCTTCGACCAGGTCGAGCGGCTGCCCGACCTTAAGCTCACCGCCTTCCCCCAGCAAATGCTGGACTCGCCGTTCTACTATCAGAGCGAAACCTCCGTCGGCTATTTCCGTTCCTACCGATCCACGGCTTCGTGGAACACCAACGGCCTTTATTCCTCGTCGCCCGGCAGCTACACGAACTCCGCCCTGCGCGCCGACACTTTCCAGCAACTCACGCTGCCCTTTACCTTGTTCAACTGGCTCAACATCGCGCCCCGCCTCGGCGGGCGCGTGACCACTTACAGCGAGCAGAACAGCACCAACGCCATCCCCAATCATAATCTCGGCCGCGGCGTGTTGAACACCGGCGTGGAATTTTCCTTCAAGGCCTCGCAGCTTTGGGCCGGCGTTACCAATTCTCTTTTGCAGATGGACGGACTTCGCCACATCGTCGAGCCGACGGCCAATTACGTCTTCGTGCCGAATCCCAGCCGCGCGCCGGGTCTCCTCCCGCAATTCGACGCGAACCAGCCGAGCCTCCTGTTGATGCCCGTCACGTTCCCCGACTACCAGAACATTGATTCCATAGACACGATGAACGTCGTCCGGCTTGGTCTGCGCAACACGCTTCAGACCAAGCGCGACGGGCAGTTGGACGATTTGCTTTCACTGAATGTCATGACCGACCTGCGGCTCGATCCGCAGGCCGGGCAGGAACGCTTCAACGACCTTTACTCCGCCCTCGCCTTCAAGCCGCGCTCGTGGATTACCTTTGAATCCCAAAACCGTTACGATATGCAGAATGGCCGCGTGAACCTGGCCTTCGACCAAATCACGCTGGCGCCGAACGACCGGTTCAGTTGGGGCGTGGGCTACTGGTATCTGCGCGGCGGCACTTGGGGCGGCAGCAAATGGACCGAGAATCAGGCCGTCACCAGCACGGTGTTTTACCGGTTCGACGACAACTGGGGTTTCCGCATGACGCACAATGTGAACCTCTACACCGGGCGTTTGCAGGAACAATTTTATAGCCTCTACCGCGACCTGCGGAGCTGGACGGCGGCGCTGACTTTCCGCGTGGTGAGCGACGTGGGCCGGCAGCCGGACTACACCGTGGCCATCACCTTCTCGCTGAAAGCCGCGCCCTCTGTGAATGTCAACGAGGATGTGGTCAACCGCTTCCACCTCGTCGGGGAATGACTCGTAGCAGCGGACCTGACGATACTTGGACGCCAAGCGGTTCGACAGCGGGCAATGGGCAACTGCCGCCCCAATCCGGTTCGTAGTCAGAGCGAACTGCTGCGGTGTTTCATGCCGCAACTTTATTCTGCGGCTGGTGTTCACAGACAGAACGGATTATATTTGCCTTATGAATTTTCGGATGCTTGTCGGGTTGATTCTGGCTGCCGGCCTCGTCGCCGGCCGGTCGGCCATGCCCACCGGCACTGCGCCGCGTAATCCCTACGACCCCATCGTTGAGCGCAACATGTTCGACCTGCAGCCGATTCCGGTGCACAACCCGGCGGATGACGTGGTGGTGTCGCCGCCGCCAAAGATCACGCCCAACGGCATCATGCGGTTGTTTGGCAAGCTGCAGGTGCTGTTCAAGGTGGCCGAGCCAGGCAAGCCCGGCCAGCCGCCCAAAGATGAATCCTACACGCTCGGCGAAGGCGAACGGCAGGAAGACATCACGGTGAAAAAAATTGACGAGGCGGCGGCCAGCATTACGTTTGACAATCACGGCACGATTCAAGAATTACCGCTGGTGGCCAGCACCGGGGCGGCGGCCGGCGGGCCGGCTCCGGGGCCGGGTGGCGGGATGCCGCCCATCATCCCCGCACCGGTCAACAGTATCGCGCCCGCGCCGGGCGGCGTGCCGATTGGTTTTGGAGGGCGTTTTGGTCGCAACCGGAATGTTCCCGGTGCCGGCAATCCCGGCCCGGCCCCATCGCTGCCGAGTTTCGGCACCGCGGCCACGCCGGCAGTCCCAAATAATCCGGCTCCGGCACCCCAGGCCAGTTACGAGGAGCAGGTCATCACCATGGAACAGCAACGCGCCAAATGGCTGGACGAAGGCAATCCGAACGCGGTCATCATTCCGCCCACGCCGCTCACGAGCCAGCTCACCGGCGAAGGGGGCAATGGCGGGGCACCGGTTTTGCCGCCGTAAAATGATCCGCCGCTGCGGATGTCAGTCCGCTCAAAAATTCCAAACCCCGCTGGTTCGCCGGCGGGGTTTTCATTTTCCAAGTGATTTTCGGAAGCCAAGTCCACGGCTGTTAGAGCGGTTTAAATTTTTCTGTAGCCGCAAAAAGGCGCAAAAGTCACAAGAGAAACTTTCTTTTGCGCCTTTTGTGAGTTATCGCGGCGAGGATCTTTCTTGTTTCATAGGCTCTAGCGGTTTGAATTATTGTTTCCACGATTTTTTTCTCGACATTTGGGCATAAAAGGCAGTTGATAGCTTTATTCATAGGTCATGAAGAAAAGTGCCTTTCAAGTCGGTCGTTATGGCTGGCAAAGGGATTTACCGGATAACCGGGATCATCTTTACGCCGCGCCGCTCGCGGTGCTGGGGCCGCTGCCGGCGAAAGTAGATTTGCGCGCGCAATGTCCGCCGGTGTATGATCAGGGCCAGCTCGGCAGTTGCACGGCCAACGCCATCGCCGGGGCCATCCAGTTCGACCGGCTCAAACAAAAGATTCCCGACTTCGTCCCGTCGCGGTTGTTTATTTATTACAACGAACGTGTCATCGAACATTCCGTGGCGTCGGACAGCGGCGCGCAAATCCGCGACGGCATCAAGAGCGTCGGTCAGCAAGGTGACTGCCCGGAAACGGAATGGCCTTACGTCCCCGGCAAATTCAAAACCAAGCCGCCGCAAAAATGTTACACCGACGCGCTGAAATACAAGGCGGTTTCCTATCAGCGTGTCACGCAATCGCTGGCGCAGTTGAAAGGTTGCCTCGCGGCGGGATTTCCGTTTGCCTTCGGCTTCACGGTGTATGAAAGTTTCGAGAGCGCGGCGGTGGCGAAGAGCGGCCACGCGGCGTTGCCCAAGTCTGGCGAATCGGTGGTGGGCGGCCACGCGGTCGTCGGTGTGGGTTATGACGACGCGAAGTCGTGGTTCGTCGTGCGGAATTCGTGGGGCGCGGGCTGGGGTATGAAGGGTTATTTCACTTTGCCCTACGCGTATGTGGCGGACAACAATCTCGCGAGTGATTTCTGGACCATTCGCGTGGTGCAGTAAAAATTAAAACCAAACCAAGCCTATGACCCTGACCAAACGAGACATTGTGGTGCGCATCAGCGAGGAAACCGGGTTGATTCAAAGCCAGGTTTTCGATGTGGTGCAAAAAACCCTCGACCAAATTGCCGAGGCGCTGGCCAAGGGCGACAAGGTGGAACTGCGCAACTTCGGCGTGTTCGATGTGAAAATCCGCAAGGCGCGCGTCGGGCGCAACCCGAACAAACCGGAAACCGACGTGCCGATTCCCGCGCGCGCGATGGTGAAATTCAAGGCCGGCAAGGAAATGCGCGCCGAGGTGCTGAAGCTGACGCCGAAGGCTTGAGCCACAGATGGGCACAGATGAAACACAGATAAGCTAAAACTTCTGTGTCCTCTTGGTTTTGCCGCTCCTGACGCCTTGTTGCTTTCCACTTTTATTTTGTGCCTTCTGTGCCTTTTTGCGGCCAAAAACCTGTGTTTCATCTGTGTGAATCTGTGGCTAAAACTTATTCGTCTTCTCTTTTCCGGCCGGATTTTTTAAGCTCATCGGATGGAACGACTGCCCGGATTCCGCGATTTTTATCCCGAACCGCTGCCGCACAC
>Ga0007854_10002563_pt1 | contig 11235 bp, 8 predicted proteins | sample CryBogCBH12Aug08_FD_60382 | JGI IMG/M metagenome (GOLD analysis project Ga0007854, IMG submission 60382) | Freshwater microbial communities from Crystal Bog, Wisconsin, USA - CBH12Aug08 | ecosystem: Environmental > Aquatic > Freshwater > Lake | place: Crystal Bog, Wisconsin, USA | collected... | reverse complement strand
CCTGACCGTCCGGCGATTGATTTTCTGGGGCGCAAGACCAGCTATGGCGAACTTGGTCGCATGGTCGACCAGGCGGCGCGTGGCTTCCAACAGCTGGGGGTGCGTAAGGGCGTCAAGGTCGGCTTATGTTTGCCCAACACCAGTTGCTTTGTCATCTGCTATTACGCGGTGCTAAAGGCCGGCGGGACCGTGGTCAATCTTAACCCGCTTTATGTCGAGCGGGAACTGCGGCAACTGGTCGAAGACAGTGGCACCACCATCATGGTGACGCTGGATATCAAACAGATTTATCCGAAAGTGGCAGCGTTGCTGGATAGCAGTTGCCTGGAGCGTGTGGTGATCTGCCGCATGGCGGATATACTGCCCTCGATCCAAGGTCTGATGTTTTCGGTGCTGAAACGCTCCTTGGTTGCACAGATTCCCGATGACCTTCACCATGTCCCCTTCAGTCGGCTTTTAGCGGATGACGGACGGTTTCATCCGGTTGAGATTGATCCGGCCCAGGATATCGCCGTCTTGCAATATACCGGCGGCACCACCGGCCTGCCCAAGGCGGCGATGCTGACCCATGCCAATATCAGCGGCAATACCGATCAATTGGTCCGTCTGGTGCCGGGCATAGTGCGGGGCCAGGAACGGATGCTGCTGGTCTTGCCGCTGTTTCACGTTTTCGCCATGACCGTCGGAATGAATCTGGGGATCGCCTTTGGCGCCGAACTGATTCTGTTGCCAAGGTTTGACCTGAAGCAGGTGCTGAAGACTATCGGCAAAAAGCGACCCTCGCTGTTTCCTGGCGTGCCGACCATTTACACTGCCATTAATGCCGCGGCCGAGGCGGGGGATTGGGATCTGTCATCGATCCGCCACTGTATTTCCGGCGGTGCGCCCTTGCCCGGCGAGGTGCGCCACCGCTTCGAAGCCCTGACCGGTTGCCATCTCGTGGAAGGCTATGGTTTGAGCGAGGCCTCACCCGTGGTCACCTGCAATCCCTTTGGTCAGACCAAAGAGGGCTCGGTGGGGTTGCCTTTGTCCGGCACCAGCGTGGAAATCCGCTCATCTCTGGATCCCAGCCAGCTGATGCCGGCGGGCGAAAAGGGCGAGATTTGCATCCGCGGACCGCAGGTGATGGCCGGCTATTGGCGGCGTCCAGAGGAAACCAGCCAGACGTTTATCGACGGCGCTTTGCGCACCGGAGATATCGGCTATCTGGACGAAGATGGCTTTCTCTTTTTAGTGGATCGCATCAAAGATGTGATTATCTGCGGCGGTTTTAACGTCTATCCGCGGGTTATCGAAGAGGCGCTTTATCGTCATCCGGCCGTGGCCGAGGCGGTGGTGATCGGTGTTCCCGATGACTATCGTGGGGAAGCGCCCAAGGCCTTCGTCCGGCTGCGCGATGGTTTCGCCACCGATGCCGATGCGCTTAAGCAATTTCTGACCGAGCAGATTTCGCGTATCGAAATGCCCAAAGAAATTGTTTTCCGTGCCGAACTGCCCAAGACCATGGTCGGCAAGCTGTCGAAAAAAGAACTGGTGGCTGAAGAACAGGCGCATCAGTTGGATAAAGCCTCTTAACCGAAAAAATGATTTGCCAAAAGGTTCGCTTCCGATGCATATTCACGTCAGCAAGCTAACGTATAGGGAAGCCTTTCGCATTAAGCGTTATCTTCCAGAGGAAAGCAGCAGCGATGGACAAGATCTATTCGGTCAGCGAATTGGCAAAGGCTTTGGGCGTAACCGCCCGGACCATCCGCTTTTACGAGGACAAGGGGCTGATCCAGCCGCAGCGGGCCGGTGTCGCCCGGGTTTACACCCATCGCGAAAGGGCGCGGATGGTTTTGATCCTGCGCGGCAAACGTCTGGGCTTCACGCTCAAAGACATCAAGGAATTTCTCGATCTTTATGTGGTCGATACCAAGCGGGTCGAACAATTGCAGCTTTTGTTGAAGAAAGTGCGTCTGCGCGCCGGGCAGTTGGAAGAACAACGCCAGGCTTTGGAGCAGACGCTCGAAGAACTCAAAGACATTGAAAAGCAAACGGTTCAAGCCCTGGCCGATCGCTAACTGACGCCTTACCCCATAGCAGCAAGGAGATTTCCCCATGAAATCCGTCGTCATCGCGGGCTATGCCCGGTCCCCCTTCACCCTGGCCAAGAAAGGCGAGCTGGCTACCGTTCGTGCCGATGAACTGGCGGCCCAGGTGGTTCGGGCGCTGGCGGCCCGGATCAACAGCGAAGATCTCGAGGATCTTATTCTTGGCTGTGCTTTTCCCGAGGGCGAGCAGGGGCTCAATGTGGCGCGACTGGTCGGCCTGCTGGCCCAACTGCCGCTTTCGGTGGCGGGTGTCACGGTCAACCGCTTTTGCGGTTCGTCGATGCAGGCCGTGCATATGGCGGCTGGCGCCATTCAAATGAATGCCGGCGAGGCCTTTATTTGTGCCGGTGTGGAAAGCATGACCCGGGTGCCGATGATGGGCTACAACCCGATGATCAATCCCAGGCTCAATGAAATGGTGCCCGGGGCCTATATGGGCATGGGCGACACCGCCGAGAAAGTGGCGGCGCAATGGGGTATCAGCCGGATCGAACAAGAGCGGTTCGCGGTGGAAAGCCATCGTCGCGCCGTTGCCGCTCAGGCGGCCGGAAATTTTGACGCTGAAATTGTTGCTATCAACACCGGCAAACGCAGTATCGACAAAGATGGCTGTATCCGTCCGGAGACCACGGCTGAAACCTTGGCCGAGTTGAAGCCGGCCTTTGACCAGAACGGAACGGTCACCGCAGGGACCTCCTCGCCACTGACGGATGGGGCTTCGGCCGTGCTGGTCTGCAGCGAAGACTATGCCGCCAAGCATGGCTTGACCCCCTTGGCGCGGATTAAAAGCATCGCGGTGGCGGGCTGCGCGCCGGACATCATGGGCATCGGCCCGGTGCCGGCCAGCCGCAAGGCCTTGGCCCGGGCCGGAATTGACGCCAAAGCCTTGGATGTGGTGGAACTGAACGAAGCCTTCGCCGCCCAGTCTTTGGCTTGTATCCGCGATCTGAAACTGGATCCTGCAAAGGTCAATCTCGATGGCGGGGCCATTGCCCTTGGTCACCCGCTGGGCGCCACGGGCGCCCGCATCGTTGGCAAAGCGGCCGCTTTGCTGGCCCGCGAAAAGGGCCGCTATGCCCTGGCGAGCCAGTGCATCGGCGGCGGTCAGGGGATCGCCACCGTTCTGGAGGCTTTGTGATGACCGCCATCAACAAGGTCGCCGTCATCGGCGCCGGGGTCATGGGGGCGGGCATTGCCGCTCAGGTGGCCAATGCCGGAATTCCGGTGGTCCTGCTGGATGTTGTCCCAGACGGCGCCGCCCGCGCCGTCGAGAAAATGTTGAAGGCGGAACCGGCCGCTTTTATGAGCCGGGCGGCCGCCCGTTTGGTCACCACCGGCAATACCGCCGCGGATTTTGAACTGCTGGCCGATTGCGACTGGATCATCGAAGCGGTGATTGAGCGTCTGGACGTCAAGCTTGAGCTTTACGCCCGTCTTGAAGCGGTGCGCAAGCCCGGCTCGGTGGTTTCGTCAAACACCTCGACCATTCCCTTGGCCAAACTGACCGAAGGTCTGCCGGCCAGCTTTGCCGCGGATTTCTGTATTACGCATTTCTTTAATCCGCCGCGTTACATGCGTCTGCTGGAAGTGGTCAAGGGTCCGACCACCCGTGCCTCGGCCATCGAGGCGGTCGCCCGTTTCTCGGACAGCTGCCTAGGCAAGTCCATCGTGCCTTGCAAGGATCGCCCCGGCTTTATTGCCAATCGACTTGGCGTCTTCTGGATCCAATGTGCCGTGGTGGAAGCCTTCGACCAGGGTCTTGAGGTCGAAGAGGCGGATGCCATTGTCGGTCGACCGATGGGCATACCAAAAACCGGGGTTTTCGGCCTGATTGATCTGGTCGGGTTGGATCTGATGCCTCATGTCATGGGCAGCATGGTCGGCCTGTTGCCGGACAGTGACCCTTTGCAAAGCTGTCGGCGGGAACTGCCCCTGATCAGCAAGATGATTGCCGATGGCTATACCGGGCGCAAGGGCAAGGGCGGATTTTACCGCTTGAACCGGGCCGGCGGTGGCAAGGTTAAGGAAGCCATGTCGCTGAAAACCGGGGACTATCGCCCTGAGGTTAAGGCCGAGCTGGATTTACCCAAAGACCTGAAGGCGTTGTTATCAAGGGATGATCGCGCCGGTCGCTATGCCTGGACGGTGCTGGCCCGAACCTTGGCCTATGCCGCGGCCCTGGTTCCCGAGGCGGCGGACGATATCACCGCTGTCGATGAAGCCATGCGCCTTGGCTATAACTGGAAATGGGGTCCGTTTGAACTGATCGACAAACTGGGTGCGGACTGGCTGGCAGAAAGGCTGGCGGCGGACGGTCTGGCGGTCCCCGATTTGCTGGCCCGGGCCGGCAAACAAAGCTTTTACCGGATCATCGACGAGCGGCCGCATTATCTGGGCACGGATATGGCCTATCATCCGGTGCGGAGGCCTGACGGTGTCTTGCTGTTGAGCGATATCAAATTGCGCAGCCAGCCAATCTTGAAGAATGGATCGGCGGCGCTTTGGGATATCGGCGACGGCGTTGCCTGCTTTGAGTTCACCAGTAAAATGAATGCCGTGGATCCGGATATTCTCGGGTTGCTGGGCAAAAGCCTCAAGACCGTGGCCAAGCAATTCAAGGCCCTGGTGATTTACAACGAGGGCAGCAATTTCTCGGCCGGCGCCAATTTGGGTCTGGCTCTGTTTGCCGCCAATATTGCCGCCTGGACCGAAATCGAACAAATGGTCGCCTTGGGGCAGGAAACCTATAAAGCGCTTAAATATGCCCCCTTCCCGGTGGTCGGGGCACCGTCCGGTCTGGCCTTGGGGGGCGGCTGTGAAATTCTGCTGCATTGTGACGCCGTCCAGGCCCATGCCGAAACCTATGTCGGTTTGGTGGAATGCGGCGTCGGGCTGGTGCCGGCCTGGGGTGGTTGCAAGGAAATGCTGCAGCGCTGGTCAAATTTGGGCCGACTGCCCAAAGGGCCCATGCCGGCGGTGGCCAAGGTCTTTGAAACCATCAGCACGGCGACCGTTGCCAAATCGGCGGCGGAGGCCAAGGAACTGCTGTTTTTGCGTCCCAGCGATGCTGTGACCATGAACCGCAGCCGCCTTTTGGCCGATGCCAAAGCCAAGGCCTTGGCTTTGGTCGCCGATTACGCCCCGCCGACGCCGCTGGAGCTGACTTTGCCCGGCCCTGCCGGGGGTGTTGGCTTGACCATGGCCGCGGAAGGCTTCCATCGCCGCGGACTGGCGACAAAACATGATCTGGTGGTCTCGGCTGCCTTGGCTCAGGTTTTGTCCGGCGATGACGCGGATCTGACCAAAAGCCTGGATGAAGATGCCTTGCTGAGTCTTGAGCGCAAGGCGTTCATGAAACTCGCCCGCCATCCGGCCACCTTAGCCCGCATCGAGAGCATTCTCGAAACCGGCAAACCCTTGCGAAATTGAGGACCCGATCATGCCGTCCTACAAAGCTCCGCTGCGCGATATGCGCTTTGTCTTTTACGAATTGTTCAAAGGCGATGACCTTTTGGTCAAATTGCCGGGCTATGAGGAAATGACCCCCGACCTAATTGACGCCATCCTTGAAGAGGCGGGCAAGGTTTGTGAAGAGGTGCTGGCGCCGCTTAACCGGCCCGGGGATGAAGAGGGATGCCGGTTTGAAAATGGCGCGGTCTATACGCCGAGCGGTTTCAAGGAAGCCTATAATTTATTCAGGGACGGTGGCTGGACCGGAATTGCCTGTGATCCCGCCTATGGCGGGCAGGGTTTGCCCAAGGCGGTGAATTCTCTGGTGGAAGAGATGATCTGCTCGGCCAATCTTTCCTTTGGCATGTATCCCGGCTTAAGCCATGGGGCCTATCTGGCCATCGAAGCCCATGGCGCGTCCGAGCTGAAAGAGCGCTATCTGCCAAAGCTGGCGGAGGGCCTCTGGAGCGGAACCATGTGTCTGACCGAGCCCCATTGCGGTACCGATCTTGGTCTGGTGCGCAGCAAGGCGGTTCCTCAGGGGGACGGCAGCTATAAGATTACCGGCACCAAGATCTTCATTTCCGCCGGCGATCATGATCTGACAGACAATATCATCCATCTGGTGCTGGCCCGTTTGCCCGATGCGCCGAAAGGGATCAAAGGGATCAGTCTGTTCCTGGTGCCTAAATTCAAGGTCACCGAGGCGGGGCAGGTCGGGGCGGCCAATGGGGTGTCCTGCGGTTCCATCGAACATAAGATGGGCATTAAGGCCTCATCGACCTGTGTCATCAATTTTGACGAGGCGGAGGGCTATCTGTTGGGACAGGCCCATCGCGGTATGCGGGCCATGTTCACCATGATGAACGGCGCCAGACTCGGTGTCGCGATCCAAGGTCTGGGCATCGCCGAAGCCTCCTATCAAGGGGCGGTGGGTTATGCCCGTGACCGGTTGCAGGGGCGTTCCCTGGCGGGAGTCAAATGTCCGGACAAACCGGCCGATCCGCTGATCGTGCATCCCGATGTGCGACGCATGTTGCTGACCATGCGGTCAACCGTCGAGGGCTGTCGTGCCTTGGGGGCCTGGGTTGGCTTGCAATTGGACCTGCAGCATCGGTCGCCCGACCCGCAGATCCGCCAGGATGCCGAGGATCTGGTGGCCTTGCTGACACCGGTGATCAAGGCTCTGTTTACGGATCTCGGCTTTGACGCCGCCAATCTCGGTGTCCAGATCTTTGGCGGGCACGGTTTTATCCGCGAACATGGCATGGAACAATTGGTACGGGATGCCCGCATTACCCAGATCTATGAGGGGACCAACGGTATCCAGGCTCTGGATTTGGTGGGGCGCAAAATGGGGGCGCATGCCGGTCGTTCCTTGCGCCAATTCTTCCATCCTGTGGCCAATTTAATTGAAAGCAAACTCGACGATGCCGCCCTGGGCGCTTATGTGCAGCCTTTGGCCAAGGCTTTTGTCCGCTTGCAGCAGGCGACCGCGCAGATTGCCCGGGTCGGCATGGCCAAACCCGAAGAGGCGGCGGCGGCGGCCAGTGACTATCTGCGGCTGATGGGGTTGGTGGCTTTGGCCTATATGTGGGTCCGCATGGCGGAACTGGCTTTGCCGAAAGTGGCTGAAAAGCAGGATAGTGAGGGCTTTTATCAGGCTAAACTGAATACGGCGCGCTTCTTCCTTGATCGGGTGTTGCCGCAGACGGCGGGTCTGTTTCAGGCCATTATGGCCGGTGGGGGATCGATGATGGCGTTCGACGAAGCGGCCTTCTGATCCGCCGATGACTCTTTGGCTGCGTCTTTTTTGGGTGGTCGCGGCGGCCTTGATGGGCCGCCGGCTGACCGCCCTTGAGCCCTCCCATCTCTTCTTTCATGTGTTGCCGAATGATCTCGACATCAATCTGCATATGAACAATGCCCGTTATCTGTCGGTCATGGATCTGGGGCGTGCGGATCTTTTGGTGCGGACCGGCTTATGGGGACGGCTGTGGCGAAGCGGCGCCCATCCCGTGCTGGCCGGCAGCGTTGTCCGCTATCGCCGGCCCTTGGCTCCCTTTCAGCGCTATCAACTGCTTTCGCGTCTGGTGGGATGGGACGAGCGCTGGTTCTATATCGAGCATCGCATCGAAAGCCATCAGGCGGTTGCCTGCGTGGCTTTGGTCAAGGGAACTTTTTTAAGCCCCAGCGGGCGCTTATCGCCCGCCGAGATGGCAAAATTGATCAACTGGACGGCGGAACCGCCGCCGCTGCCGTCCTGGGTGGGGTTGTGGCATGACCTGGATTTAGGGACAGAGGAGTTAACATGCGTTCCTTGAAAAATAAGACCCTGTTCATCACCGGCGCCAGCCGGGGGATCGGTATGGCGATCGCTCTGCGGGCGGCCGCCGATGGCGCCAACATCATTGTGGCGGCGAAAACCACCGAACCGCATCCCAAATTGCCGGGAACAATTTACTCGGTGGCCAAGGAAATCGAGGCCGTGGGGGGGCGGGCTCTGCCGGTGGCCCTGGATATCCGCGAACCCGAGCAAATCAGCGAAGCGGTCAAGCAGGCCGCCGCCCATTTTGGCGGCATTGATATTTTGATTAATAATGCCAGCGCCATCAACCTGACCAGCACGCTGGAGACGCCGGCCAAGCGCTTTGATCTGATGATGGGCGTCAATATGCGCGGCACATTCCTCTGTTCTCAGGCTTGCCTCCCCTATCTGGTGAAAGCCGACAATCCGCATATTCTGGTGATGAGCCCGCCGATTTCTCTTGAGCCGCGCTGGTTCGGCCCCCATCTGGCCTATACCATGAGCAAGTTCGGGATGAGCATGTGTGTGCTTGGTCTTGCCGAGGAGTTCCGGGATAAAGGGGTGGCGGTTAACGCGCTTTGGCCGAAAAGCATTATTGCGACGGCGGCTTTGGCGATGTTGGGCGATGTCGTCAAGCCGGCTTTCTGCCGCCGTCCGGACATCGTCGCCGATGCGGCCTATGCCATCCTGACCCGACCCAGCCGGACTTGCAGCGGTCGGTTTCTGCTGGACGAAGAGGTGTTGACCGAGGAAGGTGTCACTGACTTTACGCCTTATGCCGTGGAGCCCGGCAAACCCCTTTTGCCGGATCTGTTCCTTTGATCAGGTTGGACGGTTGAATGAAGGCTTGGAACGTCGCGCGCTTTTTCCTGTCGCTGCTCTGTTTGGTGGCGGCAGGGGCGGCTTGCGCCACAGAGGATCATTTTTTATCGGCGGATCAGCTGGAGCTTGGTTCTCTGCTGCCGCCACCCCCGGCTGAGGAGTCCCGGCAAACGAGGGAAGAGCTGGCCGAGCTTCTTGCCTTGCAGGCAGTGCGCACGCCGGCCATGGAGGAGGCTGCCAGAGCCGATGCCGCGGAAAATGTTTTTCGTTTTGCCGATGTGCTCGGGCCGCAGTTCACTGCCAGCCAGCTTCCCTTGCTTGACAGTCTGTTCAAGGCGGTCGCCGAGGACGAATATCAGCTATTGGCGGCGATCAAGAGCCAATGGCGGCGCCCGCGACCCTTTGTCGTCGAGCCGCGCCTCCATCCTTGTATCGCCGAGCCATCCAGCAACGCCTATCCCAGTCGGCATAATAGTTTTGCCATGCTGGCGGCGGTTATTCTGTCCGACATGGTTCCGGAGAAGCGTCAGGCTTTGTTCGAGCGAGCCGCCGCCTATGGCCATAATCGCCTGGTTGCTGGCGTGCATTATCGGTCAGATACCGAAACGGGCCGTATGGTTGGCCTTTTGATCGCCGATCATTTGCGGCGGGACCCCGCCTTCCAAAAGGCTTTTGCCGGGGCGCGGGCGGAGTTGCGGGCCGTTCTGGCTTTACCGCCCTTGTGAGCTGCTTAACAGAAAAGAGGCGAAGAGCCCGTCATAGTTGCATTCGGCTTGACCGAGGCATAGATGGCTCTACCTTTTCTGACACGGATTTTTCATCGGGTTCCGTCCCTGTTTGACGCCAGAATGCCGGCTGCTAAGCGGCCGCAAGACCAAAAGCATTTTATCAAAAAGCTGAACGGTCTGATCCGGCAAGCAAAAGTTGTGCAGCCGCCGCAGGTGCATTTGCTGTCGCTGGCCGATTTACGCCCGGCTCTGCCGACCCGCTGGCCGGGCTCGCGCCCTCATACCGCGGCGATGTTGGCCAAAGCCGTGATCATCGCCAATCTCGACCCGCCCCGGCTTTTCACCGAAATTGACCCCGACACTTATCTGTTGGCTTTTCCCAGTCTGGGATTGGAACAGGCCCGCCATCGTCTGTACAAAATCGCCGGGGATGTTAGCTGGGCTTTATCATCAGGCCAGTTCGTCAGCCCGCCCGCCTTGGCGGCCAGCCTGCCTTTTTCGAGCGTCTGCCGTTGGTGGCGGCTGGACCTTACCGCCATTGAAAGAGGGTTAAGCCAGGCCCGGGCGCTGGTTCCTGTTCATAGCGCCGCGGCGCCTCAATCCCGTCCGGCGCCTATGGCCAAGGGAGCCCGTCCGATCGCGCGGGCGGAATGCCGATCCTGGCCTTGTGTCCATGACAATGGGACATCACCCCCGCTGCGGCCCCGTCTGGCCGCCCCCGCTTTGGCTCCGGACAGTCAATTGAGGGTGGTTTGGCGCCCGACCTGGGTGAGCCAGGCCCGGGCGCTCTCGGCCCATTGCGCTCGTATCGTCCGCAGTGACGGCGGGGGTCGGCCCTGGTTGGAGGGCTCGGCCGCCTATCCGTCCGGGTCAAAGGCCAGTCTGATGACGATCGAACGTCATGTCATTGGCGCGGTCGTTTCGATTTTGCAGAATGGGGCCGTCACCACCGATTTGATCCTTCAGATCTGTTGGGAGTCTTTACAGCGGCAGACCCGTCGTCTGGTGACCGGGCTGATCGCCGATTTGCCCAACGATATTTTAGGCCATCGCGTGAAGATGGAAATTTTCGGTATGCCGGAGCAGGAAACGGGGCCAAATCTGCTGGAAATGGTGGGTTTTTTGCGCAGAATCGGTTGCGAGACCCTGCTCCGTCAATCCCCCGAGCGGGCTGACTGCGCCATGGCGGCCCGCAGCGGGGCCAGCATGATCGGCATTGATTTGTCCTGCCTGCACCCAGACCAGAATTTTAGCGATGAAGAGCTGATGGTCAATTTGTTGCGGTTACGGGACAAGGCTCGCCGCCATAATTTGGGCTTTTATCTTTGGGGTGTGCGCCGACGCCCGCTGCTGACCTTTGCCATCAACAATGGTTTCGACATGGTCAACGGCCCGGCTTTGGCGGGTGACCTGCCTTGTCCGACAGGAAAAGGGATCTAGAACATCCATTTGCGACGAATAGGCTAATATAATGATACATATATATTGTATAGTAACCGTTTATAACATATATATGTATCATTATGAGGAAGTCGACGATCCCCTCCCTGTCTGCCCAAAAGGCTCTCCAGAAGCTTGGTGCGGACATCTGCTCTGCTCGTAAGCGCCGAGAAATGACGCAGCGCCGCTTGGCTGACGGAGCCGGCGTAAGCCTGCCGACAATCCGTCGCCTTGAAAACGGTGATGAAGGGGTGTCTCTTGCCACGCTCGCAATGGTTTTTGTGGTGCTTGGTGAGGTCAGTCGTTTGGCCAACCTGCTTGATGTGGGGATCGATGATGTTGGGCTGATGCTTAGCAATCAAAGGCTTCCGAAGAGGGTTCGGGCTGTCGGTGT
>Ga0007854_10002562_pt1 | contig 11236 bp, 11 predicted proteins | sample CryBogCBH12Aug08_FD_60382 | JGI IMG/M metagenome (GOLD analysis project Ga0007854, IMG submission 60382) | Freshwater microbial communities from Crystal Bog, Wisconsin, USA - CBH12Aug08 | ecosystem: Environmental > Aquatic > Freshwater > Lake | place: Crystal Bog, Wisconsin, USA | collected... | reverse complement strand
GTTTTTTGTCTTGATACGCACCGTTCCGGTGCAAAACAGGTTTCCCTGCAATTTACCGCGGAGCATTGCGCTCCCGCATCCGAGTTTTGAACTTGCCACGTCTCCCTTCGGGCCGATTTCAATGCTTCCCTGGGTGTGAATGCTCCGGCTGAAATTGCCGTTGATTTTGAAATCGCGCAGATCGATATAGCTGCCGCACTGCTGGCAGAATGTTGATTTCGCAAAGCTGCTGATCTGCTGCTGGGCCTTGCAGTCGAAGCAATGGATGGTCCGGATTTTCTCCCGCCGGATGAACCGCGCAAAGCGGTTGAAAAACGACGCCTCCTTCGCGCCGGGCGGCACGGGCGCGGCTTTCCGCTCCAAGTCGAAATGCTTGCCGCATTTGCGACAAAACGTTGTCTTGGCAAAAACGGACTCCTCCTGCCTGCAGGAACAGTGCGGGCATTCCACACTGATTTTGTCCGGACCTTTTTGGGGCTTGGGATTCGCCACGAGGGACTACCGTCCGCCCGCAACTTTTTGTTCGGGACTGCGGACGATCTCCGGTTGCTTCATTGCGACCTTGTTCGGGGTGACCTCCGACTTTCCGACAAAAGTCGCGCCTTCCTCGATCACAAGGCGTGCCGCCTTCAAATCGCCAATCAACTGGGAACGCCCCTTCAATTCGCAACGCTCTTCAACCGTGATATTTCCGCTCACCTTGCCGAACACAGTCACTGATTTCGTTTTGATTTCACCGCGCAATTCTGCGTTTTCGCCGATTGTCAGGACACCGGCTGAGGAAAAGATTTCACCTTCGATTTTTCCATCGAGGATAAGTTCGCTGTTGAATTTGATCGAACCCTTGAATTCGACGTCAGCTCCGAGAACGTTTTTAATCGTGTTATCTGCCATATGTTTTTTCTTTAAAGGTTGGCCGGCTGAGCCGGTGATTTCTTTGGGATTCAAAACCGGTCTTGCCGGTGCTCCCCACTTCGCACAGCTTACCCCCCCCAAATGGGATGTCAACGGTTCTTATACCCAATTCAGGAGGCCTGATTAAAAGTTGTCGCCGCTTACAGGGCTTGGGATTTTTGGATGCTTACCCAGGCCTCCGCTCACAGCGTTCGCTACGGCCTGGGCTATAACATTACGGGCTTTCAGTCCTAAGAATACCCAGTTTTAATCAAACCCGGACGGGAGGGGGCTGATTAAATGTGGTTGTCGTCGCTTACAGGGCTTGGGATTATTGGATGCCTGCCCAGGCCTCCGCTCACGGTATTCGCTACAGTCTGGGCTATAACATTACGGGCTTTCAGCCCTAAGAATAACCACTATTATTCACCCGGCCGGGAGGCAGGGGATGTGGCACCGGCGTTGAGGGACTTGGCGGGAGCGGAGTCCCGCCCGCCCAGGCTTACGCCTGGCGGCCGCAGCAGTTCTTGAATTTTTTGCCGCTTCCGCAGGGGCAGGGGTCGTTGCGTCCAACTTTTTGGACGTCGCGCCGGATTGGAAGTTCGAGTTCGAGTTCCGGTGCGGAGCCGCTGGAGACGGTTTGAGTGGTGGCAATTGCGGTTGCGGATCCTGCGGCGGGTTGTGATCCAGGGCGGATCATGTTTCGGGGAAGAGTTGCCAGGAATTGTTCGAAGGCCATCAGGTTCGATGTGCTGCGGAAGAGGTTGTGGAGAACCTCGTTATTGATGTTGCCCCGCAGTTCGAGGAACATGTCGTAGGCTTCGGTCTTGTACTCGACCAGCGGATCTTTCTGTCCGTAGGCGCGCAAATAAACCGCTTCACGTAATGCGTCCATGGCGTAAAGATGCTCCTGCCAGAGCCGGTCAATGGCGTCCAGAATGATATAACGTTCCAGTCCCTTCACTGCCAGCGCATCTTCGTGGCTGCATTTCAACTCGTAGGACTGTTTGACCTTTTCAATGAGGAACTTGATGGATTCATCCAGCGTTTTCTTGTCGAATTCCATCTTCGCGGCAGTAAGGCCGAGAGGGAAGGTTGTGTTTACCCAGTTCAGCAGGCCTGTGTAGTTCGGTTCTGAGCCGCCGTCGGTGCTCAGATATTCCTTCACTTTCAGCGGCAGCGCCTCGTCAACGACCTCGAAAATCATTTTTCGAGGTTCGTCACTCTCGATGGCATCGTTGCGGAAGCCGTAGATGACTTCGCGCTGCATGTTCATCACGTCGTCAAATTCGAGTGTCCGTTTACGGGCGAGGTAATCCCGTTGCTCGACCCGTTTTTGAGCCGTTTCAACACTCCGGTTCAGCCATTTGTGTTCCAACTCCTGGCCTTCCTCGAGGCCGAAGCGTTCCATGATCTTTGTCATGCGATCCGCCGCGCCGAAATTGCGCATCAGGTCATCCTCGAAGCTTACATAAAAGCGCGAGGCGCCCGGGTCGCCCTGGCGCGCGCAGCGTCCGCGCAACTGGCGATCGATGCGCCGTGATTGATGGCGTTCCGTGCCGATGACGTACAGGCCTCCGAGATCTGCAACGCCTTCTCCAAGTTTGATGTCGGTGCCGCGGCCCGCCATGTTGGTGGAAATTGTCACGGTTCCCTTCTGTCCGGCGCGCGCGACGATTTCGGCCTCCTGCATGTGGTATTTCGCATTCAGTACGTTATGCGGGATCTTTTCGCGTTTGAGCATCCGGCTCATCACTTCCGAAGACTCGACGCTGACGGTGCCGACAAGCACCGGCTGTCCCTTGGCGTGGGCGCGTTTGATTTCGTTGATGACGGCGTTGAATTTTTCCCGGCGTGTTTTGTAGAGGAAATCGTTGTAATCCTTCCGGACGCAGGGGCGGTTGGTCGGGACAACATTGACGTCGAGCCGGTAAATGTCGTGGAATTCATTCGCCTCGGTCTCGGCGGTGCCTGTCATGCCGGAGAGTTTGAAATAAAGGCGGAAATAATTCTGAATGGTGATGGTCGCAAGAGTCTGGGTTTCGCGGTCGATCTGCACCCCTTCCTTGGCCTCGACAGCCTGGTGCAGGCCATCGCTCCAGCGGCGGCCCTGCATTTTGCGTCCGGTGAATTCATCGACGATGACTACTTTATTCTCCTCGACCACGTATTGGACATCCTTTTCAAACAGACAATAGGCCCTGAGAAGCTGGGAGATGTTGTGAATGCGTTCCGACTGGTGATCGCAAATCGCCTGGCGTTTTGTCTTGGCCTCGATCCGTTGCTCCTCGGAAAGTGACTTGTCGAGGTCGATATTTGCAAACTCGGAAAGCAAATCCGGCAGCACAAATGCGTCCGGATCGTCGGGATTGAGAAACTCGCGTCCCTGCTCGGAGAGATCGGATTCCTGCGCGCGTTCGTCGATGGTGAAAAACAACTCTTCCTTCAGCGCAAACATCGCATCCTTTTGCGCGTCCGAATAGAATGAAAGTTCGGCTTTGTCGATGATCCTGCGGCGCTCGGGATCTTCCATCATGCGCAAGAGCCCCTTGTTGCGCGGCTGGCCGAGTTTCACCTTGAACATCAGCACACCGGCATCCTCGGGTTTTCCCTGTTTGAACAATTCCTCCGCCTCGCTGACGAGACGGTTGCAAAGCATGGTTTGCTTGCGAACCAATTGTTCGACCAGCGGTTTGAACCGGTCGTATTGGTGAGTCGAGACCGTGGCGGGACCGCTGATGATGAGCGGTGTGCGCGCCTCGTCGATCAGGATCGAGTCAACTTCGTCAACGATGGCGAAATGATAGCCGCGCTGCACCTGCAACTCCTTGCTGGTTGCCATGCCGTTGTCGCGCAGGTAATCAAATCCGAATTCGCTGTTCGTGCCGTAGGTGATGTCGCAATAATATTGTTCCCTGCGGACATTGGGCGTTTGATCATGCTGGATGATTCCGACCGTCAGGCCGAGGAACTTGTAAAGTTCACCCATCCATTCCGCGTCGCGGCGGGCCAGGTAATCATTCACAGTGACCAGATGCGCGCCGCGTCCGGTGAGTGCGTTCAGGTAAAGAGGGAGGGTGGCGACGAGTGTTTTGCCTTCGCCTGTGGCCATTTCCGCGATCCGTCCGTGATGCAGCACCATGCCGCCGATCAACTGGGTGTCAAAATGAACCATGTTCCAGGTCATCGGCTGGTCGCAGACCGTAAAAGTCTCCTGGCGTTCTGTGAGGCGCCGGGCGCCATTTTTCACCACTGCAAAAGCTTCGGGCAGGATTTTATCGAGAAAGTTATGCTGCTCGTTGGGATCTTCGATCTTGGAAAGTTGCTCCTTCCATGCAGCGGTTCTCGAACGCAATTCCTCATCGGAAACCGATTGCAGCGCTTTTTCAAGACTGTTGATCTGGTCCACAATCGGACGCATCCGCTTGATCTCACGCTGGTTCTTGGAACCGATGATTTTCTTTAAAATCCAGTTAATCATATAAAAAAGTTTTCAGTTTTCAGTTTTCGGTTTTCAGGAGTTCTCTGCCGCCGCCTCTGTTCTGAACCCTGAAAACTGAACCCTGAAAACTATTAAATCATTTGCTTCCCGGCTTTATCCCCGGTGTTGAAGCAAGATCCGGCGGTAATTTATCCGGGTCAAAAGTTTCCACGTTAAGTTTAATAAGGCTGATGAATTCGCATCCGAAATCGGGGGTGGCGTCTCCGCTGCGATCCACCAGCGAGGCGGCGGCTGCGACAATGCCGCCATGGGTTCTTACAATGTCGATGGTTTCCTGGACACGCCCGCCGCGTGTGACCACGTCTTCCGCGACAATGAAACGTTCACCGCGACGGATTTGAAATCCGCGACGCAGCACCAGTTTTCCCTCTTCTTTTTCCGCAAAAATATGCCGTTTTCCAAGGTGTCGCGCCACTTCGTGACCGACGACGATGCCACCGAGGGCGGGGGAGATGACGCTATCGGCTTCGATGCAGCGAAGTTTGTCGGCAAGCATCCCGCAGATCTGTTCCGCGATTTTAGTGTGTTGCAGCAGGATGGCGCACTGGAAGAACTGGCGGCTGTGCTGACCTGAGCGCAACACAAAATGCCCGTCAAGCAACGCATCGGTCTGGCGAAATAGATCAAGAATTTCCTTGGACATCGGTTTGATTCGGATTGGCGGGTTTAGTCGGTTGCCGCAATGGCTTCGATTTCCACGCTGGCGCCCTTGGGAAGCGCGGCAACCTGGATGGTTGACCGGGCGGGGAAAGGCTCGGAGAAATACCGGGCGTAAACCTCGTTCATTTTTGCGAAATGGGAGAGATCGGTCATGAAGACGGTTGTCTTGACGACGTTGGAAAAAGTCATGCCGTTGGCGCGCAGGACAGCGGCCAGATTTTCCAGGACCCTGACAGTTTGTTCGGTCACATCGCCCTGAACCATTTCACCGGTCTCGGGTTTGATCGGTATTTGTCCGGCGCAAAAAAGCAGGTTGCCGGTGGCTATGGCCTGGGAATAGGGGCCGACTGCCTTGGGAGCGTCCGTTGCGGTGATTACTTTTTTCATAGGAGCGGCAAGACTAGCACCTGAACGGGGGGTGTCAATTCACTCCGTTTGATCCGATTCCATTGCCGGGCTTACTTTCCGGTGATTTTTCTTATCCAGAGCGCAAAGTTGGTGGAATTTTCCAGTAGTTCACGTCCGAACCCGAGGAATGAGACATGAGGGGAGGCGATGATGAGAAGCAGGGTCAGAACAATCAGATTCATAAGGTAAATAACGACCAGTGAGAAAAAGGTGCCGTGATAGCGGAGGTCGCTCTGGCCTTTGGGGATCATCCAAGCGGTGAAACTGATATGAAACGCCCAGGTCGCGCCCAGAAGGCTGAAGAACAGCGGATGATACGGCGAGAGATCCCAGATTATCGAGGCAAACCCGTAAAGGATGACAAGCAGGATGCTGTAGATCGGATAAAAATAAGGGGCGAGTGCGATCCAGAAATTGTGCTTGTCGGTGATGATATGCCCGCCTTCGCTTCCGACTTTGAAGTCCGAAACCCGCCCGCCCATGAGCCAAACCCAGACTGCGTGGGTCAATTCGTGGCCGAATACATAGACCTTCAGTGGCCGGGGCAACCCGAAAAAGGTAATCATCCAGAGAAGCGCGCCAAGACCGAAAAACCAGAATTCCTCGGTTTGCCAGAATCCGTGTCTGACTGTTTCACGCGAAAGGCAGATGAAAAAAGTCTGCGTCCAGACCCAGGCGAAGGGCAGCAGGAAGATGCCGATGAGCGTATTGATCCACCGGACCGGGATGAAGATTTCCGGGAGATGAAATGATGACGGCTGTGAAGCGGACGATGCCGCTTCAACATCGAGTCGGGACGAACGGGGTTTCCGTTTTTTCGCCATTCGTCATTTGCGCGCCGTCATGCGACTAGGCGCGTCCCATGTAATTCCCGGTGCGGGTATCGATCTTGATCATTTCGCCTTCCTTGATGAAAAGCGGAACATGGATTGTCTTGCCGGTTTCGAGCACGGCCGGTTTTTGGACATTGTTGGCGCTGTCGCCGCGGACACCCTCGGCAGATTCAACGACCTTGATGATGACGGAGGATGGCAGTTCGACCTGGGCCGGTTTGCCTTCGATTGAGAGTACCTCGACCTTCAAGTTCTCGACCAGATAATCCTTGGATTCGGCAAGCAGCACCTCATCGAGGGTGATGGATTCGAAGGTTTCAGGATCCATGAAATGATAGCCCTGATGATCCTTGTAGCTGAATTCGAGAGTCTGGCGGTTGACGTCAACCGTGTCCACCTTGTCGGTTGAACCGAACCGGACGTCGGCCGATTTGCCGGTTGCAATGTACCGGATAATCGCCTGGACAAATGCCCGGAGATTGCCCGGGGTGCGATGCTGGACTTCAAGGACAATGGCCGGGTTGCCGTTGTAACGGATTGCCATGCCTTTGCGGAGATCGTTTGCTGATGCCATAAATTCTTGCGTGGGTAATTAATTGAACCGATGATATTGCCAGCGATTTTTCAAAGAGTCAAAGCGAAGATTACAATAACTTGAACCGGGCAAGATCCTGGGAATCGACCAGTCCCACCGGTTTGCCTGCCTCATTCACCACCACCAGGTCGTCGATGCGATGCTGTTCGAGCAACCGGAGCACCTCGACGGCAAGCCGGTCGTTGCGGATGGTGACCGGGTTGCGCGTCATGAAGTCGGCGGCCTGTTTTTCGAGCAGATCGGGATGGATCTGGAAATGGCGTCCAAAATCGCCATGGGTGAAAATTCCGGCAAGAATACCGTTGTCATCCACCACGACCGAGGCTCCGGCACGTGCCTTGGCCATGACGCAGAGTGCTTCGCGGACGGTTGAATCACGGGTAATGACTGCCATCTGGCCGGTATCGCGCATGATCTGATCGACCTTAAGGAGAAGCGAGCGTCCGAGACTGCCGCCGGGGTGAAAGCGTGCGAAATCCTCCTTGTCAAAGCCGCGGGCTTCGAGGAGGACCATCGCCAGGGCATCGCCGAGGGCGAGCATGACGGTGGTGCTGGATGTGGGGGCGAGATTCAGGGGGCATGCTTCATGTTCGACGTTCACATCGAGATGGACATCGCAGTTTTGGGCAAGGAACGATTTCGGATTGCCGGTCATTGTGATCAGTTTCACATCAAACCGGGCCAGGGCTGGAATGATATTGTTGAGTTCCTCCGTTTCGCCGCTGTAGCTGAGGGCAAGGATCACGTCGCCGTCGCAGATGACTCCGAGGTCGCCGTGCAGCGCGTTCAGAGCGTTCAGGACGACCGCCGGAGATCCGGTGCTTGTGAGAGTCGCGGCGATTTTATCACCGATATGGCCGGATTTCCCGACGCCGACCACGACGATTTTCCCCTTGTGTTGAACTGCATCGAGGATGGTGGCGACCGCCTTTGAAAATGAACCGTCAATGCGCGAGCGCAGTCGCTGAAGTTCGTTCAACTCGGTATCGATGACCCGTATTGCTTTATCGAGATAATCCATGCGGATGTATTTCAACAGGAGACTAGCCTTCTTGCAATTTGAATTCGTGAAGCAGATTACCCAGTCGTTCGAGGGCGGCTTCCGCATCCGGCCCCTCGGCTGCGATAGTGATCACGGTCCCGCACTCGAGGTTGGCCATGAGAACATCGAGAATGCTCGAAGCTGAAAACTGTTCGCCGTGCTTCCGGATAATGATGGTCGATTTAAATGTGCGCACACAGCGGACGAATTCCGCCGCCGGCCTGGCATGCAGCCCCAGCTTGTTCAATACTTGTAATTCTCTTTCGATCATTCGTGTTCACAATAAGCGGGGATTTATTTCCAGCAAAGGGAGAATTAAAGGGTGCCCCTAAAAATCAGGAATCAGATGATTCAGGATTGCTTGAGCGTGGCGCTGATGGCCTTGGCGGCGTCAGTGACCGAGCAGGAGCGGGCCTTGGCCGCCGCCTCCAGTTTTTCCATCGCTTCGGCCCGGTCGATTCCGAATTTTTGAATGAGCAACTCGACGGCGTTGTTGATGGTCCTGGTTGCCTCGAGTTCGCCGGTCAGTTGCGCGATGGTATTCTTCGCCGCCTGGGATTCCCTGTGGCGGCTCATTGCCAGGCGGATTGTTGCCTGCAACTGTTCCTTGCCGAACGGTTTGATTAGGAAAGATTGAATATCGAGTCTGCTTGCGCGCTCGACAAGTTCCTCCTCGGTGAGACCTGTTTCGATGATGATGGGCACACTTTGCTCCGCGAGAATTTGCTCCGCAACCGTGATGCCGTCCATGTCGGGCATTCCGACATCCAGTATGATCAAGTCAGGCTGATGTTCCCGCGCCATCCTGATTGCATCCGCACCCTTGGATGCGCGGGCAATCACTTCATGGCCGAAACTGTTCAGAATCACTGTCAGCATATCAAGCACTGAAGATTCATCATCGACGATGAGAATGGAGAGATGCTGTTTCGTTGTCTGTTCCGAAGAGCGGTCAAGAGAGGTCGGTTTCATTTTGTCTGGAATCGGGATCTGCTCAAACGAACACTACATGTTCAGCGTAATCTATATCTATTTTCTTCGAAAAACGAGTATTATTATTTATTATTCACCCCAATATTAATGCCCGCTGAGGAAACGGCCTACTGACTGAAAAAAGTTTCCGGATTCCGGTTTCTTGTCCGCGATTTGAGCGGGAGCTTCGAACGGGGGTGACGGATATTTTTTGTCGGACGCCGCATTGACGACTTCGGTCCAGATGGGCAGAGCCAGGGCGCTCCCGTAGCCTTTTGAAACAATGGTGGCCGGTTTATCGAGCCCGACCCAGACGCCGCAGGTGAGGGAACGGGTATAGCCGACAAACCACGCGTCACGGAATTCATTGGTGGTTCCAGTTTTGCCGGCAGCCGGCTTGTTGAAACCGAGCGACCTGGCATTTGCGGCGGTGCCATGGTCGAGCACCTGGGTAAGAATGGCGGTCATTAACGGACAGATTCTCGGGCTAAGAGCCGGAGCGCTGATGTGCGCGGCGCGATAAAGAACGGTCCCGTCAGAATCATCAATGCGCTCGATCAGGTACGGCTGGCGGCGGGTTCCGTTATTTGGGAATATGGTATAGGCTGAAGTCAGGTCCTTGAGGGTGGTTTCAAATGTGCCAAGGTAAACGGAAGGAAAATGGGGAATGTTTCCAAGGCCGGCTGCAACAGCCACCCGCTGCACTTCTTCGATGCCGGCATAATTACCAACGCGAACGCTCATGGTATTGCGCGACTGGATCAACCCCTCGCGCACCGGCATCGGGCCGTGGAATGTCCCATCGGAATTCGACGGCCTCCAATTGCCGATCCGGATCGGGCCATCATCAATTTGCGCGTCGGGCGAAAGCCCATGGGTGAAGGCTGCTGCATAGACGAACGGTTTGAAAGTCGAACCGACCTGTCGTTTGGTCAGGAACGCCCTGTTGTAAGTGCTTTCCCTGTAATCCCGGCCACCGGCCACTGCCCGGATGCCGCCGGTGCGATTGTCGATGGCAATCAGTGAGCCCTGCAAATAAGGGGTATTTGCCCCTTTATCGCCCGAAAAATCGGCTTTTTTTGGATGGGAATACCCCGATCGTTGTTCGACGAGGGAAAGTTGCTCGTCGATGGCGGTGTTGGCGGCATTTTGAATCACCGGGTCGATGGTCGTGTAAATCCGCAGGCCACCCCCGCTGATCTGGTCGTCGCTCAGCAGAATATCGAGTTCGGAGAGCACTGCGGCAGTGGCGTAATTTTCCTGCATCGCCGGAACGCGCGTTTCCAATACCGCTTCCTGCGCCGAGAGCGCCGCATCGGCTTCTTCGCGGGTGATCATTTTCAGGTCGGCCATGCGGTTGAGGACGGTGTTACGCTGGGCATAGGCACCATCGGGATTGGTGAAAGGCGAGAACCGGTTCGGACTCCGTATAAGGCCGACGAGCATGGCCGATTCTCCAAGACCGAGTTTCGCGGCGGGTTTGCCGAAGTAAGCCAGGCTGGCTGTTTCCACGCCGTAACTGCCACAGCCGAAATAGATGCGGTTGATATAGCTTTCCAGGATTTTTTCCTTGTTGAAATTGCGCTCGATCCTGAGTGCAAGAGCCGCCTCGATGAATTTCCTGTTGATGCTGTGAACATGTCGTCCGCCAAGAAAGGTGTTGAGCGCCAATTGCTGGGTGAGTGTGCTGGCTCCCTGCCGGACGGAGAGATGAACCAGGTTCAGTGCCATGGCCCGCATGATGCCGAATGAATCGATGCCGTGATGCTTATAAAAACGCGTGTCTTCGCGCGCCAGCAGTGCCTTTACAAACCACGGGGAGATCTTGTCAAGCGGCACAGGGACCCTGTTTTCACCCTGGAGCCGGCTGTAATATTTTCCATCCATGTCGAACAACACCGAGCGTTCGGGAAGGTTCTCGAGCTCCTTGAGGTCATAGAACTCGGCCCAGACGCCGTAAACAAGGCAGACCCCGGCCGCCAGCATGATCGCGACAAGGGCGAGCTTGATTTTCCACCATTTCCACCGGTTTTTCTTCTTTTGTTTTTTTGCCACTCGAATCCGCAATATCTAGCAGAACTATGAAAAGGGGCGAATGGATATTTTCAGTCCTGATTATTATGGGGCCTTATTAAATGTGGTTGTCGCCGCTTACAGGGCTTGGGATTTTTGGATGCTTGCCCAGGCCTCCGCTCACGGTGTTCGCTACAGCCTGGGCTATAACATTACGGGCTTTCAGCCCTAAGAATACCCGGTTTTAATCAAACCCGATTATCACCCCAATCATTAGCGAACTGAAGAACAGATTGAAATTGGGTGAAAGATTCCGC
>Ga0007854_10002561_pt1 | contig 11242 bp, 7 predicted proteins | sample CryBogCBH12Aug08_FD_60382 | JGI IMG/M metagenome (GOLD analysis project Ga0007854, IMG submission 60382) | Freshwater microbial communities from Crystal Bog, Wisconsin, USA - CBH12Aug08 | ecosystem: Environmental > Aquatic > Freshwater > Lake | place: Crystal Bog, Wisconsin, USA | collected... | reverse complement strand
AATTTCAACCCCTTTTTCCATCCGCTAAAAATCGGCGCCGACACCAACCTGCTGCGGCTGGAGCCGGCGTTGCTCGCGGTGTCCGCCGAGCGGTTCAAGACGGCGCTCTGGCGGGAAATCGGCCTGACCGCCGACACGCCTTGGAGCGGAAAAATATTTTTGGTTCTGCATCCAACCAGTTCGCTGGACGAACCGGTGAACCTCATCGCGCGGATGTTTCTCCGCGACTGGACTTACCGGCTGGAGCTGCCGGACGTGATGACGCGCGACCATTATGCCCGCGCTTTCAGCGCCGTGCTGCTGTTGGAAATCGCCAACCGTCAGGTGCCGCCCGGACGGCATTCCGCTGCCGTGCCGGACTGGCTGGTGGCCGGCATGGGCCGGCAAATTTCGGATGCGGGCGCTGCGCCGGTGATCCTGTCCGTGCCGGCCAAAACCATCAACGACCTCCCGCAGACGCGCGTCGTGGAAAACCGGCACAGCCTCGACCCGCTGGCCGCCGCGCGCCGCGTGCTGCAAAAAACTCCCGCGCTGACGTTCGACCAGTTAAGCTGGCCCGACGACGTGCAGTTGAACGGCGACGACGGCGATCTGTTTGACGCCAGCGCTCAGTTGTTCGTGGCCGAGCTGCTGGGGTTGAAGGATGGCCCGGCCAAAATGCGCGCGTTTCTCACCGCGCTGCCGGCGCACGAAAACTGGCAGACGGCTTTCTTCGAGGCGTTCAAGGAAAATTTCCGACGCCCGCTCGACGTGGAAAAATGGTGGGCGCTCCGCGTCATCACCTTCACCGCGCGCGATCCCGGCCCGCACTGGACCGTCGCCGTCAGCCGCGAAAAACTTGCCGCGCTCCTAGCCGTGCCGGTGGATGTCCGCAGCGCCCCGAACGCGCTGCCGATGTATTCCGAAATTTCGCTGCAATCCGTCATCCGCAATTTTGACCCGGCGCGGCAGGTGGAAATTCTCTCGGCGCAGCTCCGTGATTTGGAATTGGCGGAACTGCGCATGGTTCCGCCGTTGAACGGTCTCGCCGCCGGCTACGGCAAAATCCTTTCGGATTACCTGCACGCGCGCAAAAAATTCTTTTTCCTCCGGCGTCCGGGGCCGGAGACGACCATCCAGCGGCTCGATGCGCAGGACGCCAAACGCCGCGAGGTGGAATCCAAGCTGCGGACTAGCGTGTTGCCGGCGGATTTGAATTTGCCCGCGCCGTGAGCGGTCAACTTGACAGAAAGCGAATCGAAATTATAGTGCGCTACTGAAAATGCAGGCTGAAAAATCATCGCAGGACAGCGGGGAACCGCCTTCGGCTCACCCGGCTCAAGGGTTGAAAAAGTTTTCGTCCGCCGGGCGCGGCTTCTGGCACGACGTTTCCGAGGCCGACTGGAACGACTGGCGCTGGCAGCTCAAGCACCGCATCACCACGGTCGAGCAGTTGCAAAAATTTCTCCCGACGCTCACGCCGGAGGAACTCGCCGGTGCACAGCTCGCCAACCACAAGCTCGCGCTCGGCATCACGCCATATTTTTTCAACCTCATTGACCCGGCGGATGAAAACTGTCCGATTCGGTTGCAGGTCGTTCCCAAGCTTGCCGAGACGCAGACCGCGACTTGGGAAATGAGCGACCCATGCGGCGAAGATTCTCATTCGCCGGTGCCGGGGCTGGTTCACCGTTATCCCGACCGCGTTTTGTTTTTGGTGACCGACCGCTGCGCGAGCTACTGCCGCTATTGCACGCGCTCGCGTTTGGTGAGCAATGCGAGCGGTTACGATTTTCATCCCGAATACGACAAGCAAATCGCCTACATCGCCGCGCATCCCGAAATCCGCGACGTGCTGTTGAGCGGCGGCGACCCGCTGCTGTTGAGCGACGAGAAACTGGAAAATTTGTTGAGCCGGCTGCGCGCGATTCCGCACGTTGAGTTTCTTCGCATCGGCTCGCGCATCCCGACGTTTCTGCCGCAACGCATCACGCCGGATTTGTGTGCGATGCTGAAACAGTTTCATCCGCTCTTCCTGAGCATCCACTCGAACCATCCGCGCGAACTCACGACGGAAGTGCGCGACGCGCTCGCCCGGCTCGCTGATGCCGGCATTCCGCTCGGCAATCAGAGCGTTTTGCTCAAGCACGTCAACGACAACCCGGACGTGATGAAGACGTTGATGCAAAAACTGCTCATGTGCCGTGTGAAGCCGTATTATCTTTACCAGTGCGATTTGATCGCCGGCTCCGCGCATTTGCGCGCGAGCGTGGCGAAGGGTTTGGAGATCATGGAAAAATTGCGCGGTCACACGACCGGCTACGCCGTGCCGCAATACGTCATTGACGCGCCGGGCGGCGGCGGCAAGGTGCCGGTGAATCCCGAATACGTTTTGTGCCGCAACGCGGGCCGCGTGGTCATCCGCAATTTCGAGGGGAAAATCTTTGAATACCCGGAAGCTGCCGACGGCAGACCTTGCGGTCGGCCACCGGAAAGAATTGAAGAGCCGGAGCTGGTTTGAAAAATTCCCGGTGAACGGACTTCCGCCGGGCTTGTCGAAAATTTCATGCGATTTACCCGCCGGTGGAAAATCTTTTCCGCGCTGTTTGCTGCTGCCGCCATTCTCGGCGCAATGCTCGTTTGGTGCATCGGTGGCGTGCTAGTTTTGCCGGCGAATCATTCCATCGAAAATCCACCGCCTGATTTGCACGCGCAAAACGTCGTGTTTCCTAGTGCCAGCGGCGCGACGATTCACGGCTGGTTTGTGGCCGGCGAACCCGGTCGCGGCGCGGTAATGCTGCTGCACGGCGTTCATGCAAACCGGACGGCGATGCTGTCGCGCGCGGAATTTTTGTCGCACGCCGGCTACGCGGTTTTGCTGTTTGATTTTCAGGCGCACGGTGAAAGTTTGGGCAAACAAATCACGTTCGGATTTCTGGAAAGCTGTGATGCCACTGCCGCCGTAAATTTTCTGCGTGAAAAATTGCCCGGCGAAAAAATCGGCGTCATCGGCGTCTCGATGGGCGCGGCGGCGGCGTTGCTCGCACAGCCGCCGTTGCCGGTCAGCGCGCTGGTTTTGGAATCATGCTACCCGACGATTTATCAGGCGACGGAAGACCGCATCGTGGAGCGGCTGGGTTTTCTTGGTCGGCTCGTGACGCCGCTGCTGACGTGCCAGCTAAAACCGCGATTGGGCATCAGTCCGGACGAGTTGAAGCCGATTGAATCGGCTAAAAATATTTCTGTCCCGAAGTTTTTCATTTCTGGGAGCGCCGACAAATTGACGACGGCACCGGAAGCGAAGGATTTGTTCACTGTGGCTGCCGGGCCAAAACAATTCTGGTTGGTGGACAAGGCCGGCCATGAAGATTTGCGCCTGATTGCCGGTGCCGAATATGACCGACGCGTGCTGACGTTTCTCGCTGACAGCTTGAAATAATTTCCAGCCGGCAGACAAACTTTGCTTGGCGCTTGGCTGAGGAAGGTTTAATTTTCTCCTTCGGAATACAGAAGACATCCACCAAAACAATTATGAGCTACAATTGGAAATTCTTCCGCGCGGGCGGATTCAACCAAGTCGTCATCGGCTCTGGTGCCGACCTCGCGAACCTCGACCAGCTTGACCAAAAACTTTGGGTCGCGTTGGCCTGTCCCACCACGGGCGTCGAATTCGACAAGACCACGCTCGCGCTGATTGACAGCGACAAGGACGGTCGCGTCCGCGCGCCGGAACTCATCGCTGCCGCCAAGTGGGCCGCCGGCCTGATTAAAAATCCCGACGACCTGCTCAAAGGCAGCGCCACGCTGAAACCGTCCGCCATCAAAGACGCTACGGCGGAAGGCAAATTGATCGCCAATTTTGCGCGGCAGGTTTTGGGCAAGGGCGACAATGACGAAGTTACTTTTGACGAAGCCGCCGCCGCTGCTGCGACGTTCGCCGCGAAACCGTTCAACGGTGACGGCATTGTCCCCGCCGACTCCGCGAGCGACGACGCGACGAAAGCCGTTATTACCGACATCATCACCTGCCTCGGCGCGGATGCTGATGTGAGCGGCAAACCCGGCGTCAGTCAGGCCAAGGTGGATCAGTTTTTTGCCGAGGCTGCCGCGTATTCCGACTGGTGGAAAAAAGCGGAAGCCGACGCGACCGTGCTGCCGCTCGGCGTGAACACCGAAGCCGCCGCCGGTGCGGTGAAAGCCGTTAAGGCGAAGGTGGACGATTATTTTGCACGCGGCCGGCTCGCCGCATTTGACCCGCGCGCCGTCAATGCGCTGAACCGCGATGAAAAAGAATACGCCGCGCTCGGCGCGAAAGATTTGACGAACAATCACGCCGACATCGCCGGCCTGCCGCTCGCGCAAGTCGGCGCGACCACGCCGCTGCCGCTGACGCAAGGCATCAATCCCGCGTGGGCCGGGGCAATTGCGGCATTGCAGGCGAATGCCATCGCGCCGCTGCTCGGCGTGAAAACGGTTTTGACCGAGGCTGACTGGAACGCGCTCACCGGCAAGCTCGCCGCGTTCGACGCGTGGAACGCCGGCAAGACCGGCGGTTCGGTGGAAAAAATCGGCCTCGCGCGCGCGCGGGAAATTCTGGCGGGCAAGGCGAAGGAAACTTTGACCGTGCTCATCGCGAAGGATGCCGCCGAAGCCGGTAATTCCACCGCTGTTATCGGGCTGCACCGGCTGATTCATTATCATCGCGACCTCGCGAAGCTCGCCCGCAATTTTGTGAACTTCGCCGATTTTTACGGGCGCAAGGACAAGGCGATTTTTCAGGCGGGCACGCTTTATTTGGATCAGCGCAGTTGCGACTTGTGTCTCACCGTGGATGATGCCGGCAAACACGCGGCGATGGCGGGCATGGCCGGCACTTACCTCGCGTATTGCGATTGTGCGCGCAAGGGCAGCGGTGAAAAATTATCCATCGTGGCCGGGTTCACCGGCGGCGAGTCCGACAATTTAATTATTGGTCGCAACGGGATTTTTTACGACCGCGCGGGTCGCGACTGGGACGCCACCATCACCAAGATTGTGGATAATCCAATCAGCATCCGGCAGGCGTTCTGGTCGCCGTATAAAAAATTGGTGCGCATGATTGAGGAACGCGCGGCGAAACAGGCGGCGGCGGCGGATGCGAATTCCAACGCGCAATTGACCGCCGTGGCCAATGCGCCCATCGCGCCGGCAGGCACGGCGGCTCCGGCTGCGCCGGCCAAACCGGCGTTCGATCCGAGCGTCATTGCGTTAATCAGTTTGGCCTTGGGCAGCTTGGCCGCAGCGGGCGCGAGCATTTTGGTTTTTCTCGGCAAATTTGAAAACTGGCAAATTCCACTCGTGGTTGCCTGTATCATGCTGGTGATTTCCGCTCCGTCCATGGCGATTGCGTGGCTCAAGTTGCGCAAGCGCAACCTCGGCCCGATTCTCGATGCGAACGGCTGGGCGGTGAACGCCAAGGCCAAGATGAACGTGCCGTTCGGCGGCGCGCTCACCGGCGTGGCTGCGTTGCCGCCGGGCGCGACGTTCGGCGCGGAGGATAAATATGCCGAGAAACCGTCCGTCTGGCCGAAAGTGCTGGGGTTCGCGTTTGCGCTCTGGTTTGTCTGGGCGTTTCTTAATGACAGCCAAGGCCGGCTCTGGCGCTGGACTAAAGACAACGACAACCTTGCGCCGATTCATAAAATCGCCACGGTTCCAGCCGCCGTTCAAAAAGCCTTGGATGATGCCGCCGGGAAGACAAGCGACGCGGGACAAGGCAATTCATCCGGTGGAACCAGTGGTTCCTCGAATACCAACTCCGTCCCGAAAAAATAACCCGCTGAAATCCTTACAGCCCGGACGTGCGCGTCCGGGCTTTTTATTTTCCCTGATTGTGCAAAAATCTTTTCAATGCCGCGCGAAAGCACAACCAGCAAATTTGAACGCACGCAAAAAATTCTTTCTGCGCTCAAGCGCGTTTATCCGACCGCGCATTGCGAGTTGAATCACGCCAGCCCGCTCCAACTGCTCGTGGCCACAATTCTTTCTGCGCAATGCACGGACAAGCGCGTGAATTTGGTGACGGCGGAGTTGTTTAAGAAATATTGCAGCGCCAAGGATTTTGCGGAAGCTCCGCTGGCGGAAATCGAGGAAGCGGTGAAATCCACCGGCTTTTTCCGCAACAAAGCGAAGAACATCCAGGCGTGCTGCGCCGCGCTCGTGGAAAAATTTGGCGGCGAAGTGCCGCGCACGATGGATGAACTCCACGCGCTCGCTGGCGTCGGGCGCAAGACGGCCAACGTGGTTTTGGGAAATGCATTCGGCATCAACGTCGGCGTGGTCGTGGACACGCACGTCACGCGGTTGTCGAACCGGATTGGCCTCGCGAAAGGCACGGACGCGGTGAAGCTGGAGCAGGAATTGATGAAGCTTGTGCCGCAAAATGACTGGACGCTGCTCAGCCATCTGCTCATCTGGCATGGCCGTCGCCGCTGCGACGCGCGCAAGCCGGATTGTGCGAACTGCGAAATCAAAAATCTCTGTCCGCAGATTGGCGTGAAGAAATGAACTGGCTTCTGCTCAATTCCGGCAAGTCCGACGCGGCGTTCAACATGGCGTTGGACGAGGCGTTGCTCGAAGCCATGCCGCGTTTGCAGCAGCCGGTTTTGCGTTTTTATGGCTGGACGGAGCCGGCGGCGACGTTCGGCTATTTCCAGAATTTTTCCGAGGTGGCGGCGACGACTAATATGCGTCCGCTCATTCGCCGACCGACCGGTGGTGGCATCGTGCCGCATGCTGCGGACTGGACTTACGCGGCGGTTTTTCCCGCCGGTCACGAATGGCATTCGCTCAAGGCGGAAGAAAGTTACCGGCGCATCCACGACTGGCTGCGGCGCGCGTTTGCGGAATTGAAAGTGGAGACCGAACTCGCGCCGTGCTGCAAAAAAATGTTGCCGGGCCAATGTTTTGTCGGTCATGAAAAATCTGATTTGCTCTGGCGTGGCAAAAAAATCGCCGGCGCAGCGCAGCGGCGGAACAAGCTTGGCCTACTAATCCAAGGCTCGGTGCAGCCGCCGCCGGTGCCGCTGGTGCGTGGGGATTTTGAGCTGGCCATGCGTCACGTCGCGAAACATGTTTTTGGTGTGAAATGGGCGGATTTTTTGCCGGACGCAGCCCTGCACAAAGATGCGGAAAACTTGGCTTCGGAGAAATATTCACAGCCGTGCTATAATCAAAAGCGTTAGTCATGCGAAATATTTTGGTGACAACTTTTCTGGCCGCGCTGGTGGCCGCCATGTCCCCGCTGCCGGTGCGGGCGCAGGTGTTGATGAGCGGCGGAACTTACACGCAGAATTTCGATTCGCTCGCCAGCAGCGGCACTGTCAACTGGACAAATAATGTCACCCTGCCGGGATGGTATGCGGCCAAGAGCGGCACGAACGCGCCAAATTATGCCGCCAGCACCGGCTCCGGCACGGCGGGCGGACTTTACAGTTTCGGCGTGGCCGGTGTGAATCCTGCCAGCGACCGCGCATTAGGCTCGCTCGGCAGCGGTTCGGCCAGCCCGGTCATCTATGGCCTCCGCTTCACGAACGACACCGGCCTGGCGGTGACAAACATCACCGTCGCCTACACTGGCGAGGAGTGGCGCAACGGCGGCAGCGCCAGCGCCGGTTCGCTGGCGTTTTCCTACGGCGTCAGCAGCTCGCTAATCACCAACGCGGTGGATGCAACGGCCTGGACAAATTTTGCCGCGTTGAATTTCACCACGCCAACCGTCGGCAGCACCGCCAGCGCGCTGGACGGCAACAACGGCACGAACCGGCAGGTTTTCGCAAGCGTGATTTTGACGAACGTAACCGTGCCCGCCGGACAGGAACTGTTTTTGCGCTGGCTGGATGTGGACGATACCGGCAACGACAGCGCGTTGGCGATTGATGATTTGACGGTGAATTTCCAGACGACCACCAACGGCGTGACCGGCGTCTCCAATTCTGCGCCGGTCATCACGTTGCAGCCACAGAACCAGGCCGCGAGCGAAGGCGCGTTTGCAATTTTGACCGTGGCCGCGACCGGCAGCCCCGCGCCGTTTTTTCAATGGCGGCTGAACGGCATCAACCTGCCCGGAGCCAACAGCGCCACGCTCAAGCTGAATAATTTGACGACTAACCAGGCGGGCAATTATTCGGTGACCATCACGAACATCGCCGGCGCAACCAACAGCAGCGCGGCGCGTCTCGTCGTCATGCCCGCCTCGGTGCTCGCGACCAACGGCGCGATAAAAATCCTGACCTACAACGTCGCCGGCAACAACAGCGGCGCGGATGCCAACGCGGCGCTCTGGAGCACCAACGCCACGCAGGTGCAGGCCATCGGGCGCGAGTTGATGGATTGGCAGCCGGACATCATCACCTTCAACGAAATTCCCGCGACCAACGGCTGCGTGCAGATGCCCGACTGGATGAAGGCATTTTTGCCCGGCTATTTTCTCGCGACGAATTCCACGAGCGACGGCTACATCCAAAACGTCATCGCCAGCCGCTTTCCCATCGCGCGCTCGCAGAGCCATCTGGCGTTTTCCAGTCTCGCGCCATTCGGTTACGCCGGCACCGGCTTCGCGCGCGATTTGTTTGAAGCGCAAATTACCGTGCCGAACTGGCCGCTGCCGCTGCACGTTTTTGTCGCGCATTTGAAATCCACCGGCTCCAGCAACCCGCAGGACGACGCGGACAAGCGCGCGGCGATGGCCTCCGCCGTCTCGAATTATTTCACCACCGTTTTTCTCGCCGGCACGAATGCGACGCATCCTTACATTTTGGACGGCGACATGAATGAGGACGCGTTTTTCCCCGACACGGATTATGTCAGCGGTCAGCCCATTCAACGCATGGCGTCGCCGCCGACCGGTTTGCAGATGACCGTTCCCGCGAATCCGTTCACGCACGCCGACCTGACCGAGTCCATCCAAGGCTCGCTCGACACGCGCTTCGACTACATTCTGCCGTGCGGCCTGCTGTTTTCCAACCTCGCGGGCGCGCAGGTTTTTCGCACCGATTTGCTGACGAATTTTCCGTCCAACCTTTACAGCAACGACGACAAAACCGCCTCGGATCATTTGCCTGTGCTGATGGTTTTCAACAATCCTTTCGACACGCCGTTCAAACTCGTTTCCGTCGCACGCACGAATCAAAACGTCACGCTGCAGTGGGAAGCGCAGAACAACCGCACCTTCAACCTCGAGGCTTCATCCAATCTGATTAACTGGACGCCGTTTGTGACGAACCTCCAGACCAGCACCACGAATTCGCCGTTCATCTTCGAGACCAACAACGTGGCCGACCAGATGAAATTCTTCCGTATTTATCGCGTGCCGTGACTGAATCGCATTGCCAGCACCGCGCGGAAAATCTACTTTGCGCGCCGCATGGTGAAACTTGTTCTCTTCGACATTGACGGCACGCTCGTCCACACCGGACACGCGGGCACGAAGGCGTTCGCGCAGACCTTTGCGCATATTTTCGGCCTCAAGCATGGTTCGGAGAAAATGAAGTTCGCCGGGCGCACGGACGTGAGTCTCGTGCGCGAGTTTTTCAAACTCCACGGCATCTCGGCGTCGCGCGAGCACTTTGCGGACTTTTTTGAGAACTACGTTTTCTGGCTCGAACACATCCTCGGCCATAGCGGCGGCAACGAATGTGTCGGCATCCGCAATTTCATCGCGGAGTTGCTCGCGCTGCCGCAGCCGCCGCTGCTCGGCTTGCTCACCGGCAACGTCCAACTCGGCGCGGAAATCAAGCTGCGCCATTTCGGCCTGTGGGATTTTTTTGTGATGGGCGGATTCGCGGACGACCACGAGGAACGCAATCACATCGCCGTCGCGGCGCTCGCGCGCGGCCGGCGCGTGCTCGACCCGCATTTGCAGCCGCAGGAAGTCGTCGTCATCGGCGACACGCCGTTTGACGTGCGCTGCGGAAAATTTATCGGCGCAAAAACGCTCGCGGTGGCGACCGGCGGTTCGACCTTCGAGGAATTGCAGCCGCACGGCGCGGATTGGACGGTGCGCGATCTTTCGCAAATCCGCGCCGCCGAAATCTGCCCGCGCTGACGCCAAAATACGGTGCGTCTGCGCTAATTTGTGTCCAGCCGCAAGCCCGGCAATCCGCTAGATTGTTGGCGAAATGAAACGGATTCATTTAATTTTTGCAGCGACAATTTTTCTAACCGGCGGCAAGGTTTTGGCGGACGGCACGAACGCGGATTTTACTAAGCCGGCGTGGCTGACGGACTGTTCGCTCGGCGTCAAGGAAAGTTACGACGACAATGTTTTTATGTCCGGCGTGAATAATCCGCCGGCCTACACCGTGCCGGCTGGTAGCGTGGCGGCGTTGAAAGACCGGGCTTCGTGGATCACGACGGTTTCCCCCAAAGTGGGCGTAAATTTTGCGCCCTTGATCGGCGCGACCAATCTGTCGGTTTTGTCGCTGGCGTATACGCCGGATTTTGCGATTTACCACGACCAGTCTTCGGAGAGCTACAACGCGCATCGTTTGCTGGCGGCGGTCAAGACCACGACCGAGCCAGTCAGTTTCAGCGCCGACAACAACTTCGTTTACATTGACGGCAGCGACATGGGGCCGGTTTATCCCGGCTCGTTGTATAGCGCGTTTGCGACGACGGCGGATCGCGAACGGCGGAAGCAAATCCAGGATCGCGCCAACGTGAGCGTGCAGTTCGACCAGAAAAAATGGTTTTTTCGGCCTACGGCTTCGCTGTTGCTTTACGACCTGATGACGGTGCAAACCAACTCGCCCGGCTATCAAAATTATTGCGACCGGTATGATGTGAACGGCGGCGCGGATTTTGGCTACAAGGTTACGCCGGCATTGGCACTGACGCTGGGTTATCGCTACGGCCATCAATACCAGGAGCAGTATGCGTTTTCGACCAACAGTTGTCCCAACGATTACCAGCGCGTGTTGGTGGGCGTCGAGGGCAACCCGTGGAAATGGCTCAACTTAAAACTCGTGGGCGGGCCGGATTTCCGCAGTTACGAAGGAAATTCTGCTGAGCATCGGACACCGATGAACAATCTACATCCAGTGAAATTTTATGGCGAAGGATTGGCGACCGCCACGTTCGCTGCGGAAAACACGCTGACGCTCAAATATAAATTATGGCAGTGGGTGGCCGGCTCCGGCAAGGTGCCGTATTACGAGGGGGCGTATGAACTGGCCTATCATTGCAAGCTCACGCATCAGTTGGGTTTTGACCTCGGCGGGAAAAT
>Ga0007854_10002560_pt1 | contig 11253 bp, 6 predicted proteins | sample CryBogCBH12Aug08_FD_60382 | JGI IMG/M metagenome (GOLD analysis project Ga0007854, IMG submission 60382) | Freshwater microbial communities from Crystal Bog, Wisconsin, USA - CBH12Aug08 | ecosystem: Environmental > Aquatic > Freshwater > Lake | place: Crystal Bog, Wisconsin, USA | collected... | reverse complement strand
GGGTAGGCGATGGATTGGTTCCCAAATTCACAGACGGATACGTATCCCCGCCGCTGTCTGTCCAGGTTGGCGTTGTAAACCCCGATCCATTGTAATAATAGACCGTGAAGCCGCTGGCGGTTCCGAGAAAAGCGGAGTAGCTCACCGCGGGGGCGCTGCCGGTGAAAGTCGCACTGGTTAAAGCGGTGCAGTAATAGAACGCGTTGTTTCCGATGCTGGTGACGCTGTAGGGAATTGTCACGCCAGACAGTTTTGAGCAGTGGACAAATGCTGATGCTCCGATGCCGGTGACACTGGTGGGGATCGTCAGGCTCGTCAGACCCCGGCAGTTAAAGAAAGCGTGGTCTCCGATGCTGGCGAGAGTTCCAGGGAGTGTTACGCTGGTCATGTTGGTGCAGTAATAGAAGGCATAGGAGCCGATACTGGTCACGCCATTGGGAATCGTCACGCCAGTCAGGCTGGTGATCGAGTAGAATGCATCCGCGCCAATGGTGGTGACCGTTCCCGTAACGCCTGCGATGGTGCCGGGGATCAATATTGCACCTCCGGTTCCGCTATATCCGGTGATGGTGATTTGCCCGTTTGAGGCTGTGTAAGAGAAACCGTTTGAAGTGGTGCCGGATTGGGCGTTCGCAACGGTGGTAAACGAAAATATCAGCAGCAATGCGAGGAGTTTGGCCATGTCAATTAACCGGGAGGAGGTGCAATGAACGCAACATGGCTTATGATGGGGTTTAAGCATTTTGGTTAATAAGAAGCAATATCCATCCCATTGGAAGACTCATGGTGGTAAATCTATTTAATTATACATTATAATAAAGGCACAGGAAGGTTGCGATCATCGTGGTATTGACATTTCCCTGTCGCATCACTTGGAGAACAGGAAAGGGTCAATAGATTTACCATTTGACACTTTGCATTTTTCCCAATCTCGCAAGATATTCAAGGAATTGGCAATCGAACCGTTGTTTACCCCTGAAATTTCAATATCGCCCCGGAGCAAATTGACTTGTTCAACTCTTCACGCCCAGAAATTATTCCCATGAAATTCAAATTTTGGATTTGGTTCAGGGCAGTCAAAGCTGCCTTTTTTCTCTTTTTAATGACTGCAACTTCGGGCATGGCAACTGTCTATACCTACTCAGCGCGCCAGTGTGCGGATTCCGCGCACAGCGGGTTGTGGGATTCATACAGGGACGCATTCGATAATCTTCACCCGTTCGTGGTTCAATTTTCTGACGGTCAGTTTAGCAGTCAGTCTCCGAGCGGGACGGGAACCAGCGGGCTTATTTGCGATTATCTGCCTTCGTCCAGGTTGGGGTCAACTGCGACGGGAACCACCCTGACTTCGTACACCCCGCAGCCGGGGGCGTATGCGGATGGATTTCCAACTCCTGCGGATACTGGCACAGCAAATGGAATTACAAACGCCATTGGTTGGTACAGTCCTCTCGAGAACGGATCATTTTTTTCCGGACTTTACCTCGTTACCCAGGTCGAGAGGGCGTTGCGATCCGGCAGTTACGCACAGATCAATCCGACTCCGGCGGCGATTGCCCAGGCGCAACTTGACGCAGCCCAGGCGCAAACGCTGGCAAATGGTCTTATCAAGTCCGCAACCTGCACAATTGCCACCTCTGGAAGCATCACCGGATTTATTGGACGGGGATTCGGGACGGATGGAATCTGTCATTATCCGGGCAGTTCCGATGACCAGCAGGCTCCCTGGTTTCTGGGCCTTTATGCCTACTGGAGCAGCAGCATACCCACTCAAGCGGAAAAGGATGCGATTGCCAATGTGGTGTTGCAGGTTGCAACGGCATTGAACACCCAGCCCAGTTCCACGTCTTGCAAGCCATGGGCGCAGCCTTATGACGGTGCCATGACCGGGCAATACCGTGTCCGGTTGGTGACAGATCAGGGTTTCCGGAACTCAGCACGCTACCTGCTCATGCTCCGGGCTGTATCGGAGATGGCCCAGAAGACTTCGGGCGTTGCCCCGTCCGTGGCGGCTTCATGGCAGCAACAATTCCTCACCTCCTGCACCACAACCGTATTCGCGACCAACACCGGTACGAACCGCCTTCAATACATTGCAGGAGGCATGGGGCCTGAAATGATGCAGAGCTACAATAGTCAATATCAAACGTCAACACAAAGCATAGCTTATGTTTATGTCGGCTCGGTGCTGTCGCTTAATTTTCTCATCAAGCTGGATCCGACCAATGCCTCTTACTATCAGGCGGGCTTGGACAATACGCTCAGTTACATAACCTATCCGAACCACAAGAACTGGCAGCCTAATTTTAATTCGCCGGTTTCATTTGCCGGGGCAAATTCGTGGATCAATTATATCCAAGCTGCGGGTGTGGACAGGGGTGGAAACTGGCGTTCGCTGATCTGGGGGCCGGACTTTAAGGCATGGGTGCAACTAAATCAAACAACGACGACTGGAACTGCCTACGCCATGCAAAATCCGCCTTCGTGGCAGGCCGCAATCATGGGTGGCGCGACCACTATAAACCCCACGGGCGCACAGGAAACGGATGGCGATGCGGGGAATCTTGCCACTTTTGAGAGCAGCACGTTTCCACAACCGGTCCTCGCGGGCGGACGCGATGAAGGCGGTAAACTTCGGTATCCGGCGACTTGCGCTATCATTGCTGCCGCAGCCGGGGCGGGAAACGATCCGAATAACCGCCAGTTGGTCGTGCAATACCTTCAAAAATACGGCGTGGTTGACTCGACAAAAACTGTAACGGTTTCAGGTTCGTCAGTGAATTACACCCCGGATTATAAGAACACCTATGGCTCGGCCATTTTTTATTGTGAAATGGCGTATTACGCAATGCCCTCCAGCATCGAGTTTTATTCCGGCCCGGCTGACGTCACAGGCACTGCGATTTATTTCAATGCAACCAGTAGTGGCGGGGCACTGGTTTCCTATACATCCACGCCTGCGATCACGGGATCTGATCTGGATTACGGGGGAGTTGTTACGGTGGTCAATGGAGGAACTGCAAATCTCAGTGTGGGTTCGACCTATTATCCGATTACGGGCACCAGCACAACCGGGGTCTCCGGAACCGCGCCCATTGTGCTTGTAGTTACGGATCTCGCGTCGATTAATACGCCATCCAACATTTCTGCGACAGCGACAGGCACATCAGGGGCATTTGTCTCCATTCCATCGCCTGTAACGGCCAACCTGACTTATGGAGGGCAGATAATCAACGCGGCCAACACATTGACTTCGGGAACCTTCAAGGTCGGCACAACCACGGGAACCTGTACCGCAACCAGTCCTAATAACTCTGCGGTTCAAATTTCTTCCACGTACACAGTAACTGTCACGGATCTGGGCACAATTCATACTCCGAACCTCGCGCCTGTCGCCGCGACGGGCACCGGAGGGGCCATTGTGACATGGCCTACAGTGATGGCGGATCTAACTTACGGGGGGTCGGTTAGCGCGACTACCTCAAAAGCATCGGGAACAACCTTTGTCATAGGATCTACAATCGTGACCTGCACCGCCACGAGTTCCAACAACTCAGCCGTCAAGGAGACTGGGACATTTACAGTGATGGTCACGGATCTGGGCACGATGAATATGCCGGGTCTGGCCACGATTCCCGCGACAGGAACAGGGGGAGCCATCGTGACCTGGCCCGCCGTAACGACCAATCTCACTTATGGCGGCACGGTAAGCGCAACCACCTCGAAAGCTTCGGGGGCAAATTTCACAATTGGAACGACCACTGTCACCTGCACATCGACAAGCCCCGTTAACTCGGCAGTTAAAGAGACCGGAACTTTTACGATTACGGTCACGGATCTTGCCGGAATCAACACCCCGTTACCGGCGGCTGTTTATGCCACGGGTTCAGGAGGGGCCGCTGTAAGCTGGCCTGCTGTAACGGGTTCGCTCACCTATGGAGGGACAGTGGCCGCCACCACGTCAAAGGCATCAGGATCGATTTTCCCCATCGGGACCACCCCTGTCACTTGTATCGCCACAAGCCCGGTAAACCCTTCGATTACCGCAACAACTACGTTCAATGTGACGGTTCTTCCCTCCTATAAGAGCTGGCAGGGCAATTTATTTTCCACTGCGCAGCTTTCCATCCCGGCGATCTGCGGAGACACAGCGACTCCCGCCGGTGACGGCATTTCCAACTTGATGAAATACGCACTGAATCTGAATCCGTTCAGCAACGGAGTCGGCGGGCTTCCGATTTGCGCAATCAGCGGTTCTGGAAATAATAATTATCTTACTTTGAAGTATAATCAGGTGATTCAGGCGGGGGATATCAGCTACATTCCAGAGGTCTCCGGCGATCTCCGAACATGGTCCTCGGGCACAGTGAACATTTTGCAGTTGAGCGCCACCAATAATCCAGACGGATTAACACAGACGATAGTCACACAGGATCTCGTGCCGGTGACGGGTACCAATAAACGCTTTATGCGCTTAAAAGTTACACGTCCATGAGTGCCGGGTCATTGAAGTCACTCAATGAACAACCTCTTGAATTCATTACGTTGCGGATTTAAAATATGAGCGGGAACCAGTCATCCATTAAAGGGAACTTAACCTCTTACAGCGACGACAATTTACAGTGGCATGAGATGGAAATTGTCCGGATGCCATTTCTCCGCGAGGGTTTGACTGCACACTATGAGGGAAGCATTGACAAGGCAGGTGGCAACGCTGATTGGGACTGGTGGCTGTATCGGGATGCGCGTGGAGAATGGGTTCTCTTTGAGACCGATGGCCCTGGGTGCATTCATAATTTTGTGCAGCATCGTTATCCAAGCAGCGAGACGCCGGTGTTCCGTTTCTATTTCGATGGCGAAGAGGAACCCCGCCATTTTATGACTCCAGCGGATTTCGGCGATAAACCGCCGTTCATCAGGCCGCTGGCCGATAAATTTGTGGGCGATGATATTCCGCCAAGAGGCCGTGGCCCGATTTGGATTGTGCGGAGTTTTGTTCCATTGCCATTTAAGAAAAGTTGTCGAATTACTTCCTCGGTGAGACTGGAGGGCCACCTGAAGGAAAATGGCGAGGGAGGCTGGGGGCATGTCATTTATCACCGTTACACTGGCGACCAGACATTTCCTGACATGCCTAAGAGTCCCAATGCAAAAACCTTCCTGTGTGAGGCAATAATTTCTTCAGGTGATGAAAAAGTTCTGTTCGAGCATGCAGGAGCGGCGAGCATTGTGGATTGGCGTCTGCGTTTGTCGCCTGCCAATGTTGATGACCTCTGGATCCGAATTACATGGGATGACACCGCTCAACCCGCCGTATGGAGTCCGATTGGAGCGTTTTTTGGCAATGAATTTGGCAACCATCCTGTTGGATTTTTGACTCACGGGCAATCTGCCGATGGAACCTATTACTTCCGGTTGCCGATGCCGTTTTGGAAATCGGCGCGGATCGAGCTCTGCAACAAAAGCAAAGATACAAACGTGAGTTTGGAAAGTCAGATTCTGCTCGGACAGGCTTATCCGGAGGAACTGTGCGGCTATTTCCGAGCCACCGAATATTATCCGGTGACAGAGGCTGTATTCGGTCAAGACACAGTCATTGGTTCGGCAGTTGGTCGCGGGCATATTGTTGCGGCGACACTGACGGCGCGCACAGTGTCCAATCAATATGTATCGTGCGAAGGCGATGTGCGATTGCATTTGGATGGAAACATGACTCCTCAAATAGAAAGTGATGGATCGGAAAGCCATGCCTGTTACGGATGGGGGTTTGTCTATCCGCCGCAACAGAATCCATTTTCCGGTTATGACGGATCGAGTCATCCGCTCTATGAGTTCAGTGAAACCAGGGTTCACGTCGGCGATATCATTCCTTTTCAAACCGGTTTTCGTTTTTGTCTAGAAGCGGGTAGTTGTAACGATGAGCCGATGCGGCATTCGGGTGTAGTGCTTTATTATGGACGGAATGAAGCTGGCATGACATTGACCGACACCTTGGATATCGGCAACAAGCAGTCTGAGGATGTGCACCAGTATCGGGCTGAAAAGGTGATCTGGCGCGGTGAATTGGAGTCGCGTTATGAAGATGGGTTCAGCACCCCCCTGGCTGACTGCGGAATCGCGCACACCGGTTTTAGCGAATTTACGGTTGCAATCTCTCCCGATAACAAAGGGGTGCGGTTGCGCAGACGCAGCGACCAGTTACATGGACGCCAGCAGGCGCGTGTTTTTGTGGACGGTATTCCAGTGACGGAACGCACCTGGTATCATCCCGACAGCAACACCCATCGCCGCTGGCTTGAGGACGAGTTTGAAATTCCATCTCATTACACCGTGAATAAGAAAGGCGCGCGAATTCGCATCGAGCATTTGGACCAAGCGCCGGGATGGACGGAATTCTATTACTGGATATTTTCCAGGACAGTTACAAAGAAAGATTGAACCCAATGAAAAAGCATGTCATTCGAGCATTATTCGCACTCATTCCAGCGGCGCTTATTGCGGCATCCCCGGCACCATCCGGTAAAGGAGGACAGATGCAGGCCCTCATACAAAGCGCATCAGATCAGGCGTTGGTGGCCACTTTAAATGCAACGGGAACGGATGGCGGCATTCATTCCATGTTAAGCAATCAATCCTTTGCTGGAAAAAATCTTACAGGACTTTATTTCACAAACCAACTGGCTGAATGGAGTGATTTTACAAATTGCACGGGAATTACCGGCGCCGATCTAAGCAACGCGATATGTCTGATGGGATCAACTTTAACAGGCGTGGATCTCACAGGATTGGTCATTCCGGCAAAGATTGGCACCGCAATGAGTTTTGTCGGGACCAACGTAACAGTCGCACAACTGAATCAATGCACGAATCTGACTTATTCAAACTTGTCCGGGCTTGATCTAACAGGCTTTGTTGTTCCGAATAAGAGCGCGGCTTACATTAATTTCACCGGGTGCACCCATCTTACAACGGCTCAGCTTTCGGCCTGCACGAATCTTACCGGGTGTGTGCTGGTAAACACAGGAATTACGCAGGCGGCATTGACCACAGCTTTGAATGCGGCCTGGACGGGAACTCAAGCTTCCAAGATATCGAGCACAATCAGTTCCATAAAGTTCCAGTAGCACCATGTATTGCAGTCTCATTCGCCCTCTCTTATTCAAATGCGATCCGGAATGGGTGCATGACCAGACAATCCGACTAAGTGAAATATGCGGTAATTTTCCACCGGCCACTGGCATCCTATCGGCGTGTTGTGAATATTCTGATGACCGACTCACATCTGAAGTTTGCGGGATTCGTTTTAAGAATCCGCTTGGACTTGCCGCCGGATATGACAAGAGCGGAAAAGCCATCCGGATGATGGCCTCCATGGGATTCGGTCATGTTGAAATAGGCTCTGTTTCTGCTTTTCCCTCTGATGGAAATCCAAGGCCGCGTTTGTGGCGTTTGCCAGCGGACCAGGCCATTTGTGTGCATTACGGATTACCAAACGACGGTGCTGAGATAGTGTCCCGTCGGTTGTCGGGACGCCGATGGGTTGTTCCTTTGGGGGTCAATATCGTCAAGACCAATCGCGGCATCCAAGCCCCGCAGGATAGTGCTGATACCATCTATGAGGATTATGTGCTATCAGCGAAACTTCTCAGGGATTCTGGAGATTATCTCAGTCTGAATTTGAGTTGTCCGAACACAGAGACAGGCTGCAATTTTTTTGCTCCACGCGAAAACCTGGTGGAATTGCTTACGCGCCTCAAGGAACTGAATCTTACCCGACCGATATTCCTTAAGGTGTCTCCGGTGGGCGGGGTGTCAGCCATCGAGGATATATTGCAGGCGTCCGAGGCTTTTCCTTTTGTTTCAGGGTTTATTTTCAATCTGCCGCCGGGCAAACCGGCGAATCTCAGCACTCCGTGTTCCGTCTGGGAGAAGTGGCCTGGCGCGGTGGCTGGAGTGCCGGTTCGGGAGATGATCAATGAATGTGTGCGCGAACTTTACCGGCGCATGGATCGAAAGCGCTACCGGATTCTTGCGGCAGGTGGAATCTTCTCGGCGGATGATGCCTATGAGAAGATCCGGCTCGGAGCTTCACTGGTGCAATTGATGACCGGGTTGATCTACGAGGGACCCTTTCTGCTCAAGCGAATCAACAAAGGGCTTTGCCGTTTGCTTGAGCGCGACGGGCTAAATAACATTTCCGCAGCCGTCGGCACAGGGAACGACTGCCGTGGAGCTCACTGACCATTGATTCATACTTACACCAGTGAATTTCGCCACCCGCATCACTGGCAGTGAGAACCCTTCCGGTTCTACCGCCTGTAAAATTACCGAGGCCATTCTGTTCACGCTGAAGATTTTTCCTGCACAACAGTAAAAGTGCTGCTGAATTTATTCATTTCAGACCCTGGTGTCGGTTCAATAGATTGACCCATCATCGTATTGCAGGTGGGCAAGGGTAAATCTAAATTCAGGTCAATTCCGACAAATTGTGCTTAAGAGCATTGATTCATACCGGGGCTTTTTGTCCCAATAAATAGACGAGGAAAACGCCTTGTTGTGAGTCATTTTCAATTGAAAACAACAGAAAAGAAAGAAGGGTTTGAACATTCAAAAATCTAAAATTCAAATCGGACTCATTGGCGCGGGGCGCGCCGGTTTAATCCATGGTCGTAATTTTGCGCATAGGGTTAACCGGGCTCGTCTGGTCGCCATTTCCGACCCGCATGAGGAGACACGCAGGACTGCCGCGGAGGAACTTGGAGTCGATCGCATTTGCGCCGGACACGCGGAATTGATTGCCGACAATGATGTTGACGCCGTTGTAATTGTCACGCCGACCAAGTTTCATCGTGAAATTGCGGTGGCCGCTGCGCAAGCGGGCAAACATATTCTTTGCGAGAAGCCGATGGCGATGAACGCCTTGGAATGCGGCGAAATGATTGCTGCGGCTGCGAATGCCGGGGTGAATTTGCAGATCGGGTTCATGCGCCGTTTTGCACCTGCATTTCACGATCTTAAGCAACGCATCAAATCCGGCGAGATCGGTGATGTGGTCATGGTTCGTTCCGTCACACACGGACCGAGTCTGCCTCAGCCCTGGATGTATAATTTGGAGGTCAGTAACGGCCCGCTGGCCGAGGTCAACAGTCATGACATCGACACTGTGCGCTGGATGACCGGCAGCGAGATTGTCGAAGTCTTTGCAGTCGGCGGAAATTTCCGGTGCCCGGATGCGAAGAAGGAGTTTCCTGATTTTTACGATAATGTTTCCATGGTGGTCAGGTTTTCAAACGGCATGCAGGGAATCATCAGCGGAGCGCAGGGAGTGGGTTACGGGTACGATGCGCGTTGCGAGGTGCTTGGAACCAGGGGGATTTTATTTGCCGGAGGCTTGCAATCGCTGCCGGTGACGCGGGCCACATCAGAGGGGCTGCTTTCGCCGATTGTGAAAAGCTGGCGCGATCTTTTTTTCGATGCTTATCTGGCCGAGGACGAGGAGTTCGTGAGTTCCATCCTTGAAAGACGAGCTCCGGCGGTGAGTGGCGAGGATGGGAAGCGCGCCGTCGAAGTAGTCAACGCAGGCAATCAATCAATCCGCACCGGACTTCCGGAAAAACTATCATGATAGCAGCAACCTATACACAGGGCGGGTCTTTCGAGATCGTTGAAACTCCGGTTCCAATCCTGGAAGAGGGAGATATTTTATTACGGGTCGAAGCCGCATCGATTTGCGGCACGGACATCAAGATCATCCGGAGCGGTCACCGGAAGTTGAAGGATGGTCAGCGGATCATTCTTGGACACGAGTTTGCAGGCGTCATCGAAGAGGCGAAGGGCGGAACAGCCGGGTTCAAACCCGGCATGCGGATCGGTGTGGCGCCGAACTGGGGATGCGGACGCTGCGAGGCATGCATTCGGGGGCTTGCGAATTATTGCGCTGATTACTCCGCATTCGGCATTGAGAGCGACGGTGCGCACGCCGAGTATGTGCGCATCCCGGCCCGGGCGATCACCCAGGGAAATGTAGTTTCACTTCCGGACGGTTTTTCATTTGAAGAGGCATCTCTGGCGGAACCGCTTTCCTGCGTGGTGAACGCCCAGAATGCCGTCGATATTGGCTCCGGTGATACCATCGCGGTGTACGGGTGCGGTCCCATGGGGTTGTTGCATATCATTCTTGCCGCAGCTTCCGGAGCCAGGAAGATTGTCGCACTGGACATTAACGAGGCGCGCCTGAAAAGCGCCCGCACGGCTGGAGCCACGGACACCGTGCTCAGTGACCGGGAGGATGTCGCCGGCCGCATTAGGGAAATCACGGACGGAGTCGGCCTGGACGTGGTGATTACAGCGGTTCCGGTGTCGGCGGTAATTTCCCAGGGACTTGACTTGCTGGCTCCATTCGGGCGTCTCTGTTTGTTTGCCGGACTACCGAAAGACAAACCTGAGGCAACGCTCAATGCCAATGCAGTGCATTACAAAAATCTGCGGGTTACAGGCACCACCGGTGGAAGCAATAAGGATTACCGAAAAGCGCTGGGGCTGATTCAAAGCAGGCGGACAGATGTCCGGCAGATTATTTCACACCGGTTTAATTTTCAGGAGATGGGGAGGGCGTATGATACTGCACTTTCCGGAAAGGGAATGAAAATCGTGATCTCACGTGAGACTGCATAAATCCTGGACTAATGAGGCAATCATATGCGGAATAGCCATCTGATCGGCATTGACATCGGCACACAGGGAACCAAGACGGCCATCTTTTCCGCCGATGGCACCTGTCATGCCCTTGTTTTTCAGGCATCCAAGCTGCATCGGCAGCAGGGACGGATTGAGGAAAATCCGGAGGATCAAGTGGGGAGCGTTTTGACCACCACTCGTGAGTGCCTTATAAAATCCGGAATCGACAGCCGTTCCGTTGCTGGTATCGCAATCGCCGGACAGATGGCCGGCATTATCGGAATCGGAAGTGACGGACGGGCTGTTACTCCATACGATTCATGGCTCGATACCCGGTGTGCGCCGCAGATTGAGTTGATGCGGAAAAAGGCTGGTGAGGAGATCATCAGGAAGACCGGCGGACCGCCGAGTTTCAACCATGGTCCGAAAATTCTTTGGTGGAAGAAAAACCGTCCGGCAGTTTACCGCTCCGTACGCGCATTCGTGCAGCCTTCGGGTTATGTCTGCATGCAGCTTTGCGGACTGGACGCCTCATCCGCCTTCATTGACAGGACGTATCTTCATTTCAGCGGATTC
>Ga0007854_10002559_pt1 | contig 11257 bp, 10 predicted proteins | sample CryBogCBH12Aug08_FD_60382 | JGI IMG/M metagenome (GOLD analysis project Ga0007854, IMG submission 60382) | Freshwater microbial communities from Crystal Bog, Wisconsin, USA - CBH12Aug08 | ecosystem: Environmental > Aquatic > Freshwater > Lake | place: Crystal Bog, Wisconsin, USA | collected... | reverse complement strand
GACATCCTGCCGCGCGACGTCATCAGCCGCAAGCTGAGCGTGCCCAACGCCGAACGCATCTTCTTCATCCGCCACGCCCTGCGCGCTGGCTTCACCATCGAGGAGATTTTCAACCTCACGAAAATTGACCGCTGGTTCCTGGTGCAGATCAAAGAGATCGTGGATTTTGAGGAAGAGTTGGCGACGGCGAAGAATTAGCAAACTTGAAGTCACAAATTGTGATCTCAAGATTTTGATTGTCGTTTAAGATCGCAAATCGCGACCTTAAAGGTTGTCACAAACTGTGACCACCTCATTGAAAAGGCAAAGTTATGGACGGACAAATCAGTTTGGTTCCGATGGAACGAATCGAACGCGCCATCATTGTGGTGCGCGGCGAAAAGGTCATGCTCGATAGCGAGCTGGCTGAAATTTATGGCGTGGAAACCAAAGCTTTGAATCGGGCTGTCAAACGGAACGAAAGCCGGTTTCCATCCGATTTCATGTTTCAACTGACGCCCGAAGAGGCGGAATCTTTGAGGTGCCAAACTGGCACCTCAAACGAGGGGCGCGGAGGACGCCGCTATCTCCCCTACGCCTTCACCGAGCATGGCGCGCTGATGCTGGCGAACGTGCTGAACAGCGAGCGGGCGGCGCAGACCAGCGTGCAGGTGGTGCGCGCGTTCGTGAAGCTCCGGCAGATGCTGGCCTCCAACGCCGAGCTGGCCCGCAAGCTGGCGGCGATGGAGAAGAAATACGACGCGCAATTCAAGGTTGTCTTTGATGCCATCCGGCAGCTAATGTCTCCGCCGGAGAAACCGAAACGGGAGATTGGATTCCATGTCAAACACGACGAGGACAAGCCCAAGGCCAAAAAGCGCTGACCGCTGGTTTCTGGTGCAGATCAAGGAGATCGTGGATTTTGAGGAAGAACTGGCGGGGGCGAAGAATTAACTCTTGAAGGGGTTCAACGACTTGTCTTCAAGAACTTGAGAAAACCAACGTAACCGCGCTGCTGCCTGAACTTCAATCTGTCCAGAGCTTTCCCGTTTGTGCTGTTCTGGGTCTCTTGCTGCTTTGACATCGTTTATTCGTCGTTCAACCTCATTTTCGTCGAATAGGAAAATGTCCATGAAGCCATCAGTTTCTCCACCGCCCCAATTATGCTTAATAATTTTTGTAATGCGCGTGATATCGCAATACTCATATTTTCGTTTATTGGAGTCAGAATGGTTTTGAAGCGCAGGTTCTTCTTTTACCTCCCTTACCCACTTTTTATCGCATTCAATTTTCAGTTCGTTCGGGATTGCACGCGTCCACCAGTTTTTGCCGTGCCACTCAATTAGTTTTTTAAGAACAAACTCTCGCAGCTTCGGCTCAAAGCTGGCTGCAAGTTCCAGAATTCCTGTTGGCAATGGAGGCTTTTCAGCTTGGTCTGTGGTAGCAACATCGAGACGCGGCGGAATAAATTTTTTGTAAAAGCTGTTAATCCATCCAGCAATTTTTCGGGCGTTGTCCATCTGGAGGCCACGAGCAGTTCCACTTTTCACATTTTTGCCGTGTTCCGGCTCGGATATAAATTGGACTGCTGGCTCTAATAGTTTTTGCATCTCCTCAACCAGTTGCAATTTGTTGGCAGGCAAAAAGAGAGATTTTTGGTCGTAATAATCGAAGTGCTTAATGATGTCTGAAAACAACAAGAAGAAGACGGCAAACCCGTTGTTTGTCAGAATGACACAATTCGCATTTGGGTCATCCCACTCTTCACTTTTTAATTCTCGCAACGCTGAAAAGAAACATTCGATTATTCTCGTTATATGTTTTGCCTTTTCGTCCGGTGCGCCAGTCTTGTCTAAAATTTTCCAAGGGCAATTTTGCTTTATGGATGTGCAAACAGTGTTAAGCGTCAACGGGGCTTTATGCGTGCTTAACTCGCTTTCAAATTTTATTTTCTTTTGCAACGAGCCATTGCGTCCGAGTCGTTTTGCAATTTCTGAAATTAGCCAAAACTTAGCTTCGTCTGGTTGCTCGTTATATGGCAATTCGCTTCCTTGATAAATGTCTGAATAAAGATCCCAGAGCAGATTGCCTTCAACGGCAGTTTGCTTTTTATTGATTTCAATAAATAACTCGGCCTGCTTTGCTTCACTTATTTGCTCAAGAGCAATAACCGGCAAAAGGACTTCCTTGGTTGCAGAAGCCGCGCCATAAAGCCGATGTTGACCATCAATAATCCATGCACAGCCGTAGCTGCCGGGAAGTTTTACTTTGCCCATTTCAACCGTGTCGCTACACCTCTTGGATTCTAAAAACTCAAGCTGCTGGTTGAAATTCAGGATAATGTTGTTTGCAAAGTATCCGCCGGTATCAATGAAGTCTTTTATCTGTTCAAGTTTCTTCGGACGCAACATTCGTTGATACGCTTCGGACGCATCGCTGAGAGATGTCAATTTGCGATGATGAACATAAACATAATCAGCCAACTCTTTCGCGCTTATGAAAAAATTGTAAATAGTTTTCCCGCCGATTCGTGTTTTGATGGCTGGATATGTCCTTTCGAGTTCACTGTTCTTTTTTCCTGCGAACATCACCGCGTATAGTTGCTGCTTCGCGATTGGCCCGACAGCCTTCACAAGCTGCTCCATATACTCAATGTCATTGAGCGACCAAAGGTGCAAATTGTGCGATGGGTTTTGGCGTATGTAATCTTCGTCTGGCGTTTTCTTTTCACGCGAACCAAGAGCTACAACATGACAAACGCGAGAGAAACTATCGTGCCCCCATTTTTCTTGAAACGCTTTGCGAATGTCACCTTTGTGGGCGACAAACTCCGTAAACATTGGACGAGCAGAAATATTATTTTCTTCTGACTCTGTCGTCCGACATTGAATTGCGAAAACATACAAGTCATCACGTCCAAGGACATCATGCTGTTTTGAGTAGGTTTTATATTCGAGAAAACAACGCCGATCTTTGTTCAAAAATTTGAATCCAAGGTCGTAAAGCAAAAGCCAAACTCTGTCTTCAAACAATTCGTCAGGCATCTTGGGACGCCTCCATTTCGTGCCAATTTTTTCCCAAGGTGGAGTCAATTCTTCGCCTTTTTCTGTTCGGCGTTCGAGAAAATCTCGTTTCTTCGCCTTTGCGGTCGCCTCCAACAACTCGTCTGTTTCGCAAAGTTCTCCTCGGATTCCGCTCATGGATTCCTCCGTTTGCTTTGCGGTGATTTTGGCATAGTTGATCTGCCAGATTAGATCAAACGCCCGATCGTGCGTCAACCGTCGCATCCGCAAGCTCCGTCAGGAGCAAAATCTTTGTAGCCACCCGCGCCACCGGATTCAACTGCGCGCCTGCACCGTGCCCAAGCCGCCGTCCACGCCGATGACCTGACCGGTGACCCATTTCTGTTCCGCGTCCAGCAGCCAGCAGATGGCGGAGGCGACATCTTCCGGTTCGCCGATGCGCCCGAGCGGATGCATCGCGGCGGAAATCTTGGCGATGGTTTCATTTTGCGTGAGCGATTTGGTCAACTCCGTGCGCGTCAGACCGGGCGCGACGCAATTCACGCGCACACTGAACCGCGCATAACTCGCCGCGGCCGCAAGCGCCAGACCTTCCACACCGGCCTTGGCGGCGGCAATGGCTTCGTGATTCACCAATCCGCGTCGCGCGGCGACCGAGGAACAGAGCACGATGCTGCCGCCGCCGGCCTGCTTCATCATCACGCGCGCGGCGGCGCGGAGGAGATTGAACGCGGTGGTAAGATTGGTGGCGAGCGCGTCGGCAAATTCCTGGTCGGTGATGGTGTGCGCGGGCTTCAGCAAAATGGAACCGGCGCAATTCACGAGACCGTCCAGGCGTCCGTGGTTCGTGTGAACGGATTGTATCAAGGCGTCCACCGCCGCACTGTCGCGGGCATCGAGCGGGAAAGTTTCCGCGCCGGTTTCAGTGGCGACGGTGGCGAGCCGTTCGGCATTGCGGCCAGCGAGAATGAGTTTGGCGCCGCGCGCGGCGAGTTTGCGGGCCACGGCGGAACCGATGCCGCCACCACCGCCGACAATGAGCATCACGGGAGAATTTTCGTTGGACATAAATCAATTTTCCTTCGTCAGCGCGTCAATCATTCCATTGAAGATGAAATGGTGCAAGGGCAGCACGGCATACCAGTAAAGCCGACCCAAAACGCCGCGCGGACGGAAGGTGGCGATCTGGATGAGATGGTCGCCTTCTCGGGTCGGGACGATTTGAAACTCCAGCCACGCTTCGCCGGGCAGACGCATTTCCGCGAAGAGCAGGAGTCGTTTCGCTTGTTTGTCCGCCACGAGCACGCGCCAGAAATCCAGTGCGTCGCCGACTTCGATGTCGTTGGCATGGGTGCGACCGCGGTTGAGGCCCACGCCGCCGACCATTTTGTCCATGACGCCGCGCAATTCCCACAGCCAGTCGCCGTAATACCAGCCGGTGTCGCCGCCGATGCTCCAGACGCGTTGCCAGACGGAGTCCACTCGACCGGTGACAGTCCGCGTGCGCACATCTTTGAAGCAGCCGTGCTGCGGAACATTGACCGAGTGCATGAGCGCCAGACTCGCGCCGGATGAGGCGAAAGAATCTTTCCAACCGCTGACGACGTTGCCGGATTCGATGCGTTCCAACGCGAGGGCCACGGCCTGCTTGTAAGTGATGAGCGTGATGCCGAGTTGCGCGGCGAGATCATTTTTGCGCGGGATGATGTCAATCTTCATGCTGTCCACGAGATTGGCCGCGAGCGCGAAGGAAGTGGAGGTGATGAAGTAAAGCCAGTAGGACGACAGGCGCGGCGTCATGACCGGCACGGTGATAATGAGCCGGCGCAGGCCGCGCACCACGGCGAATTGCGTGAGCATCTGGCGATAGGTCAGGACTTCCGGGCCGCCGATGTCGAAATCGCGGTTGAAGGTCTCTTCGCGGAGCAGCACGCCGGTGAGGAACTGGATGACGTTGCGGATGGCGATGGGCTGGCCGCGCGTCTGCAACCATTTCGGCGCGATCATCACCGGCAGTTTTTCCACGAGGTCGCGGATGATCTCGAATGAAGCGCTGCCGGAACCCACCACGATGCCGGCGCGCAACACGGTGCAGGGAATCCGGCTCGCGCGCAAAATTTGTTCCACGGCGAGCCGCGAGGAGAGATGCGCGGAAAGCTGTTTCTCATTCACGATGCCGCTGAGATAGATGATCTGGCGGCAAGCGGTTGGTTCCAGCAGTTCGCAAAACCGGTGAGCAGACTGGCGTTCCGGCGCAGCGAAATCGCCAATAACGCTGTTCATCGAATGAATGAGATAGAACGCGGCGTCGAGGTTTGGCGGCAGTGCCGCCGACGGTCCCGCTTTGAGAAAATCCACTTCGAGCGTGTGCAGACGCTCGTGGCGTTGATGCCAGTCGAAGCGCACCTTGTCGCGCACGCAGCAAAACAGTTCGTGCCCTTGTTCGAGCAGAACCGGAATCAGGCGTCGGCCGATGTAACCGTTGGCGCCGGTGATGAGAATTTTCACAGCGATGACACTTTAGCCTCAATTGGGATTTCGGCAACTGCGGCTTGGTTTGAAATTGAGCTTCGGAATTATTTTAAGCATTATCGTCCTTCGGAGGCCTCACCTCCGTAAATATTTTATGAATAAAAAAGTCAAGAAGGTTGGAATTCTAACGGCGGGCGGCCTCGCGCCGTGCTTGAGTGCGTCCATCGGCTACCTCATCGAGACCTACACGCGCGTCGCGCCGAAGGTGGAAATTATCTGCTACGTCAACGGCTACATGGGCCTGTTGCAGGGCAAGAGCATGAAGGTGACGGCGCAGGCTCGCAAAAACTGGCAGGCCCTTGTCGAACACGGCGGCAGCCCCATCGGCAACAGCCGCGTGAAACTCACGAACGTGAAGGATTGCGTGAAGCGCGGGCTGGTGAAGGAAGGCCAGGACCCGCAAAAGGTCGCGGCCGACCAGCTCATCAAGGACGGCGTGGACGTCCTGCACACCATCGGCGGCGACGACACGAATACGGCGGCGGCCGACCTTGCGAAATTTCTCAAAACGAACAATTACAGCCTCACCGTCGTCGGCATGCCCAAGACGATTGACAATGACGTCATCCCGATTCACCAGAGCCTCGGCGCGTGGACGGCGGCGGAAGAAGGCGCGCATTATTTCGCCAACGTCGTGGCCGAGCACAACGCGAATCCGCGCATGCTTATCATCCATGAAGTCATGGGGCGCAACTGCGGTTGGCTCACCGCCGCGACGGCGGAGGAATACCGCAAGCTGATGGGCACGATGAATTTTCTGCCCGACCTCGGCCTGAGCGAGGAACGCCGCGACGTTCACGGCATCTACATTCCCGAGATGGCGCTCGACATCAAGGCCGAGGCCGCGCGTCTCCGCAAGATCATGGACAAGCATGATTGCGTGAATCTCTTCATCTCCGAAGGCGCGTGCGTGGCGGACATCGTGAAGCAAATCGAAGCCAAGGGCGAAGAAGTGCCGCGCGACGCGTTCGGCCACGTGCGACTCGACAAGGTGAACGTCGGTGCGTGGTTCTCGAAACAATTTGCCGAATTGCTCGGCGCGGAAAAAACGCTGGTGCAGAAGAGCGGTTATTACAGCCGCGCCGCCGCCGCGAACGCCGCCGACCGCAAACTCATCCGCCGCTGTGCGGTGAAGGCCGTGCAATGCGCCTTCGCCGGTCAAGGCGGCGTCGTCGGCGAGGACGAGGAACGCGGCAAACAACTCCGGGCGATCGAATTCGAGCGCATCAAGGGCGGCAAGCCGTTCAACATCCACGCGAAGTGGTTTGTGAAATTGCTGAAGGACATCGGCCAGCCGATGGGCAAGGCCGTGGAAGTGAAGCACTGAACCTTGTTCGCAATCTCTACGGGAGGCGAAGTTGCCGCACGGCGCTTGCCTCCCGTTTTTTCTGCACTGTCGCCGGACAGGAAATAAAACTATCTATTCCGGGTTTCGGCACTAGGTTGCCGGCATGGACTCCAAGCTGGATCTGCTGCTCCAAAAGATGAAGCTGCTCGAAAACGAGTTGCTGGTCGAACTTCAGGCCAAGGAAGAACAGTTCCGCTACGAGATTCGCCAACGCAAAGTGCACTTCACCGAAGCCGCGTCCGCGCAACATCGGAAGTTCGCCAAGACCATCCGGCATTACCTGATTGACGCCCGGCCATTGAGCCTCCTCACGGCGCCGGTCATCTGGTCTTGCCTCGTGCCCATGCTGCTGATTGATCTGTGGGCGACGATTTACCAGTTCATCTGTTTTCCGGCTTATGGCGTTCCCAAGGTGCGCCGCCGCGATTATGTGGTGATGGATCGCAACAAGCTGCGTTATCTCAATCCCATCGAGCGCGTCAACTGCGTCTATTGCGAATACGTCAACGGCCTGATCGCCTACGTGCAGGAAATCGCCGGGCGCACGGAACAATACTGGTGTCCCATCAAGCACGCGCTACGCCTGAAGACGATGCACAGCCGTTACCCGCACTTTCTGGATTACGGCGACGCGGAGGCTTATCGCAAACACATCGAACAAGTCCGCCGCGATTTTGAAGACCTGAAAAACAAGTAGCTGGGCGCGGGCAAAGTCATTGTGGTTCCAGTGAACGACCATCAATCATGGTATTCCCGCAAAACGACTGCCGTCGAGGTGGCCGGATCAAACACCATATAAACACCACCGCGCTGGTGCTCCTCCGATTCCTTGAAGACCCGCTCGAAGCAAAGTGGCTTGTCCAACGACGGCAGGCTTAACAGCAGCCGACAATTTTTGAGGGCGGCGCTTTCGAGCTTTTTTCTGAATTCAAAATTGTCCGTCGGCGCCAGTTTCGCCTTGGCCACCATCGTTTGAAAATCCTTCTGCCCGACGTTGAACACCGCCAGCCATTCTTCACGCAGGAAAGTGGAATAGCCCGTGATTTGAACGTGGCTGGCCGACGCCGGCGCGTTGCCGATGCAAATATATGACAGCCGGTGAGCGGGCGACTTGAAAGCGCCCAACAGTCCGAGCGCCGCCGTGACCGCCAACGCGGGGCCGACCAGCAACGCCCGCGCCGTCGGTCGCTTCAATCCACGCTTCTCGATCAAAACCTTCGTCAGCGCGAAGACCGTGCTGCCCGCGCCGCCGACCAGCACCAGCACCGGAATCAACGGCAACAAGGCCATGGTGCAGGCCTTGCCGAAAAATTCGTAGGTGCCGTAGTTCGTGGCGAGGTAAAAAAGAAAACCCGCGCTTACCAGCACAGTATCCAACACCCAGAGCCACCAGTAGGCGATCGGCCGCAGGTTTGCGCCGGAATTGTTTTCAATCGGATTCACGTCCGCATCAGGAAAACCGACTGGCTTGCAAACGCAAGGTTTTATGACGGCCTTCCGAAAATAGTGGAAGTCACTTTTTATTTGGTCTTGAACCCGCCGCCGCCGGGAATTACAAATGACCATCATGACGCTGCGTTGCGCCAAATGCGGAGCGGAGATTCCCGAAGGCTCGCCCGTGTGCCGGTCCTGTTTCGAGCCGGTCAAACCCGAAGGCTTTTTCAGCCGGTTGAGCCGCGCGTTCAGCGGCGGTGCAACGCCGGCGGGTCAATCATCGCCGTCGGCCACGCGGGTGAACGTCATCACGCAAAAATTCAAAATCCGCGACCCCAAGACCGGCGAAGTGCGGGAGTATCAATCGTTGGACGATGTGCCGGCAGAGTATCGGGAGAAAATCCGGCAGGCACGCGACGCGGCCATGCATGGACAGGGCGGACAGAAAATTTCCTTCACGGACGCTGCCGGCCAAACGCACACTTATAATTCCCTCGACGAAGTGCCGCCGGACATCCGAGGGCTCATCGAAAAGAATCGCGGAGCGACGGAAGAAAGTAGCCCACGGTGAAACCGTGGGCGAACGAACACAAAACGAATCAAGCCCCGGATGGGGCGAAAGCGATTCGCGGTGGTTGGTTTCTGTCGCCCCTGCTGGTCATCCACCGGACGTAGGGCTAAAGAGGCCAAAAACCAATAGCTCATGCCGAGAGCGGCTGGTTTACAGGACGTCAGCAAACGATATTTTTCCTCTGGAAACTGCCGCCTGAACTTCAGCCCGCTGCCGTTTTTTATGAAAATTACCCCAGCGTAATTTGGCAACGCTCATTACATCAGTCCGCATAGATTTTCAAATGAGCTTGCCGCTCACCCTGATTTGAGCATAATAATTACCTGACAGTTTGTGGCGCATAAGATTGGCCACAGGTGTGTTTTTGCCAACACGAGTCTGACTTTTCCGCTGAATTGGCTTTCATGCGAACAGTGTAGAAATCCGGTATAGAAATGGCAAAACTTGAAATGTGCAAACCAGCATTTCAGATAATAAAATCAATCTACTGGAAGGGTGGCTGAGTGGTTAAAGGCATCTGACTCGAAATTGCTTCACACGTTTTTCCCATGTTTTTCCACACTTGGACACGGATGGACAACGCGAGAAAACCATTGTCATCATTGATTAGTTAAACGGGAGGTTTGGACAGGCTTGGACAGCGCAGGGCGTCGTTTCCGGCTGGCAGGCTACAAAAGCAGGCTACAAAGGCTACAAAAGAATTTCCCCGCATTAAACCGACCTGACTTGTGCAGTCTGCCCCTGACAGTTCTTTCCCGCGTATCGCTCCCAAAGCTCGCCAGCGGTCAATTACGGCACGAGACAGGCCATATTTGCACCCTACCCGCGCACAATTCGCGCTCGTTTGCTTGGCGGTGACTTTTTGACTGCGGACTTTGGAAAGCGCACCTTTGGAAAATTGGGTGCAAGGAGTTGGTGAACGCCGATGCCGTAAGGTTTTACCAGCTTTTCCAACGTGGACAGGCGCAAATCAATCCGGCGACCTGTTTCAATCAGTTGGTAATACTTGTAGGCCACACCAGAAAGCTCGCTGAATTTTTCCTGTGTCAGCGCATGGCGTTTTCGCAATTCCCGCAATCGTGCAATCAGCGGCTTGCCTGTGATGGACTTCGGCACTATTTCATCGTAGTCGCCACGTCACGAACCAGACACCCAGCGAATGATAGTGTTTTCCACTTGCAGAAACGCCAAAATCGGATTCACTGGACGAAATCGGCCAACCACCAAAAATATGAAGCTTCAATTCGCATCATTGGCACTTTGCGCGTGCATATCATTTTCAATCGTCTCATGCGACAAAACCCCGCCACCATCATCACCACCGCCCCAGCAACCGCCTCGGCAGCAGGAATCCAAACCAATCACGGTAAAGGGTTTTTATATCGGGATGTCAGCAACAGAAGTTTTTAAGGTGCTTAAAAACATACCGGGGCTTTATGAAGCTCATTTCTATGACGAAGATGGCTACAAAGACAAAGGCTACAACATTGAGACAGCCCCACAGCAAGCGACTCTCAAAGGCATGATGCGTTTTTACACGGAACACAAACCAGATGGAAGACTATTTGGAATAGCTTGGGGGTCAGAAGCAGTTAATTTTTTATTTAACAGCGCAAACATGAACGCGGAAGAATTTGTTCAGCAGTTTGCCGACTCTTACCACATATCGGAGTTCACACACAGACAAACTCCCGAAGGTAATTGGCAATGGGTTTATAGAAGCCCAGACAACATTACGATTACCATCATGGACAACAAGAATTTGTTTATAGAGTTAGATGGTTCCGCACAAGACGCAAAAAAAAGCTTCAATTAGCTGGCAGCACATTCAATGCGACGAAGGCTATCAGTGGGGATGCAAATTGATTGCCTTGAATTGCCCGCGCAAGCCGACTGATTCAACGGCTTACCCTGCCCCCTACCCCCCCAAACGCTTATTTCGACCAATTCAAAGCGTGTTCCCATCATCAGCAGAGGGCGTGATTGATGTTCCTCCGCTGTCACCAGCCTGCACTGGCATCGTAGGCATGATTTTCTGCCTTACTGTGCGCTGCCCCGCATGGTTCGTTTTGGTGGCGATCCGATAATTGTTCGTCCTCGTTGCGGGGCGTGTTGGTGGTTTGGCCGTCGGCTTCTTGAAGAACGCTTCAAACTCGGCTTTGCGTTGCGGCTTGGTTGGCGTGGTGCATCGGCGCAAAATCACCTGCTTGTTAAACAGCCCCCACCAGTTCGTTTCGGCGCGGCGCGTGGATTCATCGCCAACGACCAACGCCCTCGCAAAATAGTTCACCGTTTCGCGGTTGAATTCATGCAGCTCCAACCTGTTCGCCACGCGGACGCACTTGCCGCCGTTCAAAGCGTTCCAACGGC
>Ga0007854_10002558_pt1 | contig 11258 bp, 6 predicted proteins | sample CryBogCBH12Aug08_FD_60382 | JGI IMG/M metagenome (GOLD analysis project Ga0007854, IMG submission 60382) | Freshwater microbial communities from Crystal Bog, Wisconsin, USA - CBH12Aug08 | ecosystem: Environmental > Aquatic > Freshwater > Lake | place: Crystal Bog, Wisconsin, USA | collected... | reverse complement strand
CCCATCAAGCCTACAGCACAAATTCCCTCTGTTTCATAGGCGGGACGGCTAAACGCTTACAATTAGCTCGCACTGAATCGAAGTTAAACTTATTTCTCCAAGCGCCAAACAGGATCATTCAGAGTCCCCGATAAATTCAATTGAGATCGTCCCCCGCGAGCCTTTAACTCCAAAGATAGCTGTCCGGATAATTGCCCATTGGCACTGGCGTCAATCGAACCGTTCGCATTCAGCATGCCAGAAGATAAATGTAATTGATGGATGTGCTGGCCTCGCCCATTCACTTGGAAAACACCAGTTGCCTCGTCGAAATGTGTTCGCCCCACTTGACGATCACCCTGGCGCAAAGTATCAATCATGTCCAGACTATTGATTACACCCTTGGTCACCGAGAATGTACCATTCATTTGCGTAGAGTCCGCAATCTGCGCAAGCCTAGCCCCGAAAGCAGTAAAACTAGTGTCCCCCTGCAACTCGCCGGAAATCCCAAAATTGGGGAACAGCTTTACAAGATCGACGCCATTAGCGTTGAAACGTCCTTGTAATTGCCAGCCATGCTGCCAAATCAGCTTGGCATTTCCATGCAAGAAACCTCCAAATGCTTGTGCATCAACTTTAGAAAAATTTGCTCCGGACGAAGTGATTTCGCCGTTAGTGGTTAAATCATCGAATAACATATATGAAAAAAACGGCAGTGTGGTATCTTTTACATTCAATGACAATTGCCAACGGTTATCTGCAGCTTGCAGGCTTAAATCAAATTTACTATCGCCAGTCCTGAGGGTGATTTTTTCAATCCGCCCAGATCCCGCGAATTCAACAAGACCATTAAAAGCGGGAAGAGAAATTTCAGAACTCAAAATTCTAACTGATTGCAATGTTGCATGAGAATAATGATAGTTCGAATTAGACCCGATTTTCTGCAACCATATCGACTCACTTTCAAAAGAGTGGCCATCAAGCGTGACGTCATTTAATAGTACTTCACGTAAATTCTTATCTTTGGAAAGAATTGATAAAGGATCGAAAGTTAACTCGACATTAGCAACCTTCAATTCTTCCCCGCCACCAACAGTCACTTTCTCTAACTGAAGTTTTGGCCAAGGCAAAATCTTTGCATGCAAAGAGCCAACGTGTACCGGCTGATTAAACTGGTCGCCAAGTTGTTTTTCTATTGGAGCGATGTAACTATCCAATGGTATAAGATAAGGTAGCATCACTATTGATATCAATGCCAAAAACAAGATACCTGCAACAATTTTGCCCAATGGAAGTGGTTTGTGACGAACTCTTTCTCTGGAAGGTACATTGCTTTTAACTGGCGGTGTTTGTGATCTCCTCAGAAACGCAGCGTTGCCTGACTCAATTTTACGACTTTCGGCTTCTGCCAATGCTTTGGCAGAAGCATCGGCCTTAGCTTTTTCTGCATACAATGCAGCTCTTATTCTTGCGGTATCTTCTTCAGCTTTAATACGCTCAGCTTCTTGTTGGCTTCGAGCAGCTACCAACGCTTTGGCTTCCGCATCTGCCTTGGCTCTCTCTGCATCCAGTGCCGCTCTTATTCTTGAGGCCTCTTCTTCAGCTTTAATTCGCTCAGCTACTTGTTTGCTTCGCATTTCTGCCAATGCTCTCCCTTCAGCATTGGCCTTTTCATTTTCTAATATTGCCTTTATCTTTACCGCCTCTTCCTCAGCTTTAATTCGCTCAGCCTCCTGTTTGCTTCGAGCTTCCGCCATTGCTTTGATTTCAGCATCGGCCTTAGCCTTCTCAGCATCTAATGCCGCTCTTATTCTTGATGCCTCTTCTTCAGCATTAATACGCTCAGCTTCTTGTTTACTTCGGGCTTCCGCCAATGCTTTGGTTTCAGCATCGGCCTTAGCCTTCTCGGCATCTAAAGCCGCTCTTATTCTTGACGCCTCTGCTTCAGCTTTAATGCGCTCAGCTTCTTGTTTACTTCGGGCTTCCGCCAATGCTTTGGTTTCAGCATCGGCCTTAGCCTTCTCGGCATCTAAAGCCGCTCTTATTCTTGACGCCTCTGCTTCAGCCTTAATGCGCTCAGCTTCTTGTTTGCTTCGAGCTTCTGTTAGTGCCCTGGTTTCAGCATCGGCCTTAGCCTTCTCGGCATCCAAAGCCGCTCTTATTCTTGACGCCTCTGCTTCAGCTTTAATGCGCTCAGCTTCTTGTTTGCTTCGAGCTTCCGCCAATGCTTTGGCTTCAGCATGAGCCTTTTCATTTTCTAATACTGCCTTTAACTTTATCGCCTCTTCTTCAGCATTAATACGCTCAGCTTCTTGTTTACTTCGGGTTTCCGCCAATGCTTTGGTTTCAGCATCGGCCTTAGCTTTCTCGGCATCTAAAGCCGCTCTTATATTCGCCGCTTCTACCTCAGCTTTAATGCGCTCAGCTTCTTGTTTGCTTCGAGCTTCCGCCAATGCTCTGGTTTCAGCATCGGCCTTAGCCTTCTCGGCATCTAAAGCCGCTCTTATTCTTGACGCCTCTGCTTCAGCTTTAATGCGCTCAGCTTCTTGCTTGCTTCGAGCTTCTGTTAGTGCCCTGGTTTCAGCATCGGCCTTAGCCTTCTCGGCATCTAAAGCCGCTCTTATTCTTGACGCCTCTGCTTCAGCTTTAATGCGCTCAGCTTCTTGCTTGCTTCGAGCTTCCGCCAATGCTTTGGTTTCAGCATCGGCCTTAGCCTTCTCGGCATCCAAAGCCGCTCTTATTCTTGACGCCTCTTCTTCAGCTTTAATGCGCTCAGCTTCTTGTTTGCTTCGAGCTTCTGTTAGTGCCCTGGTTTCAGCATCGGCCTTAGCCTTTTCGGCATCCAAGGCAGCTCTTATATTCGCCGCTTCTACCTCAGCTTTAATGCGCTCAGCTTCTTGTTTGCTTCGGGCTTCCGCCATTGCTTTGATTTCAGCATCGGCCTTAGCCTTCTCGGTATCCAATGCCGCTCTTATATAAGCCGCTTTTTCTTCAGCTTTAATGCGCTCAGCTTCTTGTTTACTTCGAGCTTCCGCCAATGCTCTGGTTTCAGCATCGGCCTTAGCCTTTTCGGCATCCAAGGCAGTTCTTATATTCGCCGCTTCTACCTCAGCTTTAATGCGCTCAGCTTCTTGTTTACTTCGAGCTTCTGCTAATGCTTTGGTTTCAGCATCGGCCTTAGCCTTCTCTGTATTCAATGCCGCTCTTATCTTCGCTGCTTCTTCTTCAGCTTTAATGCGCTCAGCTTCTTGTTTACTTCGAGCTTCCGCTAATGCTTTGGTTTCAGTTTCGACCTTAGACTTTTCAGTTTCCAAAGCCGCTTTTATCTTGGATATTTCTTGTTCTGCTTTAATACGAAAGGCCGCTTGCTCAGCGCTCACTCGTACAGCCTCAGCTTCCGCATCTGCTTTCGCGGCTGCTTGTTCTGCTGTAATTCGGGCGGCTTCTTGCCTAGCCTTGATTCGCGCAGTTTCGACTTCTGCATTTGCTTTAGCAACTGCTTGCTCCGCAATGATTTTTGCTGCTTCCGCTTCTTTTTTGATTTGTGATTCAGCCAATTCTCGAGCTTCTGCCTCCGCTTTGAGTCGGGCTGTTTCAGCTTCTGACTTTGCTTTTGATGCGGATTCTAATTCTGCTGTGGCCTTTTCTAATTCTTGTTTCGCCTTGAGCTTAAATGCATCTATTTCTTGCTTTATTCGAATTTGCGCTTCAACCCTCTCCAAAGTTTCTTGTTTTGTCTGATTCTCTGCCTCAAGCTTATTTCGGTGCTCTATTTCAGTATGATGCTTTGCCAAGGCTAATGGCATAGCAGTAGCTTCTACCTGTGCTTTTACTGTTTCAGCTTCGGCAATGGCTCCAACTTCCGAACGAACACGAACCACTTCATTCTCTTTTTTACTATTATCTAGCGTGTCAATTATTGCGTGTTGAATCTTCGCTTCAGTAGTATTGCTTTCATCAATTGGATTGTTTGATAGTGAAGTAAAATCCAAGTCACCATCCCATTCTGGTGTAACCACTTTGGGTACTGCGATATGCATTTCGGCAAATGGCTTTGCTTTATCACGTATAAATCCACCCGTAATTAACTCTCTAAATACATCGGGTAATACGTTGCGCAAACTTGGCGCAGAACGTTTTAAAATATCTTCAAAAGTAGATGTCTCGTCGACCAGGAATAAAGCTCGTTTGAGATCACCGGACAAAGTTCCACCTTTGCCCTTAACCTCATTCTCACCTCTTATAGTTTTTATAAAAACTGTTTTCTTATTCATGGGCTAATGTTGCTTGGCGAAATATTTATCACTACACTTGCGCGGGAACATGTCACAAATTTAAAGTGGAAAATTAAGAGGTAGAATCGTACCCGATTCGGGCAGAATCATACGGCTGCTTTCGCGCCTTTAACCATTTTCATTGGTTAAATATTCCTCATGCCGGTCCCTCGCCAACGCCACGGTCAGAAGTCAGTCGCCCCATTGGTTCCTTGCGGTCAAGCCGGAATCTCGTAGGGCAGGGGCAAAAATTGTAGCGCTTCTCCCTGCAGCGAACCAATGTGAACGGATTGTGTATCGTGGCTACTGATCTGAATAATCGCCAGCAAATCGTGGCCTCCACCCGGCGCGGGCGCGGCGTTGGAAACCATGCCACAAATCTGTCCGTCCACTTCTGCGCTGAATAATGGCTCACCCGCTTGCGTGTTGCCATTGACGTGAGCAAGATACATGCGGCGTTTTGATTTGCCAAGGTATTGCATGCGGGCCACAATTTCTTGTCCGGGGTAACAGCCTTTCTTGAAGTTCACTCCTCCGATGAGCTCAAGGTTGGCCATTTGGGGGACGAACTGTTCTTGCGTTGCAGCCAGAACGACGGGAATGCCGCTACGGATATTGAGCCAATCCCAACAGTACGATCCAACGGCACGTGCATGGCGATTAAAGTTTTGCCATAAAGCGGGCGCGTGATGGGGTGTGGTGTTGATCTGATAACGATCCGGACCGACCTGGATAACGTTGGCGTTATCATGTTGTTCGGCAACGAAGGGCTTTGATGGAGCCGAGCCAAAGTGTTGTTGCAACAACGATGCCGCACCCTCACCGGATAATCCGAGACTGATCACTGCGTCGCCTGCTACCTCGACTTTAACTTTAGAACGAAGTATGTACATTGACAAGCGCTTGTGGATGGCGGCGCATAATTCGCGAGGCAGTTGCAGGTAATAATCCGAATCACTTTGCCATATAAGAAAAGTCGCCAGCATACGTCCCTTGGAGGTGCTCAGACTGCTGATTTGTGCCTGCCGGAGGCCGACTTCGCGTACATCGCTACTGACCATGTTTTGGAGAAAACTCTGAGCGTCATCACCTGATGTCTTAAGAATTCCAAATTGGCTTAGGTCGCACAGTACCGTGCTCCTTGGTGTGGCGAGGAGTTCGTCCTGAGCGTCACCGAAATTCAAGACTACGCCTTCTTGAATTTGTGCGTGCTGCTGTACTAAAAATGTTTGCCAATCAAGGTTCATAAAATTTAATTTTCATTTCCAAAAAAATTAATATTTGATAACACGCTTCTGCATAGCGCTACGGTTGCGGGTGATTTTAACCCGAGTCATTAATTAGACACGCTCCAAAATGGAGTGTCCAGCATCTTTTACATTTTTACAACCTTGGTCTGTCGACAAGCGAGACGACCTGTTAGAATATGCAAGTTATTTAGTCAAGATAAACCCCCATGCAAGACGATAAAGATTCCATGACCCCCGTTGAACGCCGTGCCAGCATTGGCTTGGCAGGTATTTATGGCCTGCGAATGCTCGGATTGTTCATCATACTTCCGATTTTCGCAATTTATGCCCAGCAACTACCCGGCGGCAGTAACCAGACGCTGGTTGGTATCGCCTTGGGCGCTTACGGGCTGACACAAGCCATACTGCAAATACCGGCGGGTTGGCTATCTGACCGCTTTGGTCGTAAACCAATCATCTATGCGGGGCTTATTTTATTTGCCATTGGTAGTTTCATCGCCGGCTCAGCAGACGATATCTACTGGATCATTGCAGGGCGTGTTATCCAGGGGGCGGGGGCGATTAACGCTGCGGTGATGGCGCTGACAGCCGACTTGACACGCGAGGAACATCGTACCAAGGCAATGGCAATGATCGGCATTACCATCGGCATTACTTTCTCGATTTCACTGGTGTTGTCCCCTTTTCTTTATCAGTTTATCGGCGTGCCGGGAATTTTTAAATTAATTGGTGTATTGGCTTTACTGGCAATCGCAGTCGCGGCATTTGTGATTCCCAATCCGGCGATTACCCGGTTCCATTCGGACACTGAAGCCTCTTCCAAAAAACTGGGAGCGGTGCTGCGTAACAAGGATTTACTTCGACTCGATTTCGGCATTTTTTCGCTGCATGCGATCCTGATGTCGGTGTTCATGCAAGTCCCCTTCATCTTGCGCCAGGACGGTCTTGAGGCAGCCCAGCATTGGCATGTCTATTTGCCTGTCATGCTGGTCGCTTTCATCTTGATGGTGCCGCCTATCATCATTGCCGAGAAAAAAGCCAAGATGAAACAAGTGTTCATGTTCGCGGTGGGTTTGGCAGCATTGGCGCAACTTTCACTGATGTTTTTACAACACAGTATCTGGGGGGTGGCGTTCGCGCTTCTGGTTTTCTTTACCGCTTTTAACGTACTGGAAGCTACCCTGCCATCCATGATCAGCAAGATCGCCCCTTTGGATGCCAAAGGAACCGCGATGGGTGTATACAGCAGCGTGCAGTTTCTCGGCGCATTTTTTGGCGCGGCGGTAGGGGGCTTGCTGATGCAACATTTCGGAGGAAATGTCGTATTTGTTTTTGCGATAGGATTGCTGTTGACATGGTTGCTGGTGGCAAGCACCATGCAGCCGCTTGCTGCGGTTCGAACCAGGATGTATCACTTGCCCGAATTGGATGAATCCAATGCCTCCGCGTTGCGACGGCGTTTGGCACAAATACAGGGAGTGCGGGAGGCGATGGTTGCTGGGGCGGAAGGCTTAGCTTGTCTCAAAGTCGATATGGCGGGATTTGATGAAGCTGCCGTTGAGCGACTTTTGCCTAAAGAGGATTGATTAGGTAACGGTCTTGCAGACTGTTGGTGTTTTCGCAGATTTAACCAATCTTGCCGCGATTCGCCAAACGATGACTATTTAAGAATCGAGCGAACAACGTGCTCAGGATGGGCATCAGGCAAGCTGCCAAAACAAACAGGCCAACTGCTCCCTTTTTTGCAAGAAGCATAGCCGCCAGCATTACTCCCAGAGATTGTCCAAGAAAGAATGCCGAAGCAAACAGAGACACTGCGGTTCCACGAACCTCGGGTACCATTTGCGTTGCATTGGTTTGCAGCGTGTTGTGCAACATGTAATAACCCAGACCAACCAAATAAATCGCCAGTAGAGACCAACTCCAGGACTGAATGATTGCAAATATAAACCAGGCCGCAGCTATTAGAATGCCCCCCGTTAAAGCCAAGCCAACTTCGCCAAAACGACGAACAAAATACTTTGCAAAAAGTATGTACGAAAATCCTCCCGCGCCAAAAACCGCCATTAAGCCACCGGCCATGGTGAGCGACAAACCGAAGTGCTGGTGCAGATAAGTCGGAACAAATGCCAGTGTGCCGAAAACAATCATTCCTTCGAAAAAAACCACTGCCAAAATAGTCCTTGCCCATTTCACACCTAAGACAATGACTATTTGGGCTAACACGCCGTTGCGAGTCGCAGGTGTGTAGGAGGAAGGGCGAGTTGAAGGGTTGGAGCGTGATTCAACAAAAACAAAAATGCCAACAGCGAGATAAATAATGGCCAGAAAACTGAATGCCCAACGCCAGCCGAGCGTATCCGCAAATATTCCACCGATAAACTGACCACCGATCACGCCTAGAATTTGCCCTGAAAGAAATCTCGCGAGTGTGGCCTGACGCTGCTCGTAAGCAACCGTATCGCCAATCCATGCCATAGAAAGCGGAATGATGCCGGCCGCCGAGGCTCCTGTAATCAGGCGCCATAAAATGAGGTTTTCCAGAGAGTTGGCGAAGGCGGCAGCAACTGTTCCCAGCATTGAGATCAGCAAGGCTAACGCGATCAGACGGTACTTGCCGAAGCGGTCGCCCAAGGGGCCAAAAAATACCAGTGACAAGCCATATGCTAAAGAGAACGCTGAAACAACTTGGGAGGTTGCAGCCGGAGAGGTAAGAAATGTCCGTGCCAGGTCAGGCAACATCGGGTCGCACAGTCGCACAGATGCTGAACTGGCAAAGGCAGCAAATGAAAGTAGCGCAATGGCCCGATTATGATGTGCGCTGGACAAATGAAGCCGCTATTCAGAATCCCATTGAGGCCAGTAAATCATCAACCTCATCTTGGCCGTTGACATTATCTGCAGTCTTGAGTCCGGGCCCGGCGGTCAAGCCATGAGTGCTGATCAGAGAGTCATTTGAGTTGGGCGCGTACTCCTTGACCAGTTCGAGCAGAATGTTTTCGATTTCGACAGCAGCAACGACGATCTTGTTGACCATTTGTCCCGCAACATCACGAAATTCTTGAGCCTCCATGATTTGCATCAGGTTGTGATGAACACTTTCCTCTGCGGCGGAAATTTCACCCAGCTTTGAAATGGTTTCAGCGACTAAGGGGCCGTGCTCATTAAAACTTGTATCTGACAGACGAACGCTCAGTTCACTACAAGTCGTGCGGTTACTCTTTATTAGTGGTATTGAAGCTTCCACTGCGCTGATCGCTTTTTCCGAGGCTTCGTGCATGGACTGGTCAATAAATGACAGCCGGTCACGGGCATCAGGCATGGTTGAAGCAGACTTTTCCAGATTGCGGCTATGTCCCAGTTCTTTGAGTAACCGATGCAGACGGGCGGTTGCTTTGCCTATTTTATCGACCTTTGAGCTGTGGAGTGAGTCATTCTTATTGCTTGGGGAATTGGCTGTCATGACGGACTATCCTGATAAGTACTGTTTGAAATAAGTTTCTTTAACATGAGAATCGGATTCTACTTGCAGTAAATTTATAGATATGCCACAGTTGAAACCATAGTCTATCAGAATTTATGGGCATTTTTTCTAGTGGATGGTCTAAGGAGAGGAAATGAATGTCAACGTGAATATGCCTTCGGCGCTGTTGGCCCAGAGTGCAAACGACACGATTGGTCTGACTGTGTTAAGGAAAGCAATGAATATCGAGGCACAAAGTGTACAGATGCTGCTGGGTGCCATTCCTCAACCGCAGCAGAGTTTTGCCAACTTACCTCCCAACCTTGGCAACTATATTAATACAACAGCTTAACAGCTGATTGAGATTACATACCGTCATTCTGCTTGCCATGAAATGACGGTATGTATGAGTTGGCGGAGTTTAACTTCCGCTCATTTCCAACATTAATTGATTGACTCGTTTGACAAAACTGGCCGGATCATCAAGCTGCCCACCTTCTGCCAGAAGAGCCTGATCGAACAAGACTGATGCCCAGTCATCGAACCGCTTCTCTTCGACTTTCAAACGCAATACCACCGGATGCTTCGGGTTGATTTCGAGGATAGGCTTTGAGGTGGGCATTTTTTGCCCGGAGGCTTTGAGCAGGCGCGCCAGGTTTGCATTCATGTCGTGCTCATCGGCTACCAGACAAGCCGGTGAATCGGTCAGACGATGGGTCACACGCACTTCCTTGACGCGATCACCGAGGCTGGTAGCAATCTTGCCGGTCAAGTCTTTAAGTTCGTTGGCAACGTCTTCCTGCTCCTTTTTCTCTGCCTCATCTTCCAGTTTGCCAAGATCAAGGTCGCCCTTGGCGACTGAGACGAGTTGTTTGTCCTGGAATTCGGAAAGGTTGGTCACCACCCATTCGTCTACGCGGTCGGATAACAGCAGAACCTCAATACCTTTCTTGCGGAAAACTTCAAGGTGCGGGCTGTTTTTAGCTGCGTTGAAACTGTCAGCCGTGATGTAGTAAATCTTGTCCTGGCCTTCTTTCATGCGGCCAATATAATCGGCCAGAGAAGCAGTTTCTTCAGCGGTATCTGCATGAGTCGAAGCCAAACGCAGTAAACCGGCGATTTTGTCTTTATTCGTAAAGTCTTCGCCGATCCCTTCCTTGAGTACACGGCCAAATTCACCCCAGAATTTGGTGTATTTCTCCGGATCATTTTTGGACAAGTCTTCAAGCAGGCTGAGCACCTTTTTGGTGCAACCGGAACGGATGGCCTCGATGTCTTTTGATTCCTGCAAAATCTCGCGCGACACGTTTAAAGGCAAATCGCTGGAATCTACCACGCCGCGCACGAAGCGCATATAACGGGGCATCAGTTTTTCGGCATCGTCCATGATGAAAACCCGGCGCACGTAAAGCTTAACGCCATGAATGGCATCTCGCTCCCACATGTCGAAGGGTGCGCGTGACGGGATGTAAAGCAATTGGGTGTATTCCTGACGCCCCTCGACCCGTGCATGAGTCCACGTCAATGGATCTTGGAAATCGTGGCCCACGTGTTTGTAAAATTCTTTGTATTCTTCTTCCGAAATTTCATTCTTGGGTCGGGCCCACAATGCGAAAGCCTGATTGACGGTTTCATCTTCATCAAGAACCTGCTGCGCACCGTCTTTCCACTCTTCCTTTTTCATCAGAATAGGCTGAACGATGTGATCGGAATATTTGCGGATAATGGAACGTATCTTGTTTCCTGTGAGCAAGTCATCTTGACCTTCGCGCAGATGCAGCACAATCTCCGTGCCCCGTGCGACTTTTTCTACCATTTCAATTACGAACTCTCCGCCGCCGTCTGATTCCCAGCGCACTCCCTGATCGTGATTTTCCCCTGCACGGCGGGTGGTCACGATAACCTTTTCTGCCACAATAAAGGCAGAATAAAAGCCCACACCAAATTGTCCGATCAGGTTGGCATCTTTTTGCTGATCACCCGAAAGGCGCGAGAAAAACTCGCGTGTGCCCGACTTGGCAATGGTACCCAGATTATTGATCACTTCGTCGCGACTCATGCCGATACCGTTATCATTAATCGTCAGGGTTCGTGCCGCTTTGTCGTAGCTGATACGGATGTTCAAATCAGAGTCGTTCTCAAACAGGCTTGCATTATGCAGTGCCTCGAAGCGCAACTTGTCGCTTGCATCCGCCGCATTGGAAATCAATTCGCGCAGAAAAATCTCGCGGTTGGAATACAGCGAATGAATCATTAATTGTAGAAGTTGCTTAACTTCGGCCTGAAAGCCCA
>Ga0007854_10002557_pt1 | contig 11259 bp, 5 predicted proteins | sample CryBogCBH12Aug08_FD_60382 | JGI IMG/M metagenome (GOLD analysis project Ga0007854, IMG submission 60382) | Freshwater microbial communities from Crystal Bog, Wisconsin, USA - CBH12Aug08 | ecosystem: Environmental > Aquatic > Freshwater > Lake | place: Crystal Bog, Wisconsin, USA | collected... | reverse complement strand
CGGTTGTTTATTCCTTCCGCGACCAGCGCAACGCCCAGGGCACGGAACTCAACCGTTGCTTGCATTTTCAGGGTCAGAGCGAACAGGGCGTTGTAATCCGATTGAAGGACAATGCCGCCGGTTTTGGTGTCGGCGCTGAAAAGCCGGTCGTCAGCTTCACCCGGGGACATCCGTCCAACGTGGCGATGCAAAACACATTTGAGGATTTCACCATTCTCGTCGGGCGCGGCAATCCCGGTGCGGTGGGCTTGGAATTTTTTGCCAACAACTCCGGCGCGGTGCGCAACGTCACCATCCGCTCGCTCGACCCGGACAAAGCCGGCCTTGCAGGGCTGGCCTTGCAGACAAAAAATTTCAGCGGGGTTTTGGTCAAAAATCTCACTGTCGAGGGCTTCGATTACGGGATAAAAGTGTTGCACCCGCGGCTGTATTCCGTCTTTGAACACATCCGCGTGAGCAACCAGCGCGTGGCGGGATTTTATCTGGAGGACAACAACGTCTCGCTGCGCGGCTTGACCAGCCGCAACCAAGTTCCCGCCGTGCGCGTGAAAGGCCAGATGGCGACACTGGCGTTGATTGAAGGGGATTTCTCCGGCGGCAAGTCTGACGCAGCGGCGGTCGAGTGCGAGAACGGGTATTTGCTGGCGCGCGATTTGAAGACGAGCGGCTACGGCACGGCGATTCAATGCAACGGCAAAACGGTGGTGGCCGGACCGAATGTGGAGGAATACCTTTCGCACCCGGCATACACGCTTTTTCCACAGGCAAAAAAACAGACGTTGCATCTGCCGATTGAAGAGACGCCGGAAATTCCGTGGGACAAAGACCCGCAGCAATGGGCGTTGGTGGATAAATTTGGCGCGAAGGGCGACGGCTTTACCGACGACACGGCGGCCATCCAGCGCGCGATGAATTCCGGCTGCTCGACAGTTTGTTTTCAACCTGGGACATATTTGGTCAACGGTCCGATTGACGTGCCGGCTTCGGTGCATCGCATCAACCTGATGTATTGCGACCTCGTGGCGGGTGGCGACTTGCAGAAGATGACCAATGCGGGCGTGCTGCGGATTCGCAACGGCCAAGAACCATTGCTCGTCGAAAAAGTTTTCGGCTTCGAACTATTTTTCGGCGCGATGTATCTCATTGACCACGCCTCGCCGCGGACGCTCGTCCTGAAAGATTTGCACACGCAACTTTGTGCCATGTATCGGAATTCCGTTTCCGGTGGAAAAGTTTTCATTGAAAATGTGGCTGCGACCAATCCCTTCGATCCGATGCCGAACTGCTTCACGTTCACCGGCCAAAAAGTCTGGGCGCGGCAAATTAACCCGGAGCGTGCAAACCCGGAAGTGCTCAACGATGGTTCGAGCTTGTGGGTGCTGGGCTTCAAGACCGAACGCGGCGGCTGTGCGTTCCAAACGACGCACGGCGGCCAGACGGAAGTATTCAACGGTGTATTCAACCTTTGGCGCAGCGAACGTAAAAGTTGTCCGGCCATCATCAACGACAATTCGCGCGTGAGCGTCATGGCTTCGACCACCGGCAAGGAAGTGGCGGGAACTCAACACGGTCTCATCGAGGAAATTCGCGGCCAGGAAACGAAGCAGTTTAAGTGGGAGGCGTTCCCACATCGCGACAAAGATTTGATTGCCGTGCCGCTTTACGTCGGGCAGTGAAAAATCGCAGCATGAAATACTTCAAGACATTCGCCGTTGTTCTGTTGGCTGTATTTGGCGTTGGTGTTGTTGCCTGTGCCGCGCCTGACAAAACCAAAACTGTCGGTGCTGACGCTGGCACTGAAACTGCGGCACCAGTTCATCCGGGAAAAAAGAATGTCAAGGCGGGTCGAAAATCAGCGTTGAGCGAAGTTGGTAATCCAACACGCCAGGTTGTCTACAAGATCATCGGCGACCGGAAACTTGAGCTGCACATTTTTGAACCCGCCGGGTTCAAGGCCACTGACCACCGCACTTGTTTTGTGGCGATTCACGGCGGCGGCTGGGTGGGCGGCACGGTGGAATCGTTCTATCCGTTCGCCGCGCATTTCGCGAAACTCGGCTGCGTCGGCATCAGCGTGGAATACCGGCTAATCGCGAAGGGCAAAGACCACACTAACACGAACACCGTCTTTGATTGCGTGAGAGACGGACGTTCCGCCATCCGTTACATCCGTCAACACGCAGCGGAACTGGGCATTGACCCGCAGAAGATTATCGTAAGCGGCGGTTCGGCGGGCGGACACGTCGCCGCAAGCACGGCGTTGTGCAACGGCATTGACGAGGCGGGCGACGATTTGAAAATTTCCTGCGTGCCGAACGCGCTGGTGCTATATTTCCCAGTCATTGACACGTCCACCGAAGGTTACGGCAATGCCAAGTGCGGCGAACATTGGCAGGAACTTTCCCCGCTGCTCCGCGTGAAACCGGGCCTGCCGCCCACGCTCATCCTCCACGGCACGGCGGACACAACCTGTCCGTTCAAGGGCGCGAAGGCGTTCGCCGAGGCGATGCAGAAGGCGGGCAACCGCTGCGAACTCGTTGTCCACGAAGGCGGCAAGCACGGTTATCTGATGCCGAACATTGGCGGTCCGGAAGTATTTGCCGCGGCCATGAAGCAGACGGAAGATTTTTTGATTTCGCTGAAATTGATTGAGCGACTAGCAAAATAAATTTTTCCTTAAAACCAAATCATCTTTCGATAACATAAAATCTTTACCCGTGAACACCAAACCACCACTTCGTCCGCAAACTGTTCGCCCGATTTTCATCGGAGTCCTGCTGGCGGTTTTCTTGATTGCTTATTCCATTCATGCCGCCGCCATACCCGAAGCCATCGTGGGCGAGGTGCGGGTGCAGGCGTTGTCGCCGACGCTGGTGCGGATTGAGCAGAAAGGGCCGAAAGGTTTCGAGAATCGGAAGACGCTGACGGTGATGAGTCGCGACTGGGCGGGGCTGCCGTTGAAGATTGAAAAGAAAAACGGCAAGGTGTTGCTGACAACGTCGGCCTATCAGGTCGAAATTTCCGATGGCGCGAAAGATCTCGCCGGGATTGTTCTCCGCAGCGCGTCGGGAAAGGTGCTGCATACGGTTTCCGAGGATGACTTGGAATTTGGTTTTCTGCCGTCGCCGGGCAAAATGCCGAAGGTTTGGGTGATGCCGGATGTTCCCCGGTTAGTGCCGCCAGCGTGGGGCTGGACGGTTGCGCCCGATTCCTGCACCGAAAATAAGGAGACTTCGGGATGGGACGACAAAAACCAGGCGCAGGATTTGTATTTGTTCGTGCCGCAGGCTGATTACGCCGCGTTCCGGCAGGAGTTTCTGAAATTGACCGGCCCAGTTCCGTTGCCGCCGCTTTACACGTTCGGCCTGTGGTTCAGCCGTTATTATCCATATTCGGACAAGCAGATGCTGGATTTGGTGGACGAGTTCCGGGCGAAGGGTTTTCCGATTGACCTGATGGTGTGCGACACGGATTGGCGCATGGGAAAATCCCACGGCTACACGGCGAATCCTAAGTTGTTTCCTGACATGGCGGGGTATATCGCCAAGGCGCATGAAAAAAATGTCCGCACCATGTTCAATGACCATCCGGAGGCGCAATCTCCCGGTGTTTTTGATCCCAAGGAAATTGCTTATCGCGAGCAGGGACTTAACAGCCTGCTCAATATCGGCGCGGATGTCTGGTGGTATGACCGGAACTGGAACAAGCACCTGAAGCCGCCCGAAGGTTTGAACCTCAGTTTTTGGGGAATGGTGGTTTATCACGACATCACACTCAAGAACCGCCCGGATCGCCGACCGCTAATCATGTCGAATGTGGAGGGGATTCAAAACGGCGCGAGTTTCACGCCGAGCCATCCGGCGGCGCATCGCTATCCGATTTGGTGGACCGGCGACACACTGGCTTTCTGGCACGTGTTGAGGTCGGGCATCGAAAACGGGGTGAACGGCGGCATTGACCGCCTGATGCCCTACATCAACGAAGATTTGGGCGGTCACATTCTGGAAGAACCGCCGGAGCAATTTATCCGCAGCTTCCAATTCGGCGTCTTCTCGCCGGTGGTGCGCCCGCACAGCACGCCGGACGTGGTGCGCTATCCCTGGGCCTACGGCAGTGAGGCCGAGAAAATCTGCCGCGAATATATGCAGTTGCGCTACCGGCTGCTGCCGATGATTTACACCGCTGCCCGTCATGCACACGACACCGGCGCACCGCTGCTCCAGCGTTGCGATCTTCAGTGGCCGAAATATCCCGAGGCCGCCGACGGACTCCAATATCTTTTCGGCGAGGATTTGCTGATTGCGCCGCAGTGTTACAACGGGCTGGATGCCGTGCCCGTAGCCTTGCTCAAAACGCCGGAAGCAAAGCCGGGGGTGAAGGCGGAATATTTTAACAATGAAAAATTCGAGGGAAAACCCAAGTTGGTGCGCACGGAAAATAAAATTGCCTATCACTACTCGAACCGTCCGGGCGGGCTGGCGAAGGAAAATGTGTCGGTGCGTTGGAGCGGCGTCTTTGGGCCGGTGGCGGAAACCGCCGAGTATGAATTCGGCCTGCTTTCTCTCGACGGCTCGAAGCTGTGGATTGGCGATACCCAATTGATTGCCCGCACGCAGACATTGAAAAGCCGGCACTCCATCGGCATCACCACCGGTCGGATCAAACTCGAAGCCGGCAAGACCTATCCCATCAAGGTGGAGTTCTTCCAGAAAAAAGGCGGCGAGTGCAATTTGTTTTTCGGCTCGGCCAGTAAGATTGACGACAAGGCTCACCAAACCCGCTCGCTTTGGCTGCCGCCCGGACGCTGGCAGGACGCGTGGACTGGCGAAACGTTGACCGGGCCGACGACCATCACCGTCACTTCTGATCTCGAACACACGCCAATTTATGTGCGCGAAGGCGGAATGGTCGTCACCACCCCGCTGCGGATGCACACCGGGATTCCCATGTGGGACAATCTTCAGGTGGACGCATTCGTCTCGGCGGATACCGGAGCTACCGAACGCGAAATCTACGAAGACGACGGCGTTTCCAACGGCTATCTGAACAAAAAATTTAGCCGCACGCATATGACCATGAACACCGAAAATGGAAAGACAACCTTGCGAATCGCGCCAGCCGAAGGAGAATTTCTCGCGAAAGATTTCAAGCGCAACTGGACGCTGCGCCTGCACCTTCCTGCCGGGCAAAGCCCATCGAAGTTCAGCGTGAATGGCGAGCGCATTCAGCAAGGCAAAGCAGCGGACAAGGGCGTCAGCGTTGCTTTGTTGAAGCCAGCCGCAGCGCGCGTCTTCCCGTTTCCGCAACCCGGAACTGCTCCCGGTCTGAAATCCGGCGATGTCGCCGAAATTTTCATTCCAAACTATCCGGCGGACAAAGCGCTGACGATTGAGATAGTTCCCTGATTCTCAAAGCTGATTTTTAAACCGCATAACACATGAAAAATATTTTAACAGTCATGCTCTGCGGTTTCTGTTTGCAAGTGTCCGGCGTGATTACTCATGCCGCCGAACCGGTCAAGCCCAACATCCTCTTCATCCTCGCCGATGACATGGGCTGGACGGGATTGAGCTGTTACGGCAACACGAACGTTTCCACGCCGAACCTCGACCGCCTCGCCGCGCAGGGCATGCGCTTCACCTCGGCGTATGCGGATTCGCAATGCTCACCGACGCGCGCGGCATTTCTCTCCGGCCAATACGGCGCGCGCACTGGCTTGTTCAAGGTCATTCGCGAACAAGAACCGGCGAAGGCTTTCATGCGTTCGCCGGTGGCAAGCGACGGTTTGCCGCCGGCTGTGGCGACGCTTGCGACCACGCTGCGCGGCGCGAGTTACGCGACGGGCTTGAGCGGTAAATGGCACATCGCCGACAACCATGTCGCCGCGAATCTTCGCAAGCGCGACGGTGGAAAATATTTTGACCACTACGGTTTTGATTTCTGCGGCGCGGCGCGTGAATCGGATCATGTCGAGGACAAGGCCGTGACCGCGATCACCGACGACATTATTGGTTTTATTGAGCGGAACAAGGACAAGCCGTGGTTCGCCTTCGTCGCGCACAACACCGTGCACACGAAACTCAACGCGCCCAAGGCGATTGTGGACAAATACGCCGCACGCGGTTTTAAGCGCACCACGTCTTCCGGCGGAAAATTTTCCGAACGTCCCACCGCCGAGTATCTCGCCATGCTGGAACATTTGGACAACGAAGTTGGCCGCCTGCTTGCGCGGCTCGACGCGCTCAAGCTCACGGACAAAACGGTCGTGATTTTCGCCAGCGACAACGGCGGTCTTTCGCGTGTGGCCAGCAATGTTCCGTTGCGCGAAGGCAAGGGCTCGCCTTACGAAGGCGGCATCCGCGTGCCGTTTTTTGTGCGCTGGCCGGGGCAGGTGAAGCCGCACACTGAATGCGACGTGCCGGTGCATTTTGTGGATTTTTATCCCACGTTCGCCGCGCTCGCGGGAGTTGTGCCACCAGCGAATCACAAGCTCGACGGCGAAAGTCTGCTTCCGCTCTGGATGCAAACTGGTTCGTTGAAACGCCCCGCGCTTTTCTGGCACATGCCCACTTACACCGTGAATTACGGACGCACGCCCTGCGCTGTCATCCGGCAGGGCGATTGGAAACTCATCCACTGGTTCGGTGATTATCTCGACACGCGCGGTTTCACGCCCGATGACAAACCTTACGGCAAGCTCATTCTCGGCCCGCGCACAGAGCTTTACAATGTGCGCGCCGACATTGGCGAAACGCACGACCTCGCCGCCGCCCAGCCGGAGAAGGTGAAAGAACTTTCCGCTGCGCTCGCCGTCTGGTGGAAAGATACCGGCGCAAAATTCCCCGAGAAAAATCCGGCTTACGAACCGAAAACATGGTGGACGGGCGTTGCTGAAACTTCCGAAGCGATGCACTGAAAACCAAACCAACTCAATTCATGTCCCGCATTTTATCATTCGCCATCCTCGTTGTGACGCTCGCCGTTTGTCCGTCGGCATTTTCCGCGCCGCCCAACATCATTCTCATCTACAGCGACGACCACGGCTATGCCGACCTTGGCGCGCAGGGCGTGGACAAGGACATTCGCACGCCCAATCTCGACGCGCTTGCGCATGACGGCGTGCGTTTCGTGCGCGGCTATGTCAGCGCGCCGCAATGCGTGCCCTCGCGCGCCGGTGTCATCACGGGTCGCTATCAGCAACGCTTCGGCGTGGAGGACAATGGCAAAGGGCCGTTGCCGCTGGAGGAATTGACCATCGCTGAACGCCTGAAAATAGCCGGCTACGTCAGTTGCCAGGTCGGCAAGTGGCATCTCGAGCCTCCGCCGGATAAAAAGGGCAACAAAGAGGAAAGGGCGAATACAAAGAAGAATGCAATCGCCTTTTACCCCCTGCACCAAGGTTTCGATGAATATTATACTGGCTCAATGAATAACTTCATCGCCTCGCACGATTTGCAAGGCCACAAGCTCCGCGATGCGCCACAAATGCTGACCGACAAACGCTTCCGCTGCATCTGGCAGACCGAGGCGGCACTGCAATTTATTGACCGGCATCCGCGCGATCCGTTTTTTCTCTATCTCGCGTATTTCACTCCGCACGTTCCGCTGGAATCGCCCGAGCCGTGGTTCTCAAAAACTCCGGCAAATCTGCCCAAGGAACGTCGTCAGGCGCTCGCGATGATTGCCTGCATGGACGATGGCATTGGAAAAATCCGCGCCAAGCTGCGCGCGCAAGGCAATGAGACGAACACGCTCATCTTTTTCATCGGCGACAACGGCGCGCCGCTCAAGCAAGGCGCGTGGGACGGTTCGCTCAATTTGCCGCTCGTCGGCGAAAAAGGCATGCTCACCGACGGCGGCATTCGCACGCCGTTTCTCGCCGCGTGGCCCGGCACGTTGCCGGCGGGAAAAACTTTTGAGCCGCCCGTCATCAATCTTGATGTTGCCGCCACTGCCGTTGCTATCGCCGGCTTGCCGCACGATGAAAAACTCGATGGCGTGAACCTCATGCCGTTCCTGCTCGGCGAGAAGACCGGCAATCCGCACGACGCATTGTTCTGGCGCTGGCGTTCGCAGGCGGCCATCCGTGCGGACCATTGGAAGCTGATTTTGCTCGGCCCGCAGGAGCGTTATCTTTTCGACCTGAATTTGCCGGACGGCCAATCCGAAACGACCAATAATTTGATCGCCAAATTTCCTGACGTGGCGGCGGATTTGGAAAAACGGCTGATGGCCTGGAACGCCACGCTGCCGCCGCCGGGATTGCCGCGCGAGTCGAATGAGGAGGACGAAATGTTTTACGACGCGCATGTCAGGCTCACTGGCGCGGTCGCCGTCAAGCACCGCGCCAAGGCCGGGGGCAAAGCGCAGAAAACTCCCGTCGTTGGCGACGTAAATCAAGGCTGGCAAGGCCGCAACTGCACGCTTTCGGTGCGTGACGGGGCGTTGCAGATTCAGCCGGAAGCGAAGGCCACAAAGTGTTTCATCACCCGCAACAATCTCGATATCGCCGGCCCGGTCACCGCCACCTTGCGGCTGTGCTGGCCTGAAGGCGGCAACGGCAGCATTTCCTGGCGCACGGAAGGTCAGAGTGATTTTCCTGCCGACCAGATTGCGTCATTCCAGTCAGCCGCCTCGCCCGACTGGCAAGACCTGAAGGTCGAACTGCCGGCCAAAGGCCGCGTTATTCATGTGCGGATTCATTTTTCAGGCCAGACCGCTCCCCGCTTTGCCGCGATTGAATTAAAAAATGCAACCACGACAGTTTCCGCCAAATGGTCAGCCGAGCCCAAGTCATCCGAATGAAAAAAATCTTTCTTCCGCTGTGCCTGCTGTGTTCGTTTGCCACCGCGACTGCCGTCGCCGCGCCGGACGCCAACGCCACCGTCCGCGCGCCGGCTGGGTCGTCGGAAATTGTCATCAAGACCACCGCCCGGCTCGCGGGCGCGATTGACTCAATCACATGGAACGGCAAGGAGTTTATCAATTCCTTTGACCACGGACGGCAACTCCAGTCGGCGGCGAATCTGGACTGCGGCACGCCGATTACCGCCGAGACGTTCAATCCCACCGAGGCCGGCTCGCGCAACGACGGGCGCGGCACGAATTCCACCAGTCAGTTGCTCAAGTTGCGTGCGGAAAAAAACGAATTGGAGACGACCGTCAAAATGGCGTTCTGGCTCGCGCCGGGACAGAAATCGGGAGTGAACCTCGCCAAGAACACGACGTTGCTTTCCGAACATCTCGTGACCAAGCGCGTGCACATCGGCTATAAAAATCTGCCGAACGTGATTTCCTACGATGTCACTTTTACCGTGCCGCCGGGCGAGCATCATACGCACGCCGTTTTTGAGGCGCTCACCGGCTACATGCCGCCGGAGTTTTCGCAGTTCCTGAAATTCAATCCCAAGACCGGTAATTACGAGGCCATGACCGACGGGCCGGGCGAAATTCCCGAACCTGTCGTTTTGGCCGTGCCCGGCGGCTCTCACGCGATGGGTATTTATGCGCCGCCGCAGCCTGCGCCCAAAACCACCGGTCCGACGTTTGGCCGCTTCCGTTTCGTGCCGCAAAAAGTCGTGAAATGGAACTGCGTCTTCCGTGTCACGGACAAGACCAACGGCATTCAGCCCGGCGAATACACCTACCGCATGTTCGTCATCGTTGGCAGCCTCAAGGACGTGCATGATTCACTGCGGGCGTTGGAACAAGAATTTTCGCCGTCATCGAAATGAAAAAAATTCTGTCCGCATTTTTCCTCGGCTCAATTGTTTTTGTCGCCCACGCCGCGCCGTTGGCGGTGAAGATCAGCAGCGCCAATGGCCAGCCGCAATTGCTGGTCAACGGCGCGCCGCAAGTCCCGATGTCTTTCATGGGCTGGGCGCTTGACCAGCCGCAACGCACGGCGGCGGACGCGCGTTGGCGGCATGTGACGATTCAGTTCGTCGCGCAAACGGACAGCGCCAACAGCGGTTTTCAGATTTATTTGAACCGGCTGGAAGAAAATTTGCCCGGCAGCGTGTGGTTGGACGACGTGCATTTTTACGCCGGCACGGCGGACAAGCGGCTGGGTGAAGAGCAGATTCCACAGGGCGATTTTGAATTTCCTAGCGATAAACTTCCGACTGGCTGGTCGTTCATTTTCGGGCGCAATTCCGGCGCGGACGCCGAGTGGCATTACGACGAGGCGCAAAGTGTTTCCGGCCGCCGCAGTTTACGTGTGGATATCCGCGCGAATCCGCCGACCGGCGGTCTGCGCGTGGAGGTCAAGGGTTTGAAAACGGTCGCGGGGCAGACCTGCACGGTGGATTTTCAAATCCGCGCCACCGCGCCGGGATACGTGGATGTGATGCCGGTGGAAAGCGGACGGCGCGTGGAGCGGTTTGGCCGCCCGGAGGAATCGCTTTACGCGCGGCAGGTGCGGATGGCTGCGAGCCACGGCGTGCATCAGCATCAATTTTCATTTCCCATTCCCGCGATTGGCGCGGCGGACGAGGCGGCGTCCTACGATGAACTGGATCGCGCGATGGCCGCGACGGTTCACGAAGACCCGCAGGCGTTGGTCACCATCCGGCTGGGCGTTGACCTCGGCGTCGAGTGGCGGCAGCCATTTCCGGACGACCGCGAAACGATGAGCGACGGCTCAAAATTTTTCCCGTCGCCGTCCTCCGACCGCTGGCGGCAGACCATTGTGCCGGCGATGGAAAAAACCATCCGGCACGTCGAGGAAAAATGGGGCGACCGCGTGGCGATTTACATGCTGTCGGGAAAAAACACCGGCGAATGGTTTTATCCGGCGTGGGAAAAAGGTTTGATTCCCGGTTTCGCGCCGGTCACGCGCGATCATTTTCGCCTGTGGTTGCAACGGAAATATCAGACAACCGGAATCCTGTCGGCGGCGTGGGGGCGGAAAGTTGAGAGCTTTGATCAGATAGAAGTCCCGACCGTGAACGAACGCCAGACCGCGTCGCTCGGCGAATTTTTTGACCCGCGCAAGGACGGCGCGCAGATTGATTTTTTTGATTTCTACAACGATGAGATGGCCGACGCGCTTTCATTGCTGGCCGCGACCGCCAAAAAAGCCTGCGACGGACGCAAGCCGGTGCTGGCGTTTTATGGCTATTTATTTTCGCTCTCCGATTCCCGCTCCGGCCTCGCGCATAGCGGCCATTTGAAATGGAGTCGCATGTTGCGCGACCCGAATATTGACGCCTTCTGCGCGCCCAACGCCTACACCGACCGCGAGCCGGGCGGGCCGGG